>Ga0180433_10001156_pt1 | contig 44673 bp, 28 predicted proteins | sample SS_ome_8_FD_132980 | JGI IMG/M metagenome (GOLD analysis project Ga0180433, IMG submission 132980) | Hypersaline lake sediment archaeal communities from the Salton Sea, California, USA - SS_1_D_1 metaG | ecosystem: Environmental > Aquatic > Non-marine Saline and Alkaline > Hypersaline >...
CGTAGACAACAGGAAAATGAAAGAAAATTACAAATACGTAAGGATTTGGAAAGATTGAGCCATGTCAGTACAGCAGGGATGAAACAGAAAGATGTATACCGGTGGGCCATACTGAACCGAATTGAATCCAATGGTCGATCGTTAGATGAATTTTACAAAGCATTGAGGGACATCATGTGCCACTACATATTAATAATGGAATTGCCCTTGGAAGGAAAGGAAGTCGATTCTGTTTCCTTAGAAAGAATCACATTGGAACAATGTTTCGCTTATTTCAAGGGGCCTTTGTGTTCCAATGTATACTTTTTGAAGGACATATGGATACTACAATCAAAGTACACCCACCGATTTATCTCCGAATTGGAAAAGCTAATTTTGATTCTTTGTCAACGGTGGATACCTCCAGTCCGGAAGACAGAAGATATGTATAATTGGGACATGATTTGTAGTGTCCCAGTTATAGACCCTGCATGGAGTATTGGAAAGGACGGAGAAGAAGCGTTGGTTACCGCTATAGATGTCCTCGAAAAAAACAGTGATTTAAAACATCCCTACGAAATACAATCCATAATAAGAGGAATAACTCAAGACAGGGCCAAAAACATGGGTATTCCAGAGATGTGTGATGTTGTGGATGATTCAGAATTGGTATTCGGAAAAAAGAATCATCATCAAACCGTACCGACCTATTATCAAATGAAGCTTTATGTGAATTGGTTAGAACATTGCAAGACCACATTGGAGGACGAAACAAGAAACACTGAAATATACACGGAGCACGAAAGGATGAAAGATAGAATAGATCAGCGCGCACGAGAAGCTCTTAAGAATGGTCGATCTGTAATTCGACATATTCCGGAAACTCCGGAAACAAAAGCTCAACAAAAAAAGCGGTCCAGTAATAAACGTAAAGCGGGAGTGCGTGCACGTAGGGGCATGTAAAAGAATACATAATTTTGAGTCCTTGAGTCCTTGAATAAAAAATTCGTTCCGTTATCGTATAACGTAGTCATCACTCTTACTTATCAACCCCCGCAAACCTTTTTTTAAGATAAGAAGAAAAAAAACAAATGTCAAAAAAAAAACATGTACGATTGGTCGAAATGGACGGAGAGGATACAATAGGTAACCCAACCGTACGTCAAGAAGGTATAAATCGTTTACCACCAGCTTCTGATCCTCTAGCTATGGACGATCTATCAGATATAGAAATGAGACATTTGACTACGATAGACGATGAAGATGATGCGGATAATATTATGATATTATCCCGAGAGTTAGATTTCGTTCGGGATCGTTTGTCTGCAATTGAAAAAACTGTCCGGAGTAGAAGATGTATGCCCTGTGGGGTGAGAATGATTTGCATTCTTGTCGTTTTATTAATTGTAGGCCTTGTGGTTAATTACGGCTTTGACTTCTCTCATGTTATTCTCGCATTCTTACACGAAAAAGGATTGTTATAGAATAAAAGTGTATATACATATATACATATGTGCATAATGGATTCTCGTAAAAAAACGGGCAAAAATTTTTTTTGGTCAACCAATCAGAACGCAAGGAAAGTGACAAAAAAAATGTAATTTTTTTCCACTCCCATTTTTTACTTCTTCACTAATCACGAGCAATGCACGTCTCCCGTAACCGCCAACCAACACGAGATATTTGGGGAAGGAGCAAAGGAGGTCGAGTAGGATGGATTCAACGCAAGAGCAGAATTCCTCCGCAAACTGCTAGGAAAACCGTCACCCGTTCTCGATTGTACGCTACCTCCTTCTTTTTTCTTCGCGATACTCCGCAACCCAGTACCACTCCGTGTGTTTCTCCGGAGAAAGTTCTCATTGAGAAACGTGGAGTAAAACGTTCGGCGTCTTGCGAATTGGAGGGCTTACTTGAATATGGGGTAGAGTCTTCGGAGTCCTCCGAGTGGGAAATTGAAGTTTTTGGAAACGAATTTTCTTCAGGGCACTCTGATGTGTACAACGACGTGGTTGTAATTGACTGTATCTATTCTTCTGATCATGAGGAAGAAGATGAACCGAGTTTGATTCTTGATTGGGATGATACAGGGGCCATTTCATAAATTTGCGGTATAATTATAAAATCATTCCGCAAACGGTCTGGAAGCAAGCACGTTGCTTTTAAAAAACGAACCGCGTCTCTGAATATCAAAAAAAATCATAAAATGGCGGAACCAAAGATCGTTGATGTTACCGATTTGGTTGGGAAAGTAAAGGAATCAGATATTGCTCCGTATACGGGAGAGTTTGAATTGAATCCTGTACCAGAAGAAAAAGAGAAGAAACCTTCCGCAAAGGATGTACCTTTGGAAAAAGGAAAGGAGAAAGTAAGGGATGTTGATAAACGTTCGGAAGCACAACGCGTCATGGAGGAAACAAAAGATATGCAAGGGGATTTTGACTATAAGCAAATTTTGACCAAAGACAAACGTTATTACAGCGTAAAAGTGGTTACGGAAATGCTGGGAAGGGTGGATTCTTTAAAGGTCCCACGTGCGGAAGAATTGGAGGAAATGGACGCCAAAGAAGATGGGTCAAATTGGAGAGTTGCTCTTTACATTCAAATACGTTCGGAGGAGATGCATCCCGACAACCGTGGGAATCACAAGCGATTGGTACAAAGCCTTGGCAAGATTATCAACAAATTTCTTTCTTCCGTGAAGGTTCTTTCTCCTGGAGACGTGGAGAAGATACTACGTATTGGAAAATGTATGGCTCGTTTGATTGCATTGAAACCCCCTAAAACGGACGGAAATGGAATGAAAATTACCGTTACTGATGGCGCGCGACGAAGGTGTGATTATTACTACCAAGTAATGATAGGAAACCGAAACTTTATGAGAGAAGAATTCACAAAAGCAGGTATTGAAGATGAATTGGATAACATGAAGCGTTTGGAACGTTCAGGTTGGGTTTTCCACGCAGGTCCGGGGAAGTAATCATTTGTCACATTATCATCCAAGGACACTTTCAATATAAATCTCATCTGCTTTGTAAGTAAACGGTATACCTATTACCTCATGATACCAATCCAAAGCAACACGAACTTTGTTTTCATTTTTTTTGAAGTTCCTTATACAGCGGACTTCCGGAAATAATTTTTCGTTTGCCAGAGCAATACAAATAGCAGTTGTCGTAACCACGCGACTTGCAGTGGCATCTACCAGTAAAATGGAATTTCCTGTAGCAATGCCACTACGAATATTGGATTCAACTTTCTTAGCCGTCATCCCGTCTTCCGAGTAAGTATATTTCTTATTCTTCAATACTTCCTTAGTTTGTTTCTCTATGGAGTCTTCTAGCGTTTTGCAAACCGTGTACGGAAATTTTTTCGTAGGATATGCCCCGGTTCCTTCCAACTCAACCTTTACAAATTCAATGTCAGTGTGGGACCACCATTCTTTTTCTTTCACGTCTTCCCAATCCGGATGGGAGAAATGTTCCATCCAGAAAATCCAACGTATACCGTGCATTTTCAAATAAATCCAACTTTCAAAAAGGTATTCTTTTGAACAAGTGTATATACGTCCATTTACAATTGGACGAAAATGTCTAGGAGCGTCCGTAATCAATTGAATACGGTGATATTTGCATTTTGCATCGCCACGTTCGGAAGTGTAATTTTCTTTTTCCGTACATCGAGTTCCCATACCCCGCAATTTTATTTCCTTTCTAGCAGCACCCATCGCCTCTTTTAATTTGAGATCTCGCTTACGTTTTTTTCCTTTTGAGTCCAATAGTGCGTCCAAAGCATCCATAACCCTTCCGTCAAATATAGTATAATAGTGCAGCGGGCGAAAGCAAAACAAATGGAATTGTGAGGGAAAAATTTAATTATAGTAAAATATCATTAAAAATAGTATTTAAATCACATCTTTCGTATTTAATGAGGCGATATTTAATGTATATTATTTTTGCCCGTTTATTCATCGTATGGTTCCCGCGTCGACGGTTTTTCCATTTGCGGATGAAGGAAAATTTTCTGGATCGAGTAAATTTTGAAACATAGTTTTTTGGAATCCTTACCTTAGGTGCACGGAGGTTGATCTTCATCGAAAGTTGCTCATCCGCAAATTTTTTTTTCTTCGTAACCACCCTTGGTGAAAAAAATTGTTACAAATGTTCATTCCACAGTCATAAAATCAAAAAATTCAATTTTTTAGGGGTATATTTTAATTTTTTTTACTCAAAAAGGGATATGTGCATAAACGAACGAAACGCCCTTTAATATGCGTTCCTATTGCACGTGGGCGAGGTGTGGTTTTTCGTTCGGGGGTAAGATTTCATTATTGTTCTCTTCCGCATTCCTTCGTTTGGTTTCTCCCAACGTTTTGTGATATATTGCGGATAGGATGTAGTTTGAAAATCTTGTAACATGGGCGGAGTTGTTATGTATCTTCTATTGCGCGGCTTAAAGACGTAAAAGACCACCATGAATGTCATAGATGCTACAGTAACCCAAATAACAGGGGAAAATAATAGATGGATCAGACCAAGCTCTAGCGTTTTCCATACTTCTATCAAACACTCCCCGGCTGCAAAAATCAAAATGTTTTTTTGTGTCTTTTCTCTCGCTTCTTTACATTTACCGAGTAGTACTGGGTCAGTTAATCTATATTCCGTGCACTGATGTACTGTCGATTGGTATTTGTTGTAATTGAGCAACGCATCCTCGTATTTGCTTACAAACGTTTGAATAACCATAACAGCGAAGAATACACAAACGATAATGAATACGATAACCAAAAAAAAAATTAAGTATCCCCGAGCTTGCGATGCCGCATTGTTTATCCAATCATCTACGGATACTCGTCGAGGTTGGCATATGTCTTGGTAATCTTCTTCCTCCTCTTCCGAAAATTCTCCTTCTGTATATGCCCGCGAATCAACCACGGATAGACCATCTTGTTCGTTTTCTTCTTTTGTTTCGTGTTCTTCTAAATCTTCGTTATAATCCCCGCTATCGTGCATATCTTGGATTCTTTCTCTTTTATTATAATAGTTATGTGTGTATTTTTTTCTTCTTCTACTAAAGTAAGGGCGCTCCTTTTCCCGATATTCACTATATATACCTTCTCTTATGATATCACCTACCCAAATAACAGTATTAAACAACCACATGAATACTTTCTTTCCATATATGGCCAGGGTAAACATACTCATAGCCCACGAGAAATACATCCAATATACCATGTTGGTGGGACTAAATACCCAATAGGACCATCCAAAAACAGTCCATAAATCCACGCTAAGCCATCCCATTCCGCAAAACGATACGATGTGTTGTATATTATGTCAAATATTCAGTGCATTTCACGCGGCGTTTTCACTTGTTTTGCTTGTGGTGAAACTTCCTTTGAGGTTTATATTGGAAACGATAAGTTTAAAGTATACAAAATCGTTTCATGGTATATTATTCACTACATGTTTCCATTTGGTGGTGGTATATTTTTTTATATATTCGGTAGAACATGGATATTCTAAATATTGGAACGAATTTATCACTACCGTTACCAAAGGACTTCAGCAATGGTTTGCGGAAGGTGTACAATATACAAAAGACGTATGTTACATAAATTATGTAAAATACGCCGATATTTGGGAATGGGAATGGGAGAAGAAAGACACAGAAAGGATGGTAAATACAATTAAATTTTACTAATTAATTGTTCACGAACATCTTCCGGCATCGTAATTGGCATGGATTGCAAACTCAACGTCCTGTCCGTCAGATACGACGCCAGTAAACTCAAAGTCAAGATCGATTTCATCTTCATCAGTATTTGCTTCTATTTGAACAACACCACTAATATTTGTTCCACTGACAATAGCCGTTCCTACACCCATTACGTTGGCATCATTATCGGATGATCCAGTGGGACAACGAACATTATCAGGGAAGTTCTCAAAACTCAAGTCAATGTCCATTTCAGTTCCTAAACCAGATGTATTTCTACAAAAGCCTTGTACATACACATCCACAAGATCCCCTGTTCGCACCAAACGATAAAGTGTAATCTCAACACCATTAAGGCAACTACCAAAGTCTTCGCTTACAATTTCATATCGTGAATCATTGATAAGACTCTCTTGACTCAGAGTCGTGTCGTGGTGATGCCCGTGGTGGTTGTGGAATACGTGTATTCCAAGGAAAATGGTAGCGACTATTAATGTTGCGGCAATGGCCAACACGGCCAAACAAGTAGTAACAGGAACAACGTTACTTTCATCTTCTCCAATCACAGGGTATAGTAATCCCCTTTCGCCATTTCCAACAAGGGAGGGGTTAAATCCAGTACCCCCTTTGAGATCCCTAACATGCTTTCTAATAGGCCTTCGCGATGCCATAATTAATAAATCAGTATTTGTATAATACAAATCAATCGATATATGGAATCTTTACTCCTGTACTATGCTATATCCAAAAACTGTCTCGTAATGATATTATTGTGTGTCTAAAATAAAAAAAAAAAGAAAATATAGCAAATTATCCGCAGTTTATTTTGAATTTAGCGATAATTTGTTATTAAATTAACTGCCAGGGGGACATGGATCTTACCTACAAATCCCGAATCCACCTTTTTTTGGTGAATATTAAAAATGGCTTCGATTACCTTCTTCCGCAATATCTTTTGATCAGAAGTGAGCATGGTAATAAAATGTGTAAATACGGGCGTAAGCATGTATGTAAAACAATGTAACATCAACCATAACCCCGTTTCTGATATGCGAAATACACGAAGTAGGTTTTTGTAGTTGTTTTCTCTTATAACTCGTTTCTTTTGTTTTTCTGTAAGAGAATCCAAGTTTTCCACTTGGTCAACGCTTAAACTAGACAGGTCACAAGATTCTTTCTTATCTCCGTCCATCATATTACATCGAATATTCAAGTAAAATTTTGAAAATTCATCCCCGTAATAATAACTCAAATCGTCCAACATATCTTCCATTGCTCCCCTAGAAGTAATCATACCACGGATGCTACCTCCATTCTCCTCTTTACTCGCAAAGTCTTCAATCTCAAAAAGTTTGGAAATACAAGGCTCCACAATCTTAGTAAATGCACTCACCCAATTTTGGAACGAGTGCATAGGATAGGTTTTTTCTAGTTCGAAGGCAAACGGTATGTGTGTGAATTTCAACATTGTCCTTCCATCTATTCGCAAACTCAAACATTCTCGTATTGCCTCTATATTTTCTTCAGAAATAAAAGGGAAACATTGATCGTACGCATCTTTCCAATTATCGAATATGGACCACAAATATATACTCTCCGCACATTCCGGGGTGGTGTGCAACGTTGAAAATCCGTTCTTGTGCTGAAATATAGCATTACAAAAAATTTCCATATACTATACCGTGGTGCGTATTGCACGGACTTTTTAAACTCTTCCGCAATTTGTTCTTGTGTACTTGCGGAATGGTGATAAATGCATAAAACGAAAAAAAATAGAAATTTTGTCGTTTAATCATAAAGTCTATTTTTTATATATTTCAAATATAACTTGGGGAAACACATCTTCATTATTGCAAAAATTGGTTATGTTTGCGGACACAGAAAAAGAAGACAACAGGCGCAAATGGACTTTAGATGAATTTGAGAAAGCCTGGAACGAGGTATTGGAAAGTGAAAATTTTAATCCTAAAGAGATTTATCGTGTGCAACTAACAAGTGGAAGGACCAAGACATTCCACGAAGAAGGATACGGAGAGATGCTTCCCAAAACCTTTCACAATATTGCGCTTCAAACGAAACTTAAGGAAAAAAAAAAAGTTAAAAATCGTAACGTTCCCAAATGGTTTCTAGATATAGGATCTGGTATTGGAAATGTGGTGAATCTTGTGGCATATACCACGTTGGCCACATGTGTGGGAGTAGAAATACATATTGCACGAAGCAAACTTGCTTCGAATTTGTCCATGCTCATGGACGAAAAAAGGAGGGAGAAAGACACCAATAAGGGAATTGCCTCTAAAGATCAGAGGCATGTGCATATAAGCCTTTATACAGGAGATGGATTTCTCCTTGAACCCGCATTAAATGTGTTTGATGTAATATTCGCCAACAATCTCCTTTTTGACGAAGCAATGAATCAGAGACTTTTCCGGATGATCGGAGAGCGTTGCAAAGAAGGGACTCTTTTGGTTGTAACAAAGCTGACCTATGATAAGGAAATTATTGGAAAATATTTCACTATTCCTAAGTTGGGTAAAGATCTAGACCATATTGACAAAGTCGAAGAGAAATATTTTAAGAAATCTGGTCCAATTGAAAATACATTTCGGAAGTTTGAAGGCGAAGGAAGCTGGACTGGTAAATCCGTGCCGTATTATATTACAAAAGTAACAAAGTAACCAAAGTAAAGGAATGATAAAAATCTTTTCTGACCACTTACACCATCATCGCGGACAAGAAAATAGTATAGATGTAACGCGTGTCCAGAGGAATCAAATGGGGTTTTTTTGGTGGTATATGATCAGTGGCCCATTTGCCGTAGTTTTCCCACGTGAGGTTGGTTCTTGCCATCGAGGAAGCAGCGGGGTTACCGCTTTCGGGGTTCTCCTTCATCCATTCCTCGAATGTTTTCTCATTATGATAATAGGCAGGCCTTCCCAAATAATGACAAATGCATTCAAATGGCCCCTCGTCTGGGGTTCCCTCACATTCGCCCTCCGATTTTTGATTAATGGTCTCTAACATCATTTGTTCTGCCAAACTGACCATTGGAGAGTACAGGGTAGGAAAGTCCCCGCTTGTTGTATTTTGCATATCGCAAAGAATAATAAGAGCTCGAACATCCTTGGGCATCATCATCTTGTCGTTAGTACTTGCGGTGAAAAGTGAACATCAAGAAAAGATATTTTTTTACCTCGCATCTTTCGCGTGTGAAAGATACCATAAAAGGACAAAAAAAAATAATATATGTATATATAAATATGATTTTATATAAAAATACGATTTTTCATTTTTGTTGCGCAATGCAATTATTTATTTTCGGGCTTAAAAGCGTCGGTTTTGCGTAGTGGAGGAGCATGGCCATCTGCGTATGCTTCGGGACGTATTGTAAAGTGCAGACAAAAAAAAGGAGGTGCCAAGGGCAAAACCAAAAAGGGTGCGAATTTGCGTTCGAGCATTAAAAAAATTAAAAAAAAAAGAAGCCCGCAAACGATAGTAGCGTTGTAGTATTTGAAATAATAAATAGTGTGTGTGATAAGAAGTCAAACGTGGGTCCCTTCAAAAATAACGTATGCCTTCGAAAAAAAAAGCGGCCTGCAAAGGGCAAAAAATGGCGCTCAACCGTGACGATAAATGGCAAAAAGCATACGGTGTCGCATGGAGATCCAAAGTATAAAATATCTCCTGGTACAAAAAGGGGAGATTCGTATTGCGCGCGATCGTATGGAATAAAGAAAAAGTATGGAAGCACCCCTCGCAACGAGGCTTCGAGACGAAAGTGGAAATGTAGAGGCAAAAAATCGATGAAATAAAAGTTTTCCGTGTTGGTCATCACGTTGGTCTATCACTTTCTTTATTTATATGTATCTGGAATGTCTGTACTTACAAGTATGTTGGGACATTCGTTCAAGCTTCGGGCGCATCGCATAAATTCGCTTACAGTAGGACGGAGACCGACCCGTCTACGCGACCTTTGATTACCTCTTTCTCCGGGTATTCCTCCTATTATTCCTCTTTCCTCAACTCTGTTGCCTCTTGGGCCCATTTTTATTGAAGAAGAAGTTGGTTGTGATGAGGATCCTCCACTTCTGAGTGTGCTTGCGGTGGGTCCCCTTCCTCTATTATGTGAGAGAATGGTTGATCTGGATGTTGCGGTGGAGTTTTTACCCTTTTTTTTTCTTCCCTTTGCGCGGGATGTGATTTGTCTTGAAAATATACTTGTGGTGATGGATCGGCTTGGGGGAGGAACAGGATACGAATCTATCATATCTCTACAATGATGACTCATTTCCCTAATAAAACTATCAATTTCATCTTTCATATATTCTATTCTAGGCATATCTTTTTCCACACACGATATGATTTTTTTCAATCCGACTGTTTCAATCCATTCCGCATGTTTTTGCATAGTGGCAAGAGATTTTCTGTATCTTTCGTCCGCTTTGTTGACGGCAGGATCGTCATAAAGACCATACCTAATTACTTCCATGGCATAGATCATTTCCGTAATCCTTTTGGATATTCCAGTAAGAGACTCGACAGAATTTCTTTGTATAGATTCCAGAGGCAAACTAAAATTGCTTTCCGCATACTTTTCTACATATGTTTTAATGGCGTTTGCTCTGCGCCCAACACTCATGTATTGCCACGAATTTCGGTTGACAGACCCCGTTGTTTCTATGGTAGGGTGCGGGGATATTTTTGCGGTAGAATTCCCCTCTTTATTTGGTTCTTTCCCTTTTATTCCTTCCGCAACTCGTCTCTTAACGTTGACGGAAACATTCTTTATCGGAACTTGTGATTTCATGCGCTTACGTTGAATTCCTATCTTTGATTTTTCTTTGTTCAAATTGGCTAGTGCTTTGGACATCAAAGCGGTGCGTGTTTTTTTGGTTTTCCTTTTACGTTTCTTTGTAGGGGGGTTAACTTCGTCCGTAAGTATTGGAGATTCGCGCAATGGGTATTCTGTGTTATTGGGTAGAGTAGGTTGTAATTCCGAAGTTTTTTTCATTTCAATAGAATCGAGAAACTCCGAAACTCCTTGTTGATGATATTCTTGATCATCTTTAAACAGTTTTTCTTTCCCCTTATTGTCTACATTTGGAATACGTTGTATATCCGTTCCCTTTTTTTTATTTTCCTTTTTATCATCTTCCGTATCAACATCAAAGAATATCATCCCTTTCTGTGTGTGTGATTCTTTTTTTCACCCTTTTATGCAGAAATCAACAAAAATCTTCCGAGTGACTAGAATAAGCAAAAAGTGAATGAAAATGGAGGGACTGTCGAGATCGGAAAAATTGATTAGGAAAATACGTTCCAATTTAATGGAAACCACATCTCTGGTAACCGATACAATATCCAAATTGCTTGCCAGAGGAGAATTGTTATCATCTTTGAATAATAGAACACAACGTTTGATAAACCAAAGTCAAACATTTGAAGAAAGGATAGAACGTGCCCGTTATCCTAATGGGCGCCCTAAGTTGCCTTTCCGAAAGTGGATTGGTGTAACATACAACTATTTACGATATATTCCTCAATTTGGGCGCCAGTGGGGCCGTAGGATTTGGGGATGGGTTCGGTGGATTATTATATATTCCTTTCCAAGCGAGGCGCATATGCGTGAAGCGTACATGGTGGAACAAAAATGGTGGGATCAACATAATATTATAGAACTTTCTGATGGAGAAAAAAATGATGGGGAATTTGGAATTATTTATTTTGATGTAGAAAAAAGGGATGTGTATCATGATTATGATGATCATCACACTAAAATAACGTAGTGAACACCTCCGAAATTCCTATAAATGCCAGGAAGTGCCAAGTTAAATGGCATGGAATGTATATGTATTTTAGATCCGGGTTATACTTATCGTATTCCGATATTCCGAGAAACACAAAGCCCACGGATAGTATTGTAAATCCAAAACGCCCAATGAATAGGATTTGAACGGGGTCGAATAGATAAAATACACCACATAGGTAGATAAATCTAATTATTAGTAGAAAACATCCAGCTACATCCCATCTATTCAAAAGAAAAGAAATATATGGAGATAATCCATATCCAGGCATTCCATGTTTATGGCATTCAAAGAGATGAGAAAAGAACGAAGCAAACGCTACGTTTAACACAATAAAAAACGTTGTGATATCTCCCATTAAGAAAAGTATATTGTATAGCGGCAGGATTGCTACAACATTGGATGCTGCCATGATCCAATTTTCGTTAGGCCAAAAACCGCGTGATGTTTCCAACCACAAGGCAGCATGGTCATCCTCTGGTTTCATGAGATTTTTAATAAATCTTTTCATTGATGTGTAGCGGGAATAAGTATAAAGTGATAAAAAAATGGTAAAAAGAATACAAGTAAAGTGATTAAGTAATTGTATATAATATAACTGATAAATTGAAAACGGAACACTTGAAGAAGAAAAAAAGAGAGGAAAAGGAAAAAACGCTTCGCGTGCACGTCTGCGGAAAGAGTTGGGAAAAGGTATACAGAAAAGAGGAAAAAAAAGTGTATGGATGTTCCGCCTCCACCATCGGTATACAACGATGAAACATCATCCTCCTATATTCCCCACAAAGGAAGACATGGATCTGGTATAATACAGCCCATTGATGATATGGAAAGATACCAAGAGAAGACATGCAATACGTTTTTCGGGACGTCCTATTTCTCTTACGGATGTTACCCATACATATCTTATATATTTTCTATACTTGTATGTATTATTGCTTCTATGATATACCAAGAGTCCATTCAACGTGGATCATTTCTACTTGCGGGATACATAATTCTATTCCTCACGGGAATACTTTTCATTTTCTTCTTTGTTGTAATGGCATACAATTCTGTTGTTACATCCAAATTTGAACAGAGGAAACGAGGAAGGAGACAAAAACGCGTAATACAAGTATCATCTTCTCCGCTGGTAGTTGAAAAGGAAACAAGTTGCAAAACTAAGGCTGAAAATTCTTCCGCAAGTGCTAAAAATGCGCGCAGGAGAACTGTATCAGGAGGTAGTAATAGCGAAGATGGCCGTGATGCAATTGACCGGAGTAGGGATGTTTCTATTACAATGCAAGCCTTGAATATGAGTGATACGGTCGGGATTTCCGAAGATGTAGAATCTCAAATATCCTCTTCTTCTTTATCTCATCAGAGGGTTGGTTTTGCGCAAGTAGGATCCACTTCAGTTATGGATAATGGGTTTAGTCATATCCGTAGGGCTATCATGAGTAAGATGTACAGTGCTTGTGCTATAATAGCAAGCGTATTGGTATGGCTTACTTACGGGTTGATATTGTACAATTCTTTTGTAAAAAGCACGTCAAAGGAAAGTGAGGATGAGGACCTAAATGAAGACAATATTATGGATCTATTGAACGAGTCAATAGATGCCAAAGAGTTGTTTCCGGATTGGGTGATTTATACCACGGGAGCGGTGGTGTTTTTGACAATTATTTTGAGTTACATCGAACCCATTTACACTAACGTGATATCTCGGTATCTGTTAATAATCATTAATTCGATTGCAATGGTTTATTTTCCCACATTGAACAATGTAGTACCGTTTAATGATAAGTTGTTAGTCCTATTCAAGTTGGTTGTTTTTTCGGTTATTTTTATAGCTTCGGAAGCAGAAACGCGAATGAAAATCAATTTTTGGATGATGGTTAGCCGATTTTCTCAATTGGATATTGAGAGTGGAAATGGAAAGATCAAAAGCAAGTTCCCTATTCACGAGGTAAACACTCCGTTTAAAAGGGAAAGGTATACGTTGGAAAGGGCCATATTTCAAAGTATCTACATATTGTTATGTCCTATGGTACCTTGGATTTCAATAGTTCATATTACATATATTGTTATCATGATCGGGCAAGGGATAAAACGTAACTTTGAGGATAGTTTGAAAACTTTTGATGATCTTAGCTATACTGGTAGAAAATCAACACAAATGGGATTTAATACTGGCATATCGGAACCATTAGCTAGAGATTCTGAGATGGTCATACTTGATAACAGAGATGCGGATATATTACGTCCATCCACGTTCACAACATCATCATTACCTATGGAACCTCATCTTCCATCGGCAGTGCCACTCACAAAATCCGATACTCAAAACTATCCTTTTGGTTCAAGACCTCTTCCGCAAAGGACCATTGACCCCAAAATTACGCATAGATCTACACCAATGACGCCGACGAATACAATGATTCCCATGCGTTACTTGCCTATACACAACCCGGTTTCTCCTTCCGAAACTTTCCCCAAACGTCCTACGGAATATCCTTTAGAATATACTACTGTAGAATATCCTACTGGAGAATATCCTACTGGAGAATACGGCCATGATACTCAAGATGTTCATGATGTTCATGATATTCATGATATTCAGGATATTCAGGATATTCAGGATATTCAGGATATTCAAGATATCCAGGATGTTCGTGGTATTAAGGATACTCAGGATATTTCCTCTCATCATTATCCTTCTGGAAATCCACTATTTGGGGAATTTGAGGAAGTAGAACATACTGAAACGGCTACTCAAATGCCTACGGGTTATCATCACCAACATCATCGTCATATGGGGGAATTTGAGGAAGAGGTATACTATGATTCAAAATACTTTTCTGATCACTTGCACCATCATCGGGTGCAAGATATTCATTCAATGGTCCACCATGACATCCACAAAAATCCTGTATCTAATCCTACTCCACAATTGCCATCATTTACGGAACATTCTGCTGGAGAATTGGGGGGGGTGATAAAAGAGGAAAAATGTTTGGATAAAAAAGTTGGGGAGACAAGCGATGGTCCTCCAGTGAGCAAATATGAAAGTATCGCTAAGAGAGTAGGAAAAAATTTTAATGGTACTCGAAGAAAGGAATTCGGGAGGGGTTCCAGATATACATGACAATACAACAATTATCGCTGAAAGATGAAAGGGAGAAGCTACGGGAAAAGCTTTGGGAAACTACCTTTAAAAGTCTGATATTTGAGTGTATTATCCGTTAGACAGCATTTAAATGTGTGATGGGGTCTAACATCTTGCAACATGTTGTTAATGACATCTTCCGTTGTTTTACGTTTGCTACTATATAATGCATCGCCCGATCCGATTCTCAATCTTTACAAAATAATAACTGTATATGTATGTTCTTCTTCCGTAATGGTAAGGTCGGACCATAAAACATTACAACCTGCTTCGTTAAGACCGAATTCAATATCATTTTTAAATTCATTCCCTGTCTCTGAGGTCGTTAAGTTCATATTAGTGCATTCTAATCAGAAAGAGGTAATAGTGAAGAATTTATGTTATAGGGGAACACAACGACCAAAATGGAACTTTTATTTTTTTAACCCAAAATGAAAGTTAAGATTTGAAGAGAAAGAGAAATTTGTTCATTTTCGCATATCGAAAAAAATCAAAATGGAGTGTTTATTATAAAAGCGGGTTATATTTATAGCGTCCATGGCGATGATAACAATAAGGGAAAACAATAAAAAACAAAGTGTATTTCATTTATTATTTACATATCTTTCACTTCTTCAAATAAGATATAAGGAAAAAGGGAAAAAGTAAAAATGAACATAGAACACTTGGGAGATAGTCGCTGGATAAATTATTATCGGAAAAGGGCCGCGGGTGGAAGCACAAATCGCCCGGAACTTTTAAAGAGAGTTGCGGAATTGGAAGTAACCAATCCTGAAGTTTTTGTGAAATGCCCGATTGCGACAAACATTTTACTTCACAAAAGACACAACTATGTTCGTTTTGTAAAACGAAAGGGTATGGAAGGGTTTGTGGTAAACAGTTTTGTGTATGGAAAAGGAGGTATGAAAGGATTCGATGCTATAGAGGAATCTAAACGAGTTGTGTATGGAGATGTTTTGGTAGATAAGAATCGTGGGGTTAGGAAGCGTGTTTCTGGAATCAACAAGATGCTCAAATCTATATTTTATCCGGAGTTTGATACACGTAGACATATGGTTGATGCTCGAAAGGATCTTACTCGAAAAAAAGCTAGGGCAAAAACCCTTATTGTACCCACTTCCGCAAGCTTAAAAGTTAGCAAGGAATATCGAGCGCGTTCTAGGAAGTCAGTTTACGGAGATAGTTGGAATCAAATTGATATGATGGTTAATGATCCCAGAGGAGTTGGTACGGCACTTGGCGAACAAGTTCATAAACAATTGGAAATTCACGCTCGTATGGGTATACATGGGTTTCGTAAAATGGTAGATTATCCTGATCCTCTTGCTGTGTCTATCATTGGAAAGATGGCACGAGAGTGGAACGTGCGTCCAATATGGGGAGAACTAGAAATATGGGACGCCCAGCTTGGATATGCCACCGCAGTGGATATGGTATGCGTAAATAATGAAAACGGTCGGTTGGTTTTTTTTGAAGTGAAGACTGGGTATTCGAACGGAGTGTTTTCGCATGCTCCTAGCACAAAACAACGTAAGGTAAACGGTAGAATTGGGATCGATAATACACCATTGGGACATGCCTTTCTACAGCTTATCATGCCTATAGAAACGATGCGGAGGCATTACGGAATATCCGATATTGATGGATATGTAATTCACGTGAATGATAGTGATTGTCAAGTTCCTAAATGTTACAAGCTTCCTCCACCCGCAGGAGTAAAGGGAAAAACGGCTTCCTATGCAAGGATTTATGATTACGCTGTGAGGAAAAGATACCAACAACAAAGAGAAAATACACTATATAAGAACGGTATAAGGAATACATCATCATCTCGTGGTGAAGGGAATACCCATTCCCCAACGGCTAACATAACAAGCATAACTAGTGCAAGTACAGCAAAAAGTAGTGGTAGACGAAAGAGGCGTAGAAGTACGCCAAGGAAAATTAAATCTGGTACTAAACCCAAACCGCGAAAGCGTAGGTCTTGAGTGCAATGACGTGTAAAAACGATATAAAAAAGTCGACACAAATTTACTTTTTTTCGTTCATTATTCTTTACATTGAAATGTTCATACGCCCATACGCCTGCGCTGGCGCTGCTGAAGACGTCTATTCCACCCATTTCTTCCATGTATTCTGGAGGTGACTGGAGGATTACCTTGCATCATTTCAGGGTCATCATCAGTCTCCATGGGGTCAATTTCTTCAAAGCCAAAAAAGGATTTGGACGTATTATTGTAAGCAATATCGATGGTACCGATTATGGTGACTACAGTCCATACCACGTAAATACCATACAGTATACCGGCGGCAATATTGTTTTCGTTGTTTCCAAAATGAATCCAAATGAGTACCTCAACAGCACAAGCGGACAGACAAACAAGGACGGCGTGAGCCACCGACCACAGGTAGTATCCGCGGTTGATCAATACATAATACAATGTCTTAACCAAAAAGTAGTTCACGATCAGACCAATGGCAAGTGTAGCATCATAGAGAGTCCTATCATGTATCTTCTGGCGCGAGAAGTTCAGGTATAGGAACATGGATGTGGCCACAACGCAGAACATGACGAACCAGGTTACGGATAGTATGTATGAAGGAATTTTTATGAGTGATGTCTTTAAATCCCTGTATCTTCTCCGCGCTTTTTTCCCTCCAAACCATTTCCCATCAAATGGGTTCACTGTCCATGCGACAAAAAGTGCAAATAAGGAAAGCCACTCGAAATCGGTAAGGTTATGCATAATTAAATAATTATTGTTAATTCCACAAACCTTGGCGCGATTTGGATATTCTTCCTCGTAGTTCTAGTATGTCAAATAAAGTAATCACAAAAACAAGTATACTTTTTGATGTTTGTTTTTTTATACTTTCTTGTCTGTAATTTAAGCATTTAAGTTTATTCTTAGTAAAGTGTCCAAATGAGAAAAATGGGGTTTAAAATGGATAAAAAAAAACAAAACAACGTTTGTTGTTAGACAAAAGTAATATAAATAACATAATATATGCGGTATGAAATGAGCGGATTACTTTGGAAATGCGCTTTATTTGTACTTGCGATTTGCGGAGAAGGTAAACTTCTCGGTCCAGTTCATTCTTCCGCAAATTCGGTAATTGCGCCCATGGTGATAAGAGATCCTATTATTTCCCCAGAGGATATTGGAACGTTTCAATCATCTCCATATGGTGGACAATGCAAAATTCCGGATAGTGATGATTTGTTTTGTGGACAATGCACAATAGGATGTGATGGCGTGGTAGGAGGTACTGCAACCGAAGACAAATGCGGCGTGTGTGGGGGATTCGGAAACACTTGTTGTGATACATATTGTGTGGTTGCTATATCATTGACTACTTTTGCGGGAATTGTTATTGGGTTTTCGGCAGGTTTATTCTTATGGTGGGTTTTGGTAAGTGGACAAGAAAGAGAACTGTTTCCCCCCGAACGGAGTATAGGAAGTATTAAGAATGGAGGATTTATTAATAATCGTTTACCCAACGTTAATTACCAGACTAGGAGAAATGGTATGGATTTGCGGAGAAGAACGCACCTATAACAATGATAATAAAGAAAATAATTGTAATTTTTATGTACGTGCATTATTCTTTTCTGTTTACTAATTTAAAGTAATATGAGGTGTCAGCCTTGTTTGGGCCAAATATTCCGCAAACAAAGTTAACAACACAATGTACAAAATGGTAAGTATGGAAGGAGTTGCTGTCAACTCTTGGAAGTACAAATGGATGAATGGATACAATATGGTGAGTTCTACCACGACAATCGTGAAAATGATAAATATCAATGATATCCCAACGTATCCGTACCACGCAATAGACATTTCCCCCACACGATGGTAAAGGAAACATATCGCGTGGTAAACGGTATTGACAAATAGTAGAGAGGCAAACAAGAGAGACATAAACCCTGCAAGGGTATCCTCTCGCGTAGTTAACCAAGATAAAAGTACTGTCAGTATCAACACGGTCTCCATCGAAAGGGTAATCAGGCTCCAAAGACGTTGCGATCCAATTGGGTAGTAATAATAATACATGTATCCTTCTGTACGGTGATGCAGCAACAATCTGTACTTGGGTCTATTGGATCCGATCGAATACGACCTCGTGTGGTTTTGGGCCATTTGCGGAGAATGTGTGTTTCTGACAACTTCAGCAGTTGGATGGTAGTGTGATCCACGTTGCCTATTCCGCATTTCTTGTCCCGCGCGCCTGGAAAGCTGAATTCGGTTAGCGTATTCATTGTAACTTGTCGCTCCGCTCAAAATCGATGAAGATTGTGTTGCTGAAGTGGGTGGCTGGAGTGGTGGAGTAACTCCTTGAAGACGCGTATATTCTTTGCTCATGTACGATTCTTCCGATTGAGTTAACCCCATGAAATGGAAAATCCAAAAAGACGTTGGTCCATAGCCCTTTTGCATCATCACGTGCAAGACAATTCCGGACCATAACAGAACTAGAAATCCGTATATACTCACTTGCGTATAAACATCGAATAGAAGGAACGGAGAAATTGCGGATCGTGTGTTTGGGGCCCATATCGTTATGAGAGCAAAAACTGTGACGTAGGCCACCGAAGCTACTTTGTATGGTCTCATAGACCATTCTATTCTCCATTCTCCATCAGGTGTTCCCTTCCACCATACCATTATCAGAAGGAAAGTAATCAAGATAAACCCATCGTATCCTTCGTAGCTTTTCTCCACTGTCCAATTTACAACACGAACGGTATTCTCTACCCAATCCACAATAACAAAGAAACTTCTCCACGCAGGTCTACCAATAAACATTACGCCAGGGACAGGAGATACGTCCATTAATAGTTCGTTGTGCCCAAGGTCCGTAGGTGCAATAATATCCTCTTTGCGTATATATGACGTTATAGAAGACCTCGGAGAAGATGATGTCAAATTTATAAATTCCATCCGAAAATCCTTCCATTCGTCAATGCCATTTTCAAAGACATTTAGTCCTGCGGTATAGGCGTCATACACCGAAGGTGGTACAAGGGTACGTGATGTCTCAAAAGAAAAATCAACAATAACAATCTCTTTAGTTGGTCCTACCAATGCTTGTGTTAGACACATCCCATCAAATCCAATGGTGCATTCAATGTGGTTTTTCAACTGATTGCCTTGCTCCAATTTTCCAAACTTGTCTGCGTCTTGAATAACATCAGCCGTTCCGCCCACAGTCATGGCCCCGCTCCCGAAAGTAGCCTGTTTCCACACAAGCCAAATCGGAGATGATGGGCCCACGCCCAGCAACCCATCGATTGGAGGGCCGTCGGGATTAGACCCTTCAATCTTTCCATAAACCCGCGCAGAATCATGCTCAAATGGAAGCCTCATCTTTTTCCCCCCAAGAATTATTTCGTCAGTCATTGTTCCCGAATGATACGTGATGGATTTTCCTTCTGTTTGTGCAGAAATAGTGTACACTTTATCCCCAGAGTAATCCAACGCCAATCGAAACGTCCGTTGAGGCGTACCTACTTTTACTTCCGCAACGTGTATGCTATGTCCTCGCGTCTTTCCCTCTAACCTAGATGGAATTACTTCTTGTAACCATCCTCCCTCCGCAATTTGTGGAAAGTGCAGAAGAAGTACCGCTACAAGGATGACGTAAAACTGGCCCATCCACTGCATCGCGATGCTTCTCTATTTTATAAGTGCGTGCACAAAGTATGTATGATTTGGAACGGTAAAATTTATTTGCTTTCATCCAAAATGAAAATGAAATTTTTTTTTGCACTAAATTTGTAAAGTTGCGTGTGTGTGTTTGTATGTGCGTGTGCGTATGTGTGTCATTTCCATTTGGGTGTTCCTGGGAGTATTTTACATTTTCCATTTTAATATGATTCACGCAGAGGAAGTTGATTGGAAAAAGGTGCATTCGGAATTGCGGGACATGCAAAAGGATCTCCGCGATCGTTTGAGGAGGGAGAAATTGGATGAATACAAAAGAACCAAAGCCTTGATTGTACCCATATTAGCTGACAAAAACAACTATCATGTGGATGGAACCAATATTGTATGTAATCTTGATTGTAGAGGCGCTTTGCCGATCAACAAAGACATGGCTAAAAAAGTAGTATTAGATCTTGGTTTCATTGTACAAAATACCCATTTAAATAACTTTGTCGTGCGTATCAAAGAAGACCCTTTACCAGAGGATGAAAAGTGATAATTTAAAATGTTATTTTTGTTTATTAAAATTCTATTTCATTTGCATGCCTCTATTTTAATCATTTTGTGTTTGCTTGTGATTTGGGTTTTGGGGGCAAATGAATTTAGCGGTGTTACATGACCATATTGAGGAATACGACAACGAGTGACATCCAAAAGGGACCAAAGAAAACGAAACGGATGAAAACAAACGAAATAATTAAAACAAATGAGGATGAGGAAATGGGAGACGTGGATCTTGTATATAACATACACTGTGGAACTTGTTTGGTTATAACACTGGAACAGATTTCCTTTATTGGCGGGTTCATTTTGGGTTGTATATTGATTCGGATAGGCATTTGTCCTATATAATAATATTATAAGATTATTGTTTTTTTTAATTTATAATCGCAAAGATTTTACAATTCGTCTGGTCGCCTAGCCCCACATGCACTACTGATGTCTCCTCCGTGTAAATCCAAAAATAAAAGGGCGTCAGTTGCGGAGAGACACCGCTGTATGCATATCGATCCAGGTGAGGGGATTTCTATGGCAGTAAATCGCTCTCCATCTTGAGAAAGCCCGCGCAACACGATGTGTGAATATGCAAAGGTCATTTCCGCAAATTCTTGTGGGTTGGTTTTCACTTCTAGATTTTTTAGGAAATCTTCAGGTATAACGTACTCATTGATTTCTTGCGGAAGAGAGGATATGTCTCGTGTCGGGTCTTCTCTATCATACATACGCACTCCGCCATTACCCGCTATCTTGTAAATGTGGTGTGTCAAATCAGTCACCATTCCCCTGTATGTAGATTCTTGAATATCAACTAGACAATTGCTTTCTGTGTTATCTTCTTCTCCGCAATGAGTTTTTTCAACGTAAATACGATTGCGGGTGATGGACGTGGGCGTTCTATAATGTTGCACCATCTGCGGAATTCGGTAAGTCAACGCGCGCTCGTTAATGCTTTGCAATCGTGAAGTGTATCCGTTCCACGGACATCCTTTCATATTCATTTCGTTTTCTATTGCCTTTATCATCGGAGGTACACCCAGCGGGTCTTGAACCAAAGCGCCCCGAATTTCAAACGAAGAAAATGCGGTTATTTCTGGTTCATAAAAAATATGCTCTTGTTCTCCATCTGATCCGGTATACAGGATGATATTAAGAGGAATACCATAATGAACTGCACACATACAATTTCTAGCTATTCCTTCGCGTTTGGAAGTATCATCTTCGGAAGGCGTCATCGATAAGTACCGTTTTGCATCTTCTTTCATCTTAACAACCAATTCCGCAATACTGATATTGACGCGTCCAAATTTTCTTGTGAATATCTCCACATAATTTTTGTGTAAACGTTGGGTTGTCAAGGGTTCGTATTTTTTGTGCAAACGTTGAGTTGTCGAGGGTTCGATGTTATCCGGAGAAAGTAAGTACCGAGTATCATGATCGTGCCCCGGTTTGTATGGAGGAATATTGTACAGGTTTTCGATTAGCATGCCTCGTTCGTCATCATAAAATACCGGCCGTATATTGGTGTTTAATTCTACCGTGGTAGTTACGTAATAGAATCCAAAATATACCACAAGCGCGGTAATTATACATAAAATAATAACCTTGATAAAGGATTTGTGCATATCTCTTCCCCACATAAAATATCGATTGATATCTTCCACAATTTTGATAAAGTGAGGTCCCTTTCCGTTACCTCGGTCCGATCTATCCATAACACCTATGGGTTTAAAAAGATGTCCATACCTCCTCCTAGACTTTCCGGATCGTGGAGCAACGATCATGAATATCCATTGTAAAGTAGCCAAAATCTTGTACCAAATAACCAACCCATATCTTTCGTATGTGTTTACAAAAATATATTCTCCACTTTCGTTGTATATCCATTTGATATATAACCAAATGATCATACATTTTGCTTTTATCCAATCTTTCACTTTCACATGTATAGGCCTTTTCCGCAATCGTTCTTTTTCCTCTTCCTCTTCTCTTTTTTTGGATACTACGGCAGTTTCTTCAAAAAAAGGGATAATGGGGTTTTTTGTAACCGGTATAAGTTCAATTGAACGCTCGACTATCTGTAAATCTTCCCCTTCTTTATCTTCCGCACTACCCAATCCACATCCCAATGATTCATCAATTTGATTAGTAGTATGATTAGTAATGACATGTAGCTGTTCCTCCGCTTTTAAATTGGGTATCATTGGAGGGCGCCGGTTCGGTGGGTCTGAAGCTGTCATTAAAAACGTGGAATCGTGAATCGGAGGCAAACAAGTTATCAATGGCGAATCGGCTGGTTTTAACTCTTCTTTTTCTTTTTCGCTATCTTCTTCGCTATATTCTTCACTCTCTTCTTCGCTATCCGTGTCTTCATTGTAGAAAGTATTGTTATATTTTTTAATAAGTCCCAAAAACCCTGATTCTGTATTTTGGGTTCGTTGGCCATTGATTGTACCCCCCCTATGTCTCAACTTATGTCTAACGGTTTGATGTATTTTTGTACCGTTGTTTTCTTGTTTTCCGGAAGGGGGTGGTGTTTTTTTTTCGTGAGTTCTACTAAACGCAGCGTACACATCCATTACGGCGTTGTTCAAAATGTTATGGAAAAAAATGATAAAAATAAACGTCTTTACATAGATGTAAAATAAACTACATGGGCATTTCCTGCATAATGTCTGCTAGAGTATTCACCAAGAATTCGTGCACTTGATCTTTATCCGCGCAAACAAGCAATTCTTCCGGAGGATTAATCATGTAAACACTGGAAGGATCAAATAGGTCTTCATCTATAAACGCTGCCACATCCTTTTCAGATTCGTTGTCTTTACCTTTGTCAGGGTCAAACCGAGACAAATTTTCAGCAAGTGTGTTGGACTCCAACTTTAGTTGTTTCGTTCCACTCACATCAATGTCTACCGTAATACGTATTTGAAAGTGCTCGTTGCTAAAAGGTTCCAGATTTGCTTCCACTGCGCGAACAAATCCATTGGAACCAAAATATTTGCCCATTTTGCGCATATCTTCTTCATTCATGTCTTCCAGACGAGCGTACATGTTTTTCTTCTTAATATGTCCGAAAAATCCCCTTGAAAGTACATTGTTTTTTTCCATCGTCTGTTTCAGAATACTATCGTATCGTGCCACCAATTTCTCCGCATTTTCTTCCTTATCGCTATCCGCAATTCGAAGGAAAATGGACGGAGGTAAGTGACGAACAACGTCTCTGGCCACTCGCTTTTCGTTTTTGGTGGTATCCACTCCTTTAATAAACGCAATGTTTTCCTTGCGTTGGACCAAATCGCTTATGTGGATTCCATATGTTGGATCCTCTTCTTTTTTCTCTTCGGTTTTCTTTCCGTGCCTATCCAAAGAATACAATTCCACTGGAATAGTGCGGTTCAGAGTAAATTGATCAATAGGTTCTTTTCCTTCAATATCATGAGATGGTGGTCCGGTAATTCTCTTGGTTTGTTTTCTTTGTTCGCGTGTATAGTACTTTGAAAGGATATTGGGGACCACAATAGAATCGGTACGGCTCGCCAAGTTGACGTAAAGCTCCGAAGGCATGCGATAAAACTGAGAAACACGCACATGCCACTCCGGATTGACCAAACGAAGATTGTCAAGCTTCATGGAGACCTTGGAAAATACGGATTGGTTATCTCGAATGGATTCTGCGGTGGCTTGCCCTGCGGGACTTGCGGAAATCAACCTAATAGATCCCTCAATTTCAAGAAGGACATCATTTTCCGCTTCAATCTTATCTTCAAGTTCGTCCATGTAATACTCGTGCGCCAATATCATAGAATCGGCCAAACCAGTTCCTTCAAGAACAAGCACAGGATCCTTCTTCCGTAAATAGGACTCAGCTTCATCGACCACATGCGGATGGAGTGGAAGGAAAGAGGGATGCATAATATCCCCTTTTTCATCCGAAGCCTCGATAAATGACAATCCCTCTTCAGGAATATCCATACCGGTGTAATAAAAACCATGCGGAACTACATACTCTTCCCATTTGTCGGGACGAGCAATGCGCTTGTCGATGTAATCGGTGAGCTCAGGAACTTGTGTTGGCCATACGCTCCCTTTGTAATTCTGAGCCCAATCGTGGGGACTCAACCCGTGTCGCTGATCAAACTTTAGAAGCTTATAAAATTGATTTTCCGCCTTTTTAACGTCTTTGTCTTTCTCGGTCCGTTGTGCTCGTAGCGTCAAAGTCATCAAAGCGTATTCCATGTTGCTACGTTTCTTCAATACCGCGCGGTATTCATCCTTGCTAAGAGGAGCGTAGGTTTCCCCCTTCTTCCGCAATCGTCTCTTCAGGTTTTGAGCAGTTTCTTTCGTTTTTCTAGATGTGGTTTTCACTGCCTCTTTCGTTTTACGAGACGTAGTTTTCGCTGCCTTTGATGCTTCATTGGCAGCTTTTTTTAGTGTTTTTTTGACAGGAACCGTTGGATACCGGACAGTAAAAGTAGCTTTCCCTTCAGAATCAACAATAGGTCGGTGTAACACTTCTTCCGCAATGTGACGTTGTATATCTTCAGGTAAAATACTGCCATCAGGAAGTGTTGCAAGTGAACTGCTATACTTTTGTATGCAGGTCAATACATACTCGTTTGGGATGAGAATGCCCCACATATGAGCACCTATACCGGATTCAATATCTCTCTTGCTTCCGATGACGATATCCCCATCCCTGGTCAATCCGTCGCTAGTGATACCCTTGGATTTCAAATCACTTTTGTCTTTTTTGCTGAGGCTAAGGGTTTCGTTTTTAGAATGTGCCTCCTTGACATTTCTAGAAGTGACACTACTAAGGACAGAAAACGCCGTGTAACGTGAAAGAATATTTTGATGTGCTTGAATCAATGGATGGCTGCAATTGCTAGACTTGATTCCGCACACAATGCGAGCAATCATCTTGTCAAAGTCTTCACAATCTCCACTTCTATCAATACCGATATCCCCAAATATTTCCGTACCAATATTTTTTTTTGGGTCCCAGTAATCAAACTTTCCATGATTAGCCGCTGGTACGCCTGATTTTCCAATCGCTTGTACCATGCTATGGTGCTCTGCCGAAAGCATACCAAAGTATGTATATTTGTCACTCAAATCTCCAGTGAGTAACTTAGTCCCTGCATCACTTTCAGTACGTCGATTCGCAATAATGTTTTTGTAATCGGTATTCAAATCGGCAGTATCTCCGCGATAAGGCATTGAAGTAGGATACGCAGTGATGGTATCCGCAGTGATTTTTAACGCTTTTATGTATGCAGGATTGATCTTGTAATTTCCACTTGCGGAAGAAATTGTAACGGGGTTTGATACCGCATGAATAAACGCTTCAGGCTTCCATCCATGACGTTGTAACACAATATATGTAGAATTAATTATAAATTCTGGACTCGGCGGCCGTTGCATTGCTCGGTCATGATAATACATGAACCCACTAGTTGTTTGGACACATTTGTAATACGGAGCATGTATTGTCTTGGTTTCCGGGAGGGTAGATTTGAATTCCCACCCTCCATCTTTTTCACGACCTTCCGCAATAAAACTTTTTGTATATTGAGGAATGAATGGAGCCATGTCGTGGAGAACACCCACTTTGTTGGTAGTGCTTATTTCTGTAAAGTTTCCATCGGTAATATCGTGTTTGCTTGCACCGTAAAACATACACGTGTTGTTGAAGAAATCAACAGTGGCTTCATCTTTGACGTTGACGTAAAGGAAAATAGATCCGGTGCACAAAGCAGCCCCGACCTTTTCTGGTGGCACAATACCACCCCTCTTAGTTCCATCGGTTTCATCAACTTCCACTTGATCTTCATCCGCAATTAGCTTGGCCCTAGGATCTTGAGAAGAAACAGAATTCAGTATTATGGGAATGTCCAATGGCTTCATGTCTCCATTTGCCTCCCGGACAGATTCATCTCCGCCTAGGTAAACCTGGACACGTTTGGCCACGTCCGCAAGAGGAATACTTCCCATACCAGTGGATATGTGTGTGTCCTTGCCTTCAGAATTCTTGATGGTCGAGTGGACTTGGAAACGAATGGTAGCATCGGCAGGATAAGCCGGTTCAAATGAGAAACAAGACGAAAAATGGTGGGTATCCACATCTATGTAATCTCCTATGTCTTTTTCTTTCTCATTCTTTTCTCCGTAAGAACTGATAGGGTCTCCCTTTGGGAAATAAAGGGATAAATCAGAAAATCCCGAAACATTGAACCCATTGTGCCGTTCAAACTCTCCGATTGGTACTTGTACGGTCCCATCAACTATCCACGGAGAAGAAGTTTCCATATCTTTTATAAAAGCATCCACTTCCCTTTCGTGTTCCGTCTTGGAAAAGTATTCACTAGGATCGGATTTACTAAACCTCTCTTCCTCAAAAAGTTCCTTTTCAGCAAAGGCTATGTCCATGGGACCAACACCTTGTCCTGGGAGGGATGTCCACACATGGACAAAAGGACTTCTTTCATGAGAAGCAAGATTGGATACCATACGTAGTTTGAGCTTGGGTTGTGCAAAACTCAGCGTGGTTCTAGCATTTCGCAGTCCTGAAAGGTAAAACTTCCGCATCTCTTCGATGGATGGCATCTCTTTTCGAAATGTCTCTTCATCACCTGCGTAGTTCTCATTTATCAATTGTTCGATTTTACTTGCAATAACATCGTCCGAAAGAGCATACGGAGAACGCGTGGCAAGAAGGGTGGGATTCATTTTTCCCTTGCTTTTTTTTCCTCTATGAGATTGCTTATTAATGAAGAGTAGTGAAAAAATATGTATATCAACGTTTATCAAATTTAAAAAAAAATCAATATTCATTGCCTTTTGGAAGCACTTCCAAAAACACCCAAAAAGCGAACAGGTTCGCGTGAAATAGATATTTTTTCATCTAACTTTTTCCATAATTCAGGAATCTTGGGCGTTCGGTATTCAAGATCCAATTGCGGATAGGTGGTAATCGCTTTTGATGCACGCGGTGCAGGGATGGTTTCGATCAGTCGAGTACTAGCCAGTTCTTCTCCTTCATCTTCTTCTTCTTGATCCGAAATGTATTCATCATCGTCAATGAAAGAAGAATCCATGCTTGCATTTGTCAATTCTCTCGTGATTTTCCCAGTATCTCCTTCCTTATCACCAGAAACATTTTTCCAAAAATCTTCGGTCCTTTTGTCGTACCATTGGTGCCCAGGAATTTTGCCGGTGGACCCTTGAAATTTTCCTTTTTCTAATTCACGAATAAGATAGCCAATCGCCTTATTCCATGCTTCAAAACTATCGTCCGAAATAATTTCAGAGGTAGAGATAGCATCATCACTTTGATCTGGTAGCTTCATAGCATACAAAGATTTCAATAGATTATTGATACCATCGATCATCATGAAATAGGCCGGCCACCTCCCTTGTTCTATTGCACTGTTTTCCTCTAATATATTGTTTACGTAAAAGAGTTCCGTTTCTTCTCCAGGGGGTCGCAATAAGAGAGGTTTCTTCGGACGTTTCCATTCTTGAAAGTCTATGTAGTTATTCCCCACGGTTGCAATCATGTACATCACCGCCCTCTTCCCGTAAATGGAAACCTTGCGGATGTTGTCATAATCCGAACCGGATTCTGATGTCTCAAATTCGGTTTCTTCTTCCTTTGATGATTGGGTTTCCTTTCCATCAATCGCATACCTTTCCATCGCGGAAAAGTAATAGTATAGATAGCGTAGATTTTTCCATATAGCCAAGTCCATTATGGCTTCACATCTACGCAAAGAGATATTACTGTCTTCAAATCCTCCCAAATCATCGTTTGAAATCTTGTTTTGTGACATTTGCATAACCATCGTGAGTGCTTCCGTCATGTCTTGGTGCTCTTTGAGCTTTTCGGAAATCCAACTTTCGCGGTCAACACGCTTACGCTTACGAGAACTACCCCCTCCCTCAGGAGGACCGTCTGGAGGACCGCCCGGAGGCCCTCTACCAGGATCAGTAGGTGGGAAATCTCCTTCTCCTTCTTCTCCTTCTCCTCCTTCTCCTCCTTCTCCTCCTTCTCCTCCTTCTCCTCCTTCTCCTCCTTCTCCTCCTTCTCCTCCTTCTCCTCCTTCATATTCAAATTCTCCTTCTTCCAAATCAATTTCACCTTCTTGTGGTTCTTTGGCCATTTTGATAATATCATTTGAGCTGTTGATGTTCCTTTTCGCTTCGATTCTCCGTTCACGCATATCCTTGATGTGTTTGTATAATGTATGAATCAACATTTTTGAGCGTAAGGATCCCTTCTCGATTTCTTCGTTTAAATCAGGGTAGAAATCATTATGGTTTTCTTCTTTGTATTTCCAATCCTCTTCAATTTTTTTAACGGTATCATCATCCGCCAAGTTTTTTCCCAACTCTCCGATTCGGTAATATTCAGGAGATTCTTTACACCAATTTGCGATTTTAGCAAAGAGTCCAGTATCCTCCAATTTTTTAAAATTCCTTTTTCCGTTATATGTGACCAAATCGTAATGAGGTAGATCTACAGCCACTTTTTCGGAAACTCTAGAGCTATCGTCCACGGCTACCTTTGGGCCGTCCGAGGGATAACTTCTAAGTAAAACAACGTAGAGTAATGGATCGGCTACGAGTTTTTCTACAGAACCAATATAGGGTATGCGTTCTTGGGTGGAAAGCGAGATCAAGCGCTTATCCAAGTCGACTACGGAAGGAGGCAGACAATCAATAAATTTAGTGTATGCCTCATCCGCAAATTTAAACGATTGTCTCGCTTCACCATCGGCATTGTTTTCTGTATAGTAAGTCGCCAATTTTTCCCACGCTTCTCCATTCTCGTATGCAAGTTTGTCCAAGATTATAATTTTGATACCAAACGCCCTTTCATACGCAGTTTTGATTAAAATATCCACGATGCCAGCGGGATCGTCATAGAGATCATTTGCTATCTCTTCTAACTTCCCATTCGCTGCATAGTTAAAAGGAATATAGATCGGATTTGGTTTATCATCTTCGCCTTTGGGAAGTTTTCCTAGGAAATCCTTATCCTTTCCTTGTATCCATTTGGTATAATACTCTTGGATAATTTCAAGTTCCTCAGTTTGGGGAGTGAAAAACCAACTAAACCAAGTGTGTGGGAATTTCTGTAGGCTGTCGATAATTTGACGTGCCATTTCGCCTCCGGATTTTGCAATTTCGGATGCGGCCAATTGGAGGGCTTCGGAAAATCCATCCAAACTTTTGTCTGATTCCACTGGAATAATATCGAAATTTTCGTCTCCCAAAAACTTACGTAACCACTCTCCTTCCGGAGACTTTTCTATCGTTTCGGTGCCAGACACTCCTTCTCCTTCTTCTCCTTTTCCTTTTGCTGCTTCTATCTCTTCGATCCATTCCCTGCGGAATTCTTTAAATTCTTCGGTATCATTTTCCAAATTCCGTTCTTTCACCATATCTGGATCATATTTTCTCACCACTTCCACTGCATTTTCGGTGTCTTTTCTGATCTTTTCTTCTTCCAAACTCAACATTATATAATTCTGCAAAATCATTTCGTCCAGTGTAATTCCTTGGCTTATCAAAACATTGGAAAGCTCATTGGTTTCTTTTTCTATAAGTGCGCGTCTTTTGGGTCCTTCTTCCATAACATACTCGTCTATTCTTCCCTTCCCTATTCTACTGGTCATAAAATCTTTGAATTCTGGTATCTTTCGAAATTCATCAAATCTCCAGCAATGATCCGCTACGGCATTTTTCACCACTAGCGGAAGTTGTGGAACATCTTCATTGCCATCAAAAGTAAACAAAAATTTGCCTTCATAAGTAATGGTATCATAGTGAGCTCTTTGTCGAGAAAGCATAGCATAATAATCAGGATTTTCATCACCATATTGAGATGGACCTTCACCCATCCCATAATTGCAAATAAACAACCCATCTATGGTACCAACGTTCTTTAGGGTAAAATTTTCCCAATTTCCCGTTCGATTTCCCCATTTCACAAACGCTTCGTCATACTGGGGTTGGTTGAACACGATAAACTTAATGGAGTAAGTTTTTTCAATTTGGTAAATCGCGGTCTCGTCTCCCCATTCAGCCCGTGGATTGGAAAGTATTTTAGGTAAATCGGCTCTATCTTTCGCTTTTCTGATATAACTAAATTCAAAAGTATCAGTTCGGTCAACTATAGGTTTGATATTTTCGAATTTCACAACCGCATCGTCTCCAATAAAGAAATCGGCCCATAATTTCCTCAAATCTTTCACCGCCACACCCTTTTTCATGGGAGGACTGTTCAAGGCAGCTGCTGTGGCATGAAAAAGACAATCACCTTCCCCAGTGGCTGTTTCAATATCGAAATTTTCATCTTCGAAAAAATTGCGTAGCCATTCTCCCGCAAATGTTTTCGGAGGGTCGGTACCAACTGTTTCAGGGACGGCAGTGGATGCGGGTTCCTTCCCCTTTTCCTCTTCTTCCCCTTTTTTCCCTTTTTCCCCTTCTTTTGTATAAGAACCGGGGTTCCACTCCTCCCAGCCGCTGACCAGGGCATAACTTTCCTTAGAATCTGGATCAGGGTCTGCCCCAATATATCTTTCGGCCATGTCGAGGTGTTCAAAAATTACTTCGCTTTCGTTTTCAACCAACTCATCATAAATTTCACCAAGCCAATCTTGCGGAGGATCTTTCCGCAAATCTTTTGGGGTGCGGCCAAATGTCGTTTCTATATTATCTCCGATATTTTTGCTTAAATCATCTGGATTTATGGGCACCATGGGGAGTAATTCACCGGTTAAAATCGTCAAATTTTCCTCCAAATAAACTACCGCATTTTCTATGATATCTCTTTCCCCTGGGTGGTTATCCCTGTAATGGCGTATGTAATGAGGAACAGGACTCTCCCTATCATCCAAAACAGAAGTCTTTGATGGATCTCTTGTGGTCAATAAGCTTGTAAACCATCCTTCTGGGATTTCGTCTTGTTTGTTGACCACGTGATCATCCAATCGGTGTTGATAAATACGGAAATCCCTGGTACTAATATCCATGGATATTATTTCTCCTCTTCCGCCATTAACGTCAAGCCAGTAATCAAGCCCCCCTTTTTTACATCGAATATGAGTAAATCCCATGGTATAGGCAAACTTCCACAACATTGTTATTGCGGAATCGTATTCCGTTTTGTTTGGTGGATAGATCACCACATTTCGTTTCCATGTGCACAACATCAAGTAGATGAACAATCGCATGCTTTCTCGTTTCATTTTGTTCAAAGATACTTCCCTAAATTCCGGCAATATCTTCTCATAAAAATCATCTTTTCCGCTTCCACTTTGGATCAACGCAGAAAATCGATGTTGAAGCAAGTCCATCGATTGATTCAAGTTCTTCACGATGGAAGCGACGGTTTTGTGTTGTGCATCACTTCCGTCGGTGGAAAAATTGTAGCGTTCTCCCTGAGAACTTTTTTCAAGGACGTCCAACCATTGCTCTCGATTTTCGATTCCCTTTTCGTTACCCTTTTGGAAATGACGGATATTAAACTTCGAGAGAATGGCAGTGCATTTACACCAAGCCCCAAGAATGGCGTCTCCCATTTTGGGCATTTCCGCAATCGCGTTTTTGATTTTGGCTTTTGATGTATCTTTGGGTATTCCGTGTATGATGTCTCCTTCCAAACTCAATGGACTCATGCCTGCGGGAAGTATATCCGGAGAGTTTACACCAAGCATGATTTTCACAAATTCTCCAAGAGATGCATCGACGGAAGCGCCTCCGGACATTCTGGTCCATGCATCAACAGTAGATGGAGAAGTGATCATTTGAGCTTGCGACCACTCCTTTCGTACTACAGATCGATCAAATCCAACTTCAGTACCTTGGTCTGAGGAAAAGTCAAACGGGATGGTAGACCTTCGGTCAGCAAGAGGCATATGGGTTTCCAAGTCTAGTTTCATAGGGGCCATCTCGTATTCCGAACCTTCGATTTCATGTCCTACATAATCCCAAAGAATTTCTTCTCCGGGATAAATGTGTGTATCAAAAGTATTGACCAACCACGGAACAATGACGTGATCCATGTCGATTTGCGGAATAGGTCTAGTGAAGCTATCGCCATCGGGTCTGGCCTTATTTTCCATCAAAATGAATTGGAGAGTACAATTAGCATATAAACGGGAAGAGTTGGAAAATCGGGCAATGTTCCCAGCCTTGGTATTGTCCAAGAACAACTTGTTTCCTTCTTCATCGGATTGGACTACACCGGTTTCCAAGTATTCCGAAGAGTAAAAGTTATGATGTGGAGAATGTACATCAACACGATCATCTAAAAAGGTATATCTTGCTGCTTTCATATGAATATTCTCCATATCCTTCTCAGATAGGGTTGCGTCTGGATTCTCCGATTCTTCACGCAATAATGTAATTTTTTCGTTCTTAAGACGTTCCTTGTTTTCATCGTATACGTCCTTGGCAACCGGATATTTTTTTGTGTAATCCCATCGGGAATTGACAAATTCTCTAAGAGTCACGATATGACCCAAGAAAGGAACAATGGGTTCACCGGGATGAAACGTTCCCGTTGCATATAAACCCAACCCTTTGCGTTGTTCGGGTCCCGTATAACCGACCAACAGCTTTTCGTGAGAAAAGGTACTAATCTTTTTTGCGTATATCGATCCAGAACTTTCTTCCTCAGACGTAATGATAGAGTTATCGTCGTGTGTTACAAAGACATTCCGATAATGAGAATGTACCATGGTAGCCTGGCTGTATAAATCGAATCCAGAACGAGAAGTATACAATTCCTTCAAGACACGTTGAGCGGCTTCAGATATCTCAAGATTGTTTTCTAGCGTTTCGTATGGTTTGTGTTCCGCAATGACCAGTTTGACATATTTATCCATTTGATCTTTGTAATTTTGTTTCTGGTCATCTCCTCTTTCTGTCTCATTCAAGGCATTATATTCTTCAATTATTTTATCCATTTTTCCGTAACCCAAAATATTAATACTCATAAATATGACGTTGGATAAGAATCGTTCCTTCTCCATAATTTCCGCAACCTTTTGGACGGAAGTATCGTCCATTGTTTTGATGATGGTCGAAAGTGCGGTATCGTATGGTCCCACCATAGCATCCCTTGATATGTCCTTGATATATTCGATATTTCCGTAAAGTCCATCCACGGAAGAAGAAACAGTATCGAGTGTGTTGGGATACCGAGCAGAAATGGCCTTGAAGAAAGGGTCGATGTAGTTAAGACCATCAATGTCTCGCGGTACAGGAGCACCAAAGTGGTCAGGGAATGAATCTTCTGTTAATTCAGACGTAACGATTCCTCCATAGCTTCTAGTTCTTACCTCATTGTCACTAATCGTAGCTCTCTTTCTCCATACCTTCAATTTTTTTATATTAGGAATCATATACGGAAGGGCTTGTTGTCCCTTATCTCCGAAAAACGGGAATTCGTTAGATTCCAAACGGGATAAGCTTGATCCATCTCCACCAAAATCCGCACTGCTTTTCACGCTCTTCAATTCTGAAAGAAAATATATTCTTCCCTTATCATTTTTATCATGAGGGATATATTCTCTACCACCTTTCATAGCGTGCAAAATACGCCCTCCAGTATTCAATCCAATGTCATCGTAAGCCACCCCGTTTAAATCATAATTATCCACTTCAAGATATTTCCAACCTTTTTCATTATCATTCTTTCTAGTAGACTCTTCTACATGGAAAAGCTTATCTGGTGGGTAAATAAACCCCGCGCTTCTTTCGTAGATACCAATATCCCTATAATAATTAGAGCTACCGTCCCAATCATAGGTCCATAGTATCTCTTCTCCATATTGAATCGTTCGAGAGGATACATTGACCAACCAAAGCTGTGGCCTTCCCTTGACAATCCATTTGATTATTACCACATTTGCGGATTCCCTGGACGATGCAGCATTGGCAAAACGGGATAGATGTGCGTATTTCAATAGATCTGGGTCAACATCACTTCTATCTTTTATAGCCTTGTCTGATATAGTGTAAGAGATCAAATAGATGGGTTCTCCGGTCTCGTCGTGGAATCCAAGGATACTCGAGTCTTTGATGTCAAATGATCCACTTTCGGAAGATTCTATCCTCTCTTCGTCTTGAGTTCCCGTCAAACTCATGATTTTTCCATCAAAAGGCATGATAAAAGTGCCAGGAGGTATACCCTTGGGGTCATTGCAAAAGAGTCCGGCGCCCTTGAAGTAACTTCCGGAATGGCGCACCACAAGTTTTTCCCCGTAGGACCCGTCGGACCTTCCATTCATAAGTTTGTAAAAGTCCTTTATCGTTTCAGCGTCTCTTACTTCTTTAGGATCATCCCCAATGAAAAGGAATAATTTAAATCGCTCCTATACATCGCATGGATGATATAGTTTTCGTATTCGGAAGGATCAAAATTGTCTATGGTAAAACCACTGGAAAATCGAACCTTGGAAAAGGATTGATGTAACCAAGAGTCCGTAGTGTCTATTTGACCATTATCTCTTTTAACAACACCTCTTTGACTTTTGTCTTTTGGATATGTGACAAATTGGTTCTTTTTGGACATGAACCCACTTTGTCTTTTAGCAATCCGTAATTCGAGAATGGGCGGGAGTGTATCTTCATCCAAAACCCCCGCCTCATAGAGTGTCTTTCTTTGATCAATGGTAGGTGCCCATTCATTCATCAAATCGATGTGATTAAGAAGTTCCTTTTCTTTTTCATCTCTATCTTCCATGGGAATGACGTCGGATCGGTACTTTTTGGATAAATTTTCATAAAAATTTTTTATGGTTGAGGAAAGAGTGCGTTGTTGGTGGAACCCATGTTCGGAGCTACCATTGGTCAAAGAATGGGATATATAGACGTTGGAAAATACCGAAGCGTATCGGGTTGACATATAGGAAACAACTAAATCCATAAAATTGTGAAGTTGTGTACGTTCGTTTAGCGTCCACATCATCTCTGGACTATAAGCATAGCGTTCGCAAAGTAACACATTTTCCTCGGTCACGTCGTTGTTCATTTCCCAATGTTTCTTCGTTAATGCCTTATATTCCTTCAAATAGGAATCGTATAAACGCTGAATATCACGCATAGCAAGCGCGCGTTCTTGCATATGTTTTTCGTTATCCTTAAATATATATCGGTGGACAATGACATAAAATCCTCCGTCAACGTACTCTTGTAGAGAATCGCCGGCCCTCCTATTCCTGCGCCCTCTTTCTCCTTCGGGTTTTTCCGAAGCATTTATACGGACGGTAAATTCCGGACTGTTTTCAGAAGAGTACACGTCGCTTTCTTTCATCACGTTCCATGCACCCACTCCTCGATCTTTTACCATCGCGGGTTTTGACGATTGACGAACATTGTCCAAACTCGTGGCGTATCGAAACCATAATAAAAGAAGTTCTGCTTCCGCAACCGCTACGGATAGGATAAGCCCATAAGGTAAAAGTTGATCATCTCGGGGTTGCACCAGCGATATCTTTCCCTCTTCTGTTGATTGAGAGGGAATTTGCGCAGCCATCTGCCTAATTACGGAAGGAGAAATATCTCTTACGCTTTCCGCAAGGACCTTGAGTTGATTTTTCCATTGATATCCGTGTTCCTTATGGGGCACTCTACTGGCCTTTGAGGTCGAATGCCATTTGAGGAAGGTTTCATAAATGTTGGTCATATCAAAGCCGTATTGCTCACCCATCATTATGGGGGTGACGGGATTTCTTTTTGTAGAATACCGTCCAGGTCGAATCATTTGCAGGTATTGATCAAACCTGTAATATGTCGGAATGCTGTTCTTCATCATAATGGCCATCACAGGAATACTTCCGGAATCTCCCATCGTTTGGTGATTATTGATGTATAGAAATCGACCCAAAGCCGCACGAAAGAGACTACATAAAGGCGTCTCTAGATTTTCCAGGTACACCAAGTAATTCTTCACACTGCTTTCCGGATCTGGCACATTCAATATGTATTGTGGTTCGTACTTGTAATGGACAAGTTTGCGGATTTCTTCGGTTGACCTTTCATCAGATTCAAATTTGATACGCTCTTGAATCATACGAACATGGGTAGTGCTTTCCGCAATACCGTGCGTTTTCAAGGCCCATTCGGCTTGGTTGTTGATTCGATGTGTTGTATCTCTAAACCTAGGACGGACATATACATCGGGAAAGTAATTAACCGTAGTCCAATACTCAGGAACACCCTTTCTATGTTCTACACTAGAAAATAGCTCGGGTAACCATCTCCTCATGTTTACCACACTATAATATCTTCCTGAGGGGTCATATGGAACAAAAATACGTCCGTTTAAGAATAGCTTCTTGGCATTTTCGTTGACCAAATTTCCAGAAAAACGGCGATAGCTCGCAGACTCTGTTTCTGTGAAATTTTCATCCATCAACGGAGCCAACATTTCCTGGTCTATATCTCTTTTGAAAAAGACAAAATAACGACCCTGTGGTTCAGTACTAGTCTTTTCTTTTTCAGTCACATATTTGTCGTTGTTAATCACGTAAATGCATTGTTTCTCTCTTGTAAGTCCCTTGTATGTCTCCTTATCAGAGATAGACGACCTATCTTTGAAGAGTATGTTTCCCAAGGTAAGTCCCACTTTTCCATCTTTGGTTCCTTTGGAGCTTCCATCTTTGGTTCCTTTGGAGCTTCTATTTTTGGTTCCTTTGGAGCTTCCATATTTGGTTCCTTTGGAGCTTCCATATTGAATGGTCGCAAAGCTTTGCCACCCAAAATTTCGACACTCATCTGATTGTTGGGGTTTAGGGACGGTGCAATCCACTCCAAAGAATATGTGTTGAACGCGAACGTTGGGAGATATCGAACCGTTCATCGAAAGACGATTAACCAGACATACCGTTCCTGTACGTCCAAAACTACCAAAGATGCCATCGTATCCCATTGCATTGCGGACGACACCAAGGCCTTCATTAGACATTTGCAAGATACAATCAAGGCACTCCCTTGCTTGTTCTTGGTAACGTTTCCTAAATTCATCATCGTTGAAGTCATCGTCCAGTACTGTATCAATATCAATGGGTTGTCTTTGTATATCTATGTTTAGCTTGGTAATATCTGATCGCAATTTTACTTTTTCAAAGATATTGCGGAATTCTCCAGAGGGGGCCTTTTCATGTAGTGATTCCGCTACCCTTACGATTTGGTTCAAGCTATCTTTGTGTGTGACATCGACAAGAGAAAGCGAACGACCAATAAAGACGGGTAAAAATGCTATTCTTTTCGAGGCTTCTCTTCGCGCATCCTTTCCTTCATTCGACTTTCCGTATTGGCTATGCCCAAGCACAAGGCGAGTGTAATCCCTAGGTTCATCGCTTGTTGTTGAACTACCTTCTGATCCAGGCACATTCTGAAATGTACCAAAGTCACTGTCTTCTTGTATCGCTTGCAAAAGATAAATAGCCATATTTAAGGTAAGCAGACAGACGTTTCTATCCGATACTTCGTTCCAGATACTATTTGAGCGATCTTCGGAAAGGGGTTTGTATTTGAATATACTATCACGCCCTTGGTCCGGGTAGAACGCGTCATATAAACCGTTATAATCAGCTGTTTCCAAATCTCCACTTGGGGTCATTATGTGATCTTTACCATCATTTCCCGTAGCCGCAGAGGGGGTTTCTCGTAAAAGCTGAGAATAAACCGGAACAAACATTATGCTTCCCTGGATCATCTTGTTGTGAACACGCAATCCAGATTCATATCGATACATGAACCCACTGGTAGCTTTCCCTTTGTGAAGAGTAAGGCGGTGAATGTTTCTCAGGAATTTTTCGGAAACATTTGATGATTTTTTTGGGATTTCCTCCTTTTCAAATGCAGCTTGGTCAATCAATTCTTCATATGTGAGACCCGCGTTGAGCGCATAAAACGCAAGTTGGTCCGAAAATCGTTCATTTTGAAACCTCTTAAAGAGTGTTCCCGTGGTACGTAGACCTTTTCCTCTGTTCTCCTCTAGAACTCCGGGAATCGTAGTGAAAAAATCTCTTACCATTTCATAATCCCCACGGACCATATTATATACCATGGAATTAAACGTTGTTATCTTTTCTTTTTTATCCTCGGAAATTTTTTTTGAAATTGGAAGTATATCATCACTTCCTTCCATCTTTCCCACCAATTTTTTTCCTTTCCGCAAGAATATACGAAATAGGAAGAGTTGTAGAGTAAAAAGTAAGGTTTGAACACCAAGTTTGGATTTTATCTATGAATAAAATATGAAATGTACAATATATACGTGAAAAAGACAATTTAATTTTTTTTACTCCTTTGCGGAAAGAAAAAGATACAAGTTTACTTTGCGGAAAGAGGTAAGAACATTTTACACAAAAGTGATGCCATTGTGTTGGACAGGTACAAAGTAATCATTATCCTTCAGCCCGTAGAATGACTGCCACATCCTAGGATCGTCAGGCACCGTGGGTGCATCCTTCAGAGCAGCAACCAACTCCCTTTGTTGCATGGAAGATACCTTCCTTTCATCGGCCGTCTCAAAAGCCTTGAAACGGGAAACGTTGCGCTTTCTCTGCAAAAATTGCTTATAGGCCAAATCGTACGTGTTTCCCCTCATGGCATCTGCAGCACTGCGGAAAGTAACCACACCAGCATCGTTTAATCCGACAACACCAACATCCGAAAGGTTAGGATCTTCCGTACGGTGGATGGTGGACGTCTCAACACTCATGGCCTCACTTCCGGAAGATGCCGGAAGCTTGCCCATGGCCTTTTCGGACATACCAGAGGAAGCATTCGAAGGATTAACGGAAGAAGCACTTGTGCCAAAGATGGATGTGCTGGACGCAGGGACGTAAGAAGAATTGCCTCCCATATTATTCATGCTGCTCGCATTGGTGCCGGTCATGGGAGCAGACGAAGCAGAATACCCAGAGGTGGAAGAAGCAGAGAAGCTGCTCAACCGACCCAATCCAGAAGCTGGTGGTGGTCCACCACCAGAAATAGCGGTGCTTGCGTCCCTACTAGCATGAATGTGCCATTGGCTAGGCGCGCTGCTGAGATGACCTCTGTTTTTCATACCAAGACGTGTTTCCGCAGTGATACGGGCTTTGCGCTCTTCCTCAAGAACACGTTTGAGCTCCTTATTTTCCTCTTCCGCGCGGGCAAGGTTGACAAGGCTACATTCGGTGTCCATCGATGCGGCAACCATAGAAGTAACGATAGGCTTAATATCAGATTCGTAACCGGCAGTGAGCAGGTTCTTTGGATCAGAACGGAGCTTCTTGAACATGCCCGAAAGGCGTTCCAGCCCATTCTTGTAAGTTGGGTCGGTGACCTTGCTGGCGAGAGCATCGAGCTTTTCCACGCTCAAATCAACAAGTTCTGCTTCTTTTTTGCCCTCGGTTTCTTGAGCCTTGGCAAGGAATCGCTCGACCTCGTCAACGTTCTTGGTACCCATAGCACGAGTAATTCCGTCAAGAGCTTCCGCCTTGGAAGTCACTTCTTTGAGTTTATCCTTCATCGCTTTCATGCTGGCCTCCATCTCGACATACTTACTGTACTCTGATGCGGTCATTTGAACAGGAGTACTTTCGTTGATCGGAAGATTATTTTCCACTACAGAAGACATTGGTGCAAGACCTCCTGTAGAAGATCCATCTCCCACAGTTTCTTCGCGCTGTCGTTTGGTGCCACGAGAGTCATCCGAATTGATACTACCTGTTTGATCAGATGCAATATCACCTTTTTCTGACGACTCTCCGGAGAATCGTGCAAATTGACCGTTCGGTGCTCTGGATTGACGGATGGATTTTTCTCCAAATATATTGCGGATAATATTTGCAGTTGCCCCTTTTTGAGTAGAGGATTCACCTTCTTCGTATGCAACTTTTTTTTGTGCTTCCAATTTGTCTTCCACGGAACTCATTTTCGTGAGCTTTGATAGGTTTTTTAATTCGCTACCTGTAATGGCTCCGTTATTCTAAAGGATATTGTATTTGTGGTAGCTTTTAACCACCGGTGGATTTGTTTTTTTTACACATAACCTTATCAAGTAACGCACTTTTAAAACAAACATATAATATGCCGTATTTGTTGATTTGTTGTAATCACCGCAACGGTTCACTTACCTTTTTGTGATTTTTCTCCGTTGCCTATCAACATATGTTTGGGACCATCTGTCGTCTTATCTAATGATTTCGAATATTCAAGTAAATTGGACCATCCTTTTGGAACCCACATATTATCTCCCGTCTTTTTCGTGTTGTATTGGTGAGAACCAAACTTTCCTTCTCTTTCCGCAACATTACCAATAATATTGGATAACATGTGCTCTTTCAAAGAATCCCCAGTAAGATCATCAGGAACAAACCGATCTATGCGAATAACAGAGTCTGTTCCCTCTACATCCATTAAACAAACCGAAGTATTATCTTCGCCATTGCTAGTATCATCATCTCGTGAAGCAGCATACGCATAAAAAACAGTTCCCTCATACACGGGATTGTTGGTAAGTGCCATATGGTCCGGATCTTTCGAAATACATTCTTGAGTGCTCGCATCACAACTCGCAATCCAACCAGGAGAAACCGAAGTAATCTTACCGCCCATTATATCTCTAGAGGCTTGTAAGCCAAGTTCAGACGTTCCTGGACGTATCTTGGCATGAGTCGTTCCATCTTTCTTGTTAATCCAAGTAGCCACAATCTCTCCAAATTGTGATCCTTTGTCGCTAGAATGACGGTAATTAATCTTTTTGCCAAGCCAATCTCCTTGTTTTTCAATCATTTCATCCCAGGTAAACTCCTTATCACTCACTCCAGGAGTGTCCTTCCATTCGTTGTCCTTCAAAATCGTAGGAATACCATCCTCGTCGGTTTCCATTACCTCATAACCCTTTTTTCCCGTATCAACAGAATTTTTATCTTTTCCCATAGCTTTATTTGCGGAAGGAGTTTTACTAAGATCACGTTTCATCAAAACCGTGTAAAAGGCATGATCATCCTCTCCATTAACCTTGGTTCCGGACATTTGTGCGCGCTTTTTTTATATAAGGAAAACAACGAAAATAACGAAAATTAGTAAACCCGTCAAAGCAAATTTGTATAGTGTAAATTTGCCGCCCTCGTTAGATATTATACCGCACCCTTTAATGTTAAAATAATACCACATGCTGTTTATTTTTCAATTATATACATAATTGCCACGGTAACAGAGAGAACCCCCAGGAAAAAAAAACCATATCATTATGAGAAACAAGGATATCATTACATTAAAAGGAGAAGATGATATTGCACCGAAAGGTAAAAATAAGAAAACTCGTACTTGTATCAATTTAGACTTCTCTGATATTGCGGAAGAATTGGACGGTAGCAAAATAGGGCACAACACAACAGTAGACAATGGAATCCCAGAAGAAATTTCTGAAATTGCAGAAATTACAAATATGTCTATTCCTTTTGTTTTTTCTCCACAAAAAGGAATATCAAACAATCCTTTAATGCCTATGGTTAGTATAGGACCTGTCACAGATTCCGCAGAAGGTGAAGAAGAGGAAAAAAGTTATACAATAGAGAATGTATCAGGGGATAAAGTGATATCAAAAAGATGGCACAAAGCAGCGGTGGAAAAGCTATTTTCGGTAACTCCTTCCGGTGTGGATTCGTCATCGCTAAGCGCAAAGGGAGCACGAAAAGAGGTCAGAAGTACGCTAAAGGTTGATAGAAGGGATAAGGTTACCGGAGAAGTTACTGAAAAGTATTTAAACCAGCGTCCTGGTACATGGAAACGGCATAGCATAGCTATGAAGAAGGAAAAAGCCAAAAAGCAACTATTTGCGGGAGTGGAAAAATGGGATCAATATGTCATTGAATCCTTTGTGTATGGAGATTCTGTTGACTACCCGGAGCGGTGGCTAAAATCTAGAACGGAACAACCACATCTTGAATATGTAACAGATGAAGGAATTGTACATGGATGGAACAGTTTGAACGGGGATATATCATCTCACCCTTGGATGACCAAGAATCGGAAGGCATTTGCGACCGATCTTAAGAAACTTACCGCAGATGATACTATATGTCTGGTTTCATTGATCAAAATTGTATTCATCAAACCGTACAGTATATTGATGCAAGAAGTGTTGGACAATTGTTCTTCATCATCGTTGCCATCACCCGTAAATGATGATGTTGAAGAAGAGGAACAATAATAATCATAATAAAAAAAGAATAATTGCGAGCTATATGTATGCACATTCCAATACACTCTTTTCAAGAGCATTTCAGACATTCCTGTCATTCCGCAAATGACCGGTGGGAAAACATCACATCTAATACTTGGTGTGGTTTTTTTCCTCGCTGTACGTAGCTGCGGAGGCACGATAATCTTGTTTAACGAAACCATAGAAGAGCCTATAGGATTCAATTGCACGCCGCTTTTGGGAAATCCTTCTGTTTATCAAGAATGGCTAGACTGGTGCGTGGCAGATGAAGCATGCGCAGAAGATTACGGACAATCAAAAACGCAAGACTTGTCTACGTTTATTCACTTGGTTCAAATTGCCAAGCCCTTTGGCAAAAACCCTTCAGTGTTATGCTTAGAAAGCGCACTTATTGAAAAAATATGGGGCATGTTTTTGGAGGAAATCATGCAGGATATAACTGTGGACGAATTAAAACTTTCAATTTCCAAGAGTGGCGTCGTGTGTGGTCTTAACGAAATCATTCGCTTCAATAACGAGACAAATACAACCAAGTGTATCCCAAAACCTGCCAGTACACCTACGGATAGTGGAACAGTTACAGGCATTCTGATATTCATTTTGGTCGCTACTGTAATATTACTCATCATGGGTATATCCTATGAATTGTACACAATTATGATTAAATCATCTTCACCATAAAGTTGATAAAGACCTTTTAGGCGGAAAAAAATAGGAATAGAAAACAAAAAAAATAACGCACGTACGCATATACAAAAAAAAACTTGGGAATGGCTATATTAACAATATTAATCATATTTTCCCTTATTTTTGCGTTCGGTGCTCATATGCATATCACGCAACTTAGACAAACAATTTTTGTACTTAAGAATGATACAAAAAGGCAAGGGCAATTCATCCGCGTACTTGTAGAAGGAATATGCGATTCATTCGATAAAAACAAAGAGTTTGCCAAAGACTCAAGGAAAAAATTGCGGAGTGATTTGGTCAATGAATCTTCTCGCCAATCACGACCAGATGCTCCCATGCCCTTTTCCTTTTACATCGGAAGAAATACACTACCAAAAGAAGTATAAAAAATAATACCACAAAAAATAAAATTTTTTTCTGTAAAATCAAATTTTTTTACAATCATATGACGGAGTGCAAGTTGTTCATTTACTCATGACATGGAAGGAAAAAAGATCACTGATCTTCCCGTTGAAATAATCGTTCGTATATTGGAATTTGATGATACTGAACATGTTTTCATGTCTGGGTTATCATGTAAATACTTTCATATAGCAAGTAGTTTTTTAAGAAAATCCAGTAAACCCCTTTTGAGTTGCAAGGTGGCAGCCGGGAATGGTTGGCTATCTGTACTTGAATGGACCAGGAAACATGGATATCCTTGGGATGCGAGGACATGTAGTGGGGCTGCTGGAGGAGGACATCTGGATGTTCTGCAATGGGCGAGGGAGCACGGCTGCCCTTGGGATGCGAGGACATGTATGAAGGCTGCTAGAGGAGGACATCTGGAGGTGCTGAAGTGGGCGAGGGAAAATGGCTGCCCTTGGAATGAATTTACATGTTATA
>Ga0180433_10001157_pt1 | contig 44667 bp, 45 predicted proteins | sample SS_ome_8_FD_132980 | JGI IMG/M metagenome (GOLD analysis project Ga0180433, IMG submission 132980) | Hypersaline lake sediment archaeal communities from the Salton Sea, California, USA - SS_1_D_1 metaG | ecosystem: Environmental > Aquatic > Non-marine Saline and Alkaline > Hypersaline >...
TATGAAAAAAAGGTAACGCCTTTTGGTAATTCTGCTAAGGTGGATGCTCCTAAAAAATATAGGGGTAGAAGAGCTTATGTGATCATATTGAAAGACTGATTACAGAATTTTGTCCCAATGCCCAGAGAGCGCTTAAGTAATTAAATCTTAATCTATCGAAAAAAGATTGAATTCCAGATGTTCAAATCCCTTCCCCTGCATACTTATGCTCTCAACAGGAGAAAAACCATTATTTTCTACGTGATTAGTATTTGTGGGTAAAAAAAGAGATTTAAACCCTAATCGCCCACCTTTTTTTCTTCAATGATTATATAAAAACATGACTTTTTCTAACCAAAAGTCTAAAATAGAATTATAATATTACAGCCTGTAACTATAACATTATGGTTTTAATTATGTGTGAATGCAACTGCCAAACAAATCCACTTAAAAAATATGTAAGTGCTCTTCACTGCCCCACAAGATGGATTATAATCAGATTCATCGGAGAAGAGAAAAAAAGCACTAAAGAAATCTATGATTTTCTTTTAAAAAACAATGAAAAAATTACCTCTTCAGGTCTTTATTATCATCTTTCAGAGCTTAAAAAAGCTGGAATAATTGAGGTGGACCAATATAAAGAGGAGGGTGGCGGTGCACCTGAAAAAATTTGGAAATTAAAAACAAAAAAAATTGTTATTAATCTTTTATCAGAGGAGAAATAAAATTTATGACAGCAATAACTGCAGATAAACTTAAAAAAAGATTTGGAACAGTTACAGCAGTTGATAATGTCAGCTTTGATGTTGAAGAGGGTGAGGTTTTTGGTTTCCTTGGTCCAAATGGTGCCGGAAAAACCACGACAATACGTTTACTAACAGGTATTTTAACACCTGACACAGGTAATGTTACAATCAAAAATATAAATATGAAAAAGAATCCAATTGATGCAAAAATGATGATGGGAGTTATCCCTGAGATGGGTAATGTTTATGTTGATCTTACCGCAAAGCAGAATCTAATTTTAGCAGGAAAATATTATGGGCTTTCAAAAAATGTGTTGGAAGATAAAGCAGATGAGCTTCTCTCAATTCTAGAGTTATATGATAGAAGAAATGATTCTGTACGTACTTTTTCAAAAGGAATGAAACAAAGAATTAGTATAGCCTGTGCTATTATACATGATCCAGAGATTCTTTTTTTAGATGAACCGACAGAGGGTCTTGATGTTCAAAGCCGTCGGTTAATAATTAAAATAATAAATGATATGAACAAAAAAGGTTGTACAATATTTTTAACAACTCATAATATCGAAGAAGCAAATAAATTATGCGAAAGAGTATGTATTATTCATAATGGTCAGATTGTAGCCATTGATCGGCCTGAAAAACTTAAAAATACTTTTGATAAAACACAGTCTATAAAGGTTTCTTTTGATAAAAAAGTTAAAAAAGATTTGTTTAAATCTGAATGTATTTTAAAAACAGATACGAGTGGGGATAAATGGGTTTTTTATACAAAGGATCCTGATAAATTAGTAAAATACATTGTCGCTCTTGCAGAGAAAAAAGATTTGAAAATTGTTTCTATTACCACAAGTGGTCCAAGTCTTGAAGAAGCATTTGTTAGACTTACTCATGGAGGTAAATAAGCATGTTACCTTTTTTACAAGGAGTTATGGTTACTGCTGAGAAAAACATTAAAATATATTATAAAAAAGCACCAGTGGTTATTTTTGGATTGTTGTTTCCATTGTTTATGTTTACATCTTTTTACATGGGAAGAAACATTGATATAACGATTTTCTTCCCTGGTTTTCTTGCTATGGCATTGTTTTTTACTTCTTCTTCAGTTGGTCCATTGATTACTCCTTGGGAGAAACAAGCGGGAACATATGAACGATTACTGTCTTTTCCTGTAAGCATTAATACAATTATTTTTGGAGATGTTTTATCAGGGGCAATATATGGAATAATTATCACATCTATTGTTATGGTTGCTGCAGGGATTTTACTCAGTTTTCCAATAGTTAATGTGTTAATTATTGCGTTTGCTTTGATATTAGGAACATTGTGTTTTGCATCTTTAGGCGTGGCTTTAGCATCACCCTCGGTTCGTTCTCCATCTCATATTATGATGTTTTCCAGTTTGATTCGTTTTCCATTGATTTTTATTAGTGGTATTTTTATTCCTATTCAGGAGTTACAAGGAATCGGAAGGATCCTTACATATTTCTCTCCTCTTACATATCTTGTTGATATGTTTCATGCAGGTTTAGATGGTACATCTGTTTTTTCAGTAGTATTAGATGTTATAGCATTAATTATTTTCACTAGTGTTTTCTTATTGATAGCAAGTTATTTCCATAGGAGAAACATGATGAAAGGATTATGAATAAAAGAGATTTGAACTTGAAGTTTAAATCCCTTCCCCTGCATTTTTTAATTTTTCTTTTTTTTTCTAAAGTTGTAGATAATTGCAACTATATTAAAAATCATAGAACAGGAAAAATATGAAACCCCCCACAAAGGAATCAGTCCGCCAAAATTACCAATAATATGAACTCCTGTAGGTAATTGTTCTATAATATATTTATTAATAATCTCAATTTGATTTGGAAAAAAATTATTTAAAATTGATGAAAAAACTACACCTATAAAAATTGCAATAAACCAAGACAGAGTTGTTACACCAAAACCACCCAAGTCCTCGTCATTTTCCTCAATAGTTATTTTCTTCTTAAAAGCAAAAAACTTGATGAATATAGATAGTAAAAAATAAAGAAATACCAAAATATTAAAAAAGAACGTAAAAAAGAAAGCGATCAAAACAATTGCAATAAACAAAATGCTGCCCATATATGGGTCATAATCAAAAATAGAAAGAGAAATAAAAACAAAAAGACTCAAAATCTCTAAAAAAAGTATAGGCAGACCAAATTGCGCAATCCAATAATTTGTTTCCTGGGGATATAATAAACCATAAGAATAAAATAAAATCATACTGAAACAAAATACAAAAAAGGGAATTTTTAGAAATACTTCTCTAATTTTCATCCCATATTCCTCCAATCTAAAATCATCTAACTACTTAAAAAACTGCTCTTTTATATCTAGATTAATTTTTAGATTCCCCCTGAACTAAATCATTTAGAACCAAGAACTGCTTTGCAATTTGGACATATTAACAGATATTTCTTTTCCCTACCTGTAAATTTTTGTCCATAAAAATTTTGTTTTAATTTATTTTTTTGTAGAATTGGTTTAACAATCTTATTGCATTTTAAACATTTAATTTCTTTATCATCATACTTTTTCTTAAACATTTTATATAATCTTATAAACATCACTATCATATAACTTTTTAGTTAGAAATAGATAAATACTTTAGCAGTAATTCTCATAAGATTTAAAAATATTTAATGTTGTATATAAGACTAAATCATTTTAAATTTAGGGGTAGGTATGACAGAAAACATTGTTAATCCGGATGTAAACAATGCATACAAATTTATTGAAAAACATCATCTATCAAAACCAGATAAAACAACACTTATCATAGCCGGTGATTGTAATGTTGACTATAGAGGACGAGCAAGATCTTATTTAGATTGGGGCGAACGAATCATAATGATTAAACAGGATAATACTGTCTTAGTCCACAGACCTGAAATGCGTGAACCAGTAAACTGGCAACCAACAGATAGTAAAACAGAGTTTAAAGTAAAAAAAGATGTATTGATTTTAAAATCACATCATAACAATCCCCCTGAGAAAATGAAGGTTTCTTTCAGAAATATAAAATTTATAACTATCTCAACTCTAAAAGACAACGCAAAACTAGCCTTAGCTGGTATGGAAACAGATGTAGTAAATAGCATCATGGAAAATCCTTGTAATTTGGAAGAAGGGCTGCGTATTTGCAAAAGAGAAAAACAAGTAAAATCAGGTATGATAGATCTATTTGGATATGATAAAGACCATACACCTGTAGTAATAGAAGTAAAAAGAAGCTTAGCTAATATTAGTGCAGTCCATCAGCTTAGAATGTATGTAAACGATATCAAAAAAGACATAGATGAAGCAAATGTAAGAGGAATATTATGTGCCCCAAGGATACCAGACATGGTTAAAAATCTTCTATCAGATTACAATTTAGAGTGGCAAGAAGTAGAAAGAAAAATTATTTTACCAGATGACAATCAAAAAACTTTAAAGGAATTTTAAAATAGAATAACTAAAAAATACAAGAAAGAAATACTGATTACAGATAGATGCTATATGAGCAAAAAATCATACAAATGCAAATACTGTGGTACAAAAATGAATGAATTCGACTATGAATTAAACAATGGGTACTGTGGAAAATGTAGAGAGGTAATGGATATAAAAAGAACCCTTGAACATGTAAAAGAAATAGAAGGAAAAAAGGATGCAAAGAGTAAATGATAGAACCTTAAAAATTTATGAGATTACCCTATTTATTACCTGGTTATCTTTTTTAATTTTACAGATTGTAACTAGTTATTTTCAAATATTTGAAATAATAAACGGCATAGGTTTTATAATTTTAATAGCAATGTTTATTTCTTGGGCAGTACTAATAGGAAATAAGAATTTATCAAAATTTGAACTTATTCTCGCATTTGGATTTATAGGTTATGTATTTCTTTTTTTAGCAGGAATAATACTTTCTTATCTAGGTTTTATTGGATGGTACTTTTTTGGGATGTACACTGAGCAGTTTCTAGCGTTAATTATTTTAGTTTTGTTTATAATAAGTATACTGTTTTCATCATACAGACTTATAAAAAACCAGAAAAGAAAAAAAATAGCGGTAACAAGATCTGACTTGTTCATAATTTTATTTTTTATCTTAATTGTTTTAGTAATCACGATCTTTTATATCTTATTATGATTGGTAAATCAAATAATCTAAAGAGATACTATCCTTTCTACAAGATCCATATTACAAGCAGCAACCACACTACTTCTCTCCCCAAGATCAAAAGCCATGTCCAATTCTTTTCCTAAAATATTTTTAACAAAACCACCTGCTTCACGAAGAATCAAGGTTGATGCTGCAATATCAAAAACCCGGATATATTCTCTTCCAACCACATAAAAATCAAGCGCACCCTTTGCAACCATACACATCTCCAGGCTAGCCGAGCCAAGGCTGCGGATTTTTTCTTTTTTAGCAAGATCAAGAGTCACAGGATCAGAGTTTTTACCAAGAGAAAGACTTGAAAGAAGCTGTTTATCAGGTACATCTGGTACAACTAGTTTTTTGTTATTAAAAAAAGCACCTACTTTTTTTTCTGCAGAATAAATATTACCAGTAGGTATATTTTTAACAATCCCAAATTCAACATCTTTGATACTCTTTTTACCAATAGCAAGAGAAACCGCATAAAAAGGGATGCCCCGGTAAGCATTACGAGTTCCATCCACAGGATCTAAAACAAAAGTATATTTTGCATTATTATCAATAAAACCAATTTCCTCACTCAGAAGATTAACTTTAATATCAGAAGTGTTTATCATTTCAACAGCCACATCTTCAGCTAATTTATCAATATACTTTGTAACTGTTCCATCAGCCCCAAGACCAGTGTTACTACCAAACCTATGAAAACTAGTAAGAGAAGACTCTTTTATTTTATTTGAAATATTTTCAACAATTTCTTTTGCAAACTGCTTTATCTTATCATTCATTTTTTTCCAAGACCTCAAACTAATTTTTTTTAGACCCAAAGAAAACTAATAAACCCATAACTACGCCAGCAATTATTATACCTAATACCAAATATACTAGACCAATTCCAGTAAGAGTAATAAGAGTCATAATGCTCGCAGCAATCATAACACCAATGAAAATAGTAAATAAAGAACGCTTAAACTCTAAATCAAATAAATAAGCAATCAAAGAACCAGTCCATGCACCAGTAAAAGGGAGAGGAAGAGCAACAAAGATCAAAAGACCAAGATATTCATATTCACGTATTTTTTTATCCGCACGATCCCTAGTTCTTGAAAAAAGCCAATCCATAAGATTCGACCAGGATTTAAAATTCCTAAGCCATTTCTCAATAAAATGAAAAAACAATAAAACAAAAGGAACAGGAAGCATATTTCCAAGAACTGCTACAGGGAAAGCCTGCCACCAAGACCAACCAAGAGCATTAATTGCAAAAGGAATGACATATCTTGATTCAAGCCATGGAATCATCGAAAAAAAGAAAATTCGGAACCATTCAGGAAGAAACTCAAGCATAATCTACGCACCAACAAATCTACCAAAGCCTTGATTCACCTGGATTTCATTTTCATCTATAAGTTTTTCCCCACGAACAAAAACAATCTCTGGAAACAAAACAGGCCAATCCTCAAAGGGAGACCAACCACATTTACTATGAAGATTAGATGATTTAATACGAGTTATATTTTTAAAATCGACAACAATAAAATCAGCATCAAAACCCTCGGAAAGACAGCCTTTTGATAAACCTAACAATTCAGCTGGTCTTTTACATAGAGCAGAAATAACTCTTTGAAATGAAATCATATCTTTCTTGACGAGATACAAAAACAAAGGATACATAGTCTCAACACCAGAAACACCAGAAGGGATTCTATCAAAGTCATTGTTTTTTTCCTCTTTAGTATGAGGAGCATGATCTGATTCGAGAATGTCAACAACACCTTTTTTCAAAGAATTAAAAAGAGATTCCCTATCAAAACTACTGCGAATAGGAGGATTAACTTTATAATAACCAGATGAGCCATAAATATTTTCAAAATCCAAAAGACTATGATGAGGAGTAACCCCACAACTTATATTACTAGATCTATTTTTCATAATTTCAAGCCCTTCGATAGAAGAAAGATGGCAGATATGTGATTTAACATTGATATCTTTAGATACCTGAAAAATTTCTTTAATAGATTTTTCCTCACATTCAGAAGGCCGGTTTTTAACATGATCAATTAAACCTGTTTCCACAGTTTTATTTTTTTTAAGTAACTCTTCATCCTCGGCATGAAATAAAACAATTTTACCTGTTTTTGATATCTCTTGCATAGCTTTTTTTAGATTTTTTTCACTAAGTAAAAGAGAATTAGTAGAACTACCAAGATAAACTTTAAAGCCGTTACATTTTTCTTTTAAATTAACAATATTATCTATGTTACTATCAGTAACACCAGCATAAACTCCATAGTCAACATAAGACTTTTTTTTAAACCTAGAAATTTTATCCTCAAGTGTTTTAATTGTTACTGTCTGTGGTTTTGTATTAGGCATATCAAAAACACAAGAAATCCCACCAAACAATGCAGCCAAGGAACCAGTTTTAATATCTTCTTTATTTGTAAAACCTGGTTCACGAAAATGAACATGAATATCAACACCAGCAGGAAGAATAAGTTTATTTTTAAAATTATAATGATTGTCACTTTTCAAAATTTTTTTAACAGATTTAATTTTACCATTTTCTATACCTAAACATGCATTTTCAAAGAAACCGTTCACAAAAATTTTTCCTTCAACTGTTAGATCCATCCAATTTTTTCTCCTTTATCTCGCCTCTTGGTTTAATTTCATAAAAAATTTGTCCAGAAAACTTAGATATTTTTGTATCTCGATCAAACCATGCATCAGGCATAAGACCAGCTTTTATACATGTATGGGATAAAAAATCTTCTTTATTCCATTTTTGCTCTACAGGTACTTGTGGAAGTAAAAGACCTTTGTTAAAACCTTTTTCAACAATAAGACCGTCTCTACCAATCTCTATATTTGAAAGATATTCTTTTGGTTCGTCTACTTTAATTTCTTTTGGAACACCAAGAATTGTAACTTCTATTATTATGTTATCAAGTTCTGTTTCAGATAGAGAAGGAAAACGTGGATCATTTGTCGCAGAAGAAGCGCCCTCTTCAATAGCTTTTTTTAAAGACATAACAGGTAAAGGAATACCAATGCATCCTCTAAGATTATGATCAGGATAAGTATTAATAGTTACAAAAGCACCATGTTTTTCTCCAAAAACATTTTCTAAATTATTTTCAGGTATTTTTTTATCTCTTACAAAATTTTCTATAACAGATCTGGCATAATAAACTGCTTTTTTTCCTTGGTCTATTGATAACATTATTAGAATGTATAACTAACATATTAAATAAAAAATTTGGTAAAAAATATAAGAAAAGATTTTTAGTTATTATGATTGTTCTTTTCTTTCCAAGACAATATTCTTAGTGACACCTGTTGCGATATCGCTCTCTGATACTGTGATAAACCCGGTCCATGAGTAAGAATATCCGTTGCCTGTCAAGTTAAACACTGTAGCAGTTATATTGTATTCAACTTCTTTATCTGATAGAGGCATGATCTCAGCTGAATATCTACCGTTCTCATTTGACATTACCTGAGCATAATTAACATCCAAACTTAGATTTACAGGGGTAATTAAAACAGTAACATTCTTCTGTTCTTCATTTTCATATGTTATATCACCAGAAACATTAACTGTTTTTTTCATAATTGTAAAGTCTCTAGTTACAGTTTTCACATCTCTATTCAAGACTAGGTTATATTGATCAGATTCATATGTTGTTGTATCATCAAATCCCTGGTTAATGCTCTTGGACAGGGTTACATTATAAGATCCAGGTTGAAGTTTTACAGAGTATTCACCGTTTTCATCTGTTTCAGTGGTAATATATTCTGCAGTGTTTAAATCAACTGATTGGTTTTTATTAAACTCTATTGTTACGTCGTCTATTCCTTCGCCCATATATGTCACATCACCACTCAGAGAAACGGGGGTTAAATCCATTGAGATGTTAAATGTCTTAGTAGTGTTTCCTTCGGCAAAAACAGTTCCTTCAAATTCGTATTCAGGTGATTTAGATGCTCTAACTACATATTCATTAATATTATTATTACCATAAGACCATCCTGATGTAAGAGACTCGAATTCATATGAGCCATCGCTAGATGTAGTTGTATTTCTAATTTCTTCACCGTTATAAGATAAAGTAACAATTGTTTGTCCTAATTCCTCACCTGAGTCGTATTCGCCATCCTGGCTTTCATCATAGTATACAACACCCTCGACATCACCTGGTTTACGTTTTATAACATTATAAGTGTTGTTTCCTTCATACAATGATTTATCTGCTAAATCAATTATATAATCTTCTTCGTCCATGAAAATGATCCTATAAATACCAGGGTACATACCTGATTTATTGTAATACCCGTTCTCATCAGTTGTAATAGTATAGATATCGCCTGTATCAAAACTACTATCCTGGTTTATATTTGTAATCTCAGTAACAGTAACTGTAATATCACTTAGAGGAGTATCGACAGATTTGTTAAAAGCCCCGTCTCCGTTCATATCATCATAAACATAACCCTCTATAGATGCAGGTTCTATAGTTATATTTAATAATCTTTCATAATTCGAATTTAACTTTCGCATGGCATCTGCATCAGAAATTGGTGCGTACTCCAACTCACCATTAAAAGTAATATTTTTAATAGTCATTGAGCTCTGGCCTATTTTCTTATTAATTTTAATGTAGCTTCCCGCACCAGCAATAACATTAAACATACCATCCGAATTTGTTGTATCTCTATCATGCTCAATAGGTATCTCTAAATCATCGCCGTTAACATTTTCATAATAAGTTAGATTTTTTACAACAACCGCAGTGAGATTTGCTTTTGTCTCATTATTAAACATAACAGATCCGTTGATGTAGGCACCCTCATAATATTTAGCTATAACAACCGCAGGTTTACCATTGTAATTAAATTGTAGATGAGGATTTGTAAAATTAGAAATATACTCTGCATAAAAATGCTTCATATTTATACAGGGGATATAAAGATCCTGCCATACCTGTTTTTTACCAGTCTCCTGGTCTATATTATATGCTCCAATATATGTTTTATAAAACATTGTATTAAAGTATGCATCCTTATATTGTTGATTTGTATTAGTTATTTGAACAAATCTCTTTTCTTTATCAGACATCTCAAGATAAGTTTCCAAGGGTTCATTAGTATATGTTTCTTCAATTGTACCATCTGCCCTGTATTTCTGACCACTGAATACAACAGATATAAATTCATCCTCAGGAGCGCCTAATAAAACAAGGCTCTTATCTGAAAGAAACGCGAAAATATTGAAAATCTGTTTATCATAACCCTCCACACCATAATAACGAATGCTATAGTTACTTGCTTTTTGTATATCATGATAAAACCAGGTTATTTCATCATCAGAAAGAGCAGTATTATTTTTATTTACTAAAACATCAACCATATCATGATATAATGCATTTTGAGACCACTGAGCACCAACATAAAGGTTTCTTGTCTCGATGCCTTCTTTGAAATATTTATGATACTCTTCACCAATCGGCTCATTATAAGATGGTGACTGGGTTGGATCCTCAACCCAGGAGGTTATATCATCTGCTGTCTTATTATCAAAATATTTTTTAAATATATTTTTTACATTACTAGGTATTTTGTTTTCATTATCTGCTCTAATTCCTTCAAGCAATCTTACTATCCAAACTGTTACTGCCTCTTTTTCACCTGTTGCAGTGTGAAAATTACCGGCAGGAGGTATACCGTCCTGAAAGTTATCTGCAACTGTAGGGTGTTCCCCTGTTGCTACTTCATAAAACCCATAATCCCACCATGATATAAAAGCGGGTTTTTCGGTATCTTTCAGTGTTTTATTATTTTCATCATAAATATCTTGCATGCTAAGCCATTCAAAAGCATCAATCCAATATCGTTCTTTATTAACACTTAAACCAAAAGCACTAGCATGCTCTGTCCCAAAAATTTTAGTTTTATAATCAGTCCACTCCAGTTCACCATCTTCATTTTCTTCCTGATATAATTTACTTGGAACAGCTGCATCAAGCGCTAAAAATAGGTTAGGTAGAATAACTACAAAAGCAATGAAAAGAATGCCTATAATATGTAAGATTTTTACTCCTCTTCTGAGTCCATGGATCCCGCCACCTGCATTTCTAATATTCCTGATCATCTGCTTGTAATCTATTCTATCTATGAAAAACCAGGTAATCCCTCCAGCTAGAATAGCAATAACAGGGACCATATCGTTTACAAAACGTCCAGCAGTGCTTGTAAGCCATAAATCAACAATGAAAAGGGTTATTATGAATAAGTAATCCCTACGCATTTTGTCTTTGTAATAAAAATAAAGAAGCGCGATAAAACCTGCCCAGCCAACCCAATAAACCGCAGGTCCAAAACTCATCACAGTATTACTTATCTGATATGTGTTAGCCTCAGCAATAGTAATTGAAACTTTTTTGCCATAAATACCTGAGCCAAAAACAATATCTCCAAGTCGTGATAAAGATGATAAAACATTTATTTTAATAGCACCGATATGAACAGCATACAACATGCCTAGGCCAACTGCACCCAGACCAAAAACAGCAGGTAGAGACAAAGTCCAGGGAATGCGTTTTACCTTGAAAAAATAATATACAAAACCAAACAAGGTAACAATAAAACATATCGCAAATGAAGTATTGAAAGGAAAACCAGCTGATCTAGTAGCAATAACAGGCAAAGAAACAAAAAAACCAGTAAGCAACACTATTGAGGATGACCTAAAAACCCTTATATCAATTTTATTCAAGAATATATCAAAAAACATTTGTACAATAGCATAAACACCAATTACAGAGTAAATAAACTGAGCTTGAACCCATGTCATAGAAAGCCCAGCTAAAGGAACACCGCCTAATATAGCATACAAAATTGATTTTTTTGTATTTTTTTCTTTAATACTAAGTATAAGAAATAGAAAAGTTAGGAAAAACAACAAAAGATTTAAAGAATCGTGATCAAACAACGAATACGCAGAACCATGACCAGAACCTATATGAACAGGGATAATTGCCAAGAAAAAAGCAGCTATTAGGCCTGCTTTTTTATTGAAAAGAGTTTTACCAATAAAATACACAGGAAAAACAATTAAAGCACCAAATAAAGCTGGTATAAACTGCATAGAACGCCCAATTGCATCCATTTCATCCATGAAAGGTGTAAGAAGCCTGCTAAAACCAAGAGACGCCATATTTAATAAAGGAGGCCTGCCACCACTAGCGCCTAATGGATAATCAAGCAGAGGATCATCATCGTAATAATAAGGATATTTTCCAGTCTCATGAGTGACCTTTACTAAACGCATATTATAGTAAGGATCAGGGCCAGATAGATAGTATTTATTTAAACCTTCATCATCTTGGTTTACAGCAACATCACTGGCAATATTGAAAAATGAATTAAAGAAAAGGACAATAAGAAATATACTGATAAGAGTTATCGCTACCCATCCCTTTTTTTTGATTGTAATTTTCTTTTCTACAGGTTCTGGTTTTTTTTGAATTTTATGTTTTGATTTCTCAATTACAGGTCTACTTTTTCTCTGTGCTCTTTTTCTCATTTGGTTTCACCATTTAAATGAATAACACAACCGGTAAAACTATAGTCTTATATATATCTTATCAAAGATTTTTTTATTTAATATATTCAGAGATAGCAGGTGCAATTTCAACTTTGCTGTAATCATTTTCTATTGTATCTGTAGATATAATTTCATCGCATCCAGCAGAATTTAATTTTTTAATTGCTTGATCTGCAAAAAGCCCATGTGTACATGACACAAAAATTTTTTTTGCTTTTTGTTTTCTAAGTTCTTTAATAGATTTAGCCATGGTTCCACCTGTAGATATTATATCATCAATTATTCCAACATTTTTATTTTCAACATCAAGGTTTTTTGGTTTTATTTCAACTGTTTCACCATCTATCCGGGTTTTTTCCATGTAATCAAAATCACAATTTATTATCTCTGATGCTGTCTTTGCCCTGTTAAGTGCTCCTTTATCAGGTGCAAGCACCATATCAAGGTTTTTTTTCTTTAGATATTTTGCTATACTTGGTACAGCAGTACAACTATAGGAATCTGTGTTAAAAAAATCAAGAATATATTCCTTATGTGGATCAACTGTTATTACTCTATCCGAGTTTAAACCTATTAGTTGTGCTAACGCCTTCGCACTTATCGCCTCACCTTTTTTAAACATTGTATCCTGGCGAGCATAACCGTAATAGGGTATGACTGTTGTAATTGCTTCTGCATCTGCTTCAATCACTGCGTTTTGAAGTAAAAACAGTTCGATTATGTTTGGATCAGGGTATGTTGTTTGAACAATTATTACCTCCTCGTTTTCTATATCATCCATTATCCTTACATACAATTCTTGATCAGGAAAACGTTTTGTAATTGTTTTTGCCAGAGGTACTTTAAGTTTTTTTGATAAATCCTTTGCAATTGATTCAGATGCTGTACCAGATATTATATACATACTACCTTTTTTCAAAATAGTGAACATGTTTTTAGTGATTTCGTAAAATTTTGTGAGAAAGTTTTTATAATGACAATATGTTTTAATCCAAAAGGCATCATCACGAGGATATAAATGAGGAAAAGACGATTATTTAAAACAATACTGCTATGGTTAATAGTTGTATCAGTAATTTTATCAGTAGATAATATACAGGCAGAAGAAAAAGAGAACATAATAGATTCTAATATCACTATAAATATAGACGATGGTACTAATTTTAGTATTTCTGCAGAAATAGATGTGACTAAAATTAGTTTAGAAGCAAGTGGTACAACATACACAGGAGAATATATTGAGAATAATGTTGTTGGCACAGAAACAATGGGTGCGATAAAATATGCTCTGAGATCTGTATTATTAGATCAGATAAAAGACACCTTTGAAAATGCAGATGTCACCCCAGAAACAGAGCTACCCTCATATGAAAATGAAAAATTTTATGATTCTTTTAAAGTTTATTTAAACACTAATTATTTTGGTATAAACGAATCAATTAATTCTCATGAATTGATAAATGGCGTACTAGACATGGGTGCACAAGTCAATTATTCATTTAGTCTAAAGGCTGAAGGAGGATGGAATAATACTTATGATGTTAAATTAGGTGAAAACATAGATTACACACGTTTTACAGGAGGTAATATAGTTAGTGCTAAAACAATTAGATGGAGTGTTTCAAACTGGAATGGAGAAACACCAGAAAAAATAATTAACCTCGACTTAGAAAAAGAGAATCCCACTACAGATTTTGATAGAGATAGAATAAGTATTAGTTTTACTTTAGATACAAAAGAAAAACAAAACAAGTTCAAAGCAGATATAATAGGTGAAGTAATAGATATCAGAGAGTATAGTTTTTTACCTAATTTTATAACAAATCTAGATTATGTTTCTTCAGATGGTATTAGGCTTTTTATTAATAATAATATGATAGAATGGAACGATACTGTTTATGATAAAACGATAAAACAAATAAAAGAAAAAATTAAGACCACAATCGAGTCAACTGTTTTTAATCAAACTTTAAATCTAGATTTTAACTGGGATTCTTTTTCAACTATTAAATGCGAAAAATGCTATGACATTGATGATATGGATACTCACCCTCCTGTTAATGCAACTTTTTCAGATGAAAATGTTAATATCAATATTTATGGCATCTCATCAAGAGCACTATATGGACTTGTAAAATCAGGTGGTATCGCTAATATATCTAAAGAGGACATCAACTTTGCAAGTAACTTAACTAATATTGGATACCCATATAATATAACCATATTGCTACCTGAGAACATACTTTTCAATTACAAAAATACCTATACCTGGAATGATACCATAGAATTTAAGGGAAAAATGGAATCAGAGGAATCACCAGATTACTATAAAGAGGAAAAGGATGCAACTATAGAAATTGACATTAAAAATAGCGATCTAAACCTCCTAGGTTTTTTCACAGGAAATCCAGAGTTGAATCTTGGTATAGACATTGTTGAAACAAAAAACATTAATGTTACTACTGTACCTGATGAATTTACTATACCTGATAAAATAGATATAAAGTATCTTAATTCCGATGCTATAAGACTTTGTATAATAGAAGAAGCTTTTTCTGAAAATGAAGTAAAAAAATTTTTAGAAAACAAGAGAAAATCTTTTGAAAATAGAATACCTCAGATAATTTCTGGTCTAAAGATAAACGGTAAAATAAACAGAGAGAAATTTGATGAAAGCATAAACAAAGAGGTAAACTTTTCAGATGTTAATAAAGAGCCTCCCGTGACACCAGAGATATATGCAAACACAATTCATCATGTAAGATATAATTATTCAATACTACCACCTTCCTTTGATATACCCATTCAAAAATATAATTTCAAAGGCTTAGAAAATGAATCTATCACCTACAGAATGTTTTTCCCAAAAGGATTAAGTGTAGATATTATAAATGATACTTTAGGCAAAGCAAAAATTAAAAAAACAAAAGACAACAGAGAGTATATTGAGGTATCATTTAGCTCGGAAGAAGCAGATATTATATCTACTGTTTCATGTAAATTGACACCTTCTTGGTTATTTATGATAGGGCTTTTTATGCCATGTATCATAACTTTTATTGTTGTACTGATTCTGATTATAGCAATATTTTTTATCAGAAAAAAAAGAAAATACAAAAAACCGGCGCCTGCTCATCAGGAAGGAGGAGAAGACTACGGAGGATATGAAGAGGAAAATTATTACATACCTCCTCCACCAGGATCAAAATAATTATTCTTTAAGCATGTCTGGAATAAATTTTATCAGATACGGCATCTTTTTAAGAAGAGGTTTTACAAGCTTAGAGGGATAGTCAATATCACCATGTTTATTTATTACCTCAATAAGCTTTGAGTTATCAAACTTCTTTATGTATTTGTCGATCTGATTATCAGTTAGATTTTTGTATATGGATCTGAATTTCATGCCTCGATTTAATTCTTTTCCAATGTCCTTCATCCATTTTTTATGATACTTTTTCAAATTTTTTTGAGAGAAATCGTTTTTCTTAATACAATCAATCGCAGTCGAAACACAATGTTTTGCACATAACAAACCCGGATAAATACCACCACCAGAAGTAGGTTTTACCTGTGCTGCCGCATCTCCAACTACCATAATGTTGGAACTATATGTATTATTAAGAACGCCCAGTGGTATCATCCCTCCAATATATTCCTCTATTTTTGCATCTTTCAAAAATTTTTGCGAGTTCTTATTTTTCATTAATCTCTCAAAATAATATTTAGGTGGTTTTTCTGTATCCTGGTTTATACAAAGACCTATTCTTGCCTTTGTACCTTTTTTGTTTGTAGGTATAATCCATGCAAAAAAACCAGGAGCAACTTTTTTTCCAAGAAATATTTCTACATAATTTGGATCGATGTCCACATTTGAAATCTCTGCACCCATGGCCCTAAGGTATTCTCTTGGTTTATAGTTTATAAAACGATCCCTTATCTTTGAAAAAGGACCATCCGCTCCTATTAAAAGAGGTGTTTTTGCATCAATATCTTTTGATGTTTTTATCTCGATATAGTTGTTTTTTCTAAAAGCGGATAAAACATTATTTCCCAGAAATATGTCTGCACCATTTTTTTCAGCTGTTTTAATTATTTTTTTATCAAACACATGGCGATCTATTACAAGAGCATGAGTTTTGTTTCCACCGATTTTTAAAACATTGTCTGAAGGTGAATGTATATTTGCACCTTTGATAGTATTTTGAATTGAGGATTTAGCAGAATCATCAAGAAAATCAAACACACGTGAGGTCACAAGACCCGCACAACTAAGAGGAAAACCTATTTTTGTATTTTTTTCAAAAACAGCTACTTTTTGATTTTCTTTTGCAATGTTTCCAGCGATATAACCGCCTATTGGGCCTCCTCCGACAACAATGGTTTCATATTCTCTCATAATTGATTCTAAAACTTATATAATCCCAAAGATTTATAAAATAATCGCAGATTCTCTGCCCAAGGGAAAATCAATGATTATCAGTGACAAAAGTTATATTATAGGGATGCTTTTTTGGATTTTTTCAAATAAAAAAGACAATAATGAAACAGATGAAAGAATAGATAGCCAAAATAAGCTATTATGTAGATTTGTAGTTGATGGAATTGGAAGAACAGTCGGCGAAAGTGTTGCAGTTGATGGCGATGTTTTGATTATTAAGAAAGGGAAAAACTATATTGGAGTTCCTCTCAAACATGTAGAAGAAGAAGGAAAGACTTTACTTGTGAAAGGTCTTGTAAACCATGTGAACGCCGAGAAAATGGGTGAAAAATGGCGTCAAGAATCTTTTAAAGAGATAAACCATAATACTGATGATGAATAATGGATTTTGAATATAAAATGGTGATAGTTACAAGAAAAGATTTGAAACTTTCACCTGGAAAACTTGCTGCTCAGGTTGCTCATGCTGCTGTAGACTGCGCACTTTCTACAAAAAAACACAATTCTAAATGGTTTAAAAAATGGCATGAAGAAGGTGGCAAAAAAGTTATTACAAAAGTTGATACTTTAGATGATTTTTTTGTGTTAAAAGAAAAAGCAGAAGAGCTTAAAATTTCTGCCTGTATTATAGAAGATGCAGGGCACACAGAAATTCCTCGAGGGACAAAAACAGTTCTTGGTATTGGACCTGGGCCCTCTAATTTAATCGATCAAATAACTGGAGAATTACATCTTTTATAGAAAGAACCGTTTTTTGTTATCAAATAAAGGTTTCTTTATCCTTAACATTTAAATTAATTTCTTGAATGATTTCTTCTATTCGGTCGCAACGTTTTTTACATTCTTCCCAAAGATTTAGTAACTCATCAACAAGTTCTTTTCCTGTCTCTAAATCAAATTCCATAACGCCTCACTATAAATAAGAAATTTTTAGGATGTTAATTATCCTTATGTTATGATTTGACCTGAAATATCATTTTTTTAGTCTAAAATATAACAAAGAGGTATGTTTTATAACATAATAAACATACAATCCAAGTGTTCAAATCCCTCCCCCTGCATCTTTTCATTGAAATATAAAAAGACTGATGCGGCCATTATCTAAGAAATTGTTGAAAATATATACTATTTTTTTTCCTTTAGGTGATTTTCAATTTTATAAATTAAATATCCAAGAAATAAAGATGAAATAAACAATACGACCAACGTTAATTCAATAGGATGCCCCCATACATGTACAAAGAAATGAAATATTAAAATGAGCGGTAGCCCAAATATCCCTATTACTATTAAAACATAAAGATAACTATGAAAATCAGTATAATATTTATCTAAAATATGAATCTTATCACCTTTTTTCATTTTGCTACAAGTTTAAGTATAAATTGTTGTACTTTAAAAACTTATGGCAATCCAACTGAGATAAATAGTATATTTATGAGATGGGCGATTCTTTCATGGAGTTATATGACAAAATATGAAAAATAATGAGGGATTTTTCATCAATTCTCTTCTGTTAGAGCTTGTTTCCTTCGTAGATTTTTACCTATGCACTTTTTTACCAAAAAATTATTAGCTAATCACATATGTTTTTTATTTAAATGAAATCTCAAATCCGTCTGTTAGGAATTGATGATTCTCCTTTCACTTTTAAAGATAAAATTGTATCGGTAATAGGAGTTGTAATGAGAGGAGGAGAATACTTGGAATGCGTTTTAAAAGAAGAAGTAACTGTAGACGGGACAGATGCTACATACACATGCATAAAAATGATAAAAAACACAAGATATAAAGAGCAAATAAGAGCAGTACTATTAGATGGGGTTGCCCTTGGCGGGTTCAACTTAGTAGATATAGAAAAAATTTTTCTAGATACAAACCTACCAGTTATAACAATCACAAGAGACAAACCAGACATCCAAAAAATAGAGAATGCTTTAAAAAAACATTTTTCAGATTGGGAAAAAAGATTTAATCTAATAAAAAAAGGAAAACTACATAAAATAAATACAAAGCACAATCCGATATTCATTAAAATCATTGGAATAAACCTCAAGCAAGCAAAAGAAATAATAAAGATATCCACAATTAGGGGTGTTATCCCAGAGCCGATAAGAGTTGCTCACCTGATAGCATCAGGGATAACAAGAGGTGAATCATATGGCAAAGCCTAAAGCAAAAGTAGATAGGAAAATATGTCTTGGATGTGGCGGATGTATATCTGTATGTCCACAAGATGCAATATCATGGAATGCTTACAGAGCGTTAGTAAATCAGGAGAAATGTATTAGCTGTGCAATTTGTATTAGAACCTGTCCAATTGGTGCAATAAGTGGAGATGGTATCTAGATGAAATACGACGTTGTAGTTGTAGGAGCGGGACCTGCTGGTAGTGTTACAGCTCGTTTTGCAGCAGAAGGAGGTGCAAAAGTACTTGTCATAGAAAGAAGACAAGAAATCGGTGTTCCTGTACTATGTGGCGAAGGAATAAGTAGAAAGATAGACGACTGGGATATGATAGATGGAACCCGATGGATAGCAGGAAGAATGGATGGAGCAAGAATATACTCGCCAGATAAAACATGTGTAACAATTAGTGCCGACCAAGCTGGAAACGAAACAGGTTATGTAATATACCGTGATATATTCGACCAAGAACTAGCTAAAAAAGCAGCAAAAGCAGGTGTAAAATTTTTGATGAACACACAAGCTATAGGATTTATAAAAGAAAAAGATAAAATAAAAGGAATAAGGGTAAAACAATTTGATAAAGAACTTGAAATAGAAGCAGATATTATAGTTGGTGCAGACGGGGTAGAATCAAAAATAGGACAATGGGCTGGAATAGAGACTAGACTAGATTCCAAAGATCTGGAAACCTGTTGCCAGTACACTTTTTCAAATGTTGACTGCGAAGATGCATATTGTGAGTTTTATCTAGGAAAAGAGCTAGCACCAGGTGGATACATATGGGTCTTTCCAAAAGAAAAAGGTATTGCAAATGTTGGTATTGGAATACTAGCAAACCTATCTGAATCAGGGATGGCAAAAAAACTACTAGACAAGTTTATTGAAAAAGATCCGAGATTAAAAAACGGCCAAGCATTTAGATTTCTTGCAGGAGCAGTACCCGTGGCAAAACCTGTTGAGACAGTAAGAGACAACGTAATATTAGTTGGAGATGCGGCCCGGCATGTAGATCCAATAACAGGTGGCGGTCTTACACACTGTCTTGAAGGAGGAAAAATAGCGGGTGAAACAATTGCTGCTGCTATAAAGAAAAAAGATTTTAGCAAAGAATTTCTAGAAAAATATGAAGAAGGATGGAAGGATGCCTTTGGACAAAAAATAAAAAGAAATTATCTTGTAAAAGAAATAATGCTTGATATGAATGACAAGACATTTAATAAAATTGCAAATTCTTTGAAAGACGTGCAATTTGATGAGATAAGTACAAGAGGTTTAATAAAAGAAATAGCTAAAAAACACCCAACACTTATGATGAAATTATTGCCACTTCTTAAATATAGAAAAAAGTTTAAGGAGATAGAAAAAGAATGAAATGGGGTTTAGTTTGTAACTATCATGTAAAAAAAGCATGCTCTGTAGCAGAAGAAGTACATAACTTTTTATCTGATAATGGAAAAGTTTTTGTAGATTCTAAAAGCGCAGAAATACTAAACACAGAAGGTTTTTCTCTTAAAGATATAAACCAGAAAGCAGATGTTGTAGTAACAATTGGTGGAGATGGAACTGTTCTAAAAGCTCTTGAAGAAATTGAAAAACCTATTTTTACAATAAACTCAGGTGGCATGGGTTTTTTATGTGAAACCGAATCAAAATATGCTAAAGAAGGCCTTCAAAGGGTAATTGATGGCAAATACAATATTGAAGAAAGAGCTAAACTAAAAGTTACTGTAGATAAAAAAAGACTTCCGGATGCAGCAAATGAAGTAACAATTCAAACAGCACGAATCGCAAAAATTATGTATCTACAAATTTTTGTTGAAGATGAACTTTTAGAAACATTTGGAGCAGATGGAGTGATTGTTGCAACACCTACTGGTAGCACTAGTTATGCTTTAAGTGCTGGAGGGCCTATACTTGACCCAGCAGTAAACGCAATGGTTATAGCGCCGATAGCCCCTTTTAAACTTAGTGCACGACCGTGGGTTGTGCCACTAGATAAAAAAGTAGGTGTGAAACTTCTATACAAAAGCAAAAAATCATACGTTGTAATAGATGGAGAGTCACCTCAACCGGTAACACCCGATAGCAAGATAGTTATAACAGGTTCTGAAAAAAAAGCACGATTTATTCGTTTCGGAGAAAGTTTTTATCAGATGGTAAGACTAAAACTTGTAAGATAAAACCAAAGTAAATTAGTTGGATAAATATGTCTTTTTTTAAAAAAAATAAGGAAAAAAAAATTCCAAAAAAACAATGGAAAATAACAAAGGACTGTTTGGATTTAATTTTAGAAAGTTCAAAAGACAGCTATCCAAATGAATTTGGTGCTCTATTAAGAGTCGATGATTATAATAAAAACATTATCTCTGAACTTGTAATCTTACCAGGAACTATATCTGGTGATAGTCACGCTATTTTTAGGATGCATATGCGTCCTATTGATTTTTCAATTGTAGGAACTGTACATAGTCATCCCTCTTTCTCCTCTGAACCTTCTAGAGCCGATCTAGAACTTTTTAGTAAATATGGAAAGGTGCATATTATCGCTGCAAATCCATACAGCGTTTCTTCATGGAAAGGTTATGACTATAATGGTAACCAAGTCGAAATAAAATTAATATAAAAAATGACACAAACAGCATATCTGAAAAGATAAAGTTTTAAATAGCTAAACACTACACTTAAAAGAGGACGAGGATGGAAGGTACACCGATAGACATAGTTGTTTTTGCACCCCTTGCACCCATTCTAGGTGTAATATTATTCTGGTTCATAAAATTATTATTCATAGAAAGTCAAAAATATTTTTTAGACAAAATAAGACCAAAACACACGGCTCTATGTAGATTTACAAACTTTTTAGGCATACTTTTTCAGACGATTTGCCATGCTCTTGGATACACGGTTACAAAAAGCGGGATATCAGATGTATATATAAGTGTAAACTATGGAAGAGTTGCACCTAAAAAAGAAAAAAAAGGAATATTTGAGTGGATTGCAAATGTATTTTTATTCATAGGGCCTTTCTTTATACCTGCCTTTTTACTACTATTGTGCTTGTTAATAATTATACCCGAAATATTTCACATAACAATACCTTTAGATATCATAAATATAAAATATACTTTTGGAGCGCAACTCATCTCATTTGGAACAAACCTTTTTATATTCTCAGAAAAGTTTTTAACTTTTCTTTTAAACATAGATCTCTTACATCCAGGCCATTTTGGTTTTTTTTTACTTTTAATCTTTCTTGGAATGGGTATACGACCAAGTTATATCGGTGAAAAAAAAATAGATCGCGTAGATATGATATACGACCTGCGCAATGTATGGAATCTTATCACCCACAAGCCACTCTATATACTTATTTTATTTCTTATATCATACAACTTTTTTTATGTTTCATTGATATTTAATCAAAATTGGTACACAGTAATTTTCTCAATATTTGGGTTCTTAACAATCATATCTATTTTTGCAATAATTATTGCTCATCTAATAATATCTTTGATAAGAGCAGCAGATAAAATAGAAGGAAAGAAAAAATATATACCATATTTAACACCGATCATTTCTTATATACTAATGAGAACCTTATTTTTTTATTTTCCAAACAAATATACAAATACTATATCTTTATTAATGATGATGCTTTCTACCTTTATATTAACCCTAGTAACACTAAGAAAAGGCGATAAATTTAAAACCGGTTTAAATATAAAATGGTTTAAGAAAAAAGATGAGGATAAAAAAGATGGAGAATGAAGAAACATTAAAAAATGAAAAAATTGAGAAAATACTCTCTCCGCATCCTCTATCATTTATGAGATATCAATCACTAGCGATTTTTTTATTAATATGGGGCGTAATATTTGGATGGTTAGTTAATTTCTCAGAATTCAGAAGTTTATTTAATGGAAACGAATGGTTACCTGTGCTTGTATGGGGGGTTGTTCTTCTCGTTTCAGGAGTTGTCGCCTCTCTAATAACTATTAGATGGCGTATTTTCTTTTTATACCTACTAGTATTTTTAGGAGGACTTGGTTTAATGATATGGTTAAACTGGCTATCCTCATCAGCAATTTTTATTCCGTTCTATACAATTTCCATATCAATCCTCGGATTTTTATTAGTAGAATGGTATAGACAGAGCCATAAATACATAATATCCAATCAAAGAATTATTTTTAAGGGCGGAATTGTAACAAAAGAAGAACGCACTCTTAGATATGACAAAATCTCAGATATAAACGCAAAACAAGGTATACTCGGTCAAATCTTTGGTTTTGGAACAATAATACCTATATCCCAATCAGGTTTTGGCCTTGGTAGCGATGAATCAATTGCTGCGGGTGGCATACAACTAGGTGGGAAAAAAGCAGGGTTTTTTGGACTATTTGGAGGAGGAAAAGAAGTACAAACACCAAGAGCCAGAAGCTATTATGAACTACATGGAGTACACCCATATAAAGAAGTTAAAAAAGTAGTTGAAAACATGGTCCAAGAAAGCGTTGTCACACCATATCAACAAGAGCAGGTGGCCTTTCAAAAAGAACAAGTAGATATACAAAAACAGATGCGCGATTTATTAAAAATGCAGCAAGATCAAAACGATGAAAAAGAAGATAAAGAAGAATCCTAAATTGACAGGGATATATTTATAAAACAGAATATATTGCCTTGAAAATATGGTACCAAAAAAAGTTTTTTTTACAAAAGGCGTAGGTAAACATAAAGAACGTTTACAATCTTTTGAGCTTGCACTAAGAGATGCAGGTATAGAAAAATGCAATCTTGTAAATGTTTCTAGTATAGTTCCACCAAACTGTAAGATAATATCAAAAGAAAAAGGTGTAAGCCATATTACACCTGGCCAAATAACTCATTGTGTTATGTCTCGAAATAGTACTGATGAAGCAAACCGCTTGATAGGTTCTGCGATTGGTGTAGCGGTCCCAAAAGAAAAAGACTCATATGGTTACATTTCAGAGCACCATAGTTTTGGCGAAGCATGTAAAAAAATTGGCGATTATGCTGAGGATTTAGCAGCCTCAATGCTTGCAACAACACTAGGCCTAGACTTTGATCCGGACAAAGCATGGGATGAAAGAAAACAAGAATATAAAATGAGTGGACAGTTTGTAAGAACCCAAAGCGTAGCACAGACCGCAAGAGGAGACAAAAATGGATTGTGGACTACTGTTCTTGCTGCTGCAGTTTTTTTAGAGGAGCAATAGATTAATGGAAGAGAGCTCTTTTTTAAGGAAAAAAAGGATATTACCGAAAGCCCCAAAGTTAGAGGATAACAAACTAACCGATTTAATTGATTATTATTCAAACTCTGGTGCATATAATGGTGGAAGACTTGCTGAGGCGTGTAAAATATATGAAAAAATGATCGAAGACGACGTAACAATTTGTTTGACTCTTTCTGGTGCATTGACGCCTACAGGAATTGGAGGTTTTATAAACCAACTTATTAAAAAAGGTCTGATAGATTTTATTATCTCAACTGGTGCAAATCTATACCATGATATACATTTTGCTTTAGATTTACCCGTTCATCAAGGGGAATTCAGAGTAGATGATAAAGAATTATTAAAAGAAAAGATAGTAAGAATTTATGATATTTTTCTACCTGAAAAAACATTACTAAAAACAGATGATTTTGTACAAAAAACAATGAATGGTTTTTCGATTGATAAACCCGTTTCAACAGCAGAAATTCATAACTTTATTGGCAAAGAAATAATAAAAAAAGGGAAAAAACCAGATTTTTCTATACTTGCAACAGCTGCAAAATATGACGTCCCAATATTTACACCATCGCCAGGTGACTCATCGATAGGTATGAACTTTGCATTATCAAAGCTTATCGGAAAAAATATAGTTATAGATACTGATTTAGATATTTTAGAATCAACATCTATTGTATTTAACAGTGAAAAAAATGGCGCCGTTGAATTAGGTGGTGGCGCACCTAAGAATTTCTATATGCAAACACAACCTATGCTCAGCCAAATAATGGATATAAAAAAGGGAGGGCATGATTATTTTATTCAAATCACAGCTGATGCCCCTCACTGGGGTGGTTTATCTGGTGCTACACCATCTGAAGCAATTTCATGGAGAAAAGTTAAACCAAATAAAATAAAAAACGATGTTGTGGTATATTGTGATGTAACAGTTGCAGCACCCATTCTATTTTCGTATATTTTATCAAAAAAACATAAAGGAAAAACTAGAAAAAGATTGTACAAAAAAAGAAAAGAACATCTCGATAGTATAAAAAAAGCATATAAGAGTTATTAATTTTATTTTACAGGGCAAGGTTTTAATATAAGAGTTTGTTGTCAAAACTCGATAAAATACATATAATAATATTAAAATCAGGACGGAATAAATATGGAAGAAGTATTTATAAAATGGTTTGAAGATCTAAGAATAAAAGATGTCCCTTCAGTTGGTGGAAAAAACGCATCTCTTGGTGAAATGATAAGTAGTCTGAAAGACAAAGGTGTAACTGTCCCATCAGGATTTGCAGTAACTGCTTATGCATACAAATATACCATGGAAAAAAATGGTACTGATAAGAAAATTAAGGAGATACTATCTGATTTAGACACTCATGATGTTAATAACCTAAGAGAAAGAGGGGCAAAAATAAGAGAACTTATCAAAAACACACCTCTCCCAAAAGAACTTGAGGACGATATTCGTAAACATTACAAAGAGATGGAAGAAAGATACGGAGAAAATGTGGATGTAGCAGTCAGAAGTAGCGCAACCGCAGAAGACTTGCCAGATGCGAGTTTTGCCGGTCAACAAGAGACATATCTAAATGTAACTGGAGAAGAAGATTTACTTGAAAAGGTTCGTGATTGTTTTGCATCATTATTTACAAATAGAGCCATATCATATAGAGAGGACAAGGGATTTAATCATTTTGATGTCTATCTTTCAGTGGGAGTGCAAAAAATGGTAAGATCAGATCTTGCCTCATCGGGTGTAATGTTTACAATAGATACAGAAAGTGGTTTTAAAGATGCAGCGTATGTAACCGGCGCATGGGGACTTGGTGAGAATGTGGTTCAAGGAGCTGTTAACCCTGATCAGTTCTATGTATTCAAACCAACATTAAAAAAAGGTTTCAAACCAATTGTTGAAAAGAAATTAGGTAGTAAAGAAAAAAGAATGATTTATTCTGATAGTGGTGTAAAAAATGTGCCCGTCTCTGAAGAAGATAAAAACAAATTTGTAATTAGCGACGACGAAGTTATAAAACTTGGAAAATGGGCTACAATCATTGAGGAGCATTACGATAAACCTATGGATATAGAATGGGCCAAAGATGGTAAAACAGGAGATCTTTTTATAGTTCAGGCCCGCCCAGAAACTGTTCATTCCCAAAAAGATGCGGCAATTCTTGAAACATATGTTCTTGAAGAAAAAGGCAAGATAATCGTTGAAGGAGAAGCAGTAGGAAGTAAAATTGGTCAGGGCGAAGTAAATGTCATAGAAAATGCAGAGAATATTGAACAATTCAAAAAAGGACAGGTCCTTGTGACAGATATGACTGATCCTGATTGGGAACCAATCATGAAAATCGCAGGTGCTATTGTTACAAATAGCGGTGGAAGAACTTGCCATGCTGCAATTATCAGTCGAGAACTTGGTATACCTTGTGTTATAGGTACAGGTAATGGATCAAAAATAATAAAATCAGGTGATAAGGTAACTGTTGATTGCTCTGAAGGTGTTGGAAGAATCTATGATGGTATTTTAAAATATAAAGTCGATAAGACGGAAATGAACAACCTCAAAGATACAAAGACCAAGATTATGATGAATGTTGGTGTACCAGAAAAAGCATTCCAGCAATGCCAAATACCAAACGACGGAGTGGGGCTTGCTAGAGAAGAATTTATTATAAATTCACATATTGGTATACACCCTCTTGCATTACTCGGTTATGAAGAACTCAAAAAGAAAGCATCTGATGATCCTAAGATAGCTGAAGTAATAGAGAAAATCGATGAGAGAAGCGCAGGATATGCTGATAAAAGAGAATTCTTTATTGAAACGCTTGCAAGAGGAATAGCAAAGATCGCCGCAGCTTTTTATCCAAATGATGTAATTGTACGTATGAGTGATTTTAAAACAAACGAATATGCAAACCTAATCGGAGGTTTTATGTATGAACCTAAAGAGCACAACCCTATGATTGGTTGGAGAGGTGCAAGCCGTTACTATGATAAAAACTATAAACCAGCTTATGGAATGGAATGTGAAGCGATCAAAAAAGTAAGAGATGAAATGGGTCTTACAAATGTTAAACCAATGATTCCATTTTGTAGAACTCCAGAGGAGGGAAGGAAAGTCGTAAAAACAATGGAAGAATTCGGTCTCAAACAAGGTGAAAATGATCTAGAGATTTACGTAATGTGTGAGATACCTTCAAACGTAGTTGTTGCCGACCAGTTTGCAGATATCTTTGATGGTTTTAGCATAGGAAGTAATGATCTTACACAATTAACCCTTGGTCTTGATCGTGACTCAGATCTGGTTGCACATATATTTGATGAAAGGCAAGACGCAGTTAAAAGATTGGTTTCTCAGGTTATAGAAACAGCACACAAACACGAGCCGCGAAGAAAAGTTGGTATATGCGGACAGGCACCATCTGATTTTCCAGAATTTGCTGAATTCTTAGTGGAGTGCGGTATAGATAGTATTTCACTTAACCCAGATACTGTTATAAAAACCAAGTTGAAGATTGCTGAAACTGAGAAGAGATTGGGAAGAGAAATAAAGAGCGTTTAATCTGGTTAATATAATAACTTTTTAAAATAAAGTATTAACCATTTCTTTTTTTATTATAATGAAACGTTAGTTTAATAAAAGATCTATATTATTTACAATATTTTTATATATTAGATACAATATATATGTTCGTTAGGGTAAAGCATATGAAAAGAAAACAAGTTATGATTGGTTTTTTTTTTATTGATACTGCTTATTTTGAATTCAACTGTTATGGCAACAGTAAAAAAAACAGATATAAAAAACGAAAAAGAAACAACAAATATTGGAAATAAATATTTCATATCTTTAGCTAATAATTCAAATTTCCATATACCCCCCCACTCCATAACCGAAAGAACAACGTCTCAACAAATAACTTTTGATGAAATACAAACAAAGATACTCGTAGAAAAAAACAGTAAATCCGTATTTAATGTCAACAATAATGTTGGGGGTTTTAACCCAGCTATTGATGAAATAATAGTGTGGTTTGATGATTACGATAGAGAATGTAATTATATCATATACTTTTGGAAAGTCGAAAACAGAGGCAGCAACTATACCTTCGAGGACGGGATCAATTGTTGGCTCCGATTCTATGGATTAGATTCAAATGAAGAGGAGTATCTATGGAGCAGTGGATTTAGATATGATAGTAACTTTACATGGGAGGCAGGAGAGTATCATGCAAGTTATTTTGTCATAAAAACAAATGAAAAATGGGAGAAACCACCTCAAATAAAAGCAGTTATAGATATTATACATCCTGAGGAGTTTCCTGATGCAAACCCCTATGATAATATTATGATTGTTCCATTTACAGATTGTATTAAAGTAAACTCTCATGTGCAAAATCTATCAGGAAATCCTGTTAGAGAAGCAGAAGTCATGTTTAGAATTCTTGAAGGCCATTTTTATTGGTTTGGAATTTTTACAAATGAAAAAGGAAAGTGTACTGTGCCTGTACCACCAAGACAACCTTTGGACACTCCATCAGTTTATAATATATATGCCGGAAAACCGTTTGATCCGTTTAACCTTGACGCTAACCAAAACAAAACTACAGAGCCGTTATTTGAAGGAGAAGAAACAAATCTTGAATTTGAAATTGACGCAGAAGGAGAAAAAAGCAAACTTAGACAAAAGTTTTTCTTCTTAGATAATTTTCCAAATCTGATAAAATTAATACAAAAACTGCTATTTTTAATTTGTAGGAGGTAAATTTAAAACCATTACTCATATTAATATTTTAAGTTATCATGGAGATAATTCCACTTATTACAATCGAAAATAAAAAAAGTATACAAAAGAGTTTTTCTAGTTTTAAAAATAATGCAAAACAAGAAGAGAAAAGGCTTTATATTTTAGATTTAGACGGGATTAAAAAAAATAAACCGAATTTATGTACCTACCAAAAACTATCAAAATATTATGACATATGGGCTGATTTTGCGCCAAAAGATTTGGGTGACGTAGTAGATTCTTTTATGTCTGGTGTCACATCTATAGTGATACGAAAAAAAGATTATGCAAATTTTAACCCGTCAAAAATAAAGGAGATATCTAATAACAACATTTTTTTAACTATTGAAACCGAAGCAGAAGTGTTAGAATATAGAAAAGAAATAGAGGGTTTTATAAATATTAAAAAAAGAGAGCAAATAGAATCGAATTTCAAATATAAAGAAATTATAAACGCCTTAAAAGAAAACACATATACTTACGAAGACAAACACGAAAATTTAGGCTATTGGCAAAAAAGTGGCGTAAAAGGATTGATTGTAGATATAGATAAAATAAATAGGTTTAGATAATGACTTCGCAAGCAGAAATTATAATATCATTTATCTTCAAAAGAAGCGGAAAAACAGAACTATCATTTTCAGATATTTACTTAACCTTATCTATGGAACTTAATTGGTTTACCCCTGATGATGCTAAAGCATTTGTACAAAAAACAATTGATAAAAAAATTCTAACAAAAAAAAAGAGTCAACTAAGACCTTCATTTGACATATCAAAAATAGACATACCAATAGGATACTATCCAACAGGAGACTTGTTTGAAGAGAAAAAACAAATTAAAAAAGAAATAGACTCCTCTGTTTTAGAACAAATAATCGATAGAATCGAAAAGAAAACCAATAAAGACAGAAAAAAAATTGAAGGAGAGATAAAAAAAATATCCTCAGAAAAAAATTTAAAAAATGAGACTGCAGCTTTACTTTATGGTAAAGAATATAACACAAACTTCAATGAATTATATGAAAAAATAGAAAAAAGCATTTTGGAATGAAATAACAATTATGTCATTAAAAAATACAAGAGAATAGGCATTAAAAGAACCCCCATACAATGACTACGACGCACTCCCCACAAAACAGGTAACAACCCAATCAAAGTAGCAACCAATAAGACAAATAAACCAACAAAACCAGTAAACAAAAAAACCATAATAACAACAAAAAGGATAGTGAGTTTAACAAGCATACTGTAATTGACATTTGCAAATTTTTTAGCAAAAATTTTACCAAAAAATAAAGTAAAAAGATAAGAAGCGCTTCCAGCAAAAACAAGAGCGATCAAAAAATAAAACAAGTTAACAGGAATAAAAAGCCCGCTCCATTCATCAATAGAGATAAGATCCATAACAGCAAGAGCGGCACCACTACGAGCACGAAGGATAACAAACATCATAACTACAACAAAAAATGCACAGGCCGTATTTACCGCGCTTAAAGTTACAATAGTTTGTCTTTTAGATGATTCTCCTCTAGCATTCAAAGCAAGAACTGTTCCAGTGGCACTGGTGATACCAGGTATAATAGACACTAAAATACCGCCTAAACTTCCTGTTACAACCGATAAAATAGAAGATTTCTTAGTTTTTTTATCAAGAGCGATCTCTTCAATGTGCTGATCAGGAATAAAAGGCTTTGTCATGAAAGAATGAATAAGAGTAGATGTGCCAAACAAACCAGCAAGAGCAGGAAAAAGAACAGGCGAACTTGTTCCAATAGGAGAATCAACAACCAATTCAAATATGATAACACCAAAAACACCAGACAAAATAAAAACAAACAAAGCAAAAAACATTCCTAAAAAGCTCGAATATCTGCCTTTTCTACCATTAAATTCAATTTTTCCTTTTTCAGTTCCAATCATAAGAATAGCGATTGCAAGTAAAACAAAAAACATAATTTCTTTAAGTGTCCCATAAAAAAACACAGGATCCCCTATTACAAAACGCACAGGTATCAAAAGACAAAAACAAAAAACAATAGCTCCAAAACTACCCATCGCTGAAAAAGCCACAGCCTCATATCCTTTCCCTTCCACAAATAAAGAATGTGCAGGCAACACAGAAAGCGCGGTGTCTGGATCTGGAGCACCCAAAAAAGTGGAGGGGATACAATCAAGAAAAGTATGACTGATACTGGTGCAAATAATATATATACTTATTAGAAGCAAAATAAAATTCGATGAAAACCCAAATTCAATAAGAAAACCAAAAGTTGAAATAAGAACCGGTGAAAAAGAAAGCAATATCAACGCAATATTATTTACATGGAAACCAGGTATAAGCCCAGTTAATATCCCCGTGAGAACCCCAAAAAAACAAAATATTAAAACCAAAAGCAAATCAAGCACACTTATCCCTTCATTAATATCTCGTGGTTGCTATCACAGATTTTTATTAAATAACGAAAGTTTGTGTCATCGTATGAAAGAACTCCTTTCACTATCACTTCTTTTCCAGGTTTTAAATAAAGGAATTTTATCCCCTCATAAGATATAATTATTTTATGTTCTGTGTTTATATCTTTTAAATAAAAAAAGGAATTGTATATATTTTCTATATGCCCTCTAACCTTAACATTTGTTCCTAGATATCTATCAGGATTCATAGTTATTTGCCATAGCGGCATAGATATGTTTTCCCATTTTTTTAGAATTTTAATGTCTTCGCTGCTTTCTACAACTATTTCCCATATTTCCCCATATTTTTGAACGTCACCAGTAACCTCAATAATATCACCATATTCGACTTTAGTCAATTCCTCAGAAAATATTTTGATAGATGAGTTGTTATCTTGAATTGTTATAATTTGATTTTGGAATTTGTTCTCGCTTATTTCCTTTACCCTCCCTTTTGTAATCACCTTTTTCCCTTCAAAGTCGCTTGCCCTTGAGATATCAATATAACTTGGTCTACAAAAACAAGATAAAAGATACAAAGAAGCAATACCTATCACCGAGAAGAGTACCGAATATTTTTTTAGATTCATAATTCTCTTTTTATTTGTGATTTTTTTATATAAAGTTAATGTTATAAATATGCCGTTTTTGTTAAAAATTGTTAAAATATCTATTTTTTCGGAAAAATTATAATAATAACCTCTTTATTAACTGCTAAAAACCACAAAATCTTCTCTGGTGGGGGTAAATGACAGATAAAGAAGCAATATTAAAAATTTCAGAGGCGTTTCAACAAGATGTAGGATATGGCAGAGCAAGAATTGATCATCAAACTAGATTAAAACTTGATCTATCAATCGGAGACGTAATAGAAATAGAAGGATCTAAAAAAACCGCAGCAGTAGTATGGAGAGCCCATCCTACCGATGAGGGTAAAGGCCTCATCCGAATCGATAACCTCTCAAGAAAAAATTCTGGCGCAGGTCTCGGAGACAGAGTGAAAATAAGAAAAGCAGATGTAAACGAAGCAAAAAATGTAGCTCTTGCACCCTTAATATCAAAAGGACAGCAGATACAGTTTGGAAGCGGTATTGATAACCTTATAAAAAAAGGACTTTTGAAAAGACCTTTAACAAAAGGAGATAATGTTATAATTCCAGGTATCGCGCTATTTGGAAGTTCTCTTCCTTTTTTAATTATGAATACAAACCCAACAGGAATTGTATCAATCACAGAAAATACTATTATAAAAGTAAAAGAAGAAGCTGCAAAAGTATCTGAAGAAGAAGGCCCACGTGTTAGCTATGAAGATATTGGCGGCCTTCATGAAGAAATCTCTAAAGTCAGGGAAATGATAGAGCTTCCCCTAAAGCATCCTGAACTTTTCGACAGGCTGGGTATTGATCCGCCAAAAGGAGTTTTATTACATGGTCCACCAGGAACTGGTAAAACTTTGATTGCAAAAGCTGTAGCAAATGAATCAGGTGCGAATTTCTATACGATTAATGGTCCGGAGGTGATGTGCGTCGACGGCGATACTAAAATATTTACAAATCCAAAGGGACATGTTAAAGCAAAAGATGTTTTCAATAAAAATGGAAGAGAGATAAAAGGTAATAACAGTGTTACAATTGAGCTTGAAGAGCCTGTATCAACTTTCTCATTTAAAGATAATGAAATTAAGAAATCAAAAATCACGCATGTTACAAAATTAAAGGCACCTACATACAGTGTGAAAATAAGCGACGGCAGTAAAATTAAAACATCACATAACCAGCCGTTTCTTGTATATGATAAGGGAGCTTTGAAATGGAAATGTGTTGAAAATCTAAAAAGCGGCGATTATGTAGCAAGAATAAATAATATTGAAACAGATGAAAAAAGCTACAAATTAAACCCTGAAAAGATACCGAATCTCAAAAAAATTGATGATAAATACGTGATAAATAGCAGGAATTTATCAAGAAGTAATTTAGTTAAGCTACCAGAAAAAACAACACCCGACCTAATGGAGTTTCTCGGTCTTTTAGTTTCTGATGGAAATATATCAAAAAAGGGAGACGGAATTACCTTTGCAAATAACGACTCTGTTCTAATTAACAGATTTAGGTTTCTTCTTAAGAGTCTTTTTGGAATTACTAAAACAAATAAACACGACTGCAGACTTGTTACATATTCTAAAACACTCGTAATGTTTTTAGAGCACATTGGTTTTGTTTTTGATAAAAAATTAACAATACCTGGTTATTTTTACAAACTTACAAAAGACGAGATAAGGTCTTTCATTCGAGGTTATTTCGACGGTGATGGAACAGTAGCAATGACTAATGATTACCCAACTCCTAAACTTTTTAGTAAATCTCGTGAGTTTGTTAATGATCTGCAGTCATTAATTCAAATAAAACTAGGTATTTCGTCTAAATTAAATCTGCACAAAACACCTAAAGGTAGTGTTTATGAATTGTCAATCAGAGGATATGAAGGTAGATTAAAGTTTTTAGATATTGGTTCTTCAACTAGAAAAAAGACTGAAAAACTAAATAAAATCAGAAAAGTAAAAAGAATCAAGGATTTTCAGGATTTACCTTATCCCTCTGTCCTTGTAAACGAGATAAAGGACAAATTATCTTACAAGGAATATAGAAATATGGATTATTATGTCTATAAAGCAGGCAATACCACAAAACATGCACTTGATGTGCTTTACAAACTAGCTGAGAAAAATAATATTTTGAATGATTCTATCGAAACAGAATACAATTTGCTAATGAGAGATGACATAGGTTGGGAGAGAATTGAATCACTAGATTTTGCTGGGGAACAAGACCTATATGATTTCACTGTAGATGATGATAGCTTTTTAGGTGGCTCCTATTTCTTTTTACATAACTCAAAATTCTACGGTCAAAGTGAAGAAAACTTACGAAAGATCTTTGAAGAAGCAGAAAAAAATGCACCGAGTATAATTTTTATCGATGAAATTGATGCGATTGCTCCAAAAAGAAGTGAAGTACATGGTGAAGTCGAGCGTCGTGTTGTATCACAAATGCTTACACTGATGGATGGTCTTAAAGGCAGAGGAAAATTGATAGTTATTGGTGCAACCAATTTACCTGATGTAATTGATCCTGCGCTTAGAAGACCCGGTAGGTTTGATAGAGAAATAAAAATTGATGCTCCAGACCGAGATGGTAGAAAAGAAATACTTCAGATACATACGCGCGGCATGCCAGTTGATACGAACCTATTAGATAGCTATGGCGAACAAATTAATGATGAGTTGCTTATCGACTTTCTAGTTAATACAACAAAGGAATTGTCTTCAGAAGTTAGTAAGATATTAAGTATAATCAGTGGAGAAAAAAAGAAGGACAGTAAAACCGTCCTTTCAGATTTTTTAAAGAAAAAATTTAAAGATACTACAGGTCGCATCCCAAAAGAGATTTTTGAAGAAATAATTAATATACTCTCTGAGGAAATTGCCAATTTATTGCCTTTAAACAAACATGAAATAGAAGAAGATCCTGCAATTGAAAAAAATATCAAAAATAGAATAGATTCAATGCACAAATCTCCAGATGAAACTCTAACAAAAGTATTTAAGGAGATTATACTAAATAAAATAGCGGATATCACCTATGGATATGTAGGAGCGGATTTAGCATCACTTGCAAGAGAATCAGCAATGAATGCTCTTAGAAGATATCTACCAGAAATTGATCTTGAAGAACCAATTCCTACTGAAGTTCTTGAAAAAATGGAAGTAACAATGGATGATTTCAAAGATGCGCATCGTGGAATTGAACCATCTGCTATGAGAGAGTTTCTAGTGGAAGTTCCAAAGGTTTCATGGGAAGATATTGGTGGTTTAGAACAAGCAAAGCAACAACTTCGTGAAGCAATTGAGTGGCCTCTTACTAGACCCGAAGTGTTTGACCGTATGGGCATAAAAGCACCACGTGGTGTTTTACTTTATGGCGCACCAGGTACAGGTAAAACTCTTCTAGCAAAAGCTGTAGCTAGTGAATCAAGTGCTAATTTTATTTCAATCAAGGGTCCTGAAGTGATGAGTAAATGGGTTGGTGAAAGTGAAAAAGCAGTTAGAGAATTATTCAAAAAAGCAAGGCAAGTTGCACCAACTATAGTGTTTTTAGATGAACTTGATAGTATCGCACCTATGCGTGGTACTGATACTGGTAGTCATGTTACAGATAGTGTTGTAAACCAGTTACTTACAAGTATTGATGGCATGGAAAGTATGGAAGGTGTAGTTGTAGTTGGTGCTACAAATAGACCAGACATTATTGATCAGAGTTTATTACGACCCGGGCGGTTTGATCGGCTTGTATTGATTCCTTCACCTGATTTTAATGCCCGTTTTGAAATTTTCAAGATACATACAAAAAATATACCCATTAAAATACGAAATAAGGATATAGAAGAAATTGAAAAAGAATTGAGAGGAGATACTTCTAAAAAACCAAAAAAAGATTTTAAAGAGTATATAAAAAGTGAGTTGGCAAAGAAAAAAAAATTGGCCTACGAAAAGCCAGGAGTTATGGAGGCTGACATCCAAGACGCCGCTCCTAAAGAACAAGATAATGAATTAAAAATAAAAAGTATTAATTTAGATAATGTTTCTGATCGAGATATCTTTTCCTATTATCTATCTAAAAAAACGGAGGGGTATTCAGGTGCTGATATTGAATCGTTATGTAGAGAAGCTGCTATGTTATCCATTCGAGAAAACGATAAAGCAGATAAAGTGAATAAGGAGCATTTTGATAAAGCTCTTGAAAGTGTACGTGCATCAATCACTCCAGAAATCACAAAATTCTACGGAACGGTTGCTGAAAAACTAGGTAAAGGAATCAGCAAAAAAGATAAAAGAGAAAAAGATATTCAATATATGTAATATAGTAGTTTTAATATTAAAAGGAGGAAAAAAATATATGAAGATAACTGAAGAGGAACTAAGAGGGAAAACAGTAATGAGCGAAGAGGGGCTTTATCTTGGTATTATGAGAAACACTATTGTTGATACAAAAACAGGAAGTCTTGTTAGTCTTCTTGTAGAACCATCTGATGATGTAGACCCGCGTCTTTATCATCAAGACAAACAAGGTCATCTTGTATTTCCATTTGATTCAATTAAATCTGTAAAAGACGTTATTATTATCGGTGGGCAATAAGCCCAAAAACTTTTTTTCTTTTAATTTTACAATACTATCCTAATTAAATTTGAAAAAATAAAATGTATTACTTTTTTTTATAAAAAATAATAAAGAGGGACCCCTTTATTTCGTGTGGAAACATATAACAGGCAAGTACAAAATTAGACAAAAATTAAAAGACGTAAGTATATCTGTGTATGTATAATTTTTTTAGTATTTGAATATTAGGATTTTTAAAAATATAAAATTAAAATAATTTTATTATGAAAATGTATGCCCCCGTCTGTTCCACAGGAAACAAAGGCCTCCCTGTTGTCTAAGATTGACAGTGTTGCATAAGGAGAAACCTTCATAAATTTTTACTAAAATATTTCAAAAATTTTTAATACATAGTCGTTGATTACATAGGTCCTTATTTCTTTGTGTGGGAGGTTTAGTTACGTGATTAAAAGGACTGTAAATAGCGATATATTTGGCAATCTTCTGAGGGCAAAAGGTCTTTTTATAAATCGTGAGGCAATGCGTCCAACTTATATGCCTGAGGTTCTTCCCCATAGAGAAGACGAAATCAATGATTTAGCCTCCATTTTTGTTCCAGCGCTTCGTGATGAAACACCGTCCAATGTTTTTATATATGGTAAAACTGGCACAGGAAAAACCGCGGTCACTAAATTCATAGGTAGGGAATTATTAAAGAAAGGAGAAGAAACCGGAAAAAAGGTAAATTTTATATATATTAATTGCGAGGTCGTTGACACTCAATATCGTCTACTACAAAACATTGCAAATCATTTTATTGACGACTGGTCAGATCGCATTCCTTTTACAGGTTGGCCTACAGATGAGGTTTTTGCAAAACTAAAACAAATGATTGAAAAAATCGGCGGTGTAACTGTAATAATTCTTGATGAAGTAGATAAATTGAAGGGAGACGAAGCACTCTATAATTTATCCAGAATTAACAGCGACCTGAAAAACTCTAAAGTATCAATAGTTGGTCTTTCAAACGATTTAAAGTTTACAGAGTTTCTTGACCCCCGGGTAAAATCAAGCTTAGGCGAAGAGAATATGATTTTTTCACCCTATGATGCTGGGGAACTGCAGGATATACTACATCAACGAGTTGATATCGCATTAAAAGAGGACTGTATTGACGAAGATGTTGTACCTTTGTGTAGTGCTCTGGCAGCTCAAGAGCATGGTGACGCAAGACGTGCTTTAGATCTTTTGCGGATGAGCGCTGAAATTGCAGAGAGAAGCAATTCTCCAAGAATCGCAAAAAAACATGTACGGCTTGCACAAAATAAAATTGAAATAGATCGAATTATTGAAGTGGTTCGTACTCTTCCAACCCAGTCTAAATTGATTCTTCTTGCCATTTTACTTCAAGATAAACATAACAGAAATACAAATTCTACCGGTGCAATAACAACAGGGGAAGTATACGAAGTATACAAAAACCTCTCTAAAAAAACACGGTCAGACTCATTAACTCAACGTAGAGTTGCAGATCTTATATCTGAACTTGATATGCTTGGTATAATTACAGCAAGAGTCATCTCAAAGGGACGATATGGCCGCACCCGTGATATAAAAATATCATCTTCCTCCGAAGAAATCTTGAATATATTGAGGGAAGACGAAGTATTTGAAGAACTGTCTAATTATAAAATCCGCGGTCAGACTAGATTGATATAAAAAAATAGTTTTTCTAAAAACTTTTTGATCTAATGATGTGTGGGGGAATCGGGCGTTTTATTTTTAATGTGATGTAAATCGTATTTGGTTCCCCTCATATTCCAAACACAGCTAACATCGAGGAATCGGAAATGGAAGACCCATCCTTTACCCAGAATTATTGGTCCACCAAATTCCCCCAAAAAAGCTAATACAATATTGCATAAATAAAGTTTTATAATTTTTCAAAAAAAGTTTAGCTGTTTTATTTAGAAAATTGTATAAAGTATGAGTGCACCAGCTATTGCTGGTTGGTGGAAAAGATAAATTGTTAGTGAATGCTTTCCAAACCAAGAAAGTAGCTTTACTGGCACATATTTTGAAATATCTGGTAGATAAAATCTTCTTTTATTGTCTTTATATAGCATACTTCCAATTGAAACACCCAGTAAGGTTACTCCTAACCAGGGGAATATCGGGAAGTAGTCAATTGTATACGTCCAAACATCTGCAGGATGCAGCCCTATTAATAGATGTAGGATTGAAGGATTTTGTATGCTTAGTGTGCCAAGTATTATACCTATGACAATCATGGTAAGTGCTATTGGTTGATTCCATTGTTTGAATTTTAAAAAAGGGATGCTAAGTATTATACACAATCCGATGCAATGCAAAACACCAAAAATGATAGGTCTTTCTTGCATGAAGATAAGTGTTACTATTGTTATTATCATTCCTAGAAAGAATATCCAGAGCCCTCTTTTTAACAGATGTAAGTAAAGCTTTTTGTGTTGACCTGTTTTTTTGTCAAATGTTATTGCTAGACATATTCCAAGGATAGTAAAAAAAGTGACTTGTACAATTACATTTGTTTGTTGTATTGTTGGGTTTATTGGAAGGATTTCATAATAGTCAAGATCCCATAACAAATGCAGCAGTATCATGTGAAGTATGGCAAAGCCTCTGAGAAAGTCTAACTCTATGAATCTACTCATTTTGTATTTTTTTTCTCTTGCCATTTTGAGTTTTGTAAATACAAAGTTTTTTATCATCTTTACCCTTTTTCCATTACTTGCTACTGTGTATCGTGCTAACATTTTACAATCATATTATAAAAAGATAACGTGTCAAAATGTCAAAAATAAAAAAGACTGGTTATTTTAAACGGTAAAATAGCCTTAAAGATAAATTATTAATATAGATCTACAATATTTTCTATGAGGGAAGAGATAAAAAGATGGAAAAAAAGATTGCAAAAAATTTACTTATGAAAACGATACTTGCTGTAATATTAATTTTTTTAATAATATGGCTCCTTGGTGTTTTTGTCCATCCATTAATAATTGAATCAGAATCAATACTTGGTTATGTATTGTATGTTATATTTGGAATAATTATTTTATTTTGTTTGATAGTTTGTTATCAATTCGCAAAAGAATATTTTCATATAACACATGAAAATAAATAACACAGCATCTTGATTAATCGCTGTTTTTATAATGATAATTCTCCTTTTCTGAGCGCTTCAACCGGTGAAAGCATACTGGCTTTTTTTGCAGGAATTGCAGCGGCAAGAACACTTAATGTTACAGGCAAAATCAAAGCAATAGCTAATGTAAGCCAATTCACTATGAAACCAATTTGCAGTTGAGTTCCTGCTATAAATTCAACACTTAGCCCATACCAATTTACAAAGTTCATAACAATTAAGGAAAAAAGTATCCCTAGAAAACCTGCGATAAACCCGATGAAAATTCCTTGGTATAAAAAAATCTTAAATACCACCCTGTCACGAGCGCCGAACGCTTTTAAACTACCTATTTCACGTGTTTTACGCATGATAATAGAATCCATAACATATTTAATTGCGGCACCACACAAAAATAATGTCACAGCAATACTTCCCCATAGCATAATTGTTACAACATCCTGCATGGAACCTGCGATATATACCAAAAAATCATGCCAATTATAAACTTTTAAATATGGAAAAGAACCTTGAAGTGATTCACTTACAGATTTTGCGTGAGCCGCTGGGTTTAATTTATGTATTGGTTCAGGGGCCTTTACAATTACTGCGTCTCCTCTGTCTCTGTCTACTTCTATAGGGCTATATCCTCTAAACGTTCCCACACCAGGTATACGAAAATCTTCGCCTCCTAACTCTCCATATCTTTTTATTTCTCTAAGAGAATCTGCATGCATAAACCACATTAAAGCATCTAAGGTTGGAGTGCCACTTTCGTATAGGCCTATAACCTCAACATTTACTGTCGCGTAACTTGATTCTTTTCCTGAAACACTTAATGTCAAAGAAATTGTTTCACCTACAGATATAGACGGGTGAATTTTTGCTGCAGTAGCACCAACAATAATAGGATATGGTTCTTCATCTTGTAATAAACGCTCACCTGTACCGTATACAAAATTAGGCAGGTCACCTGGGCCTTCTATTTCAATGTAAAGAGGAGTATGGCCACGTAAAACCGGATCATTTGAATTAAAATATCTACCATCAACTATCTTACTGCTAATACCTGATATCTTGTCATCTTTAACAGGATCAATTCCTTGTATAGTACACCCATCAACAGCCTCTCCAGATGAACCCAAACCATACGTTCCTTGTGCAGTAACCCGAATACTTGTTTCATAACCATCAAAATTACGTTCAATCTGTCTTGCAATATACCCTGCATTTTGAAGTTCAGGCTCCGTTCCGTAAAGATCACGTAGATTGCTGTCTGAATCTACAATAACAGCGTCTGATGTAACAAGTTTTGTAGTATCATCGACCACCTGCATCATATAATTCAAATAAGCATTTTCCAACATAAAAGAAGTCATAGTCAGAGCTATAACTAATATGATTACCGCATAGATCCTTTTATGGTCCTTAAGCTCTCCAAGAGCAAGCCTGCTACTAACGCTCAAATACTATCCTCCTTTGTAGTTGTTTCTAAAACTTTTTACAACTTTTTCAAAATCATAATTTTTATCTTTTGTATCTCCAACAACAAATCCGTCTTTTAACGCAATTGTTCTTTGTCCATAACCTGCAATATCAATATCATGTGAAACAAAAACGCTAGTCGCACCTCTTTTTTTATTTAATTTTAACAACAGATCCATAATTTCAGAGCTACTATCTGAATCAAGTGCACCAGTTGGCTCATCAGCGAGAAGAAGTACCGGGTCGTTTATTAGCGCGCGAGCGATCGAAACTCTTTGTTGTTCTCCACCAGAAAGATGGATCCCTTTATGGTCTGCACGATGAAGAATCCCAACTTCTTTTAATAGGATTCTTGCCTTTTCCTCTGTTTTTACCTGGTCTTTTTTCATGATAAGAGCAGGTAGAACAACATTTTCAAGTACAGTTAAACGGGGAATTAAGTTATAATTCTGAAATACAAAACCAAGTTTTTGCCCACGAAATAATGCAATTTCTTTACCGCTTATCTTAGAAGTGTCTTTTCCATCTATTAAGACTTTTCCTGAGGTAGGGCGGTCCAAAAGACCCATACAATGTAGTAATGTAGATTTACCACAACCCGATGGACCTATTATCGATACAAATTCTCCAGGAAATATATTAAGTGAGACCTTATCAAGCGCATTTACAACTACCCCATACTCATCATATTTTTTAGAAATACAATCTAAATTAATTATTGGTTGTTTATTTTTGGACATATTATTTGTAAGTTATATAGAAAAACCATCTAATATAAATAATTAATGAATAATATATATAAATAAAAAAATTTACAAAAAATTATTTAACCTACATAGTGGGACATGCCTTTGTCGTCTTCTTCTTCATGATTCTCCTTTGCGCTTACTATATCTATCAGAACAATTGCTTGAAGGGGGATAATCCTTTTTTTGCCAGCCATATCGCCATGTATTTCACCAAGTTCCATTAAAAGACCTGTCCCCTCCACTCCAATAGATATAAACCCTCTAAAAACACCGGTTGTTTCAACCAATTCATCTCTTGTTCCAAGAGAAGAAACTTTATATTCTGATCCTTCAGTTAACTCCATTTTTTCTTCGGTCAATTTTTCACCTCTTCTTTTCACTCTCAATTAATTTTTGTAAGTGTTCCACAGTTTTACCATAATTTTCTATTGCTACTTTGAGATGAGCTTCTACAAAGTTCCATGCTTTTTCAAGATTTCCATATCTTAGACGATACGCTTTCTTATTTTGCTTTGAATTTTCATCAAAAACTTGAACTTCTTCTAAAATATCAAGCCCCTTTAGTTTGTTAAGATGCCTGTATACTGTAGGTTTAGAAGTATCTAGTTTGGTGGATATCTCCTCTACATACCATGCTTTATCGGGATGTTTTAAAAAAAATTCGGCAAATAATTTGTATGGTATATTCGGGTCGGATCCTTTGGATAAATAACCAATTTGTTCAAAGAATTTTTTTGCTACGATTTCCGGGTCTTCTTCACCTACGAGAGGCGTATTACTTACAACCTGTATTGCAAAGCCCATATCTCTTACCTTCAAAGACCTAATAATAAACTGATTTATAAGATTTATTTAACTTTGAAAACCTTGTAATATTAAAAATAATGGATTAATGTTAAATTAATAGATTGGTAAGTATCTATCTATCTCCCAGCGGGTAACCTGGGTTCTATATTTTTCCCATTCTTTACGTTTCACGTGTAAAAAATTATTAAAAATGTGCTCTCCAAGTATTTCTTTTAAAAGCGCACTTTCCTCCATCAAGTTTATAGCATGCCCCAGGCTTTCAGGTAATTGATTTATACTATATTTTTTCCTCTCCTTCTCAGATAATTTATAAATGTTTTTCTCTATGGGTTTAGGTGGATCAATCTCTTTTTTAATACCTTCTATTCCAGCGGCAAGCATCACAGCAAATTGTAGATAGGGGTTACCTGAGAGATCTGGACTACGGAGTTCGCATCTTGTACCTGTTCCTCTACTAGTTGGAATTCTTATAAGTGCACTACGATTTCTTTTAGCCCAGGCAATGTATGTTGGTGCTTCGTAACCAGGAACCAATCGTTTATATGAATTAACCGTTGCATTTAGAATGCATGTCATTTCTTTGATATGTTTCAAGAGGCCACCTATAAAATATTTAGCGGTTTTACTTAGTTGTTTGTTTCTTTTGTCAAAAAAGACATTTTCGTTTTTAGAATTAAAAAGAGACATATGTGTGTGCATTCCTGAACCACTTATACCAAAAATTGGTTTTGGCATAAAGGATGCATGAAGATCATGTTTTGCTGCAATTACTTTTGTTACATATTTTAAGGTTATCACACGGTCCGCTGTTGTGAGTGCATCTGCATAGCGAAAATTTATTTCATGTTGCCCATCTGCTACTTCATGATGGGAGGTGTATGTCTGGATATTAAGTTTACTTAAGGAAAGAGAAATGTCTGCTCTTACACCCTCTGCAAGATCACGATGAGACAAATCAAAATAACCTGCACGATCATTTGGTTGAAGAGTGGATTCTTCACCATTTTTCTTAAAAAGGAAAAATTCACATTCGGGACCTGTATTAAATAAATATCCCATTTTTTTTGTTTTTTCCATTATTTTCTCAAGTACGTATTTGCTATCTCCTGCGAATCGTTTTCCACTTGGTTCAAAAATATTGCAGTTCAATTTAGCAGTCTTTCGCTTCTCGATTTCTTCGGGGAGAATCATAAAACTTTTAGAATCTGGTTTTGCAATATAATCTGATTCCTCAATTGTTGCGTATCCTGCAATGGACGACCCATCAAAAGCGATTCCTTCTTCTAATGCTTCTTCAAGCCTATCTAAAGTTATTACAATATTTTTTGGAAAACCTAGAATATCAACAAACTGTAGACGAATAAAATTAACATTTTCTTTTTTCGCGTATTTTAAAACATCATCACTTGTTTTAACATCAAATATCATCTAATTAAACCTCTTCTCTCCAGTTCAAAAATTAATGAGACAAAATCCCATTATAATGTATATACTATCATTATTAAAAATTAATCATATATATCTAATACTTGTGGTTGTCAACTTAAGAAATAATTTATGATAGCACCCCATTTCATTTTATTGGGTAATAAAAATGGATGGGATGCTATCGCATTTGGAGGAATTGTTAGAGGCTAAAAAAATTTTTGTAA
>Ga0180433_10001158_pt1 | contig 44655 bp, 35 predicted proteins | sample SS_ome_8_FD_132980 | JGI IMG/M metagenome (GOLD analysis project Ga0180433, IMG submission 132980) | Hypersaline lake sediment archaeal communities from the Salton Sea, California, USA - SS_1_D_1 metaG | ecosystem: Environmental > Aquatic > Non-marine Saline and Alkaline > Hypersaline >...
AACTGCAAGGAAGCCTACGAGCCGACCGAGGCTCAATTGAAGGAACTGGGGCTGACCGAAGACGATACCAAAGGCAAGACATTCTACTACGGTCGGGGCTGCGACAGGTGCAATAACACCGGTTACAAAGGTCGGATAGGCATCTTCGAGATCATGGTATTCAACGACGAGCTTCGAAACCTGGTCATGAACCGTGCTTCAACAAGTGTCTTGCGGGTGGCCGCCCAGAAATCCGGTATGAAACTGCTCCGCGATAGTGGTTTGGCCACCATCTACGACGGCATCACTACGATAGACGAGGTGGTAAAAGAAACAATCATGGAAGCATAAGACGCAAAACGTAATACCAAGCTTCGTTTGACAGTGAGGTGTTCAAAATGCCAAACTTCCAATACGTGGCTCTGGACTCACAGGGCGTGGAAATAAAAGACGAGATCGAGGCACTAAGTGAAAAGGAAGCGATAAGTAAGATTCGCAATATGGGGTATTTCCCCACAAAGGTCCGCTCCCGGATCGCAGCGAAGGCAACGGCGAAGGCTGCGGCAAAGCCACGTGCTCGGCGGGGGGCCGGGGGCAAAGTGAAGACCAGATACATCACTGAATTCGCCAGGCAGCTTTCCACGCTACAGGATGCCGGTCTACCTATACTGCGCTCGCTGCGGATACTCCAGGAGCAACAGAAATCAGGAACGTTCAAGAGGGTGATCGGCTACGTAGGTGATGATATCGAAGGTGGTTCCACGCTCTCCGAGGCGATGGCAAGATGCCCAAGGGCTTTTAACCGACTGTTTGTCAACATGGTGGCGGCAGGAGAAACGGGGGGAGTGCTGGATTTGATTCTGTCTCGTGTCGCCGACTTTATGGAGAAGGCCCAGAGGCTCAAATCGCGCGTCAAGGGTGCGATGATTTATCCAATCGTGGTTCTGACCGCTGCTTTTGCTATTCTTCTGATGTTGATGTGGAAAGTGATCCCGTCGTTTAGCCAGGTGCTGCAAGAAATGACCGAAGGCGCAGAGTTGCCAAAGCTCACACGGGTAGTGCTGGGCGTGAGTGACTGGATTGCAAAAGGGCCCGAGTGGGCACCAAAAATATATGGTGTGCCGATCGGCGGCTGGGCGGTTCTGGTTGCAGCGCCGTTCCTCATCGTCTTCCTGCTCAGAGGGGTAAAGCAGTTCCGTGTCGGCAGACTCATATTGGACACCATAAAGCTGAAGCTGCCGGTCGTGGGCCAGCTTACCAGTAAGGTGGCGGTCACACGGTGGACACGAACGCTGGGCACATTGATCAGCGCCGGCGTGCCGATCCTCGATGCGATAAACGTTACGCGCGAGACCGCAGGTAATGAAGTGTACGCCAACATGCTGGGCAACGTGCACAACTCCATCCGCCAGGGCGACACGTTCGCCGGGCCACTGCGACAGTCCAAGACCGTCGACCTGATTGTCTCCAATATGGTTGCGGTGGGCGAGGAAACAGGTGATCTGGACAAGATGCTGCTGAAAGTAGCCGACAATTACGACGAACAGGTTGATGTGCTGGTCGGCTCGCTGATGCACCTACTTGAGCCGGTCATGATTGTCGTGCTTGGTGTTATTGTTCTCACCATCGTGCTGTCGATCTTTCTGCCGATGATCCAAATCATTACGACGTTAAGTGCTGCCGCCTAAGAATCGGCAGAGCAATTATAGAATGTCACTTTAATGGGAACTGAAAAGGAGAAGAAAATGAATCCAGCCATCAAACAATCCAGGCACAAAGCTGCATTCACCATCGTGGAGCTGCTGACCGTGATGAGCATTATCGTGATTCTGATCGGTCTTCTCGTGCCCGCCCTGAACAATGTGAAGCGCTACGCGAAAGAGGTCCGGCAAAAGGCGCAGTTTCACAGCATTGAGGCCGCTATAGAACTGTTCAGCAACGAGTTCGACGGCTATCCGTCGTCCAGCGCGCTGGATGGACACCCGACTGATAAGCAGCCGTACTGCGGCGCCATGAAGCTCTGTGAAGCCATGATGGGCCAGGACCTGATGGGCTTCCATCCGGATTCGGACTTTATTCGCAACGGAACAGACCGAGCAGGCAGAGCCCTATACGTGCCCGACACGCTGACGGCAAGAAGGCCTCCGTATCTGCCGCTGGAGAACGCCAACGCATACAAGCTACGGGACATATACGGCCCGGATAATGTGAATCCCTTTTTGCCGGATATTTATGCCCTCTGCGATGTGTACACGCGCCAGGTCAAAACGGGCATGAAGGTGGGTATGCCCATTCTGTACTACAAGGCGGACACAACCTACAGCCTGCACGACCCCAACACCTCCCCCACACCTACGGACAACAAGGGCAATATCTACAACTACTGGGATAACCAGATGCTGGTCATGCTCGGCAAGCCATGGGAGGAAGGCCTTTCAGATCACGCGCTACGGGACCCCGAACGATTCTACAAGAACACCAGAAACCACAAGATCAGGCAGCCCGCCAGGCCGTATCGGGCAGACACCTATATCCTGATTTCAGCGGGATTTGACGGGGAATATGGTACCGCCGATGATATCTGCAACTACGAATGGAAATACACGGAGTGAGTACGCCGCAAACGCAGGTGTGGATACACATAATTAGGCAAGAAGTCGCAGCCGAAAGTGATAGGAGTTTATGTCCAAGGATATGGCTTTGGTGGAGAAACCGGTGATGAGAAAAGCAACAATCGTGGCAGCAGCGGTCATCGTGACTCTCTTGGTGGCCGACTTTGTGAGGGCCGAAGCAAGCAGGATTGTAAACGGCAGTTTTGAAGATGACGGCTGGATAAAGGACGTTATGGTCAAAGACCCGAATGGCTGGCAGGTAAATACGACGGGCGACAGATTCCGCGGCTACGTAGATTCCGACTGGCCGACCGACGGCAGCTACAATCTGACGCTGTACGCGGACTTTTGGAAATTGTTTGACGCCGGAGATACGGCAACGGTTTCTCAGGAGTTGAATTTGACAGATGTCAATGAAATCATCTTTGACCTGAAGCTGGACACGAGTGCCTTTACTCCGTGGGACCCGGGCACGTGCAGCGCGGTTGTGCTGATCGACGATGATGTAGTCTGGGATTCGAACGACTTGGGCGCGGACGTAAGGGGCGAGTACCCCGGCCAGATGTATCCCGTCAGCAACAAATACAGAGACGGACAGCCGCATACGCTCTCACTGGGCATCAGAGTAAACGTGTCGGAGCAGCTCTGGGACCGCTACATTACCCACTGGGACTTTGTCGAATACACTCTGTACTGTGGAGGCGGCGGACTGCTGCAGGGAGACTTCAACCGTGATTGCTATGTGGACATGACCGATTTGATAGAGGTTGCAGATTCCTGGCTCGGCCAAGTCCAGCCACATGATAGATTCAACCTGTCTCGAACAGACGACACAGAGGGTTACGGCTCCATCAACTTCCTTGACTTTGCCGTGTACGCGAATCAATGGATGAACGGCGCGGCCGAGTTGGCGCTGCTGGCAGACAAATGGTTGACCGATGTTGACTTGCAGGACTCGTCTAATTTGTTCCACGAAGATGACGTGCAACCACGCGGCATCGTCAACTTCCCGGACGTTGCCATCCTCGCCAACAACTGGCTCGGCAGCAGCTACGTGGAAATAGAGCCTCCGCCCCATGAGCCTGTCGTCGAACCGTGACAATCTTGCGAAAAGAGGTTTTGTTGTGAAGCGCAAAGAAAAAGGGTTCACAGTCGTAGAATTGCTTACTGTCGTGGCGATCATCGCCCTGTTGGTCGGTCTGCTCATACCTGCGCTGACGGCGGTGAAAACGACGGCCAAAGAAACGAAACAGAGAGGGCAGTTTGCTACTATCGACTTAGCTCTTGCCGCTTTCAAGAACGATTACGGCGATTATCCACCGTCGAAGTGGTGGGACCCGGAGTCTGTGCCTCCCGACCCGCGCGACTACTGCGGGGCACAAAAGCTTGCGGAAGCTCTGGTGGGCTGGGACCTGATGGGATTTCATCCGCGGTCCGATTTCAGGGCTACCGGCCGAACGAATGCCGGTGTCTTTGTATACAATCCAGCCAATCGCACCTTCATGGAGGAACGCAAAGGCCCTTACCTGGAGCTCGAAAGGGCAAACGCATTTCGGCTCGGTGATATTTCACCACAGAGACCCGGCTTGTTTATCGAGACCGGCCAATTAGCCCCTGACACATTCGTGCTCTGCGACGTGTTCGGCGTCAAGAAAATCACCACGGTCAGGCCGGGGATGGGATTGCCCGAGGGGACTACAGAGCGCGCAGGAACGCCGATTCTCTACTATAGGGCAAATACCTCCAGCAAGATTTTCGGCCTGGACGACAGCACTGTGCCCTACCGAGACCAGATGTACAATCCTCGCGACAATTTTCCCCTGATCGACTTGGGCAGGCTCGCAGACTGGGACAAGCCCCCGTCAGCACGCAGACGGCACATCCGTTTCGAAGATACCAATTTCTTCTTCGAATACCTCAGAAACCCGAAGGTCACCGCGAGACCCTGGCCCTACCGGCCTGATTCCTACATCCTGATTTCAGCGGGGCCGGACGGTGAGTACGGCACGGGCGATGATATCACCAACTTCAAAAAGTAGCGCCCGCCGCAGAGAGTTCGCTGGGTGCCCGTTCATGCAGAACATGACGAGAACCCCCAGAAAGTCATAATAACATATATGCAGAGTTCATAGTGATATGAAGCTGTTACGAGAACAGGCTAATATTCTGTACAGTCGGCAAGCGATGGTCGGCCTGACACTGGTTGAGATACTTATCACCGTGGCTATCATAGCGGTTTTGACCACAATGGTGATGACCATTACAAAGCGTGTGGGCAATCAGGCCAAGGAAAAAAGTCTGGCGAACACCTTTGCGGTTCTGGAAGGCGCCCTTCAGGAATACTATGATTACTGGAACGCATTTCCCGATCCGAACAAGCCGGCCTATGCGACGCATTCGGCGGCACTTTACGGCCAGCTTCAGGCGACGCCGAGCACGCGCAGCTTACTGAACAAGATCGACGAGGCATACATAAAGAACCACCCGGCTGCCCCCTCGACGCTGCAAATACACGACCCGTGGGGAACGGTGCTGGACTATCGGTACGTACCCTCGAGCAACTTCCCGGAACTTATGTCCGCCGGGCCGGATAAGAAATTTTCTACTGCCGATGACATCAGCAGCAGGAAAGGGCCGTAGCAGGCAATGCGAACGGCACGATGCTGTATGCCGTAGCGACGAAAAACGAGATGAAAACAACACACAAACAACCAGGCCTCACGCTGATAGAGATGACGATGGTCGTAATGACCGTTGCGGTCCTTATCGGTCTGGGAATACCGGCTCTGCGGGCGTTTTTGCATTCGTTCCACTCGCAAGGAAGCGCTGCAAGTATGATAGGCTCGGCGCTGGCTTCGGCACGCGCTATTGCAGCGAAGAATCAACGCTACGCCGGCATTCGCTTCCAGAAGGCTTATGACCCTGAAGGGCCTATCGAGGCGGACCAGTACATCATTTTCGTCACACAGGACCCGGATATGATGGCGTACGGCTTTCGTGCTGTTCCAGGGATCAAGCCCATAAAGCTGCCGGACACAATCGGCGTAATGGACCTTAGATACAGAACGAACCCCAGCCCCCTATATGCCGGCGATGCACCGATCGGCAGCGACATGGAAATAGACGAGGCCAGAGAGTTACGAGACACCACGACGTTTTCTGTGATTTTCTCGCCCTCCGGCAAACTGGTGATCCACGATGTCCGCGTGCGAAACAAGGACGGCGTTTACCAGCCCATAAATCCCAGCGAATCCGCAGATGACATCTTTAATTCCCCTGAGAACATCGTGAACTACAACATAGGCATGTTCATTCAGGACGATTACGCCAACTTGGGCCTGGGTAAGGAAGCCAGCCGAAACCGCTTCATTATATATGAAAGACAGAAATTTCGGCGGGCCTTCAAGAAAGGCAGGGCATGGTCGGACTATCTGATCGCCCTGGCACCCAAAGCACTGTATGTGAATGCTTATACCGGCGCGTTGCTTTCGTCGGGGCAATAATCCTATGAGGAAAAAGCGACTGTACATTGCGTTTTCGCTCACCGAGACCTTGCTTGCGGTTGCCGCACTGGCCATTGGTATGATTTTCATAGCCGGCACGTTCCTGGCAGGTATTCACTTCGCGACCATCGCTACGGAAAAGACCATAGCCGCGGTCGCAGCGGATGAGGCCTTTGCCAAGGTCCGGTTGTATGCAACAGGCGACCCGGCCGACCCAAGTGACGACATTCAGCCCAGACTGCTGTTGGCACGAGACCTTACGCGTTTCGCCGACTTACTCCCGCGGACGGTGACTATTGACGCAAATGACTTCGCATACCCTTCGACAGGCGATGCTTCGGAAAAGCAGTACTACTCGTCTGTTCTTTGCCGACGTACCGAGCCCGCCGTTCGGGGCCCCGGCAACGACCCCAACAGTCATCTCGTACAGGTGACGGTCTTTGTCAGTAGAAAGGCGGCCAGCGCGAGTTCCTATCCCGGTGGTGCGGGTAGGCCGACGCCCATGGCCGTTTCTGTCTCGGTGACCCAGGGCAGTAATTTACTGACCATCGAAGAGCCGGACAAAAGAGCATGGATCAACGACGGTTACAGAATCGTTGATGACCAGACAGGCAAAATATATCGAGTACTGCGGAGGTCTGCCGATCAGCCCAGCGTTGCCAGACTGGACCGGCCTTGGCGAGATAACCCGCCAAGCACCGGAGCGAGCGTATGGGTAGTGCCTCCACCTAGAGGCACCGGCAAAGACCCCTGCATAGCGATTTATCAAAAAGTGATGAGATTCTGACTTATTGTCATGCGAAGAGCCTTTACGTTAATCGAGGTGGTAGTAGCCATAGGACTGCTGGCGATGGTGTTGTCTTTTGCCGGCGTCATCTTCAGGGTCAGCATCGATTCGCATCGCACCGCTATCGCCAATGCCGAGATCATGCAGAAGCTGCGAGCCATCACCGACCAGTTGAACGCCGACTTCAGGAGTGTGCGCTATGATTGTGCCGGGTACATAGGGTTCAACACAGACATCTCCGCGCTCGGCGGAAACACCCTGCAAGTATACTCTGATTCCATCGCCTTTTTTGCAGCCGGCGATTTTCAGTCCACCAACCAATATAGCGGCGACACGATTTACGGCAATGTCGCCTGTATATACTACGGCCAGCCGGACCCCAACTCCTACGTGCGTATCCCGAGACCGCGGGACAAAATACTGCTGAGGAGACAGACTATACTTACTGCTGACGCTCCATCGTCCGGCGCACCGGATGGTGAGTACTACCGGACATCCTTGCCCCAATGGCATGTTAGCCCGCCCTTTGCCGACGAGGATGAGTGGCTAAAAAGACCCGTGATAGACCCCAACAACATCGAAGCGAATTTGCCGATGTACGTGGCGAAAGGCGTGGATAACTTCACGATAGAATACGCTCAATGGGATCCGGCAGGCAAGATCAGATGGACTCGAGGACAGAAAACGGATGCAGAAGAAATCCGCACCAGAGCCTTCAAGTTTACCTTTACGCTGTACGATTCAAGAGGTGTTATCCGCAACGGCAGAACCTTCACCCACATCGTGTACCTGACTTACTAATCGGCTGATGATGAAGTTGCAAGATAGAAAAACACAGCAGGGCAAGATTCTTGGCGGGTCGGCTCTTATTCTGACGGTGGTGCTGACCAGTCTCTTGGCCATGGTGGGCGTGGTGTTCCTTATGATAGCCCGCGTGGACAAAATAGCCACCTCAGCTATTTTGGAAAATAGAGACCTCAACGCCGCCGTAGATACGGTTGTGGCGCAGATATCGGAAGAGCTTGTCTTAGATACGCCCGGCGTAGCCGCTCAAGAAGAATACTACGACTATCCGGACGAGCATAACAGGTGGCTGGCCAGCCTTGAGCCTTACAAGTTCGCCAGCAACTACTACTGGCAACAAGTAAGCCAGCTCACTGCATATCCAAGCGGCTATGCCAGAGACGTGCAGGCAACAGTGGTCCGCGAATACGATGCGATAACAGATGTCAACACACCCATCGCCAACGCGGACGCCGATGGTGATGGCGTCGGTGATGCACAATGGATGCTGCTTGATGATGTCACATCCAGCGAAGGCAAGCCTATCTATGCAGCGGTCAGGATCATCGACAATGGGGCAATGCTGAACGCCAACACGGCATACAAATTTGACCCGTCTGACCCTTGCAGCGTGAACATCGACGGCTCCAGCCAGTTGCAGATACATCTCTTGGCCCTGGCCGGCCGACCCGGTGCCCCTGCTACCGGCGGTGACGAAGCGGCCTTGCTATGGGCCAGAGCAGATGACGACGGCGGAATCGCGCGCGACCTGGACGCGTATGAGCAGCAGGTCATTTGGCAGTACGGCGAGCCCAATGTTCCGTATACGCCCTTTGACATATCCGATGAGCTTGAACTGCGCTACAGGTTCCTGCTGAATCACACCGGGATAGACACCCGGCTGGAGATGTGGGGCGGGGAATTTAGAAAACTCACCACCTTATCGACTCCCGTCACCTCCGGCGGCCGGGAGTTGGATGACTGGTTCGACCGGGCCTCAGCCGTTGCCGGTATGGACCCCAACTATGAATATCGGCATTTGGCCACCACCTACAACATGGACCGCATTATCTGTCCCTCGCCAATCGTTCTAAGCGACGGGACCACGCGCAAACGAATGGCGAACATAAATTTTGCTTCGGTCGGTTCGGTCTTTGATGCGATAAGAACCGCCCTGCTGAAAACAGACCCGAATTTTCCCAATGCCGACAGATTGGCGGCACAATTGGCAGTCAACATAATAGACTACCGCGACAGTGACTCAGAGGTAACAACCTTTGATCTGGGTGCCGGACCATTCTTTGGCTTTGAGACGCCCTGCGTATACATTTCGGAACTGGCTTACAACTCTGTCGTTGTCGGAGACCCTCCGGTTACGTACAGGTCGTATGCGGTGGAGCTGTACAAGCCCTACGTTCAAGATAACGATCCCAATGCAGGCGAATGGGAATTGGTGATTGACGGCACGGCGATTCCCATCACCTGGTCGGGTACGAAACGGTTCCACGTCATCCGGTGCGAAGACCCCAATGCGGCTCCACCACAGACACCATTATTACCGGTTAGTTTCTCCGACCCGAATGTGATTAACGACTATGCGGGCCCAACTCCACAGGACGCCGTTTATACGCCCTTCGCCGGCGGCAGTGTCATTTCCCTGCAGCGCCGGGCGGCGAACGGCTCTTTCTTCGTAGTTGACTCCGTCACCGTCCCCGGCGGCTGGCTCAGCGCAGGCGGTGGCGCCCGCAGCATTGAAAGGGACATCCATCAGCACAAATGTATACGCCGCTTGTGGGCCACTGTTGCAGAGTCCGGCTCCCCTACGCTCGGCCAGCCCAATTATTTCCTGCACACCGACCCGGCAAAGATACAGGCACACCCGGCAAATGCCTTCTTCACAAACGTGGGCGAGCTGGGAATGGTCTTTTACGAAAACGTCTACGATGGTGCTGCTGTCGGCGGTGCCCTGGAAGTCGACCTACGCCTCGACGTGACAAACCCGGCCTTCGCCAGCCTTTTTCAATATCTCACGGTCATCGACCCGGTCGTGCATGGGTGGCCGCTACAGGAAACAAGGATAATGGGACGCATAAACATCAATACCGCGCCCTGGTTCGTTTTGGACCAGTTGCCATGGGTGGTGACTCCAATCGCCAAGGCAATAACGGCATATCGCGACATAATGGCCGTACCGGGAGGCCCCGATTACAGCAGCCGGCCCGGAGACCCCGGCTTCAAGAGCATCGCCGAGGTGATGCAGGTTCCCGACATGTACTATTTCGCCAACAATCCCGCGGACATGACCGGTCTTCCCGACCTGACCCCGAGCGACGGCCTGGGCCAGGATTTTGAGGAACGCGATGTCATCTTTGCCCGTATCAGCAACCTCGTGACCGTCCGAAGTGACGTGTTTACCGCCTACATACTCGTCCGCATCGGTCTGGACGGCCCGCAAAAAAGGGTCATCGCCATACTGGATAGGAGTCTGGTAGATTCCGCCGATGACAATGTCAGAGTTGTAGCCCTGCAACCCGTGCCGGACCCGCGATGAAGCATGCACCTACGTTTGGAGCAGCTTCACAATCTCGCCGTGCACCTTTTTGCTCGCCGCCATGATGCGCCAGCGCTCGCCCTGATAGTTGTCGATATCAACCGGGAAGATCTTGCCGCCTTGCCAATCCCCCACCACCGCGCCGGCGGACTCGGCAATCAACATGCCCGCAGCGATATCCCACAATTTCGGACGGGAATGGACCGTGGCTACAAAGCTGCCCTTGGCCACATACGCCAATTGCAGCGCCGTCGTGCCCAAGTTGCGAAACCGCGTACGCACCATAATCTCATGCGCAGGCCCCGGCGCATCCTCATAGAAATGGCTGTCCAGGCCCACGCTGGCGAACTTGCTGATGGTCTCGTCACTGGCGGCTATTCGCCTGCCGTTTAGCTGCGGCTCGCCGCCCTCGACCGCGGTGTACATCGAATCGGTGGCCGGCTCAAAAATCACCCCTGCAACCGGCCGGCCCTCAGACATAACGGCGACGCTAATGACGAAGATCGGCACACGATGGGCGAAATTATTCGTCCCGTCTATCGGGTCGATGGCCCACCAGATAGGCTCACCCCCCCTGGGCGCCTGCTTGAAAAACTGCCCTTGCTGGCCTTCTTCGGCAATAAAGCCGTGGTCCGGATAGGTCTCTTTGATACGGGCAATAATTATTTGCTGGCACCGCGCATCGGTCTGCGTTACTAACTCGTCCTGACCTTCCTTGCGTGAAGACTTGGTATAGTCGATCTCCTCCATCGCCCGCTGGCCGGCCAGCCGAGCCGCGACAATCGCGGTTTCCAGCATCTGACTCAAATCCTTGTGTTCTAACGCCATAGTCCCCATCCGGGTACCAGCTTGACAGAGCACACGAACATAGTATTGTAACTTCGGTATGCAGATAAGCCAACAGTTAAGTCGAAGTAAAGCGCACCGCCGAGCATCTTCCCGACAGCGGGCCATAGCCGTCCTTATATGCTTAGCAGTTATTGTGATATTCGGCCTGCTGCATCTGGTGGCCAGATACAACATCGATCTGAGCTGGTGGCTGGGCTATTGCGGCTTCAAGGCCAGGACCGGCCTGCCGTGCCCCACCTGCGGAATGACGACGTCCGTGCTTGCCTTCGCGCAGGGAAAAATCGCCGAGGCCTTTTATATCCAGCCGGCCGCCGCTTTTCTGTGCTCAATTATGATAGTAATAGGGTTTTTCGCTTTTCTGACGGCAGCCTTTGGAGTATATTTTCGGTTTTTCGACAGACTCTTGTACGAGGTTAGAGCAAGATATTTGATTCTGGCGCTTGTTATTATCATCGCAGCCGGCTGGGCCGTAACGATGACGCGGGCACTTGTAGCACAACACGGCTGAGGGTGAACGAACACAGGACGCTGCTACAATTGAGCGATGAACGCGAGGACGAGTGAAAAATGCGCTATGGAGAAAGATATACGGAGCGACACAAATGATTAAAGTTCTTATTACCGACAAACTCGCACAGGAAGGAATAGACCTATTGAATTCGATGGACGGCGTCGAGGCCGTGGTGAAAACCGGCATAAGTGAAGATGAGCTGGCCCAGATTATCGGCGAACATGACGGGCTTATCGTTCGCAGCGGCACGAAGGTCACGGCGAAAGTCCTGGCCAGTCCGGGCAAGCTCAAAGGCATCGCCCGAGCCGGCGTCGGCGTGGACAATATCGACGTGCCGGAAGCCACAAGGAAAGGAATTCTGGTCATGAATACCCCCGGTGGCAACACCGTCAGCGCCGCCGAGCATACTATGGCCCTCATCCTGGCTATGAGCCGAAACGTTGTTCCCGCGTGCAACAGCCTGAAAGGCGGAGCCTGGGACAGAAAGAAATACATGGGCAATCAGCTCAACAATAAAGTCCTGGGCCTGATAGGACTGGGCAGAATCGGCATGGCCGTGGCCAGAAGGGCAAAGGGCTTCAATATGCAAATCCTGGGCTACGATCCGCTTGCCGCCCCCACAGACGCAGAAAAGCTCGGGGTGAAAGTAACCGAAGAGCTTGACGAGATATTCAAAAAGGCAGACTACATCAGCGTCCACGTGCCGAGGAACGAGCAGACGCTGAACATGATTGACGCCGAACAAATCAAGCTCATGAAGCCGACCGTACGTCTAATCAACAGCGCTCGCGGCGGAATCATCAATGAAGATGCGGTGTATAAGGCGCTGGCTGAGAAGCGGATTGCCGGGGCGGCTTTGGATGTGTATCCGAAAGAGCCGCCGGAAAATACCCGTTTCACCGAATTTGAGAACTGCCTGGTGACGCCCCATTTGGGAGCCAGCACCGAGGAGGCCCAGATTGAGGTGGCGGTTGAGGCCGCGCAAATCCTGGTCGACGCCATCAAAGGCGGTCCGCTGCGAAACACCCTGAATGCTCCTTCTATCGCCGGGGCGGTCCCACCCATCGTCGACCGGTACGCCAAACTGGCGCAGCGTATCGGGACCCTGCTCAGCACCATCGCGCCCGGACACATCAAAGACGTCCGCGTCCAGTATCGCGGCTCCATCGCCGAAATGACTGTGGAACCGGTCACGCTCAATTTCGCGATCGGTTTGTTACAGAAGCACTTCGATATGCCGCTGAACATGGTCAATACGCCGGTTCTGGCCAAGGAACGAGGCATCAGTATCAACGAAACGAAGAATCCACAGCCTCAGGACGTGGCTGCAAGCTTCCGGGCCGAAGTCGTCACCGACAAAGTGACACGCGCGGTAACGGGGTCTATTTTCGGCGGCGCGTTGTACCGTATTATCGAAATCGACGGCTTCAACGTCGAAATGACGCCACAGGGGCCGGTGGTGGTGATCTTCAACGATGACAAGCCCGGCGTCATCGGGGCCGTCGGTACGGTTTGCGGCAAGCACAATATCAATATCTGCACGATGGGCGTCGGACAAAAGCTTGCCGAACAAAAAGCGGTGCTCGCGGTCAGTCTGGACAAAGAGCCGGATGCCAAAGTGGTCGAGGAGCTGGGCAAGCTCGAATTCGTGAACGAAATCTATGCCTGCAAGCTGGACTAAGCACCATAGTGCACAGCACATGGCGCAGTCCGGGCGCGCTGTTTCCTACGGCCGCCGGAGCAACCAGCATGTCTGAGCAGCTTATAATCAGCGTCAGCGGACTTCGCGGCATTGTCGGCGAGAACCTGACGGCCTCAGTGGCCGCCGATTATGGCTGTGCATTCGGTTCGTTTCTGCAAAGCCTCGGCCCTTCCACAGAAGACGCCGCCACGGTCTGTATCGGGCGAGACTCCCGCACCAGCGGACAGATGCTCGCATCGGCCGTGACCGCGGGACTGTGTGCCACGGGAATTCACGTCGTTGACCTGGGGCTCGTGACAACGCCCAGCGTGGCAATCATGGCCAAAGAGCTGAGGTGCAGCGGCGGCGTGGTCATCACCGCCTCGCACAACCCGATACAGTACAACGGCATAAAGCTGCTGCTTGGAAGCGGCATCGCACCTTCCGCTGAGCAGGCTGCGCAAATCAAGCAACGCTTCCTCGATAAGAGTTTTGCTATGGCAGATTCGCCTCATTGCGGACGAGTATCTTGCAACAACCAGGCGGACACGTTTCACATTGCCAAGATTCTGGCTATCGTGGACAAGCAAGCGGTAGCGGCTCGGAAGTGCAAAGTCGTCCTAGACAGCGTCAACGGAGCCGGTGGACGAATTACCAAGAAACTGCTCGCCGAACTGGGCTGCGAGGTGGTAGCAATCAACGATGAAGCCAGCGGTCTATTCGCTCACAGCCCCGAACCCATCGCCCGGAATCTGCAGGGCCTGTGTGAGGCGGTAAAGACAAATCAAGCCGACATAGGTTTCGCACAAGACCCGGATGCCGACAGATTGGCCATCGTCGATGAAACGGGCACCTATATCGGCGAAGAATATACGCTCGCCCTGGCGGCAAAGCACGTTCTGAGCGAGAGAACCGGCAAGATCGCCACCAATCTCTCCACTTCGCGGATGGTCGATGACATCGCCGGGCAGTCCGGCGGCGAGGTCATCCGCACCGCCGTCGGGGAGGCCAACGTGGCGCACGCGATGCTCGAGCACGACTGCGTCATCGGCGGGGAAGGAAACGGCGGCGTAATCGACCTGCGCGTGGGCCTGGTGCGAGATAGCCTCGTAGGCATCGCCCATGTCCTGCAATTGACGGCCGAGACGGGAAAGACGATAAGCCAATTGGCCGGTCAGATCGGCCGCTATCACATGACCAAAGAAAAATTCGCCGCCGAACCGGCCCAGGTGGAGCAAATTCTGAACCTGGCCAAGGAGACCTTCGCCGGGGCAAAGCTCGATACCACCGACGGCTGCCGATTTGACTTCGAGGACGGCTGGCTGCACCTGCGGGCGAGCAACACCGAGCCGGTCATGCGAGTTATAGTCGAGGCAAAGGATCAACCCACCGCCGAAAGCTATCTCGATAGGTTCCGGACGGCACGCACACGGCTACTGGGCTAATACAGCGATGGCAAACGAGAAACAACAAATTGCCCGCAAGCAGATAAAATCAGTCACCTATCTGGGCATCGCCGTGAATATTGTTCTGTCTGCGGTGAAGATAGTGGTGGGGCTTTCTGCCGCTTCCTTGGCCTTAGTAGCCGATGGAATCCATTCAGTCTCAGATACGGCTACCGACGCCGTCGTCCTGGTGGGCTCGTATCTCGGTGCGAAGGAACCCGATCAGCAGCATCCGTATGGCCACGGTCGCATTGAGACCTTCTCCGCGGCATCCATTGCGGCAGTATTGATTGCTGTGGGCGCCGGCATGATCTACTATGCCACTATAGCCATAGCTGAGCACAAAGTCACGACGCCGCGAGTTGCGATTCTCATAGCCGGTGTGTTTTCCATCGTGGCTAAAGAATGGGTTTACCGGATAACCAGAAGGATCGCCATGCAGTCCCATAGTGCCGCCCTATACGCCAATGCCTGGCATCATCGCAGCGACGCCTTAAGTTCGGTGGCGGTGGTGATAGGATTCATATCTCTGGAACTGGGCTTTGAGCACGGGGATCAGGTCGCGGCCATTGCGGTCGGGCTGATGATTATCTGGGTAGGGGTCAAGGTAATCGGCGATTGCCTGCGCGAACTAACCGAGAGCGCCGTGGACCAGGAAACCATTGACCACATCAAACAGATCATCAATGCCAATGAGCAAATACGACGTTGGCATCAACTCCGAACTCGCACCGTCGGCAGAGAAGTCTTTCTGGACCTACATATTCTGGTGGAGCCGGAATTGAATGTTACTCAGGCACATGAAATATCCGAACGTCTGGAACGGGCTTTGGACGAGCAGATATCCCGCCCCGTCAACATCACCATTCACATCGAACCGGACATACCGGAACTAAGAAAATAAGCGCCCAAATCCGACAAATAGACAAAAGTCAATGCTCGTCTTTCCAGCTCCACCATTTCAACAGGTTCGGCTCGTCAGCCATCCCCAACACGTTTGGCCCTTCGGCTCAAGCACCTCTCCCGCCTCCGGCGGAAAAGGTGCCACCCGGCCACCATGTCTCGGATTGGCTGGGTCGAACGACTAAAAATGTACCCACAAACGAGAGATGCCCCCCAGCAACTACGGGTTTATCGAGAATAAAAACCATTGCGACTGTACTTCGCATGAAATACAATGCTCATTTTGGATCTTGGCCCTTATTGAGAAAGGATTGTTAATCCTTATGAGTCTGGAAAGTTTCTTCAATCCGAAATCAGTAGCGATTGTCGGTGCCTCCCGAGAAAAGAACAAAGTCGGTCACGAAATCCTGGCCAACCTGATTGCGGCCGGCTACAAGGGCGATCTGTTTCCCGTGAATCCCAAAGCCGATAGCATCGAGGGCCTCAAGTGCTACCCGGACCTGCAGTCCATCGGGCAAATACCGGATTTGGTGATTATCATCGTACCCGCGAAGATTGTGCCGAGCGTTATGGAGCAATGCGCAGAGGCCAAGGCCAAGTCTGTCATTATCATCACCGCCGGCTTCAAAGAGGTTGGTAAGGAGGGAAAGCAGCTCGAAGAGCAAGTCCTCCAAATCGCAAAACGGGCGGGCATCAGAGTCATCGGCCCCAACTGCCTGGGCGTCATCGCCCCGGCGAACAAACTCAATGCCAGCTTCGGCGGCGACTTGCCGGTCGAAGGGGTGACGGGTTACGTCTCGCAGTCCGGCGCCCTGCTGGCCGCCATACTGGACATGGCCAGCACGTATGGAATCGGCTTCAGCAAGCTCGTCAGCATCGGCAACAAGGCCGACATCGACGAGCTGGATGTCATCAAGGCCCTCGGAGAAGACCCGCATACCAAGGTGATAGCGGGGTATCTCGAAAGCATCGCCGACGGCAACAATTTCGTACGCCAGGCCGAGCAAATCTCCCATAGCAAACCGATACTGTTGATAAAATCAGGGGGCACAACCGCGGGAGCAAAGGCAGCTTCCTCCCATACCGGGAGTCTGGCCGGCCGCGAAGTTGCATACGAATCGGCCTTTCAGAGGGCCGGCATTATCCGGTGCAACTCCATAAAAGAGCAATTTGACTACGCGAGGGTCTTTGCGGATCAGCCGCTCCCGACAGGCCCCAGCGTGGCCGTTATTACGAATGCCGGCGGGCCGGGCATCATGGCTACGGACGCCATCGAAAGGAAAGGACTCACGTTTGCACAGCTTGCCGATGAGACCGTGCAGAAATTAGCGAACGAGCTTCCTGCCGCAGCCAATCTGCACAACCCGATTGACGTTTTAGGGGACGCTCTTGCGGACCGGTATGAATTTGCGCTGGATGTGGTTCTGGACGATCCCAACGTCAACACGATTCTCGTGCTGTTGACGCCCCAGGCAATGACCGATCCGGCGGCGACCGCCAAGGCGGTGGTCAAGATAGCCCGGAAAAAGCCGCAAAAGCCGATTCTGGCCTGTTTCCTGGGCACGAAAAAGGTCAGCGAAGGAGCCAGGATCCTTGCCGAAGGCAAAATTCCCCAATACGATTCTCCCGAGAGCGCCGTCGGCACCATCCGGGTAATGGCCGACTACGTCCTGTGGCGCAGCAAGCCCAAACGTGTCGTCAAACTCTTCCCCGTCAATCGCAGGAAGGTCGAGACCATCATCGAGAGACACCTGCGGCGCGGCGACCGCGATATCGGTGAGACTGACTCCAAGGCCATAGTCGAGGCGTACGGCTTCAAAACGCCCGAAGGCGCCATCGCCAACACCGCAGAACAAGCAGCCGTCATAGCCAACCAGGTCGGATACCCGGTCGTGCTGAAGATCTGGTCCTCCGAAATCGTGCACAAATCGGACGTCGGCGGAGTCAGGCTCGGACTAAAAGATGAACAGGAGGTCAAGGACGCGTTCGATTTGATGATGTACCGCATACCCAAGAAACGGCCCGATGCCCACATTCTGGGCGTACTCGTGGAGAAGATGCACAAAATCGGCAAAGAGGTCATCCTCGGCATGCATCGCGACCCGAATTTCGGTCCCTTGATCATGTTCGGAATGGGCGGAATCATGGTGGAAGCCCTGCGAGATGTATCGTTCTATCTGGCACCGTTGACAGAGGATGAAGCCAAGCAAATGCTGATGAACACACGAACGTATAGAATACTAAAGGGTACAAGAGGCGAAGAGGGTGTGGATATAGACGCAATAGCGGAAGGACTGCAGAGGCTCTCGCAATTAGTGACGGAGTTCCCGCAGATTCAGGAAATGGATATTAACCCGTATGTTGTCGGGCCATCCGGGACGACACCTATCGCGGTGGACGTGAGAATGAGCGTGGAAAAAGTTTAGACAGGCCGAGACATGCAGGAATTCGATTGGAAAGAACGATACAAAGACAGAATTGTGTCCGCCGACAAGGCGATGAAAGCCGTCAAATCAGGCGACACCATATTCATCGGGACCGGCTGCGCGCAGCCACGGCATTTAGTCCGGTCGCTCGTGGAGCACTCCGAGCATATCTATGAGGCGCATATTGTGAATCTGTTGAGTGTCGGGGAAGCGCCGTACGTCCAGGACAAGTACCGCGACAGATTCAAGCTGAACTGCTTCTATATCGCCGATAATATCCGCGACGCCTTGCAGAAAGGCATCGGAGACTATACCCCCATATTTCTATCCGAAATACCCGGCGAATTTGACAGCGGCCGGATTCCCGTTGATGTTGCACTGATCAGCGTGACCCCGCCGGACTCCAACGGCTTGTGCAGCCTCGGGGTATCGGTCGATATCATCAAGTCCGCTGTGGCCAACGCCAGATATGTCATCGCGCAGGTCAACAGCAAGATGCCGCGAACGTTCGGCGACAGCTTCATCCACGCCAACAGGCTGGATATGCTGGTGGCCTACGACGAGGACATCGTAGAAATCCCCGTGCCGGATTCGGATGACGTGCTGCGTCGCATCGGGCAGAACATCGCCAGGCTCATTGAAGACGGCAGCACCATTGAGTGCGGGATAGGCAGGATCCCGCAGGCTCTGGCTGAATCTCTCAAAGACAAAGAGGACCTCGGGGTGCACACGGAAATGTTCAGCGACTGGATTATTGACTTGATCGAATGCGGGGCCATCACCTGTGCCAAAAAGACCCTGCACCGGGACAAAGTCGTGGCCAGTTTCTGCATGGGTTCCAAGCGCCTGTACGACTATATCGACAACAATCCGTTTTTCGAATTCTATCCAACCGAATATGTGAACGATCCAAATGTTATCAGCCAGCACGAGAAAATGGTCGGCATCAATCTGGGACTGGAAGTAGATCTAACAGGACAGGTTTGCTCCGATTCTTTGGGCTATGAGTTCTACAGCGGCATCGGCGGGCAGATTGATTTCATTCGCGGCGCTACCCGCAGCAGAGCCGGCAAGGCTATTATCGCCATGCCGTCCAGCGCCAAGAACGGCACGGTAAGCAGAATCGTACCGTCCCTGACCGAGGGAGCAGGAGTCGTGGTCACCCGTGGCGAAGTGCACTACATTGTCACCGAATATGGCACAGCGTATTTGCACGGCAAGAGCATCCGGCAGCGCGTCCTGGACCTCATTTCTATCGCCCATCCGAAATTCAGAAAAGAGCTTACGCAAGCGGCCAAAGCCCGCAACTACATCTATGAAGACCAAATAGAGCTGTCCTGGGAGCACGCACCGTATCCGGAGGAATTGGAGCACTACGACACACTGCGGGACGGCACCGAGATATTCTTCCGGGCGGTGAAGCCGACCGATGAGCCAGCGCTCTCGGAAATGCTTTATTCCTTGAGCGAAGAGACGCTCAAGAAGCGGTACAAAACCAAGACCAAGGCATTCCCGCACAGGGACATACAACAACTTACGAACATCGACTACAAAAAAGACCTGGCTATCGTCGGTGTGGTCCCCGGAGTATCCGGCGATGAGATTGTCGCCATCACCCAATATTACCTTGACCCAAAAACACAGGAAGCCGAGGTAGCCTTCCTCGTGCAGGATGAATGGCAGAAAAAGGGAATGGGCACGTTGCTTCTGGACTACATCACGAAAGTGGCGAGACAACGTGGGGTCAAGAGGTTCCACGCAAAGGTGCTGGCGGATAACAGACCCATGTTGACCATCTTTTACAACTCCGGCTACAAGGTCCACACGGAATTCGACGGGGACGTGTATTACATCTGCTTTGATTTGAGCAAGGAATAACCAAACAAGAGAGGCCCTCCAATTCAGACCATGCGTAAAGCAGCCTTCATCTATTCCCGGCAGCTTGAGAAATACCCGTATCCGCCGGACCACCCGTTCAACGTGAGCCGGGCTAAACGGGTGCGGGAGCTTGCGCACTCGACGGGCCTGCTGGTCGCACAGGGCCGAACCGAAGTGCCGCCTTCACCTGCCGACAGGCTCGTCCTGAAGAAATTCCACACGGCTCGCTACCTGCACGCTCTGATGACCGCCTCGAAAGGACGCTGGGACGCAGAGGCCCTGACGATGGGCCTGGGGACCACGGATTGCCCCGTCTTCATAGGATTGTACGATTACGCAGTCCTGGCCTGCGGTGCTACGCTCACCGGCGCGGAGTTGATACTCTCCGGCTCTGCTGACGTCGTATTCAACCCCTCCGGCGGCTTTCATCATGCAGGCCCGCAGCGCGCTTCCGGATTCTGCTACATCAATGATGTAGCCCTTGCGTGCACGCTCCTGGCCGAGCACAAAAAGCGGGTTCTGTACCTTGACGTGGACGTTCATCACGGCGACGGTGTTGCATACGCCTTTTATGAGCGGCCTGAGGTGATGACCATTTCACTGCACGAGAATCCGGCGGTTCTGTTTCCGGGGACGGGATTTGAGGATGAAATCGGCAGCGGCCGAGGCAAAGGCTATTGCGTGAACGTTCCGTTGCCGGTCGGCACGTACGACGAGGCGTACATGCGGGCATTCGAAGCAGTTGCCCTGCCGCTCATAGAAGCCTTCAAGCCCGATGTAATCGTTCTGCAGTTAGGAGCGGATGCACTGGCCGGTGATCTACTGGGGCACTTGCGCTTGACGAACAATGTTTACGTGGATGTCATTAACCATTTACTGCGCTTCGACAAGCCCATCCTTGCGACGGGCGGCGGAGGCTACAATGTGGATAATACCGTACGCGCCTGGACGCTGGCCTGGGCCGTTTTGTGCAACATCTCGCCGGGTCTGGCCACAAACGCCCGCGCAACGAGTGCAAGAGGTGACATTACCGGGCGGCCGGGTACGTTGCGCGACCAGAAAACCCCGGTGACAAACCAACAGCGAAAATCTGTGTTGCCGGCCATAGAAACCACCATCGAAACGATCAAAGCCAGGGTTTTTCCCATCCACGGGCTTTGAGCCCGCCGCCTGCAGGCTTCTCGGCAGCAACGGGAGCTGTCTGCTCAGCGGGCGGCTTAGACAAAGTGAAGCAAAGACTATTTCCTTGTCCGGCCTTCGACGCAGCCCAGATGCTACCGCCGTGCATCTCGACCAACATCTTCGCTATCGGTAAATCCAAAGAGAACTGCTCCAGCCGCTCTGCACCGAGCTGTTCTTTTATGCAATGGTAGCAATCGAACATCTGATTTATCCTATGAGTCTCCAAACGCGATCCATCCTCGTTGACCGCCACCGTGACTTCTGCGGCCTTCTCGTGCACCCCTACCTCAACACAACTGCCGGGCGGACACGAACCCACCGAAAAGGTCACAAGGCGATCCAGTGCCTGACGTATCTTGTCACGGTCCCCATAAACGAGAAGCTCATGCTCCGGCATAGAGCATTTCAGTTGAATGTCCCTGTTTGATGCAAGAGGTGAAACAGACTCAATGACTTGTGAAACGACAAAACCAAGCTCAAAATCCCTCTGCTCCAATTGCCTTTCACCGGCGTCGAGTTGCAGTATATACACGAAGTCGGCGAGGATTCTTTGCACTGTGTCCCGGGCGTGCCAAAGCCCATCCTCATATTGTTGCCCAGTGCCGCTACTCGTTCCGGCCAGCGGTTGGCTTGCGAAGCGCAAAACGCCAATCGTCGCCTCGGTTCTCAGCTTGTTTTGCTGCTTCAGTGCCAGATTGGCTCTGCGCAATTCATCTTCGACGAAGATACGTTCGGTGATATCTCGGGCGGTTGCCACCACGGCAATTTTATTGCCGCCGACGTCGTTGATGATCGATCGAGAAAGAGAAACAGGGAATATGCTGCCGTCCTTCCGCCTGTGATAAAATGCCACGCCGCAGACGCCTCCAAGGCCCTGGGTCTGGAATACACATCTGGTTTGCGCGCTCCGCTCTCTCGGCATCCAGAGAACGTTGCTTTGCTTTCCCACGATTTCTTCGTCTTTGTACCCATACGTGTCGCTAAACGCCTTGTTGACAAAAATGATTCTGTCGTCTGCATCTGTGATATACACGCTATCACTGGTGCTTCTGACGGCACCGGAAAGCAGGTGCAGCTTCTTCTCCGCATTTCTATGTTTGATGGCATTTTCCACCGTAATGGGCAGAGCCTGCAGATAGCCTCGGTCAATGTCCTTTATCAAATAGTCATAGGCCCCGCTCTTCCAGGCCTTGACCGCTATCTCCTCTCCGCCGGTGCCTGTGACAATAATGGTCGGCGTGTCCCCCACCAACTTCATAATATCGAAGGCCGTACCATCTTGGAGCAAATAGTCGGATATCACAAGGTCAAAGCCGTGTTGTTCACTCAATACATCCCGGGCTTCGCGAACAGATCCAACCACCGTGCAGTCATACGCAAGCTGCTGTTCCTGCACAAATCGCTCGAAGGCCGCCTGATCGATTTTGTTGTCTTCGATGAACAGAATCTTATACGCCATGTGCACAGCTCCCTCAACTAACTACTGGCAACTCGCTCAACGTCCAGTACTGATTGATTATCCTGATGAAGTCGAGAAACTCTTCATAATCAAGGGGTTTTACAATATACCCTGCGACCCCAAGATCAAAGCTGGTATTGACATCCCGCGGTTCCTGCGAGGTTGTCAACACGACCACCGGAATTCGCCGCGATCGGTCATCGGCTTTCGCCGCGGCCAAGAACTCGATGCCATTCATCCTCGGCATGTTCAAATCCAAAAGGACAAGGCACGGTTTCCGTGCAGTGGCATCCATTAGGTATTCCAGTGCCTCTTCGCCATTCTTGACTCGAACCAAGGGATGTGCAGCCCCCAGTTGGTCGATGGCCCGCTGAATCGTCAGCGCATCGAGATCGTCATCCTCCACCAACAGTATTGGCTTGAAGTTGCGCATTTTGTCCCCCCATGTGCTGCTCCGGTAGCTCGCTCAACGTCCAGTAGAGCTCTATCGTCCGAATCGCCTCCACAAATTTCTGGTAATCAACAGGTTTGACGATGTAACCGGCAACGCTGAGCTCAAAACTTTCCACAATATCTCGTTCCTCTTGAGAGGTGGTCAACATGACAACAGGAATCCTCTTGAGCGAGCTGTCCGCTTTGACCACCTTCAAGAACTCAGTGCCGTTCATCTTGGGCATATTCAAATCCAAGAGGATGACACACGGCCTGTCGTTACTGTCATCCCTCAGATAATCCAGCGCTTCCTCGCCGTTGACCGAATGAACCAAAGGGTTAGTGACCTTCAAGTCCTTAAATGCACGTCGGACGGTCATGGCATCTACTCTATCATCCTCTACCAACAAGATCGGTTTTCTGCTTTTCATTTCTTTGCCCCTTCCGCTTGCTTTGGCCATGTGAAAAAGAATGTGCTTCCCTGTCCGGGCTGTGACTGCACCCAGATCCTGCCCCCATAGAGTTCCACAATCTTTTTTACCACTGCCAGCCCCACCCCGGTGCTTTCAAATTCGTCACGAGGGGACAATGTCTGGAACATTCCGAAGATTTTCTCAAAATGTCTATCCTCTATCCCCGAACCGTTGTCGGCGACAGTGAATTGCCAGTACTCATCTCGCTCAACATGGCTGATACTGATTCGCCCTTCAGCCTTATCCATATATTTGATGGCATTACTCAACAAATTCTGAAAAATCTGCGTGATATGCGTCTGCTCACATGCAATGGTGGGAAGTTCATCCTCGATTGTAATCTCCACATGTGCCGGTGCAGCGAGCGTGTCGATGACCTCCGAGACGACCTCATTCACGTCAACGGGTACCTTCTCTTCGCTGAGGCGCCCCACTCGGCAGTACTGCAGGATTCCACCAATGAGGTTGTGCATGCGGTCCACCCGGCTCACAAGCAAATCCATGTGTTCTCTTGCCTCCGGGTCGAACTTGTCGGCGTAATCGGTCGTTATCCAATTGGCCAATGACTTGATCCCGCGAAGCGGAGCCTTTAAGTCATGGGACACGATGTACGCAAAATCATTGAGCTCCCGATTGACCTTTTCCAACTGGTTGTACGCTCTCTCCAGTTCGGCGGCCCGAATGTGCTCAATCTCCGCAACGGCGGCTTGCGCAGCCAGCTTCCTTTCCTCCTGCAACAGCTTTCTCAATGCCACGGTCATGGAATTGAAAGAGTCAGCCAATTCGCCAATCTCATCTTTGTTTCTTACGATGACCTTGTATTGAAGATCGCCCCCAGAGATCCTCTTGGTCCCTGCAAGCAGCTTCTTGATGGGCTTATGGAGAACAAACCTGACCAGCCAGGCAATGAACAACGAAGCAAGAGCCGTGCCGGTCAACACAAATATCGCTACCGTGATCTTGGCCTCACTGAGCCGTCTTTGCAGACCAACAAGCGAAAACCACAAATGTAGTACGCCAATCTGCTCACCGTTCTCCTGTGCGGAACCTGATATTGGCCGGCCTGGTGACTTCGTCATTCTCTGGGTTAGAACAGACAAGGTGTACCGTCTGACATCGTTTTGGCGCCCGGAGCCACCTTCAAAAAGGACTTTTCCCTGCTTATTTTCAATTCGGCAGTACACGACATCTTTTTGTTTCAGTGCTCCCCTACCCACCGCCTCCAACGTCCGGTTATCTTGCATCAGTACGGGATACTCTACGCCGAGGGCGAGACTTTGAACCAGTGCGTCGGCCCTTTCATCGAATTCCTCCAGCAGAATGTCTCGCTCGAGCCTGATGAAATATAGGCCAGTGATCGTCTCCAAGGCGATCACCAATAAAACGAACAAAAAGACGATTTTTTCAGATATTCCGAATTTCATGCCCAGAGTACTCGCCTTTCCGAGCAGACTATCCGCTTGGCAAGAATAAGGATCGGTCCGCAGTATACCCGCAAGGTGCGCCACCCCAACACAAGTCAGTATCTTTCTTGCTGCTACTTACCCCGCCTGCTCGCGCTGCTACACCACCACCGGCGTTCAATCAACACCAGCTTGCTCCACATACTTGTCCCATTTGGCCTTGACCATTTTGCCCAAGTCGCTCAAATCGAACGGTTTTCGGATGTAATCGTCTGCCCCCACTTCAAAGGCCTGCTCCAAATCCGCGATCATGCCCCGGCCCGTCAGCATAAATACAGGTATGTGCTCTGTCTTGCCATTATGCTTAAGCTCCGACAGGACTTCCAATCCATCCATACCAGGTAACATCCAGTCGAGAAGGATGAGTTCCGGCACGCTCTCCTGTGCCAGGCTCAGTCCAGTCGGCCCATCCTCAGCCAAATGTACGCGAAACCCATAGAGCTTCAGGTAGTACTCCAAGACCTTCCGGACAACCTCATCGTCTTCTATCACCAAGACGGATATCCATTTGCTCACGCCAGGGCCCCCTTTTGCGCTATCTCGTCTGCGTTCAAGCAGAGTCTATCGCCTCCTTGGATAAATCGTCAAAGAACGCTATCGACATATAGCACAGGCGGTTTAAAAAGATTTTTTTCTGGGGTGATATTATCTCTAAATTTTTCCCTATCTTGGCACACAAGAAGCACAAGTGCAGTGGCGACCTATACTTGCAGAGTATTGCCGCACGAATGGCGGCGGTGAGAATCCGCCAAATTCCGTTGTCACAAAAAGCGTCTTCGGTTTATCGGTCTAAGCGCGAGTCCTATAACAGTCGGATTCGCCGGGAGAATGCAGCAAACGCCGGTCGGTTCTCGTCAAGGCAGTTCGCCACCCGTCCAAAATGCCTAAAATACCGTAGTTACCACGATTGACTAAACTTTTCAAAGTCACATAATAGGGGTAGTATAAAAAGGAGTTCAAGGAGGATAGCCGGATGAAACTCAGGCCAGCAGCAAAACATGGATGTATCTCTCCAAAGAGAGCGGAATCATATCCAATAGCCTATACTCTCACCTCCTCCTCCAAAGAGCCCCTGCTCTTTCTTCACCCTCTCAAAATGCAACAGTAAGCAGGGGCTCCTCTCTTTTTGAACGGATTCTGTCGGTCTTGCCCACATTAGAAGGACCTGCGGAACGCAAATCCCGCCTTGACCGCATCAAATAGGGCTTCAGGACGTACAATGGAACGGAATAGAAAAGGCAGTGCAGATGCGAAAGGCCGCTCGGCAGGGTTGGTCTATGTCCGAAAACGCTTCGCCGGAAAAAGTCTGCATGACGCGGCCAAGGTAGACCCGATAAACCGTGATTCCTGCCCAGAGATGGGATGGCACCCGCTTAAGCACGGCAGCCAAGTGAGTTTTCAGACACAGTTCAGAGAGGGGTCGCTAATAGCGGCCGTAATATCCAGCACCTCTGGCCGGCCCGCTCTCCACCATGTAGACACCTGAAAAAGCGCGTGCGACCGGTCGTAGGACCTCTTCCAGCTTCATTGCAACCGCTGACAATACTGTTGGCGGCACATAAACTATATCACCTTCCTGCAAGAGCACATCCTTGCTTGCGTCGCCGTGCGCGATCATACGATCGAAATTCAACTCAAAGATCCTTGGTCTGACATTGGGGTCTGCGGAGGGCCTTACCACCTGCACTCGTTCCTCCCAGGCCATAGGATTCGGCTGCGCATCAGCAAGGGCGGTTAGGACTGTGTCCCGGCCGGTATAGTCTTTCGCCCCAGGTCTTAAGACCTGTCCCAACACATAGTAGACCTTGCTCAAATATACTACAATACGCACATCGACCGGATGCTCACCAGATAGGTTATAGAGCTCCGCGACCTTTTCCTCCATGATGTCAGCGACTTCCTGGCAGGTTTTGCCTGCCACGTCTATCTCGCCTAATGCCTCGAAGCTCACCTTTCCATCCGGCCGAATACGCTGATTCTGCTTGTCGATTTCGGGAACCTTTGAGCAGTGTATTTCAATCCGGTCCGGTGGTTGCAGAACGTACTCATCAGTTGTAACAGTCGCCTCATAGGGCTTAAGATAGGCCTCGATATCCTCCGGACGAGATGAAAAACAACCTGTCAAACCAACGGCTGTCAAGGCTGAAACCACCAGCACAATTCGAGGATAATGGCTCATTACTGCTCTCCTTGTCTCACACTTGCAGGCTCTTAGCATATTCGCTGTGTGTCTTTTTCGACACAAAAGGCCCTCACCATGAGGCCTAATTAAATATCGCATCTTAATCTAATCGACTTGAATAATTTTCCGGACGTCACGTTATAGGACGTCTTCGTCTGGAAACGCATCTGGACCGCAAATCCTTCGCAACGTTACGTGTAGCGCCTATATCTGGGAGGGCTATGCCTGGATAGGAAAAGGAAATGGAGCCTAAAGGCTACCTTGCACTTTTAGAAAAAGGCGTTCACCTTAAGGCTCCATGGGGCAAGGCTCATTTGCAGGCCCCTTAGGGGGTTTTACACCCTTTGATCAACAATCAATCAATTATGGACAACAACCTCCGTTGCCATTGGTCTGAGACACACCAAGGTTGGCGTTCGTATTAACGCCAAGGTTGGAGCAGGGACCACCGCCAAGTGCGGAGAACTGGGCCGCGCCAACGATATTGGAGTTGCCAGCAACTCCCCAAGGCCCAACCTCGATTTGATTCTGAACGCCAACGAATGCCTGGTCACCCTGGACAGAACCGACACCACCAATCCTGTCCACTACTTGGTCCAGCATCACATCAAGCCATTGACTCTGAAATGGAGGGGGTGTGCCCTGGGTTTGTCCGCCCGCGGCTAGCGCGGTCTGCATGACTTCGCTGGCACCTCCCTGACCTACGGCGACCGCTCCTTGGTTCAATACGGCGGTCTCACCTTGGAGCGCTATATTACCGAGGCTATCGGAGTCCCTCTGATCCTGCCCGACAGTCGCGCTGTTGCCTCCCTGGGCTGATCCTGCCGGACCAGCTTTGAAGAGGTAATTGGGAGCAAACAGCGTAAAGCCCTGATTCTCCAATATGGCTGCAAGGCTGGCGGAGGATACTAGCAGAACCGCACCTATAGAGAGCAAAAAAGCATTACGCATTTTTCGAACCTCCTTTATGGTATTGTCTTCTGAGTGGCATTCACGTACTAGTCATTACAGCATGCATTGCCTCGTTCTTCCTTGACCTCCTTTCCCAGCCAAGAACCTGTGCAATGCAAAACCATGTCTTTGCCGCCGGCATACACCAGCGTGGACTGCTTTGCAAAGACAAGCACGTCTCCGTCATTTTTAGACTTTAGATACAACTTCCAATCTTCCTGCGTACGCCACAGCCCGTTACATCTACGTGTCTTTGTGTTTTTCACAAAGAACACAACCGTCGTGCCGTTCCAACCCTTTTAGCGTGCGTATTTATCGCAGGCGGTTCCCCTCATTGCAAGTCGTCAATTGTGATGTCATTGGCAATGAGGACAACCAGCGGAGAGCCTTACCGCCCATAACTGCTTATTCTAACAATTCTTAAGCGCATACAAATCTTACGTGCGTCGTACTCACTTCGGGCTCGACCGCCACACACCTCGTAGGTATGGCAGCGCGATCCTGCTGCCGCCGACTGTGTCAACGGCGCAGCAGCTTCGGGGTCATCGCGCTGAGACTACCGACGCCTTCACGCCGGAAACACTGCCACGTCGGCTATGATTTTGCACCGTTTGGCCAACGTTGATGTGCGAGTAGACCTGTAGACACAACTGACAGAGCAAGAATGTCCAGCTTTACATCCCCCAAGGCGATGCCCTATCTGCAGTGTAGACAAATGAGGTCCACAGGAACGCCTGTGGAGGCGTCCTTCCGTGTTGTATAAGTTGATACACGCAATTTTCATCTCTGTAAAGCAATCCAACGCCAACTTCTCATTTTACCTATTTATACATAGCCTGTTCTACACCAGTCTCATCACCCAAAATTCAGAAGCACACCTACTTAGACCACAGGGGACAACTCCTTTATCTACATTAAGTTACAACAATAATAGAAGGGTGCACTTACACACCGGGTGCCTGCCGCCCACACGGGCATGTAGAAATGAGGGAGAACTTTTTTTTCAAAATTATATTGACTATTCTCCCTAAGTTGTCTATTCTGTTTCTTTAGCCTATATTCCGACCACGGACGGCACTTCTATGGAAGGGCGTGGCAACTGTTGCTCCAAGCGCTATAAAGGAGCGAGGAAGAACAGGCGTTATGTTGCAGGGGCAACGAGGAGATGCGGCAGGAGCGCAAGGAAAAAGCAAGGCGGCTTCGAGAGCAGGAAGCGTCAACACTTCTTGCGGAGTCGGCCCATTTGGAAAAGGGGCGGTTCCGTTTTCGCGCGCGCTGCCCAGACGCACCGGCAATGCCTTGGCACAGCCAAGGTTCTCGCCTGCACAGGGTCTGCCTTGTCCTGAGGCCTGCAGCGTTAGCGAACAGCAGCGCCCGCCCCTTCGCGGCATATCATCCGCCCAGAAAGGAAACTTCTGAGTATATCCAAACGCAAGAACCCAGTCCCAAACCAATCACCTTAGTCGGGTCTTTGCGCGCCTTTGAGGCCGGGACCTACCTCGTGCGAACAAAGCAAACAGGAAAGGTGACAAGCGGCAAACGGACAACCTCCTGTTCTATGCATCATAAACGGGCATGGTCCAATAGCCGCGCGGCACAAGCCACTTCAAGAGCATATCACAATGATGTCCGGGCGTTTAAATTTAAGCCAGAAACCTGTCGTAGGAAATACGCGAAGTGAGCCTTTGAAATGGTAAACTACGATAAGCCATTCATATTCGTCGTTGAGGCCGAACCCAGAATCCGTACGGCCGCTCGCAATTTCCTCGAGAAGCTGGGTTGCCGGGTTAGTTGCTTTTCATGCGCGCAGGACTGCCTCGAACAACTGCGCTTCGCAAAGTGTGACTTGCTGATTGCGGATGCACAATTGCCCGACCTTGATGGGATTGAGCTGATCAACGAGGTAAAACGCATCGCTCCTTGGCAAGGCATCCTGGCATTTGTCCATAAGGGCGACGCTCCAACCGCCGTGCAAGCCATCAAGGCGGGGGCTTTGAATTTCATTGAAAAACCCTTGCAAAGCCAGAACTTCCTATCTGTGGTCAACGCCGCCTTGAAAGAAACAAACTTCCCTGATCCCCTTCTGGGAAAGGAGCTGACAGGTGCAGAGGCCGAGGTCTTGCATCTGATTCTGGAAGGAAAGAGCAACAAGGAAGTCGCCCGGCTACGCCATCGTTCGGTACGGACCATCGAAGACCAGCGTCGGCGCATTATGCGCAAGCTCGGCGTCGACAATGTGGTGGATCTGGTCAAACGTGCGGTAGCAATGGGTCTGATTGAACTTTAGCAGACGAGAACCCAGGTACACGGCATGGGATTCCTTTGCCTCTCCATCTCCCCCATTTTAACAATCAGGTCTATTCACAAAAATGCCGTAGTTTCCACGATTGTCAAAATTAAAGATGTCGTTTATTTGTAGGAAGGTATGGAGATGGAATACTGACTATTTCTAAGTGACATGTATCGAGCTTGAGTGCTCGCACGGCAGCAAAGATGAATGGTCAGTCGCGCGGGACACGATGGACCGTTGCGACATAATGCATGGAGGCAACGCGTGAATGCAGTCCTCTGCAAAGAAGCTCTTTCAGCCGAGCAAGACGTCCAGACTATCCTCCAGGAAGGCCCTAAAGGACAAAGAAGCGCTTTTTCTCGCCATTAGAGCCAGATACGGCTTCGTTTGCAGATTGTCCAGGAGGGACAAGAAATGGCTTTAGTAACAAGGACGGACATATTCTCAGAAAGCGAGTGGTCAGAACTTGTTAGTGACCTTTCCTTATCCCCAAGACAAGCTCAAATAATCAAACTCCTTCTTTCCGGTCACTCCGACAAACAGATTGCCCGGGAGCTACACATCGCCGTGGCAACAGTTCGCACACACCTGAGCCGGCTCTTCTCGAAATTTGATATAGAAGACCGCAGCGAGCTGATCCTCTATGTATTCAGTCGGTTCCGTGATAGTTGCCGGGCAAATGGTTGTCCGCACCACCAATGACAGAGTAATTGACGACTTGCAGGAACCAGAGTCAGGGGGGATATTCTAACTCATCTCGTACGGGCTGAAGCAGCCTGCCTGCCACAGTCCTTCAAAGGTCAGCAGAGTACGGAATATACCGTTGCCGGCTTTGACCGGGAGTAGATGACGGAAAGGAGGATTAAAGGATGACAAGGTTCACCCCCCCCTTGGTGTGGTTTGCCGCTGTAATGATCGGCGTAGTAGGTGTTACTTCCTTTACGTCGGCGGAGCTCCTTGATCCGGAAGCTACAAGAGCCCGGTTGGAGCAGCAGCAGACGGCATTGAAGGACATGCAGAACGATATGGAAAGCCGCATCCAGGACATCGAAAGGCACATCGAGCAAGAACAAGCGGCTTTGCAGAACAGAAGCCAAGAGGTCAGACGCGAAATCGAAGAAACAGTGGACCAATTGGAACAATCATGCGGGGGCGGCATCATTCCACCAGGCCAAATGACCTGCAATCCACGACTGCCTTGTGACTACCAAAGGTACCTGCAAAGGAGGATCAGACAAATATTTGCACGAGTCAGGGGCAATATTGAAAGAATCATGTGCGGAGGCGTGCAGGAACCGACCACTGGCGACCAAGTGTGCATTGATGTGGGGCAGCACATTGAAATCATAGCCAGACAGTTAGAATGCTGGCAGCTCAAAACAGGTCCCGATGCGGGCACGTGGGCTGGATATTGTGACTGCACCGCTCGTATCGTCTCGGCGATGGTCAGCGCGTACGAGGCTACCGGCAACAAGATCTATAAGACCTGCGCAGAACTGGGTGGCCATCATATTCTCTGCACCGCCGACAGCCAACTCTGCGGCATGGAATCATACGCCTTGGCCAGGCTAAGCCAAATCGCCGACAACCCCTGCGACAATCTGTGGCGCACCGCCCTTAGCGATTTCTACCGGCATCTGGCCGAGGTCTATAGCACGGAGCGGTACATCTGCGAGTTCCTCCAAACCGAGCCCTTTGCCGCGGTTGTTGAACTGGCCCACCACGCGGTGGCGGTATACTACATCAACGCACCAGATAAAGAACTCTGGAGACAGGCATTGGTCGATTGCCTGGCACGAGTCGACGATTGCTCCACTGACTTTCCTGTGATGTCTCTGGGTATCGCTACGTGGGCATTGACGTTCAGCGGGCCGTTGGATGACACGCTCATCGACCCATCCGGAACGGGAGCAGCGTACTGGAGACACAAGAGACTCTGCGACTTGCCGCATCTGCTGCTAAACCACCAGGTGCCCACAGGCGCACCGTATGCGGGCAGCTTCTACCGGCGTTTCGACCACCGAGGCGGCCGCTGCTCGACGCCTGTCGGCGGTTATACGGACGACACGATATGGGCCACATTGGGACTGATCGGTGCCCGCAAAGCCAACCCCGCTTTGCATATCGATGACACGATCCTGGCTGTACAGCAGGCCCTAACTCGTGGCATCGACAGCAGCACCGGAAGGGTTTTCGGACACTTATGGCAACGACAGACGCACTGCTGCCTCTATAGCGCGAGTATGTTACATGTGCTCGCAGCACAGACGGTCCCCAGGTACGTTCCTGCGGTGAGCGCTATCGTTTCCGACAGACTCAAAGCCGAACTGAGTCCGGCACAGTCTTTACCTGACCCAGACGATTCAGCGGGGCAGGGTGTTTTGATTCCTTCCATCACGTCCGGGATGGCCGGCGCATACCAAGCGACCGGCAACAGCATTTATAAAGCGCATGCCGAACTGGGCGGTGATTATATCCTGTGCACGACCGACGGCCAGCTCTGCGGGACCGAAGTGTACGCCTTAGCCAGGTTAAGTGAAATCGCCGACAATCCCTGCGATAACCTCTGGCGCACAGCTCTGAGCGATTTCTACCAGCATTTGGCCGAGGACTATGGCACGGACCAGTACATCTACGGGTACCTTCAGGTCGAACCCTACGCTGCTGTATTGGATTTGGCCCACCACGTAGTGGCGGTATACCACGTCAACGCACCAGATAAAGAACTGTGGAGACAGGCACTAATCGACTGCCTGGCACGAATCGATGATGCCTCCACCGATTTGCCTGTGATGTCTCTGGGAATCGCTACATGGGCATTGGCACTGACCGGCCCGTTGGACGACACGCTCATCGACCCATGCGGAACGGGGGCAGCGTACTGGAGACACAAGAGACTCTGCGATTTGCCACATCTGCTGTTGAGCCACCAAGTGCCCACAGGCCGACCGTATGCGGGCAGCTTCTTCCGACGCTTCGACCACGGAGGCTATGCGGGTCCGGGTGCCGGGTATACGCAAGATGCGATATGGGCCACGTTGGGGCTTATCGGTGCCTGCAACGCCGACCCCGCTTTGGATATCGACGCGGCGATTCTGGCGGCACAGCAGGTCCTGACTTGTGGCATCGACAATACCGGCAAAGTCTTTGGACATTTATGGCAACGGCAGACACATTGCCCCCTCTCGGGCGCGAACCTCTTGGAGGTTCTTCTAACCGGAGGTCATCGACTAATCTGCACGAATCGAGAGGGCATGTGTCATCACTAACAATGACATCAAAATTGACGACTTGCGAGCCACCATAAAGGATGCCATACTTGTGGCACGTATGAATTAGATGAGGCAGGGTTATTAAGTAAACAAATCGTATACTGCCCTTACAACTGGTTGAGAATGGATTCTTGCAAATCAACAATACGGATCGCTGTAGTCTCGGTTGTCACAATAGGGTTGAGTCTATCTGTTTCACCCGGCACCCCCCGCACCGACGAATACCATCCAGTGCAACGAGTTTCCACACTGAGTGCAAAACGCGTGGAGCGTTTCTAAAAGGAGTTCAGTAAGAAAAGAAAAGGAGTTTTTGTAAAGGAGGTTGGCCATGAAGAAGCTATGCAAAACATTGTATGGAATCTTGGTACCTGTGCTGCTCGTCGGCATTTGCCACGCCGACATCGGCACCGTACCCTCGCCAACGTACTGGAACAATGTCAGCACCGACAACGCGATCGGTGCTAACCAAGAACAATTGATGCAAGGGCAAGGCTGGTCCCTTGCCGAGTCCGGCGACTCCTACGCCGAGGGCGGCGACGCAAGCTCCATCGCCGTCAGCGGCGACTCGAGCGCCGACTCACACTCTACTGCCGTCAGCGGTGACTCGCAGTCCAGCGCGGTCAGTGGGGATTCAAGCGCCGGCTCCGTCGCGAGCATTAGCACCACCACAATCGCCAAGAGCAAGACCCGCATTCCGCCGTTTGCCACACTACCTCCCTATTTGCCTTACTGGCAACATGGCGGCTGGGGTACCGTCAAGGCATACTTCCCCAATGGTCCCAACAGCGATGACGCAGTGTATGAACGGGTGTTTGACCCGGATGAACCCACCGACATGCGAGAGCTCCGAGGTGTAATCCAATCACTGCCGCATGACGGACCGCTGGAGATGCTGGGAGGTTTCCTTAACGGCGTTGTTGCTGTGTTCGGCGGACCGGATAACTTCCATCATGGCAGAGGTTTTGAAATATATAATTCTGTTATCCGTGAGCGCAGACCCAAAGGAAAGCCTTTGTTAGTGTTCATCGACTCCGAAATGGACCGAAGAACGATGGAACAGGCAGGCTACGTATACGTCGGAAAGATCGGCGTGACCAGCGAAATGGAGCGCAACTGGGATCATGCCTACGATGCAGCTCTGGCAGAAGCCTTGCCGTGGGACGTAGATATCCTGCTTGTCTCGGGTGGCATGAAAGGCGTCTCCATCGGCTCTACCACCGCGTTCCCCGGAGCTACCGGAGGCTACAGCCAACCGAATTATTCTCTCTCGTTGTTTGGCTCGGCGTCAAGCGGTGTCACCGAAGGCAAAGGCAAAGCGGTGATGAGCGCCGAAGCATATCGCTATTGGCCCGAGGCCGCCAGTCGCAGGAGGATCCCTCGAGATCTGTACAACAGGTTCCACGTCAATGCCGAAGCCGAAGAACAAGATGCCCAGACCACAGTTCCGGTCTCTGCTACAACAGAACCGGAGAAGGTGCCCGGGATCGAAGTGAGTGGACGGTTGTATGAAATGGCCGGTCTTCGGCAAAATCGGCCCATCCAAAACGTGAGAATTAAGTAAACCTAAGGTTGAGAATCTTCCTCCAATCCAAGTGGGACACTATACAGTGCGTGCGCCACGGGGGGAGAAAGGAGGTGGCAAGGGCAAGTAGCAAGAGAGCGTGACGATGAATGTTGAGGTTGCTAATGCGTTGTTAGCGACCAACAAAGTGAGCAATAAAATGGGATTCCACGCAAAACGTGAAAGAAAAGGAGGTCTTAAAAATGCTTAGAGGATTAGCACTTTCCACAGTACTGATTCTGTTGCTGTCCTCCGCAAGTTTCGCATCCATAGGACAGGCCCAGGGATATATGTTGCTGGCACCCAACTGGGTGTTCAGGACCGGACCCCAGGGCTCGGCAACCGGCGGCAACACAGCCACAGTCGGACACAACCAAAACGCCACCGATCCGGGCGGTACCGTCGCTCTGCAAGAGGAAACAGGCATTCTGACCCAGAGTGCCAGCGCATCGGGTTCAGGCGGTATAACCCAAGTCAGCCAAGAGACTGTGGCTGAGGGCAATCAGATGCAAAACAAGTCGAACCCCCAGCAACAACTCGAAGCAGCTATCCTTAACCTCAAGCAAAACGCGTCCAAGATTCATGGTATGGGCTCTGCGATGGGAGCTCAAGGATTTGTGGGCACACAGAACCAGACGATCGCCGGTCCCGGCGGAACCAGCGCCGAGTCTCAGATCGTTGGCGCAGCACAGTACTCGACAATCGAGGGTGGCGATTGCTCGGAAGGCATGGTCGACCAGAACCTGGTCATTACCGTCACCCAGTCGAATACCAACTCTCCCTGCTGCGATCCTCCGTGTCCCTAATGGGTAGTACGCAAGATGGAAACTGTCTGCTTAATGCGATAAGGCCCTTATTCATGGCCTAGTCCGATGGAGCCCGCAGGTGACGGTCCCTCACGTTAGGGACGTAACCTGGGCTCCATTTTTTTTTCTCATCCTCTGGGCCAAGCTACCATCAGGAAGTTTTTGGACATTGTTTGATTTGCTTATTTGGTGCGCCCGTCATTGCGAGGCCTAAAAGGCCGTGGCAATCTCAATCGCCTATAGAGATGAGATTGCTTCACTTCGCTCGCAATGACACTATTACTGTCGAAAAACCTTTGCGAGATATCTTAGAAACGGTCTATCGGAACTGCAAGAAACCTCGTCGATATGTTCCATTCTGATCTGGCTCTATGAGTGAAGGCGGTGTAGTCAATTTCGATGACATCAAAATTGATGAATTGACACTATGGACGGCGCGACTATTATTGAAAGTTCCGTGATAAACGGTTCCGGGTTGCAGACGAGGCAAGGAAACTCAAAGTAGTTTTGGCCGCCCCCCCACGGACGAAAACAGAGGCCAAGGAGGGTCGAAGAAATAATACTCGGGGCGGCCATTCTACTTTTGTCTGCCCTTTCACTAATTCTGCCGGTTTTCATTCTGATCGCTTGCTCCATAATTCGCCGTACAAGCCGCGTTCATCATAGCCCTGTCCAGGCAGCCAACCACCAGGAGATTATACGTGTGGCGTGCGTCGGCGACAGCATCACACGTGTTGGAGCCAGAAGGCATTTGGATCGGCTATCCGCTTCCCGCTCATCCGGAACGTTGGCCCATAAGCCACGCAAGGATAAGAAATGAGGTCATCCCTTTGCTCGACAGGGAGCCGAGAAGAAGAACGTTGCGGTGATCGACCGGTATAAGCCTCTCGGCAACAAGCCCGGACTATTTCGCGACCTGATTGGCCCCAACGCCGAGGCGCAGGGCTGATTGCAAGGGGGGGTTCACAAGGCACTGACTGGCAAGCAAGTAAAAGACATCAAACAAGCATGAAAGCTTCCAAGGTACTGATAAGCGGCAGACCCCTTGAGAACCTGAGGCATGTCGATGAAAACGGGGCGGTGTCAGCATCACGCAGGGTGGACAACAGATTGCCATAGAACAGTACGAGGAACATCTGGAAGCGCTGGTCCTAATGCAGCGGCCACAAAAAATATGGAGCCCCAGGCTACGCCCCACCGATAACGGTAGCGACTTCACCATAAGGCTCCACCGGGCTGGGCCATGAAAAAGCCCTATCGCTGATTCTCTGGATAGCTCCAGTCCGTCACGTAATCAAAAATGCCATCGGCCTACCAGTTCGGCGGATAGTAATAGCCAGAGCCGCCGCAGTTAGAACCAGAAGTGCAGCCACTGGTGTTGGTCTGGCCCTGGTAAGCGGTGACGGTCACCGTCTGCTCGCTTTTGGCTACCGAGCAATCGGAGCCGGCAACCGTTCCATGTTGAGCCGCACCAATTACTTGCGTCTCGGCACTTATACCAGAGCCTTGAGCGATGTTCTGACCCTGCTCGCCGACGAATCCCTGGCCGCCCGTTGCCGTGCCCGACCCATGGTCTTTACGTGCATCTTGCGTGAGTACCGCAGCCATCTCCTGGAGCTGCGTCTGTGGACTGGCAGCACTCTGAATCTGTGCGCCTTCAGCAATTGCTGTCTGGCAGACCTCAGACCAACCACCTACGCCCGCAGCCGCGGCAGACTGGGTCAGAATGCCCGTCTCCCCTTGGGTTGCAAACGTACCAACTGCATCGTTAGCATTTTGGCCGTGCCCGACTGTCGCCGTGTTACCACCCGTTGCTGTGCCTTGCGGGCCGGATCTGAACACGTAGTTGGGTGCGACAAATCCGAAACCCTGCTCCTGCAAAATCCCGGCAAAAGCAACTGGGGCCAACAGCATGACTACTACGATCGAAAGTACACAACCTCTAATCATTTCTTGGTCCTCCTTTTCTTGTTGGAATCTCACACTTTCTTGTTGGAATCTCACATTTTCGTGATTATCAATAGTGCATCAGCAATCTCAAAAACACAAACAAATCGTTTTTGCTTGCCCTTACGCCTCCTTTCTCCCCCCATCACGGGCTTCCATCGCCTTATCGCAATTTGCTAAGAGAACAGCACGGTCGGCAAATCAGAAATACACAAACAGAAAACAGACGGGGACGTGACGAACGAGACACGCCTTCTGAGTTTTTCTCCCCTCCGGTCAGAGCCGATTGTCATGTCTTCTTCCTTACTATTTCTACTGATAGATACAACCCATGAAACTTCTTTGGCCCAGCCCCGACGCCTCACATAATGCAAGGAATCGTGGATTGTTTCAATTCGTCAATTATGATGTCATATACAGCAATGAGTTGTGAGCCGGGTATAACGATGCGTCCGGATGTATGATCCGGTGAAAAAGACGGTACCAGCAAGCGAATAGCACAAACGCAGCAACAGGCAGACAATAGTTGAACACTGCACGGCTAAAAAATATGGAGCCCCAGGCTACGCCCCACCAGTAAGGAGGTGACTTCACCATAAGGCTCCACCGGGCTGGGCCATGAAAAAGCCCTGTCGTTAACTTTCTGAATAGCTCCAGTCCGTCACGTAATCAAAAATGCCATCGGCTTACCAGTTTGACGGATAGGCGGAGGCGGCATCGCAGCAACCGCTATTCGTCTGGCCCTGGGCAGCGGCGACGGTCAGGCCGTTTTGTTCGCTCTTGGCTATGGAACACTCACTGCCAGCAACCGTTCCGTGTTGAGCGGCACCAATTATCTGCGATTCCGTAGTCAGAGAAGCGCCCTGGGCTATGGTTTGCTCCTGCTCACCGACGAATCCCTGACCGCCCGTTGCCGTGCCCGCCCCATGGTCTTTACGGGCGTCTTGCGCGAGCGTTGTAGATATTTCCTGGAGCTGCGTATGCGGGCTGGCACTGCCCTGAATCTGCGCGCCTTCCGCCAATGCGGCTTGCGTGACATCAGACCAGCCACCCACACCCGCGGTAGCGGCAGATTGGGTCAGGATGCCTGTCTCTCCTTGGGTTGCGACGGTACCAAGCACGTCGGTCGCCGTCTGGGTGTTGCCGACTGTCGCCGTGTTGCCACCTGTTGCGGTGCCTTGCGGCCCGGACCTGAACACGAAGTTGGGTGCGACAAGCCCGAAACCCTGCTCCTGCAGGATGCTGGCAAAGGCAACCGGTGCCAACAGCATTATCACTACGATCGAAAGTACACAACCTCTAATCATTTCTTAGTCCTCCTTATTCCTGTTGAAATCTCACACTCTTATAATTCTCCGCAGTGCATTAGCAATCTCAAAAACACAAAACACGTCGTTTTTGCTTGCCCTTGCACCTCCTTTCTCCCCCGTCATGAACTTCCATTACTCGTTGCAATTTGCGAAAAGAACAGCACGACTGGCAAATGAGAAGAACACAAAGGAAAGATGAACAAGCACTTCGTGAACGAGATGCACCATTTCGTTTTTCTCCCCTTCGGTCAGAGCCGATCATCATCTCTGCTTCTTCCCACTTCTATCAATGAGACTTCTGCGTCCCAGCCCTGACGGCCCACATAATGCAACGAATCGCTTAATCTTGCAATTCGTCGATTGTGATGTCATACGCACTAAGGACAAACACACAAGGGTCCTTGCTCCAGTGTATTCGTATCCACAAACGCTAAGCATCGAAGATGCAAAGAAAAATGCCAGCCGGCAGCAGAGTTTATGCGGGGAATGATTGATACGCACAAATAGAAATGAAGTAACGGTCTTAGTGGAGGTACATGGAAATGGATGGACGGATCGAAAGGCAGTCAACATCAAAAGTAGGGAGTCTGGCACGATGGGGTTCAACTGCGCTGGTACTTGCGCTTTGTCTGTCCGGGCCGGTTCTCGCCCGGCCTGCAGACGACGGGAAACTCCGCATCATTGTCTTTGGCGCGCACCCGGACGATTGTGAGCTCGATGCCGGAGGTACGGCAGTCATGTGGGCCGCTCGGGGACACCACGTCAAATTCGTGTCTACAACGAATGGAGACATCGGCCACGCCACGATGGCGGGCGGACCGCTGGCCAAACGACGCACAGCGGAGGTTAAGGAGGCGGCAAAGATATTGGGCATCGACGAGTCGCAGGTGTTGGACATCCATGATGGTGAGCTTATGCCGACTCTGGAGAACCGCAAGAAGATTGTGCGGCTGATTCGTGACTGGAAGGCGGACATTGTAATATCGCACCGGCCTTACGACTATCATCCGGACCATCGGTACACTGGAATACTCGTGCAGGACGCGGCCTTTATGGTAACGGTTACGCACTATTGTCCGGACGTGGAGCCGTTATCCAGGAATCCGCTGTTTCTCTATTCTGCGGACCGCTTTCAGAAGCCCAACCCGTTCCAGGCCGACATCGTGGTTAGCATTGATGAGGTAGTGGATACGAAGGCCAATGCTCTGTGGCAGCTTGAGTCGCAGATCGAAAGCCTCTGGGCGACAGGGGGCTTTGAGCGGGTCGTGCCAATTCCCAAAGACCCGGATGAACGGGAGAAACGTCGCCGGAGCTTTGTGGCCAACCGCATGAGAAGATTTAGAAACGCCGATAGGTACCGCGACAAGCTGATTGAATTCTACGGCGAGGAAAAGGCCGGCGAGATTAAGCATGTGGAAGCCTTCGAGATATGTGAATACGGACGCCGGCCCTCAAAAGAAGAACTCAAGAAGCTGTTTCCGTTCTATGACTGAACGTATGACCGGGCCAGGCCGGTACAGTGTTGCACGACGAAAGAATCCCCAAAGCTATCGATGCGTTTGAAAAGTACAGAGCTGACTATCCGCGCGCGTGAATCGACCGCGTTGCGCGCGAGCGCCTGCACAAAATCAAGCGATGACGATGGATACTGCTACACCACCGGCTCAGTCCGGCTATATGGTGTCTGGAGGCAGGTCGTACTTAATGGAAAATGAAAAAGCCCCCACAAAGCAGCTACGAGAGTACCCCTTTTTCCACTTTTTTGTTGTGTTTGAATACTCGTCTACTGTCTCGTAGGGGCGAAAATTGAATCAGTCGCGGCCCTTTCCTTTATTCTTTCCGCCTTCCGTTGCAGGGCCCTGTATTACGATCTGACTTGTGTGCAATCCTTCTATGTCGGGCAACGCAACTTTTAGCGGACATGACCCCCTGGTCATTTGTAGAGCCGCTCTTGATATTTCAATCTCGATCCCAATCGAAAATCGGCAGAACTTGCATTCGATCTTGAGCCTTTTTCCCATCCTGATCGTCACCGCATCATGCGGCAATAAGTTAGGCAAAAACGTCAAACTGCTCCAGAGGTGCTCATTTTTTCTTGGCCGCCTTATAATCTCAAATTGACATCTTGACTCGTTTCCCCGATGGCAGGCAACTTCCCCTGTTTTGCCCCGATAATCAGCAAGTCTGCGTGCAAAAACTTTTTCGTCAGCAGGCCAAAAAAGTTTTAAGATTCTGAGTTTTTCATATAGAGCAAGCAAAGCTATGCGCGGTGGTCAAAGAACGTGGTTTCATTGTTAGTTTGTGATTGATTGCCCTGTGGTTCCATCGGTATATTGCTCCGTGCGTGGCGGCATCAGGTGAAGCTTGGCGATCCAAGACCTATAAGCACCTACAGGCTCAGCTATCCCCAAGGCGCCCGGCCTGGAGGCTGCCACAACACAGAAGAGACCGAAAAAACGCAACAATACAGCGAAATCATAAAAAGACTGATTCAGAAGCAAGGATACGCTATGGCATTCGCTGACATCGTCAGGTCATGTACACGCGGCCTTACCGTCTCATGCTTCCTTGTCCATTGTCTTGCTTGGCAGACCATCGTGTCGGCAAATGCAGCCACAAATACTACGGACATCTCATTCAGCATAAAGAAAGAGGTTATTCATCGGATTGATCCGCGCATCTTTGGCCAATTCATGGAGAGACCCAGTTGGGGCGAGATCGGTGTCGAAGGGGCAGTCGTTCCGGGTACTCACAAGCTCCAGCCGCGCGTCTTAGAACTCATCCGGCAAATGCACATCCCAATCATCAGGTTCCCCGGCGGGACGGACGTGGATTTCCTGGACTGGCGTGACATGATCGACAACGTTCCGGGACGCGCAGGCCGGCGGCCTATCAGTACGGGCCACCGTGGCCATAAGGTCACCAACAACTTCGGCTACGATGAGTGCCTCCAGCTTTGCGAAGACATTGATGCGGAAGTCATCTTAGTAGTCAACTTTCGGGATGCTCTTCTCAAGAAGAAGCCTCTGAAAGAAGCTGCGATGCACGCGGCGTCGTTGGTCGCCTACTGCAACGCACCCGTTGGAGCGGAGCTTCCGGACGGCATGTATGACTGGCCCTGCGTTCGGGCCAAAAACGGCCGGGCCAAGCCCTATCGCGTGAAGTACTTTCAGATCGGCAATGAAACGTGGGCTTTTGTGAGAGAGTTGATGCAGCTTTTGCCCGAGACCGGTCCTGATTTCTATGTCCGGTGTCTTGCTGAATACATTGAGATGATGCGTTCGGTCGATCCTTCTATCAACATTATCGTAGATGGGCATGATGGCAATATGTCCGGGATTGTTAGAAAGGTACAAGCACACCTTACGAATGAAATATCGCACTTCGCCACACATTTCTACTGTCCCTGGCGCATCAGCGATGTGACGAGCGGCGGCAAAGAAATTCCAATCGACACACTTTCCCCAAATGAAATCTGGTACGCCTGGACCGCCCTGCCGCAATTTGACGGGGACGGTCAATCCATTCTCACGCACCCCGGAATTGATGCTGCCCGGAATCGAGGCTACAAAGTAGCTGTAACCGAGTGGAATTGGAATGGTTGGTGGGCAAACACCGGGCTCAAGCCGGCCTTGGATGGGAGCTTTGCCAAGGCCGTCGGTGCCGCCGCGTATCTGCACGCCTTTATGCGGGCGGCAGATGTAATCGAGCTCGGCTGCCAATCCATGCTGGCAGGTAACTCCTGGGGCATTACCGCCATACGCGCGGATGCCGAAGGCAAGGTTCCTGCGTTCTACATGCCCACCGGCCAAGTCACCATGTTCTATTCGAAGCATCACGGGGGCAGACTGCTGGCCACCGCCAGCAAGAACGTGCCGACATATCAACAGCCATATCGCATGGGTGGCATTGCACCGGCAAAGCAGATTGCTTACATCGATGCATTGGCTACCAGAGATGACAATGCCGTCTATTTCCATGCAATTAATCGCCATTTTCATGATGCAATTAACATAAAGATTGACGTGTCCGAGTTCGATGCGCTCGAGAGCCGCGCGACACACTATTTGCTTGAAGGGCGCCTTAACGATACGCCCCGAGCCGGCGAAGACAATCAGATAGCTCGAGTACATCAAAGGCAGATTCACGGCGGGGCAAATAACCTCAAAGTAACTTTGCCGCGCAGATCTATTTCCTGCATCGAGTTTACGAAGAAGTAACTTCCGTAACCGGCTTGAATCAACGAAGTACTATCATAGAGGTCAAACTGAACGATTTGATGGTCATCATAGTCTTAGCTTTTGTGTAGGTAGAGGCCTATAGCTATCTGTCATTCTGAGCGTAACGCAGCGAAGAATCTGGCCCAGGACGAATACAGTTGCGTATTGCTAAGGCCAGATGCTTCGCCTGTCGACTCAGCACGACAATGACAAACGGTCAGTTTGTGCTAGAAATACATTTGACTTGATTTCTACTGTTGGTGCTCAACTTCATGACGGATTTGAATGTTATTGATTGGGGCGTCTGCATCGCGTACCTTGCGGTGGTCATTGGCTTGGCCGTCAGAAGCGCCAGAGGACAACAAGACAATGAAGACTATTTCGTCGGTGGCCGCCGCATGAACTGGTTCGTCGTCGGGGTCTCCATGTTCGCCACCAGTTTCAGTTCCATCTCCTTCCTGGGCCTTCCTCAACGAGGGGCCTACCAGGACTTCAGCTTCTACCTGACCATCCTGTTCATCCCTTTTGTCATCACGCCGATTCTGTGGTTTGTTTTTGTGCCGATGTTCGTCCAACTCAAAGTCAGCAGTGGATACGAGTATCTGGGCCGGCGGTTTGGTCTGCCCGCACAGCGCATCGGCTCGGGCCTCTACTGCGTATACGCCATCGGCTGGATGGGCACCATGCTCTACGCCGTGGCCCTGACCGTGCAGACCGTGATGGGCCTCAGCCAGGCCCAGTATTTCTGGGCGCTGGTCGGCATCGGCGCCTTCGCCACCATCTATACCGTCATGGGCGGGCTGAAGGCGGTAATCTGGACCGATGTCTTGCAGGCGGTCGTGCTCGGCTCAGCAATCCTGATAGTCATGTTCTTAGCTATAAGCCGCATCGACGGAGGGTGGTCGGGCTTTGGGGCGATTGCAACGCGGCACAACAAGTTCCAGATGTTTCACCTCGACGCCAATCTGCTCGCACGGGAAAACTTCACGGGCAGAAACACGGTCTTCACAGCCGCCGCTTTCGGTCTGTTCATGTACTTGCCCGGTTACGCGGTTTCTCAAAACATGATCCAGCGCTATGTTTGCGCCGGCACCCTGGCGAGGGGACGGGGCGTCGTGGTCCTCAGTGCCGTCATCAACGCCGGGCTGGGCCTGCTTTTCCTGCTGGTCGGCACGGCGCTATTCGCCTTCTACAGCCAG
>Ga0180433_10001159_pt1 | contig 44613 bp, 55 predicted proteins | sample SS_ome_8_FD_132980 | JGI IMG/M metagenome (GOLD analysis project Ga0180433, IMG submission 132980) | Hypersaline lake sediment archaeal communities from the Salton Sea, California, USA - SS_1_D_1 metaG | ecosystem: Environmental > Aquatic > Non-marine Saline and Alkaline > Hypersaline >...
GCTCTTGTTCGTAGCGGAAATAATTTTGATATATACCGAAATGGGACATCTATAGCATCTCATGTTGACAGTGATAGCATCCCATCGCTGACCGGCAATTTGTTTATTGGATTCGATGACGTGAACAATAATTACATGAAGGGCTACATGGATGAAATAATCATCAAAAACGGGCATGCAGAATGGACAAGCAACTTTACACCACCAACAAAAATATATAGTTAAAGAGGACAATAATGGAAAACTTTACAGTTTAAGACTGACTGCTCATCAACGGAAAATGGTATCATTATGCTGCCGTTTTCGAGGGTGAAAAGGTAACGAAATATTTGGATGGTAGACTAATTGATAAGTGACTATTCAAATAACTGCTATAAATCATAAAGGAAAAAGATGGAGGGTAGTCAATAAACAATGATAGTGCAGCTTAAACCGGGAGAGTCAGTGGAAGACTTTATAAGAGAAGTTGACTTGCCGAATGGGCAGAAAGTCATATTAAGCACCTACCCAAACCGAAGCACAATTGGGAGACCGGCAAAAAAGACGGAATTTTTTAAAATGCCAGACGGTAGTAAAATGTTAATGAGTGACTATTCAAATAACTATTGGGAAGCATTACAAGATTGGATGGTAGATTAATTGAGGATAACCAATAAAACTAATGTCTATCTGGCTCTGGTTAAAAGAACACGTTAGGATCGAGCATGTTCCTGATGTTAGGGATAGGTTAGAGAAAATAATCGGCAAATATCCACCTGTTGGATTCTTAATCCGTTTAATCTGGAGATTTTAATGGTGCAACTTTCTTCTACTGTTATTGCAACTTATGGCTCAATTCTGATGATTATGGTGGGCATAGTGGGATGGTTATTACAGCGAATGGTTTCCAAGTACGATTTACGTCAGTGTGAGTTGGAGAAAGGTCTAGTTAAACTTAATACCAAACTCGACCAGGTGCTAAATGGCCTTTATATCGTTACTGAAGCGCTTTTTGTCATATGTGATCAATCTGACTCGACAGAGTGCGAGCGAGTCAGAGAACTTGCCAAAAAACTGCGAGAGGAGGTGTTGCGTGTCTAGAAGACGGCTGTTAACGATTAATGGTTTGGAGTTCTACACTCCTGAAAGAGAAGCGGCACCACCGGAGGTAAGGGTTACCGGTTTCGGTAGAGTAGGAACTGCTTGGAACCGTTATGGGTGGAAGATCGAGGATATTGCAAAGGAGTTTGAGATTCCTCTTGAGAACCTTCTAGCCGTAATAGCGATAGAATCAGCGGGCTGGGCGTTTGTGAACGAGCTGGTAGTCATCCGCTTTGAACCCCACGTTTTTCGCCGTCGTTCTGGGGTGCACATAAAAGCCCGAAGAGCCAGAGGTCTGAAGGAGGGCCAGAGAGTTGAGTGGGATAATTTAACTCGGGCAGCTGAAGCAAACGAAAAAGAAGCCTTCATGTCCACGAGCTTCGGCCTGGGGCAGATTATGGGGTTTAACCATGAAATTGTTGGCTATGAATCCCCACAAGAAATGGCTCTGGTGTTTCAGTTAACTTGTTCTAAACAGATTAAAGCAATAGCTGACTTTATCCGTCACAGCTCCACGTTGCTTCTTGCAGCACAAACTAATGACTGGTCAAAGTTTGCTCGGTACTACAACGGTCCGGGTAACGTTGACTATTATTCACAGAAACTTCATGGTGCTTGGTTACAGGCCCGACAATTAAAGGAGAGAGTAAAATGAACATAGGGAAGTTTCTCTTTAGATTCGGTCTCTTTAAAACCATCTACTGTAACTTTCTACAAGACAAGTTGAAGTACTACGCTTCAACCAACAACATTGAGATTGACGACGAGTTTCTCGAATGGCTCGATGAATTGCTTTGTGACAGAAGCGTGTTGGTTGAAGGCATTTCAACAAACTTCTCCATTAAAGACGATCTTTCTTCTAACATAACTTTCGACAGTGTGTGGGAAGTGTTGAAGTTCGCCTATGCTGCCTTCATCAGGGATTTGATTAAAGGTGCGGTAGATGATGCTAACTCTACCATTGGGGCGATCATTCTGCGCATTTTGGATACGCTGTTTGAGTATGGAGAAGATCAATCTGCCATTCTCGAACAACTGATCGCAAAAAATACGGTGAGTGAGTGACGGTTAACTTAGAAAACTTTCCTGTAGAAGATGTTCTGGCATTTGGTGCTGCAAGTACCAAGTACTACCTTAGCACCATAATGCCAGATCGTTTCCACGCTCCATTCTCGAAGCAGCATGATGAGATTTTCAAACTCCTTGATGATCCTACCAAGCAACGAGTTGCCATTGCTGCGCCTCGTGGGTATGGTAAAACTTCTACCGTTACAGTGGGGTTTGCTTCACGAAGTATACTTTATAAAACCGCCAACTTCATAGTCCCAATCAGTGCTACAGCTGATAAAGCCATAATGGATGGTGAGAATTTAAAGCGCGAGCTTGAAGCCAACGATTACATCAAAGCAGTTTTTGGTTCTTTCAAATCCCGCGAATACTCCATGAAACGTTGGGTGACTTCCAATGGAGTCACGGTGATGCCTAGAGGTTCTGGCCAGCAGATCCGTGGTTCGATTGAAGGTTACTACCGGCCCGACCTGATTCTCTGCGACGATTTAGAGGAAAAAGAAAAAGTTAGAAGTGATGAGCAACGATTAAAGCTCAAAGAATGGTTCTTCTCTGACGTATGCAACTCAATTGACCGACACCGCAAAGACTGGAGAATAGTAGTAATCGGAACCATTCTACACGAAGATTCACTTTTGCAGAATCTTCTCGATGATCCAGAGTGGGAGTCTGTCAGGCTTGAAATTTGCGACGATGATTATCATTCTAAGTGGCCTGAGTTTATGACAGACGAGGATGTTAAGAAGCTAGCTAAGAGCTTGCGGGCGCAGGGGCTGCTTGATGAATTCTACCGCGAATACCGCAACATGGCTGTTTCTACAGAGGATGCTGTTTTCAGTCCAGAGTACTTCAAGTACTTCGAAATGCCCGACTTAGAAAAGAAACGCAACATCGTTTATGTCATCCTGGTTGACCCAGCTAAAACAGTTAAATTACATAGCGCCGAGAGTGCAGTCGTTGGTGTGGGTATTGACTTGGAGAGTGCCAGGATTTACGTCTGTGATATTTCAGCGGATCGCTTCTACCCAGACCAACTTTACGAACAGATCTTTCTGATGCGCGCTAAACTTCGTGCACAAGTTATAGGAGTTGAAGTCACGTCACTGAATGAATTCATAACACAACCTTTACGCAATGAGATAGTCAAGCGCCGCGTACCTTGTGAGCTTTTGGAATTACAGGCGCGTGGTCAGAAAGAATCACGGGTCGCGGCGCTGGCTCCTTACTATCGGCAAGGTTACATACATCATAACTCTAACGTGTGCGGGCCGTTGGAGGCTCAGCTAATGAGCTTCCCTCGCTCGGCCCGCTGGGATGTAATGGACGCTTTTGCTTATATCATTGAAGTTCTAGACAAAGGCTCAATGTTCTTCGAACCACAGGATGTAGATGGATTCGACATTCCTCCAGAAACTCACTTGGAGCCTCTTGAAGAATGGAGGACCTTTCATTGACTCGTCGTAAGTTCTACATAGGCTCGAGCGGGCCGTTTCTCTACAACGACGATGACTTGATCGACGACCAGGATGGGTACTTTCCTAACGAACTCAGGCACGCCATTGTCGCTGAAGACCAAATTCTCATCTATGGCATACCGACCTCCGATGAGCATGCCATGCGGAGAGTTGACGTTGATAAACTCATAGCAATTTTTACTGTGAGTGACCTCGACGACCCCTCAGCAGAGCTTTCTACAAAAACCGGCAATGAAGGCGGTTTGGTGATAATCTTCGAAAACAACGTCGGAACTAATCGTTATGCTATCTATTCTTGGGACGACGACTCCATCACAGAAGACATCCCTTATATAGTCTCAGGTATAGGTGGAGTCTGGGTACTCGTCGCAGATGGTCGTAGAGGTTACACCGGCGAACTCGCTGACGAAAATGGAACCATTCTTGCTGATGTTTTTAACGGGCGGATTTTGAGTGTCTCTTATGAACTCAACCGGCTTACCACTGAACTTGAAGAGCGCCTACGCACTGAATCCGGGGACTACATCACTTACTTGCTTGCTACGTTTCACCAACTTCTGGCTGAGAATAGTGACAAGCTGCTCACTGAGAGTGGCAACTATTTAGGAGGCATAAGTGGCTGATAAGAAAATTACAGAGCTTGTGGAGCTCACTACTGTCGCAGACAATGATGTTGCTGTGATAGTAGACACTTCAGAAACAGAGACAAAAAAGATTACTGTCACTAATTTCGTAGAGAATTTACGGCAGCAACTTAACCGGAGGAGTTTTTACTTCTCCTCTACGGCGAGGTTCTAATGACTGATTCATGGGGGAGAGTAGCTGCGAGCCGTCCAGCAAGTAGCGCTGAGGCGCAGCTCTACTTGGTTCCGGCTTCGACGGAGTTTATGGGCCAGCTCTGGGTATGCAACCAAGACTCCAGCACTATCGACTTTTCAGTTGCACTTACTGATACGAGCGGTGCGGCTGCTGGAGAAGACTGGCTCGTTTATGAGAAGTCTCTGGCTTCAGGTAGCTTCGAGACTCTGAGCTTCTCAATGGGCGCTGGGGAGTCTCTGAGAATTAAGGCCAGCTCTGCTAATGTAGTATCTTTCGTGCTTGAAGGTCTGGTGATAACCTAATGCCTTATTTGTTAGATCCAAACGCTGAAACTCGCTCATCTGACACCAATGTGGAGTACGACTACGACTACCCTGAGGGGTTAGATTTGCGTCCCAAGAGCGAGGTGCACAAGGAGTTGAAGCGATTTATTCTTACTCGGGCAATTGAGAGCCACGGGCACGTCTCGAAGCGTTTTGACTCTTGGAAAAAGGTAGACCGCACTCTCACTGCATACATCGAGCCTTCTGCTGAGGAAGAGACCGAGAAAAGTAAGGACAAAAATAAGCCAATTTCGATAGTCTTTCCTTACTCCTACGCGGTGCTGGAAACGCTTCTAAGCTACATGAGCTCTGCTTTCCTCTCAGATCCAATCTTTCGCTATGAGTATGTTTCTCCTGAAGATGCGGTCGGGGCTATAATGCTGGAAAAAGTGATCGAACATCATTGCATTAGAAATAAAGTAGGCCTGGCCCTCCATACATTTTTCCGTGATTGTTTAGCCTACGGAATAGGGGTATGCATCCCCGGCTGGGACGTACATAGAGGGATCAAGCGCCGTAGGATTCAAGGCCAGTTTGGGGCTCAGGTAATTGATTCCGAGGAGATACTCTACGAAGGCAACTCCCTTACCACAGTAGACCCTTATCTCTACCTCCCAGATCCCAACGTTAGCATACATGATTGTCAGAAGGGTGAGTATGTGGGTTGGGTAGAGAAGACCAATTTGATGGAGCTACTTTCGCTTGAGCAACATAACGAGGATTTTTTCAACGTCCAATACCTGAAGCACTCTAAGGCTACTTCGCGCTTTACTACCGACAACTCTGACCGCCAGGCCCGATTCACAAAGGAATCTTCTCGTGAAAGGTACAAGGACGCGACGAGACCTGTGGATGTAGTTCATCTTTATGCTAAAATAATCCCTTCAGAAATGGGCCTTGGTGATAGTGACTACCCGGAGAAGTGGCTTTTTTCACTGGCAAATGATGAGTTTGTTATTAGAGCTCGCCAAGCAGGCTTCAACCATAACATGTTCCCTTCGGCTGCAGCGGCACCTGATTTTGACGGTTACTCTCCACTGCCGGTTTCACGAATTGAAGCCCTTTACGGCTTGCAGCACGTTTTAGACTTCCTTTTCAACTCTCACATGGCTAACGTCAAACGTGCTGTTAACGATACTATAGTTTTCGACCCTTATCTCATCTCCACCGAAGACCTCGCTGATCCTAAACCTGGGAAGCTCGTCCGAATGAGACGCCCTGCTTGGGGTCGTGGGGTTAAAGACGCCGTAATGCAACTGCCCATCCAAGACATTACCAGAGCGAACATTGCGGACTCTTCTTTCATAGTTCAATGGATGCAGAAGATTGGCGCGGCGGATGACTCAGTGATGGGTTCTTTGAGACAAGGCGGACCTGAGAGACTTACAGGGAAAGAGTTTCAGGGAACTCGTGCAGGGTCTGTATCAAGGTTAGAGCGCATAGCTAAGGTAATCGGAATGCAGGCTCTCCATGACATAGCCTACATGTTCGCTTCTAACACCCAGCAGATGATGACTCAAGAGACTTACGTTAAAACTACCGGCCGCTGGCAAGACCGTCTGGTTCAGGAATTCGGCAACGTGGATAGGATGAGAGTTACACCTTGGCAAATCTCAGTCGACTACGACATCTACCCTCGAGACGGCTCAGTTCCAGGAGGAAACTTCTCAGAAGCCTGGTTGCAACTGTGGGATTCTCTCGCAGGGAACCCGCTTATCGCTCAGCAGTTTGATCTACCGAGACTTTTTAAGCACATCGCACGAGGGCTGGGAGCGAAGAATGTGGATGAGTTTATGAAAACCACTGCTACTGTAATGCCGGATGAACAAGTAGCTCAGCAGGTTGAGAAAGGAAACTTAGTCCAATGGTCAAATCAGCAACAGAACTTACCAGGGACGAGATAGAGGAGTTTGAGGATTCAAAGATTTGGTTATGTCTCAGAGCTGAACTCTACGAATGGCTAGACCAAATCCGGGATGTTTTAGAATTAGAAACAGACCTTCAGCGAATCTACAACTTGCAGGGAAGCGCGGAGGCAGTTAGGAAGGTCTTAAACATTACTTCATTTTTAACGGAGGATTATCATGGCAGGAACACTGGAGGACCAGACGCAAGCGGTCGAAACTGAGGAGCCACAAGTCGAGGTCCAAGAAGAAGAAGAAACTGAAGAGCAGGTGGATTTTGGGTTTGACTTTGATAGCTTAGAGGCTACTGGAGAAGAACCTAAAGAACAAGAAGAACCAGAAAAACCAGAAGAAAGCGAGCCTCCACAAAGTGAGGGCGAGGATGAGCTTGAATCATTAAGAGCACAGAACCGGTTTCTTCAGGAGCAGATCAACAAAATCTCCGAACAGGCAGTGTTCTCCCAAAGCCAGCCATTGCAGCCACAGCAGCAAGGGGGACCACAGCCTAACTTCGGTCAAATAAACTTCCTCGAGAAGCACAACTATGACGACATCATGGAGGATGCTGGCAAGTTCAATGAATTTATGAATGAAGTTGTACAGCAAGCCATGCTGCGGGCTACTGAGGCTACTATGCTCTCAGTACCGCAACTCGTGACCAATTACACCAGGGAACACCTGGCAATGAGTAATATGGTAAATGGCTTCTACGAGGAGAACCCGGATCTAAAAGAAAACCGCCAACTTGTGGCGTTTGTGGCACGCCAAGTTGCAGCGGAAAACCCAGAACTGGAAGCTCATGCGGTGTTTAGTGAAACCGCGAAGAGGGCTCGCGAAGTCCTCGGTATGAAGCACCAGGCTCTGACAGACACAAAAAGTCGTCCGGCATTCGCCCAAACCAAGGGGCGGGCAAGAGAAAAAGCCCCTAAGATAGCTGGCATGGAAAAGGAAATCGACGAAATGCTGAAACTTTCAACTTAGCACAAAAATTGTGCTGAGAGGAGGATAGCAAGTGAGTATCGAAAAAGCTGGAAATCGTTTAGAGCTTTGGCAAGTCCCAGAGCCTGAACTGAACATCACTTCAGCTTCTACCACCTACAATCTGACCGCGAGGGACCAGAATGTAAGGATAAGCACGGGCAGCTCGCCTGCTACGATTTACTTACCTTACGTGGCCGATGCTGCTGGTAAGCTTTACTCGGTAGCTTTGGTTACCACTGGAACTTCTGCTGCAACAATCGCTGACCATGATGACTCTCTGGACTGGGCTGGGGATATCACCCTCGACGCTCAGTACGACAGGGCGTTACTTTACAGCGACGGTCAGTGTTGGTGGACGCTGGTAGATATGTACACCTAAGGGGGAACTGACTAATGAGTATGACAGGGTTCCTCAATCGAATAAGTCTCTCCTCGGATGGCAAAGCGTTACAGTTCTTTGCCTTAGGAGGAGGGATGGAAGCCAAGTTACATGGCGCTGGGACTACGTCTTCTCGGGCTACAAGCGATACTGCCGGTGTAAAGTTCGTCTCCTACAACCTAGACAATGGTGCTACAAGTGGCGCTCCTGCTGGGTTGAATGTGGACCTCGCTATGACCGGTGCGTTGACTAGTGGCGGCGGGATGGCAGTTAGAAGCAAGCTAACTTGCTCTGACAACCAGGCTAACGCCTATGGAACTTACACTTCCCTTAACATAGCAACCGATAAGTACATCTCAACACTGGGTGTTGCTTCTCGGAATGCTTTACACCTACCAAACAGTGACATAACTTCTGCTGCAGGGTCTCTTGCTGCTGTGCAAGCTGAGATTTACAGCGACGGTGCGAGCTCTGACGCTGGAAGTGCGGATTCTTTGGCTTTTGTTAGGATTCTAAACGCTGGTGAGACCAGCGGCAAAAACAACGTCGATGACGATGCATTTTTGCTGGATATCCAAGGCATGACTGTTGGTGCTGCACACCTGTACTCCAGTGGTCTGACCTCTGCTACTGTCTACGGGAATCTTACTGAAGCCCTGAAAATCAAAATTGGCTCTAACACTCGGTACATTCCGATTGCTACAGCCATAAGTTAAAGGAGTCGGTGTTATGAGTGAGTCAGTTCCACAAGACATTCAGGAGTTTGTATACAATGGCTTCCCAGGGAACGTCCAGAACGAGCCTCCGCCAAAACACATGGCGAATGAGGAAGCCTCTGCGAACTATCGGAAGATGATGGAAGAGAACCAAGAGCGTCTCGCAAGAGACAGGCAAGAGCGGATTAAGCGCTGTGCGAGGGATATTGACTATATCCTCAAGCTTTATAGCTGCCGGCTCGAGCCGATCGCAGTAATCTCCCCTTCTAAGGGAACTGAACTCTCAGTTAACATCGTATCTGCAATATAGGAGGATTTTCCATGGTTGCCTTTTTAGGCTTGAGAGGCACTGGTGACTGGGCGACTGATCAGCGGCCCAAACACTGGCGCGATATGATCCTGAGGCTCTATCCAAATGGGACGGCTCCTCTTACAGCACTCACTGCTCGTATGGCCAGTGAATCTGTGGATGATCCGGAGTTCATTTGGTGGACTAAAACGCTTTCAGACCAAAGCGTTTCGGTTACTGGGGTCTACACTAACGCTAACCTGTCTTCTGCTTATGCTTCAGGTGGGACTGCTGGACAGGTTCTCTACATCAAAATGGCCGAGGCTGATGCTGATGAGTTTCGGGTGGGTCACCAGGTGCTTTTGCGTGACGCCAGCCATTATGATGTAGACGTTAATGCTGAAGTCACTGCGGTGATGAAGAACGGCGATTCGAGTTACCTCGCTGTGAAGCTCCTCGAAGCTGATGACAATGGAGCGTCTACTGATTTGAGTGACTGCGATACCGCGCTCATTGTGGGTAACATCAACTCTGAAGGCGCTGCGATGCCAGATGCTGTGAGTTACGACCCGGTTAAACATTACAACTACACCCAGATCTTCCGTAACCCTCTTGAAATCACTCGGACGGCGAAGAAGACTAAACTCCGCACTGGTGATGCTTATCAGGAACTGAAGCGTGAGACGCTGGAATACCACTCTGTGGAAATGGAGAAAGCGTTCTTGTGGGGGATCAGGACTGAAGGAACTGGGACGAATGGAAAGCCCAAACGAACCACTCAGGGGTTGATTCCCACAATCAAAACTGATGCGTCGGCTAACTGCAATGACTTCTCCCTGAATTCCTCTTTTTCTGGCAAAACCTGGTTGCAGGGTGGAGAGGAGTGGCTCGATTACTACATGGAACAAATCTACCGCTACGGGGCTACCGAAAAGCTGGCCTTCGCCGGATCTGGCGCCTTGTTGGGGATTGCGAAGCTGGTTAAGTCTCTTGGCTGGTCTTCGTTCGGCCCGGAAACGACCTCTTACGGCATTAAAGTAAACCGGTGGGTAACTCCCTTCGGTGAGCTTATGATCAAAACCCATCCCCTCTTCTCGCTTGAGGCCACCAACCGCTATTCAATGGTGATCTTCGAGCCGAAGAACATCAAGTACCGCTACATAACTGACACTGTATTTTACTCTGAGAGTGAAAAACAGAACACAGGACGTTTGCGGTATGATGAGACTAAAGAAGAATACCTCACCGAGTGCGGGCTGGAATTCCACCACCCGATCGGCTGGGGGTACCTTAATGGAGTTGGAGTAGACAACATTGTCTAAGTGAGAGTTCTATGAACTTACTCCAAATCAGAACTAAGTTCGTCCAGTTGTCAGGGCGTTATGACCTGGTAGTAGATGCTGCTGGTGATGACTACTCTGACAATGGGGCGGACTTTTTTATCAACTCGGGCCTGAGGCTAATTGATCGTCTCTGCCAGACGCAGAAAGGTTACAGTCGGCACTTTAAATCAATCACCGCAGGTGATTGGTATATAGTGGATGTCGAGCACTTCCGCTCGGTTCTTGAAGTGTGGGCATCTGACAGTGACGAGCGATGGCCTCTTGAAAAGCTAACCTTAACAGAGTTCCGAGAGAAGTACTACGAACCGATGAGCTCAGTCTCTCAAGGAACCCCGAATTACTTCTGTATTCCAGTTCTTGGAACGAAGGATGAAGAGACTAGCGCTATTATCGTGGATAATTTTGCTGGTACTGTAACTTCAGCCGGAAGTGTAGCACATTTCAAATACAAGGGCATCCTTATCGGCCCTCCGGCAGATGCTAGTTACACTATTGAGATTTTGGGCCTGGCAGATACACTCGAGCTCAGTGCCGATTCTGATGTTAATTTTTGGTCTGAGTTGCATGAAATGGCTGTCCTTTACGCTGCACTCTATTATCTCGAAGTAAGCTACCGCAACACTGAAGGTGCCAAAGATTGGATGTCTGCTCTTGAGCAAGAACTCAGAACTGTTGAATATGATCACGTAGAAGAACAGGCTTACTACTGGGACCAAATGAAGGGGTAGTATGAAACTCACAAGTATGACAGATAAACAGGCTCGAAAGGACCGCAGGAAGCAGTCTATAATTAAAGGGACCAATGACAAAGAGAAATGGTCATCGGTCGAGCGGGCACTTCAGCGCCTCACCCGCCGAGCAGGCCATTTCATTTTTGGCCTCCCACCATACACTATTCTTACCTTTTACTGTCCTACACCAGATGGCGATGGGGTGCTCGCTCGGGCAATGCTGCCGAGAAAAGGAAGAATCGTTGAAGGCTGCTTCGCTGTAGACATGTATGCGAACAAAGCCCCTGTGGTTTTCAACGCTTCGCTCTACGGACTCGAGGACGTTAGGACTGGGCATATTACAACTAGAGCGGCTTTTGCTCAAAGAAAAATGGACCTTGAAGTGAAAGCTGGTGATCGTCTGGTAATTGATGTGAAACCTGTTACAGCAGTAATGGGTGTGTGGGTTTCACTTGGTTACCAGGCTGATCTCTCTTTGGAGACTAAAGAGCAATTTTATAAGGAACAGTTTCTTAGGGAGGTAGAGGATGCCGAAGAAGCTGCACGAGAAGCTTAGAAAGACCGGTAAGAAGAAGGGCCTGGTGGGTGAACGACTCGATGCTTATGTTTATGGTACATTGAAGAAGAAAGAGAAAAAGAAGAAGTGAAAGTCTATTACGGGGTAGATAACTCTCCAACTTCTAACTCTGTAACATTGTTAGCACACACTCCTTTGCTTATGGATGGAGAATATAATGGAACAGTTACCCCCTACGTTACAGATGATAGAACAATAGGCTTTTCTCCTGGGTACTCCATCACTCTTGGTGAGATAAAAGTCTACGGCAAAATGGGTACTGGAGAGCCCTCTACCTGGTACTCCGACATGAAGGAGTTCGACTTTTACATCTCCCAGGATGATGTTACCTACACCCTGGAAGAATCCTTCGACGAACCCCCTCTGACTGCAGTGGATGCTAACGGTAGGGGGTATTTTACCTTGACTCTTTCTTCAGAGGCAAACGCTCCTTACTTCAAAATTGTTGCTCCAAATGGAGTAGCTTGGAACAACGGCGGATCTGTTCAGTATTGTGAAGTCGTCTTTGTCGGGGTGCCAACCACAGCTACAGCGGCACAGGGTTACTTCTACGCTGTTGACAGTGCAGCTACGTCCATGACCTTTGACTCTATGATTTATGGGATCACTGATAAGATTTATGATCTAGCCACAACACCACTGATGGTTGAAGAGCACTCTGTTGGGATTGACTTTCAGAATGCCTGTACTGTAGAGTCTTTGCGGGTTTATGGTAGGTGTGGAACTGGGATTGTTTCGGATTGGCAGATAGGCAAAGGTGATGTGTCTGTTTATTCTTCTGACAACAATTCAGCCTGGACACTTGAACAAACCTTTAGTGACCCAGACCTTTACGCTATAGATGATGACGGTACTGCTTATTTTGACTTGGATTTTACTAGTGCCATAACGAGCCGATGGATCAAAGTTAGAGCAGAAGCTGATCTCGCTTGGGACACAGGGAGCGGAGTAGCCATTTCTGAGATAGAGTGGGACTCTGATGATTACGCCTACCCTCTGGTGTGTTATCAAAGACTCTCAGATACTGTACCTACCACAATGGCTTTCCAACGCTTTGAGGATATTCCGGCGTTGGTTGATGATGACTTGACGACTATAGCCTCTGAGACGGTGGGGAGTGCTTACTCTTTAGGGCTGTCTTACAATGAGTTGTCTTATTACAACCAAGTAATAGTTTATGGAACTATTTCTTCTGGGACTGTGTCCGCTTGGGATGATGGGAAGGATGAAATCGAAGTTTACTGGTCAATAGATGGAGGTAATTGGAGCCTTTTGGATACCCAGATCGCGCCGGAATTAACTGCGGGCGATTCAAGTGGGACTGCAAGTTTTACAGTAAACTTTGATAGCGCCGGTGGGAAGTGGTTCAAGTTAAGGGCTCCAAATGGCTGGTCTTGGAACAGTGCTTCTGTAAAGCTTACTGAGGCGACTCTTTCACAATACTCTCCACCATATGAAAGTGGGATGTATTCCTTCTCACATGACTTTAGTTTTACGAACTGTGGGTTTGCTTGGATGCCTATAGAAGTTAAAGGCGGCTTGCCAAACTTCGATTGGTCTGTTACTGGGAATTTTGAGCTTATGAGCGAGACCACAGGTGGTAGAACTAATCACATTCGCTATACGGGGGAGTATGGAGAGACAACTGCTGGGGAGGTTACTATCATAGATGCGACTGGCAATTCTATCTCCAGGCCTTGTTATTATTGTATTGTGGAGCCTCAGCCAACACTTGACTTGGATGGAGACCCTGATCCGCCACCGGGTTCGGCTGTGATACTTATGTTTCGGGGTACTATCAATGAACAGGAGCTTGGTTATGATGTTGATGAAGAGTACTGTTTCTTCTGGGACTTAGACAACGCAGAGCCGCTTTATGGAGAAATTGAGGATAGTGCTGGTAATGTAGTAGAAAACACTGACTGGCCAGTGAAATACGGTAATGTAAAAGATTATGTGGAGGATAACTTCAATTTCTCAGATTCCCGGGACGAGGATATTTTTGAGTTTCAGGCTTCTGGAGAGGTTGTTATTACTTACAATACAGGCTTTCAATATTGGTATCCAGGTTATGCTTGCGACGCCGTTGCAACAATCATTGATCTCGGGCCAGGTAAATGCACTTCTTATCCTGGAGTAGTGGACTGGATTTTAGAAGCTCATCACTGGGAAACTACAAGGTGCAGTAAGCCTTGGGGGTGGTACGGTCCAGTTCCAGGAGAACAGGCTTCTGGAAGTTGGTATGGTACTGCAGACCATAAACGTTGGCGGTGGATGAGAATCAAGGATTTGCACACAGGGGATGAATGGCCCTATAGAATTCTTGGAACAATAACTAGCGGTGGATCTGGTAATCACACTCGCTGGGCGTATAAGCTGGGTCCTGGGCAGTCTGGGTATACAGATGTTATAACTTCGGGTTATAACCTGAGATCTAACGTAACCATACTAGACCTACCAATACCTTATCTATGGGAGCAATCTTGCAGGGGTGGGTTTAATTGGTATAAAAGAACGGTTAATCATGATGGTGTTGTTACTGAGACAGAATCAGATCTCAACATAGGTTCTTGTATCCATACCGGCCTTTATGGTGTAGGTATTGATGAGAGAGTCAAAATTGCTGCTCTCGCACGGACTACTAAGACTTATAACTTAGATAATTTGGATTATGGTGAATGGCACAATCTGTCACATTGCACTGAAATAGAAGTAAATGTGTACTACAAAACGAAGTGGGATGAGAGTGAGAACTATGATGAGATAAATCCTTTTACCTCCGTTAGGAGTAGTGTTGCTTTGAACCGTTTATATAAGGATATTATAGTCGACGGTGATCAGACAATGTATTCTAGTATTGGATCATATAATTGGTGGAATGGTATGAGAACTGGGCATCAGGCTAAAGGCATGGTATGGGTAGGGCTGCCTTATGATCAGGGCAGTATTGCAATGCCTAGAGTGTATGCTCTGGTAAGGAAGTAAGAAATGAAGGAGTTTGAAACAAGCTTTATAGAACATTTCTCGAATGGCCTGAGGCCAGAAAGCCCCAGTCGCAGGAATGAACCATTTCTTTCAGAGTGCCATAATCTCCGGCCTTATCCAGAGGGTTTGCGGGCTTACGAGGTTTTAGTCGATCCCTTAACTGGAACAGTGATTGACTGGCCTTTTCCTCAGCTTTTTATTGGAAAGAAATATAAACTTTACTTTACTGAAACTGAGCTTTACGAGGTTGCTGCTAATTGGAGCAAAACTAAAAAGCTTGAGACTTTGGGTAGTGGGACTCGGTGGTGTGTTGCAGACTTCTATGATTACATCCTAGCAACTAATGGTGTGAAGATCGCTTATCTTAATCTCGCTGGTGACACCCCGGTGTGGGCTACAACTACAGGCAACTCGGCAATGCCGCTTTTTGGTACAGTGTGTGAGTTTAGGGGCCAGTTGATTGCCGGGAATATCAAGTCTGAGTGGGGTGACTGTAATACTAATAGCGTCATCTGGAGCCGGATTGGTTATGCTGACTTTTCAATTGACACTTCTAATGAGTCTGGTTACTACGTTATGCCTTGGATGGGGACGGTGCAAAAGGTAAAGTCCGCAGGAAGCTACTTCCTCGTTTACGGCACTAATGGTGTGATGGTAGCGACGACTGCTGGGGATCATCCGGGCTTTCAATGGACCCATTTGCTTGATGTAGGAATCTCACAGAAAGGTGCTGTAGGTGATGACGAGAGGGCTCATGTGTTCGTCTCTCAGGATAACGAGCTCTACATGATTGATGCTGGGGTGGATCTGGTAAGACGTTCTGGAGTTGACTTTAAAAAACTGGGTTACAAAGAATTCATTTCTGAGCTTACAGCCTCTGAGATAGTCATTACCTTCGATCCTGGGAGGAGAGAATTTTACATTAGTGATTCAGAGCGGTGCTTTATGCTGACGCAGAGTGGTATGTGTGAGGTGAGCCAGCTTCCCACATCAGTCTGTTACTATAATGGCATTCGTTATGGAACTTTTTCTAACACAGACGACAGTGAAGTAAGGGTTAAAACCTCTGAGTTAGACTTAGGAATTCGGGGGCTGAAAACTTTGGGCAGCGTTGAGGTTTCCGGGCAGTTTCCTACTGACCTCTACGTTGGTGTGGATTGGAAGAATGACCTATCGTCTGGATTTAATACAGGCGGTTGGGTGCCTGCTAACCCGAAGGGAGTTGGAACTCCTATAGTCACTGGAAACGAACTAAGGGTAAAAATTAAGTCGAGTGATTATCAGGATGTTCATTTGGGTTACATGAAGGCCCGGGTAAAAGTAAGCGACAAAACTAATATTAGGGGAATTTACGGTGTTGGTCAAACTGGGAAAGAATCAGGTAACTGAGTATTGGGCTGACCTAAAGAAGGCAGCCAAGTTGTCTCTTCCACCCTTCGCAGGAAAGCGCGAAGATGTAATGAATAACCTTTTAGAGCAGCTGCTAAGTGGAGAAGTCGAAGCCTGGATTATTCATGATGTGGTGGATGCGGCTGATGGGAATAAGAACGCCACGCCGGTTGGTGTGCTTTACACCACTGTGATTACTGATATTAGTACTCAGGCCAGAAGCTTACTGATCTATGGCATCTACGCTTGGGCTCCTTTGAACAAAGACATGTGGCTTCATGGCTATGATATAATAGTACGCTATGCGAAGAGCAAGAAATGTACCTCAGTCTCTGGCTACACCAAAGACGAGGGGTTGTTAGAGAACGCTAAAAAGTTCGGTATTGATACCGAATGGAGATACTTAGTCCACGAGGTGTAATATGGGCGGTGGCGCAGGCGGCGGTGGAAGTCAAGGCGAAATAGACTTTCCAGAATATATGAAGACCAAGCACGGGGAATGGTTGGGAGCGCTTGATACTCTCATCGGCACTGCTCATGCCATTAACCCTCATGCTACTTGGGACCCTTATGATCCGACCGGGCCATTGGCTGAATTGTGGGGCGCTATATGCGCTTACAATACAGTAGTTGATGGTCTTGATTATACAGACGATTGGGGGACTGCCTTTACTTCAGCTAATGCAAAAGTAAGCACAGTGCTAGGTAGCGACCCGACGCTTTCTACAGTAACCGCATTGATGGCTACTCTCTATGGTAAGCTGGATCTCTTCTACGATGACATTAGCGCAATGGACCCGGATGCGTTGTGGACTAGCGCTCATGCTGTGGTTTCTTCGGCTTACAGCGCCGCAGTCACTACACCTTCTTGGGATACGCCGGACCCGGCTGCTGAGGATGCGATAACTTCGGCGGCCAATGCCTTCTCAAGTGCACAAGGCGACATTCTAGACGCGGATATTCTACCCAGGTTTAGGCGTGGGATGCAAGATCTTAATGCAGTTAATACTTCAACTTTTACTACAGGCCAAGCAATAATGCTCGCTTTCGCTCAGCGCGACACAGCAAAGTTTCAGGCTGACTTGAGGGCGCAGGCATTTCTAGAGAAGGACCGGATTCTCGCTCAGGATATTATGGAAAAGAACCGGATGCTGACTGAGTTGGAGTTGAAGAAACGAACCGATTATGCTTCCTACGTGCTTCAGGGAACAGCACAAATTCTCGGCCTTGATCGAGCAAAAGTTGAGATGGTCGGGCAATATGGAGACCTCTACAATAAAGCTTCTTCAATTGAAGCTGACTCGATAATGAAAGACAATGCGCTTGATGTGGATCTTGACATTGCAAAGAAGAAAATTAGGACTACTTTTCTTACCTCTTCAATAGATAGAATGCTTGCGAGCTTGATGACCAGAGTCGAATATGAGCGAGGAGTAGCGCAGCTGGTCACAGAGTATGAGAAGATCCAAATCCAGGTTTGGGATGCTTATTATAAAACAGACCTCGAAACCAATGTAGATGATGCTGAGTGGGATCTGAAAATCTACAACTACGCTGCTAACATGATGGCTTCTATCTCTGGTGCAGCGGTTAGTGCGAATCCTGATAAGAAAAGCTCACCTCTGTTAGGAATCATTGGTGGTGGGATGCAGGGGGCTATGATGGGTAGCTCCTTCGGCCCGTGGGGGATGATAATTGGTGGTATTATGGGCGCCCTTGGTGGGTTGTTCATGTAACTAAACACAAAAATTACCCTGAGAGGAAATTATGAACTTTTTAAACTTTTTGCTTGGGATGCTTGGAGGTAGAGGCGGCGGCCAGATGTATCCTGGTATGTATGGCGGACCGGCTCCAGCACCGCCTCAGCAACAGGCACCTCCTATGCCACAGCTCGGTGGGTCACCAATGATGAATCAGCCTACAGGTGCGCAGCAGCTGGCTCAGGCTTTCTCACAGAACCAGCCAATTCCTGGTCAGCAGCAGCAAAACCCACAGGCTGCGGCGATGCAGGCGTTGCTTCCTATGTTACAGAAGGCTAATGCGCCACAGAAGAAAAGCCTTTTCGGTGATACTGCTTTTAGTGACTTTGCTCGTAATCTGCCAACAAATTTGGCTAGCACTTTCAGGATGGTTGATTACTTATTAGGTGGCAAGGGTTTTAATCCTATGACTCCTGAACAGTATGCTGCGCATCAAGGGCAGGGAATGCTCAGCGCTTCAAGAAACACCCTTAACCGTAATCAGGGACTAAACAACGTTGCAAAGCAGGCAGCACAATTGCTTGGTGGTGATAACCCTTTCAGTAAGGCTTCGATTCAAGTAGACCCAAAAACTGGTAACATAAAAGTTAACGCTTCTGGAGAAGATCCTTCTACAGTAGGAACACCAACTCCTGACCTGGGTGTTGAGGGGCTTAACTTACAACAACGAAGTGCCGGAGCACCTCAGCCAGTAGCACAAAGTGCTGCGGCTCCGACTGCACCTCCAGTCACACCTACTCCCGCGGCACAACAACAAGGAGCTCCATTGTTTCAACTACCTCCACAACCAACGTGAAACGCCCTGACAGGTGAGTGCCCGCCGGGAGCGAGCAGAGCAGAAGATCAGGACTATCAACCCTCTGGTGGCCTCGTAGCCAACCAGCAAATGCAATCACCACTCAGGCCGGCTGCTGGACAAACTCCTTTTGTTTGGCCGACTGGGCAGACCGCGGCTGCTCCGGCAACTGGAGTGGGAGGTACTCCTTCCCAGTACCCCCCTCCGCAGGGCGGGAGGGACTACCGGCTCCAGTCCCTCCCGTCCAACCAACTGATGGACCGGGACAAACTCAACAGCTGGGCGCAGGGCTTCCTTCCGCCGTACCTTCGATGGCCGGGCAGGTAGGAGGGGCTCCTGGTGGAATGCCCGGAGCTCCAGGTGGAATACCCCCTCTAGATCCCATGAGGCTAATGGCAATGGAGATGCTAATGCCTCAGTGGGGATTGCCGAAGTACTCCTTGGGGCTTTCTCCAACGAATCTCATGCGGGCTCTTAACCTAGGTAGAGAAGTGGATGAGCTGAGAAGGAAAACTATCAAAGAAATACTCGGGCTGTCCGGCATGGGAGGGAAGCCCGAGGGTGGTAAATCTTCGAGTAGTGGAGGAAGATCTTCAAGCGGTAGTGGCAGGGTTTCTTCAGCAGGTAGTCCTAGCAAAGCGAAAGATCCTGAAGCTGAGGACCTCAAACAGAAGAATGCTCAGGCTGTTTATGACAAGAAACTTCTTGATTATGAGAAAGGTCTACTTGACCTTGAGAAAAAGAAGTTAGAATTGGCTAACCTCCCTGATGAGCTTAAACGTGAAGCTGAAGATCGGGCATACAAAGGTATAGAGCGTGAGATGAAGTGGTTCAAAATGGGCTCTGACTTGCTTAACGATGCTGGTAACGAAGATAGATCACTGACAGCTTCTGAGATTAACAACTACAACTCTATGTCTCCAGACTACAAACTTTGGCGACAGAGGTTCCGTGAAGAGAAAGAACCTGGCACTTTCTGGGATAAGACGGTAGTCCCGGAAACTACAGTTCAGGGGCTCACCAAAGGTGGTACCGTACCTACGAGAGACGAGATTGCTGATGCCTTGAGAGCCCAGGGTTGGACTGAGGAGCAGATAACTCGCTATCTCAACCAACTGGTTGGAGTACAATAAAATGCCTGTTGATCCGGAACTATATCGTGCCGTAGCTCGCGCCGGCTGGCAGTATGGAATCCCTACGGATTTCTTACTTGCCCAGCTGGATGTCGAGTCCGCTATGAATCCTCTCGCTGTCTCTAGCACTGGCGCTCAGGGGATTGCTCAGTTCATGCCCGGCACGTGGAAAGACTTTGGACAGGGTAGTCCCTTTGATCCTACTGCTGCGACTCAGGCTCAGGCTCGCTATATGAGGCATTTGTTTGATATGCTTGGTGATCCTCAGAAGGCAGCTTCAGCTTACTTCATGGGTCCTGGTAACGTAGGTAAACCTGAGTATAGCCAGGCAGCACAGAAATACCTTGGGGCAATCGAAGAGAAGCTTCCAAAGTTCCAGCAACCCCAACCGTTGTGGACACCTGATGAGCAAACTCAATTAGCTGGCAAGTTAAAAGGTCTCCCTGAAGGCATGGGCGCGACGGCTAATATGGCACCAATTCCTTCAGGGATGCGAGAGGCTGCTAAAGGAATGGGTGCTGCAGAGTTGGTGGGGCAACAGAGGAGACTTTCTAACGAAGACATTCAGCGGGCACTTGTAGGAAAGGCTCCCCTACAACCTGCTCCAATGCAACAGGCTCCAGCACCTACTACTCAGGTCCCACAACTGCAAATGGTTCCACCACAACAACCCAGTGGCAGCCAGCGGGTCCGTGTTATGACGGACGAGGAGTGGGCGGCACGTTTGGCGGCTCAGGGACAACAGCCGGCACAACCAACTGACAGCAAAAATTACCTTGAGTACGCGCAGGACTCTGTCTCTAGGGCTTATCAGACAGCTAGGGATTCTGCAGCTAATCTGTTCAGAGGCCTGGTTCCTGGTGCCACTGCGGACTTGCCGGAGTCTTCAGTTAATGCTCTAAGAATCCTTAATTCTGCTGGAATCACTCCTTCTTCTCGGCTCTGGGATGTGTTACAGTCTCCTGCTGGTAAGGGTATTTTGCAGATGTTGGGAGTGGGTCCTCAAGCTGAGATAGCTTCGCATTTGCTAGACATAGAGAAGCAACAAAGAGGGCTTCTTGAAGAAAATCTTCTAGCCCCTGCAGCAGAGCACTGGAAGCAACGGGGTGAGAGGCTTGTAGAAGAGGGCTACGGGCCGGCAGGAGTGGGCCCCGAGACACCTTGGTATAAGCCAGAGGCTCTCTCCTATTCAGTAGGTAGGGCAGCTCCACAAACTGCTGCCTCTGTAGCAGCCGCTATTGCCGGTGGAGGACCTTTAGCTGCTGGTGTTGTTGGTGGCGGTTTAGAAGCTTCACAAACTTATAGTGAAGCTGTAGAAGCAGGTCTAACTCCAGAAGAGGCAGCTTTACTCAGCACAGCTGCTTGGGTTGGTACTGGTGCGTTGGAGTCTTTGGGTATAGAAGCTGCACTTGGGTCTGTTCTCAAGAAGATGGCAGGGAAACCTGTAAAGGAAGGAATGGCCAGGCTTCTTGGTCGTCTGGCAATGAGCGCGGCTGGTGAAGGATTAACTGAGGGAGAACAGCAAAGATATCTGAACTTGTTAGCTCAGAAAACTTATGATCCCGAAAGAAAGCTTTCGGAGGGTGTAGCCGAGTCTCGGGCTGTGGGTGCCATTCTGGGCACAGGTACTACTGCTGTCGGAGCTGCACTGCCACAGAGACCTCAAACCTTCCCCCATGCTGATGTGCTTGCAGCACAACATCGTGGTGGAGGTCCTGGTTTGCCAGTAGATAGACAACCTGTAGTGCCCACTTGGGAAGAAACTTTCATGGGTGGGCCTGGGGTTCTTTCTCCTGAAGATGAGAGAGTTATCAGGGAAAACCAACTTTATGAGTACCTCCGGGGAGATGAATGGGCTGCTGCTCCGCCACCTACTCACATCCAACAGGGCTATGGTGTGCAAGACCCACAACAGATGAGGGATCTTAGTTGGGAGGGTCAAGAGCAAACGCCTACTCACTTGCGTCAGGGTTATGGGTTGCAGGAGAGTGAGCCGGTTCCTCAAGATCTTACCGGTCAAGGTCCTGGCTTACCGTCTGACGCAGTTCCCCCTCGGGTTCGTTACGTCGAAACGCCGGAAGGCTCTGGTGAGCAAGCTGCGGCAACCCAAGGTGAGTTAACCAGGAATAATTGGCTTAAAGGGATTCTCAGCCAAGCGCTTGAAGGAGCGAGATCAACGGCTGAGGTAGTATCAAGGATCTTCTCTCATCCGCAAGTAATGGAGAACCCCTTAGTAGGCAGAGAAGTAATGGAGATTTTTAGGCAGCAGCTTCGAGGAGGGAAAGAGGCTCCTCCACCAGAAACTGGCCCGCCTACTACTGAAGTTCTCCAAGAAAAACAACCAATACCAACAACTAAGACAACACCGTATGAGACCTTGGAAGAGGCCGAAACGGAGGTTCGGACACGAAACCGCAGAGGTGCGGAATACAAAAATGGCATCCTGCATGTTTACGACACTTATGGAGTTTCTGAAACACCGGAGGGAAAGTTTGTTGTTTATGAGAAACCCAAAGGAGCTCAGGCTACCGAGAAAATTATCGAGGCTTACGGCGAGGAGTACACTTGGAAGAAGGGCCAGCAGAGGCTCTTCATTCATGAGGGAGAAGGAGGAAGAGTCAGAGCAGTTAGCCAGAAAGGTGGATGGAAGAATGAAGGGACGGTTAATAAACCAAAGAATAGGTACATAGAGAAGGCAAGAGAAAAGCTACAGAAACTATTTCCCGACCACACTTTTGATGTGCAGGTTATGGAAGACGGAACGCTACGGCTTAATGGGTATCCTACTGTGGAGGAGACGGCTACTGTTCCGTCGGCTGAATTTCCTGGGTACTCTACAGTGCAGAAAGCTGATGGGAGTGGGTATGATACACCTACCGAGGCACTGAATAGAGGCAAGGAAGTTTTTAAAGAAGAAACTGTTTCTGTTCATAAGGATGCTGAGGGGAAGTGGCGGGCCTCTGGAGAGAGAAGGGCTGATGTTACAGTGCATGAGGCTCCTATGTTAGAGATTCCTGAAGAGATAGATTCTCCTGGAGAGATAGAGCTTCCTTCTGAGTTAAAGCCTGAGAAAGAATTAAAGCCTCCAAAGGAGCTGGAGACTACAGAAGAGCCGGTATCTCCCAAGGATCCCAATTACAAGCCTGAACGTAGACTCAGTTCTAAGAAGCTTCCTCTCCTAGATCTCACTGAAGATAATGCTGAAGAGTTAACCGGACTTAACCCACATGAGGGTGTTAAGATTAGTAGCGGTGTTTCTCAATGGGAGAAGGTAGTTGCTTTAATAGTGGATCTGTTGAGATTAGATAAAGCAGACATTTCTATAGCTACTTATGATGAGTCTGAGTTGTTTAAGGGTGCTCGGAGGGCGATAGTTCTTGAGGAAGTGTTGAGGTATAAAACTGGCCAGCGGTATGGAGTTACACTTACTTATTCTGGTCCTAGCAGGCCTAACAAATACTATGTCTTTATTGGTGAAGAGCTTTCAGTAAAAAACTTTTACACTTTGACTCATGAACTTGCACATGTTTTCTATTATGAGCTGGAGAAAGTTCTTTCTGCTAAAGAGTTTGATGCTATTTACGAGGACTATCTCGCTACCTTTGGGAATATAGCTACTGAAGAAGGAATACCTATAGAGGAGTATAATAAGTACTCCAGTATGCTATTACTGCAGGGTTATGATGAGAACATTGAACTGACTAGTGGAATAATAACTTTTAAAGAGTTCTTCGCTGACCGAGTAGCCACCTACATGACCGACCCTGGGAGGCCTGTAAGGACGCTTGCAGATAGACTTTATAAAAGACTCGCTGATGGTTTCAGAAAGATCTTTGATGTCTTCTTTGGGCAGAGACAAGAGCTTAAAGATGATTTGCTTACTCAGTTCCTGGATTCTTGGACTAAATTGGGCCAGGATGCTGGTAAAAGGGTTTTGAGGCGGGCGATAGAGACGGGTAGGGTTGGTAAAACTGATACTCTTGTCCTTGATGCAGCTGAGAATAAATCCACGATAGATGGCCTAACCAATCTAGTACCTGAAGTAAAGGAACGTTTGCTTGCTGGAGCTTCGAGCCCGCAGAGTTTGCTGGACAGTTTCGCTAAACGAGGTAAAGATCTTGCTCCAGGAGTCCATTATACTCCCGGGACTGCGGCGAGGGTGCCGGTATTTGAGAAATGGATCGGGGAGCTGGGCCTTGAAGACAGTACTGTAATATTGCTTTCTCCTGAAGAGATAAGGAGGAAGAAAGGACACAAGGCCTTAAAGAATCACTTCATTAAAGAGGGGATCAGAAAGTTAGAGAGCGGAGAGTACGGGGCGTTTATAGTTCCTACAAAGTTAGGAAGAGCTGGCCAAGGGGCAGTGGCTTTCTTCCCTGAAATTGGCCCGGATGATAGGTACGGTCTTACTGCTCCTGATGTTCATACTACCTTGCATGAAGCTTCTCACATGGTATGGTGGAAAATCCTTGATGTGTTGGAGAATAATCCCCAAGCTCAGGCAATAGTAGATTCCTTAATGCGGTCTAGAAGAGAAGCGGTAATTGGAGCGAGAGATCAGTATGAAGAGTTTTTGAAAGGCTCACATCCGCTGTTTCTAAAGAGAGAAGAATTCGAACACTTGATTGGACAGGAAGCGGATAGAGATTACCTCCTTGCTGCGGATGAGTTGGTTGCTGAAAGTTTTGCCCGCGCCGGGATGGATCCTGAGGGGGCGGTGTGGAATGATTTAGAGAAGATTTTAGCTGATGAGGTAGTGCCACATTATAGGAAGGCTTTGAGTTACTTCTACTCAGGTAACCAGGCTTCTGATTATGTTTATTCAGTCTTGACTGACGTGTTGAAAGACTCTCATGCTAAAGGCTGGGGCCTGGCAGCTAAAGCTGCTGGTATGAGAAAGGATCAGCAGGAGAAGTTGGCTCAGAGACTTCAAGCTGAAGCCAAACGGGATGGGATTTCGCTGAGTGAAGCAATTAAGCATGCGGGGTTTGAGTGGGCAGAACGAGAGATCCTTGAGGCTGCTGGTGAGAAGGCGGCTGTGGGAGAGAAAGCTGAACCTCCCATCTCGAAACAAATTTTGCGGGGAGAGGGGAAGTTAACCGGTAAGCAGAAAGCTGTTTTTAAAAGGATTTCTAGTGGAGCTAAGAGGAAGAAACTCTCTATTGAAGACTACATCGAGCAGAATCAGAGGTTGTCTGCTAAGGATAAGGCTTATGCTCGGGCTGTGGTAGAAAAAGTAGCCAGGCTAAGAGAGAAAAATGTTGAAAAAGAACAGGAGGAGATGAAGGAGCTGGGGCTTTTTGTGGAGCCTCCTGCTGATAACTCCCCTGAAAGCACCCAGGATTACTTCGATCGGTCTCGTAAAGTGGCAAGTGAAGCTAGACCCGAAAGCCTATTAACCCGAAAACAGCGAGTGACCACCGCAATTTATAAAGCTTTCTTTGAACAGAGCGCTGCGGCAGAGAGAATCCTCAGGCGTTTTGGGGCAGCTGGAGCAAAAGCGTTTAACCTACTTGCTGCAAGAGAGGGAGCTACTACCGCCGGTAACATCCGTTATGATGAAGCGTATAGGAAGGTTTGGTGGAAGTTAAAAGAACGAGAGCGAGAAATCCTCAACGATCTGATTCATGTCATGCGTGTGAAGTCGCTTTATGAAGGAGGAAAAGGGAGTAAGGTTCAAGAACTGTCACATGAAGCGGCTAATAATTATATAAGTAACTTTGGCAGGGTTAATGGTTTGAGTCCTCAAAAGGTAGCTGATCTGATGAACCGTGCGAATGAGTTCTTCAAAGTCACTGAGGAGATTCTAGAGTTTGCCATGGAAGAGGGGTTGATTAGCAAGAAGCATTACGAGTATTTGAGGGACTTTGATTATTCTCCCAGACGTTCAGAGGCTGAGTATATCGAGTTCATTAAAGCTATAGACTCCCAGCGTGATTATGCTAACCTTGGAGGGAAGAGCAAGGTTTCTGTGTGGGATAGTGGGGTTGAATTTTTGTCTCCTGGAAAGAAAGGAGAGGTGTTTAATTTACAGACAGACTTCCTTCTGAGGCAGTATATATTGAGGATTTATGGGAGGGCTCTTAATAACCGGGCTGTCAAATCGCTGATGGAAATTGCTGAGCTGCCAGGGACAGAGAAAATTGTCTCTCAGAAACGAAAGCCCGGATTCCATGCTATTCATTATAGGTCCCACGGTAAAGATGAAACGCTTTACCTCCATCCTGAGCTTGCTGAAGGGTGGATTAAGATGCCCAAGGATTTTTCTCATAGGATACTTAATGTTTTGGGGTGGATTTCTGGAGCCAGACTGCTTAGGTTCTTCGCTACTGGACCTGGTAAGCCCACGTTCTTTGTAGTCAACTGGCCTCTCGACATAGGGACTGCTTATCTTACTGCGCTTAGACCTCAAGGTAAAGGATCTAAACGAATATACAGCACCTTTCCAATTAAAGGTTTGGGACAGGTTCTTGCCGATGAATCCGTCGCGGTCTGGGACCAGGCAATGGATAAGTTGCGTGGTAAGCACCATGATGGAGATAGTTGGGTAACGCTCTATGAGAAATATGGTGGAATGACTGACTTCCTTCATGCAGGCAGTGCAGATCCGGCCACCTACCGAGGACCTTCCAAATTAAAGTCTGTCTTAGATGCTATTAACACGATGAACCGTGTCTCTGAAGTAGCCACAAGGGTAGCCATTACTCGAAGGGCTACGATGCAGATTGCAAAAGAACGGGGGATGACAGTAGAGCAAGCAAAGAAAGACAAAGAGATCATGAGCGAGGCTGTGGCAGCGGCGAGAGCGTATATTGACTTTCATCGAGGTGGTTGGATAGCTAAGTCTCTGGATTCAGTAATGCCTTATACTAATGCGGCGTTGCAGGCAACAAGGAGTGCCGGAAGGGCGGCTCGTAGAGATCCTGTAGGATTTGGGATTGCAGTTGGGTGGTTGGTTTTAGCGGAGATGCTTAGAAGGTGGTGGCTTGAAGAAAGTGATCCAGAATTTGTTAAGGCGCTGGAGCAACAGCCTTATTACGATAGAAATTACTACGTTTACCGCCTTCCTGAGTTCCTTGACAAATTCCAGGATGGCAAACGAAGGCATGCTTATTTAACGATAAGAAAGGATACTGTCAGTGGAGCAGCAGCTGAGTTGGCTAAGCAACTTTACAACACAATGCAAGGTAGAGAGGCTGACGTTGCTTCGGCCGCTAAGGCGTTTAGGGACTTCGTTCCTTATACTGTTGGTTCAATACCTATGTTTGATGCTTGGCTTAAAGGTGCTGGAAACTTTGAGCTTTATCGGATGAAACCGGTTTGGTATGGTTACAGAACACCGCCTCACCAAAGAGCTTACACAAGCACTAACCAATTTTATGTAGATTTGGCGGCAAAAGTAAAAGAGAGTACTGGGATGGAAATAGCTCCGGCCCAGGTACAAGCAGCAATGCAGTCGTTTTTTACTAAGGATAATATTTTCGCTAATGTTTTCGGCACTGCTTATAACGATGTTTATTCCACTCTTACTCCAAGGCAAAAGGCCAAACTCGAAAAGAATTTCTTCGAGATGGCCCCTGGAGTGAAGAGGATGATTAAGTATACAAACGCGCCGAAGTGGGAGAAGAGAAAAATTAAGAAGATCAAATGATCCTCTCAGGGTAAATTTTGTTCTGAGTTTTTTCTCTTCTCTCTTCCTAAATACTTAATTACATGCCCTTGACCAGTGATGTTTCGAGTTACAACTCCCATCATTTCTAACGTTTTGACTACTGATTCAAGTTCCACAAAAGTAGCATCCTGGTGGAACTTTTGAACCAAGTCGTTAAATGTTACTTCCTTCTGTAGACCACAATATTCTATTACTCGGGGGATTACTTCGGAGATTGGGCTCCTACCAATTCCACTTACAGCCTTTGGCATGTTAACTTCTGTTGCTTCTAAGATTTCCTTTGCTCTTTTAAAGTCCTGCTTTCTAACTACCATATTTCCATCTAGACGTGAGGCCGAGAGTATTAAAGAGAGCTTCTGCACATGAGTCTGCCTTCTCTCATAGTAAGGAGCGAGGTTGTATGTGTCGAAGACTTTCTCTTCTGCCGGATGTTCCACTGTATACCAATTAGCCCACTCTTTAAGATAACCTTCGGTAGGCTTCATTTTACCAACCATAAGGTGAATGTGCTCCAGGTCGGTTGTTAGCTTTTTTCTCAGCTCCATTTCTCTCGGTCCAATGAACGGAAAGGGGATGGTTTTTCCTTTTGCACTTTCGTAGACGAAGATGATTCGAGAGGCTAAACCACCTCCGGCTGTATCACGAGGCAGTGAACTGTTGATGAGTTCTGGAGTTGTGGCTCCTAAAAGGTTAACCCACACACCTGCCACGTGATCTTCGCCCTGGGTTTTAGTGCTATATTTCCAGCGGTCTTGACAATCATACCAGCTAATAAGGTCGGTGATTAGTTGTTTGTTTTGCTATCCTAAAAATACAGTCAATTCCTCGTTAACTATCGTAAGCGAAGAGTGCATTATATGCTTCCCTTCCGAGTCTACAGAGGCAAAGTTAGACTCTCTCAAGTCCCGGATCAGACGCTCCCTTGTGACGGAGTCTGCTGCTACGTTCAGTCCAATGTCGTAGAGAAGGCTGAGACCCGGTCTCATTGCCGTGCCCTTTCTGGCCTTACCGCTAGGACCAATCAGAACAATGTACATGTTGGGGTAGATAGGTGAATGACCCCAATCCATGCTGACCTTGCGCTGTAACACCGAGGCAATGCAGCTAATAGCTGTCCAAAGTCTATAAAGGTAAGGGGATTCGACTGTATTCTCAGTAAACTCCATGAAGCCATCAATCCAGTCCTCCAGATTGCGAGAGTTGTCTTTCATTCGTAAGCTCCTCATAGAGTTCTTTTAGTTTCCAAGAAAGTGCTTCAGTTGAAGGGGGGAAGTTTTTGTGTTTCAGCTCTTTTCCTTCGCTTTTGGAAAGGTTCAGGCCGATAGTGAGGTCTGCAAGAACAGGAATTTCTCTGCCGTTGTGGTAGAGGGAGCGTTCTAGAGAGCTCTTGATTAACATTAGAATGCGGGCTATTCTATCCCATCCAGCCAAGAGTGGGATCTGAAAGCCTACTGAGTCATGGATCTGGTTTAATAGCTCTACAGGACCGAAGTCCGCAGTGTTGTAGTATATAAAACATATGCCTTCTTTGTTGATCTTATCTGCGACGGTAGACTGTGGCAAGTGGGCATAGGCTTGGTTGTAGGTGTTCAGTGAGAGTTGGTCTAAGAAAACTCGCTTCCGTCCGTAAAGGTTGGTGACGGTCCGGTCTTTCAGTAGCATAGCCTTAATAATTTGGTGATAGTTTCCTCTAATCCCTGGGTAGGCTTTGTGGTAGCCTTCCACTATACGCTTTCCATCGTTCTCTGGTATTTCACAGGTCAGAGCGAATTTCCTGAACCCTTCTCCATAATTGAGCGAGTGGTTAGCCTTCTTGCCCCAAAAGCGCTCGCTGTATTTGCTTCCGCCTATGGTGCTGGAGCCTGGCTCATCACTGATTTCTTCAATGGGTTTGTCAAAGATTCTAGAAGCCGTCAGGCGGTGCATGTCGATACCTTGTTCGAAAGCTTCGATCATTTCAACTACCCTTCCTACGTAAGCCACAATGCGGTTTTCTATTTGGCTCAAATCAAAAGAAAAATAAAGGTAGCCCTCGTCTGCGACCATATAACGAAGTAGATCATGAGGCCAGTTCTGTTGATTACCACCGGTGTCGAAGATGTTTTTTGAGCTGCTTAACCGACCAGTTTCAGCTCCTACTGGGTTGTAGGAAGAACGATACCGGCCATCAGGGTCTACGTTGGAGTGGTTGAGGTATACACCTAAACGTTTACTTAATCGACGGTGTTCCAGAATGAGGTCAGCTTCTTTAACTCCTTTGCGAGCTAGACGTTTCATAGCGGTTTCATCAGTTGTTGGTTTGCCGTCTTTTAAATAAGGTTTGTGTTTAAGAGTTTTGTAGAAGTATTCTTTAAGTTGAGTAGGAGATCGTGGATTCAGGTCAGTTCCTGTAAGTTCTTTTAACTCAGCTTCGAGCTTTTTTACTTGGGCTGATGTTTCTCCGGCTTCAGTAGTCATACCGGGGAGATCAATTTTAATCCCTCTTTCTGTCATGTAAGTGAGGGGTGGAATTAGTCCTACTTGACGTTGGTAGGTTTCAATGTTACCTTGCTTAGCGAGCTCTTCATAGATACGTGGAAAAGCCCGGGCAGTAGCAATGGTATCAAGGGCGTTGTAGGTCCAGAAGTTCTCGTAGGAACCACCAAACTTCATGTACTTCTTTCCTTCGGCCTTGTAATATGGCATATCTGTGTGGACAGAAGTGATGAAGTCTAATCCCGCACGGAAATCTGGATAGCTGATTTTCTGTGCTATCATAGTGTCGTTTATCGGGCCAGAGATTTTAATTCCATAGCGACGGAGGAGGAAGCTAGAATCAAAAACCAGATTTTGTCCTCTCTTTGCTATTTTCTCATTTTCGAGGATGTTTGCGATTAGCTTCCATAGGGCTGTCTCCTCTTCTAAAGAATAGCGATCTCCGGCCCCATTAACGAAAGGGATACACATAGAGCGTTCTTTGAAAGTAAAAGCGAGACAGGTCACGTTTTCTCTAATAACTTCGATGTCAAAGTCAACGCTTTCTATTGGGTAGTGCTCGTCGTGCTCGAGTATCCAAGAAAGAAACTCAACCGCTTCTCTCAAGGTAGGAGTAATGTTTACTGGGATGTCTGAGTCTCGGCTTCCATTCTCGAGGACTCGGAGAGCCTTTTTTATGTCATAAGAGATGAGGTATTTGTTGAGGTATACATTTTTTGGTGGGAGGATTGTTGCCGGATGGAGGGTTAGAGCGACTGGAAGGCCTGGGATTAAAGTTGATTCTACAATAGACCCTCTCCACTTTGTTATACCCTGTCTTCCGGTTAGAGCCCAGGCAGATATACCACCTAAAGCAACAGCCATTTGAGGTTTTATATCGAAGAGTTCTTGTTTCAAGTAATCAATGTAAAGGTCACCGTCGTTGAGTGTTCGAGGAGTTCCTTTGAGTTTTATGTAATGATCAATAGAGTGGTCGTAGTCTTTGATCACGTTAGTAATGTAGTGGTCACTTCGAACTACTCCGGCCATAGCGAGGCAAGCATCGAATTCTCGGCCAGCTGGTCCGACAAAGGGCCTTCCCACTCGAAGTTCTGTCTTGCCTGGCTGTTCTCCAATGAAGGCGAGCTTTGGGTTTTTCGGCCCTTCGCCTTTGACTACTAGTCTGTTTGGTGGTAGAGTAAGTCTCATGCAGATCTCCCTCCCCATAGAATGGCTTGTATTTGAGATATTTTTTCTTGGCAGTTAACTAATTCTTTGTACGTGAGTTGGATTTTTTGCTGGTGTTTCTTGATTTTGAAGGCTATTAGCATACCACAAACTAAAAAGCCTAAGATAAAACTCAGGCTCATTGAAAGGATAGCTAGTGTTATAGTCATGGATACCTCTCAAAGCAAAAATTAATATGAGTTGTTGACCCTAAGCACATATCCATCTTTGCAACTTTCCTCTAACTCCCAACCGGTGCATTTCATCAGCTGCTCGTGCGCTGCTAGAATTGTATTGCCACTACCCAGGAAGGGGCAGAGAATAAGACTGTTGGGTTTGACAAAAGCATCGAGGATTTCTTTGAGTAGTTCTATTGGCCGCTCTGTTGGGTGGTAGCGTTTGTCGAATGGTACTATTGGGTAGGTGAAGTGGGCAGCCCGGCCTTTACGATTCAGCGTTGCTTCTCCCTTACGAGCATAAGTGAAGAAGTCTACTGTAGCGCCGAAAGCAATCTCCGGGTTGCCAGAGTAACCACCAGTACCAGCTTTTACCCACACTCCTGGTGAGTGGATAGGTTTCCAGCCGGTTTCTTCTAGCAATTGATTTACTTGGTGATTCCAATGACTCAGCGAATGCCACACAACTATCCAAGAGTCTGAGCGAGCAACCCGGAAGCATTCTTCAAAAGTTTTGCGTAGAAATTTTGAGTAATCTTTTTTAGGTATCTCTTTATACCCAGTGTAATGGTTGCTGTGTGAGGCTCTTAGCTTATTGAACTCTATAGCATAAGGTGGGTCGAGTTCGATCATGTCAACCGAGTCGTTCGGTATGTTTTTAATGCCTTCGAAGAAGTCACCTACCACGTAGGAGTTTATCAGTTGTTTCTTCACATAGTCTGGCGTTTCATTGATGTTGTAGGCTTCAGCCGCCTGCTTGCGAGTAATCAACTCGCCTACTTTTTTCATTCTCTTCGCTGCATCGCTTTTGGTTTTACACCCGTCAAAAAGCTCTGGGCATTGCTCCATAGCATCAGCAAGGGCGAGGTCTTGCCTGACGGAAGAGACACTGATACCAAGTAAGCCAGCTGTTTTCTCTTGAGACCAGCCATCGGTTTTAATTGCCGGAGCTGCCTTCCCATGCTTCTTTTCCTGAAGCTCGTGAATCTTCCTCTTCAGGGCGTTCTGCTCCTTCCAGTCCATATCCTTGCGGAAAAGGTTTTCACTCAACTCGATAGTTAATCTGTCTTCTTCACTAAGTTCATCTTTGACGATTCGGACTTTCGCCGTGGACTGCTTGAGTTGCTTCAGTGCTTCGAGCCTGCGACCTCCGGCAAGAAGAGTAAGCTTACCATCAACCTCATAACAGACGAGTGGTTGGATAGTTCCAATCTTTTTGAGGTTGCTGGCTAGTTCTTTTAAATCACCATAATCCTTACGTGCTCGTTCACCAACTTCTATCTCACTTAGTTTAACAGTTCGGTATTCTTCGTTAACTTCCACTTCTCATCCCCTCCAGTTTCTTTAACAGGGCTGCTGCTCTATCAGCAGAGAATTCTTGCTTTGGTTTTTTATCAGCTTTAGGTTTTGTGGTTTTTGTTAAGGGCTTTTCTCTAGAAGCGATCCTTCGGGCCCGTCGTATTTCTTGGACTAATTTAACCGCCTCATCGAAGTGCATCTCTGAGATTGATACTTTAAGATCCTTCAGTGTAGCCATCAGAAGCATCCTTTAGAATAGAGAACACCTCCCGGGGCGCGATGTTGCGCTTCAATAAGGCACTCATTACATCAAATCTGCCCTCTTCACAAAGAGCAATGATGTCGTCAAGAATGATGCCGATCAGAGGCTTGCGCACTCCGTGGGGGAGGTATTTTTGGAGTTTCCGTTGTTGCTCTGGAGTGATTCTTACTCCAAAGTTCGGTTGGTAATCATTCCCGGGCATTTTAGTTCCTCTCCAAGAAGATTTTTTATTTCTTCTGTGTTAATGGTGGCAGTTCTGTAGGTGGAGTCGTAAGGTTTAATTAGTTCCATTTTTCTGATTGGTTTGTTAAGGTAGTAGGCAGCGCCTAGTTCTTTCTTGATTCCTTTTGAGCTCTCCCAGCCTTCAAGAGTTAATATTACAAGGGTATCACAAACAGGTAGAATTGATAGATCAATGTCGAGCCAGTAGTTGTGTTGTATGGTTCTACTTGTCATTAGATGGAGTTTGTGTGAGTATACTATCGGGGAGAAGACTACATGACCGTTTTTGATTAAGTAAACTGTAGCCTTCAAAGCTTCTTGGTAGTTGAGTTCCTCTTTTGCTGGATCAGAGCTGGAGTATGGTGATGCTAAGTATATCATAGCTCTGCCTCTTTGCTGTATTGCCAAGGTGGCCTGTTGTCTGTTACAGTTTCAGTTTTGCAGTTGCAGTCTTTGACGAACAACCGCGCCGTGCCGTCGTCGTCTTTGAGAGCAGCTGTGATGGTCTTTTCTCTTCCACATATGCTGCAGACAACTACTACTTCAAGATCGAGACCTATAGTTACTCCCATTTCCCACCTTCCAAGTATAAGTATTATGCTTTTTCCCTTTTAGACTAGGGGCGCAGAGCGCCCCCTGTCAACTGAGGATAAAAATTGTGATGAGTTGGTTAGCTGTAGCTTTTCAAATATAGAGCTATCCCACCCATCTTCGCTGCGACTTCCGCCACGTGGTCGGCGTCGAACATGTGAGAAGAGCCAGCGGCTTGGGCCTCTTTGAGCAGAACTTCCTCTGTTGCAACGAGCCCATTACCGAGGAATTCTATTGCCGCTTGGGCCTTGCGGCGTTCACGCTCGACCATCTCGAAGAACTGTTTGTTTTCCATGGCTTCTTAGTTCCCTACTACAAAGCGTTTTACTTTATTCTGCCGGCCATAGTCTGAGTCTTCAATCCCGACGATGGCCCAGCACTCTTCCCCACGCAGATCTTCAAGGTCCACACCATTTGGATCTACTCCGACAGCGTCGAAGAAAGACTTCAATTTCAGCTTCGTGGCATTCAACTGTCGTGCTTCCATCTCCGGGTGAGGCAAGCCCATGAAGTAGTTCATCAAGTTTGCGTAGGGATATTCGACCGGCTCAAGCAGAGGCATAATGTAAGCGTTGCCGTTTTTGTCTAAGTCTTGTTTCACCGAAACCACCCGCAGTTTTACTTCCGTATCTGCCGGGATGAGTTCAGTTTCTTTGGTATCACTCAGGTCCAATTCAAGAAAAGGCATTTTAAGCTCCTTTAAAAGTTGAAGTTAAAACTGGCTCCCGCTAAAATCTCAAGCCTTCCATCCAGGATTCTCCTGAAAGTGTTCTCCTGGGTAGGAGAGCGAAGTCAGAAAATAGCGAGGGCCTGAAAGTGTTAATCAACATTCCATGTCCCAGGCAGCGGCTTTGTCTCGGTAGTGATCCCAGCTTTCTTGAGAAGTCTCTCGATGTTAGGTTCTTCGAGAGGTTCTAACTTCCCGCAAGCTGCTAAACGGGATCTTGCGAGGTCTCGGCCGGTGCTTTCTAAGAGAATTCTGCGCTCGATTCCCTTAGAGGTTTCCTTGGTTTGCATTACCCAGATCTCATCGAAGAGAAGAGGGACGGTCACCACTCCCTTGCCAGTAGTCATCAAGCGCCGGATGAATTGCCCGGAGATTTCATCTCTTATAACTTCCAGGTGTGCTGTGACTATTACATCGCAAGGGAGGTTTAGTAGTTGGTTCAAAGCGTTGTTGATAGCTACTTTTTGTGGTACGTAATCTTTGGTGAAACGCGGAGGCTTGCCTGCTATACCGTCTTTTGCGAGAATTGCATTCATCAGCGCGTCGGAGAAGCTGGTAAGAGAATCCAGATAGTAGGTTCCAAAATTGTGGTAGAAATTATCCTTCAGCCGACCTTCGGTCTCCTTTTCCCACTCTTTATAAACAGCCGGCTTAAAGGGGTTTTCCATTTCCCACCTACTATCTACAACTATCTCACCTTTCTCAATCCACTGGCGCAATCCCCGGGCGGTACCTTTGTCGAACGAGTCGATTAAGACAGGTTTGCGGGCTGTAGTCGAGAGGTAGCTCTTTCCACTACCACTTTCTCCTAAAAGGAGAACGTTAATTTTGTTAGCCGTTTGGGTTTCCTTTTGAAAGCGGTTAATTGCTTCGAGTCGCTTCAGGTGTGACTCATTCATCCTGTGGCTCCTTTGTTGATAGCTTCCCTTGAGTAGGATCCCAGAATTCTACTCTGAAACCAGGCGGAGGTCCGAGGTCCATTTTGTGTAGGGGGTTTGGCCAGGCAATACAGAAGTCGTGATAAGGGCAGAGTTGCATGTATTCAGTACAAGCTGGCGGGCGCATTGGAAAGGAAGACATAATTTGATTCTTCTTTTGGTCTTCTAGCGATTCATACTCATAAAAAATGTCGCCTATTGCGACGTTAGTTTGTGTTGTTACTATAGCAAGTTGCTTTTCACTCATTCTGATTGGTAATTGGCGCAGTTCCACAGGTGGCTTGTCTGTCCTAATCCCTTTGCGTTTGTAGAAAACTACTTGGTCTATTACTACTTGGTCAACGAACTCACTGCCGTAGGTCAGAGTGAGAGCTAGGTAATAAGAACAAACTTGGGTTGAGAGTATCCACTGATTGTCAAAGAGTGAAGAGACTCCACTTGCTGATTTATGTTCCCAGATTGAGTATTTGCCAGTGCTTTTGTCTTTGAGAACGGTGTCGAGACGGAAGACTATGTCATAATCAAAAGACACTGGCACGAAGCCGACCACCTCTACACCCATGACCTCGTAGTCACGGTTGACTTGCTCCCCATAGGTCATAGCGTAGAGGTGGAGGGCCAGTGCCAGATTGTGAGGGGTTTTGGGGAAGTAATTCTCGTCTTGCTCAGGAGGGAAGTGCTCGCGCCAGACGGCTGTGGCATCAGTGACGGCTTCTTCGACTTCTGAGAATTGAGAATTAAACAGCCTCTCCAAGCCGGTGTGAAGGGCTTGGCCGAAAATTAAATGGTTATTAGGAATATCCGGTCTCCAGCCGAGAAGGTAGCGGTAGAAAAACTTTCTCGGACAGGTCTGGAAGTCGATGATACTTGAGGGGTCGAGTAATTGGGGTTCTCTCATTAGTTCCTCACTAAGAGTAAAAATTACCCTGAGTTGTAGTTTTTCACTTCTATAATTACCGGGAATCGAGGGACTCCCTTGTTGGTCTTAGCCTGGTAAGCGACTACTGCAACGTTACCAGTAAGGTGTTCACGGATTGCCCATAGGTTTTTTCTTTGTTCTTTGGTAAACCCTGAACCTACACTAAAAACATTCCCTTCTGGGTCTGTTACTTCAAGCGCGCCCAAAGTGCCTTTAGGTTCGCCGTCTATTGAGGTTTCTTCTTTGGTTCCGATTATTAAGTACTCATCGGAGCGTTTTGGCTTGAACTTTAATATTGAGTTAGATCTTTTCTCTACATAGATGTTTCTTGGATGCCTGACTATTATTCCCTCGTAACCTTGAGAGGATACCTCGCTTAGCATTTTGTAACAGAGACTTTTGTCTGCTAAATGAGTGGCTACTAGTTTTATTGGTCCTTCTTCTAGTTCTACTTCATTGAGAAGTGCTCTATGTCGAGTTTCAAAGGGAATTTCTGGGATTTTGCAGTCGAAAATGTGGTAGTCGAGAAGGTAGGCTTCTGGATGACGCAAGCGTTTGGCGGCACTGATGATCTGCTCGAAGGGCCAGCCGTGCTTGTAGATCTCGCCATCAAGATCCATTCTGGTCATGTTATTTTGGAGGACTCTGCTAGTTAACTCCTCTGAGATGTGAGGAAGGTCTAGTTCGTTACCTTCACTTGTAAGGAGTTGGTAGCTTTCTGTAGAGCGATTCCACTGGGCTATGCAGCGGAGGCCATCCAATTTTGGTTGGTAGTAAACGTCTGGGACTGTCCAACTTTGCAGTCGCTTCCACTCTAGCGGGTAGCAAAGCATTATTCCCTTGCGTCGTTGCCAGTTCTTCACAGTGGCTCCTTAAAGTGCCGGGCGACAAGGTTCATAGAAGTCACTTTAAATCCTAATGTAGACTTCTATAGCATTCGCCCGGCACTCAGATCAAATTTTATCCTGAGTTACTTTTTGCTGGCCATGGCCTGCAGGTTCTTCATCATAGCCGCCTGCTCGGCAGGAGTGGCGCTGAGGAACTTTTGGATGAAGACCTTCTCAGGGTCCTTCCTGGCCGGTCCCTGCATCGGATCCCAAGAGTTCACAGATTCCATGATCATCTCAGGAGTGGAGCCGTCTTCCAATCCTCTCCTGATGACGTCTTGAAGTTTTACCTTCAAGTGGGCTGTGGCCAGAGCTACAGTTCCTTCGTCCCCGAACTTTTTGGTGAACTCGGGGACGGTGGTGGGCATTTCGTACTCAATTTCCAGCGCTTTTGACCTCTCTTCGTCGAGTACTTTCTTTTCGGCCCCTTCTTCGTCCGTTATGATCTTGTACTCGGGCTTCGTTGCCTTTACTTTCACTTTTTCCATCATGACTCCTTCATTTTGGTTTATGTTGCTTGAGCAACCTTATAATGAAGAGGATAACACAAAAATATTGTTTTGTCAACAAAAAATTTCAATTATTTTTCATAACAATTTCAACTATTTATCCCCTATTCCTCAACCAAATCGTACTTCACCAGCTGAGGCGCACAGGATAGTATCACTACACGCTTCGTAGTGAGGGCTCCTTGTTTGAGAGTAGCAAGGCTCTCTTCCAGAACGAAGAGCGGGCATCCAGTACCACAGTGGGTGACTATTACGTCGTCGGTGTATGCGTCGAAGGGACAGAGTTGGGCTTTCCAACCATCTGGTCGCTTTACCTTTAGCCACCCGTTCCTAGTTAATCTAGCTTCCATCAACTTCTCCTTTCTTGAAGTACTCTTCCACTGCCTTGGAGGCTTCCTCTTCCATAACTTGCATTTCTTCTTCGGTTTCCAACCATGCGGCTTCCTCTATCTTCTTCCACGTCGCGGTGTGGGTGCCGAAGAGCTCTTTGAGTGCCGGAAGGCAAGAAGACGTAGTGTAGTTAAGTGTTTCACCTGGCAGACCCTCTTGCAATGCAAGCGCTACCAGGTCGCTTCGGGAACGAACTATCAGACCACGAGACTGAAAAAACCTAGCCCATCTGGCTAAGGCTTTTACTGGCACTCGGGCTGAGAGACTCACAGTATTAGGTTTCACTTTTCTCCTCCTAAGAAAAATCTAATTCATCTACTACAATAAAAGAGCTCACCCTCCAAATTTCTCTAACGCAGTGTGCGTTACAGAACTTAAAAGCAACCTTGATACAGGGTGTAGTACTTGGGACAGGTTCTTCTTGGATGGCCAGAATATAGCCCAGTACACGAAGCAGAGTAGGAAAAACATGTAATCCATGGTCGATCTGCAACGTTGAAGTTGAGAGGAGGTCTGCGTGGTATTCTCTTCCCACCTGGTACCGGAAGGGTTTTTCTCCTTCCCTGCGCCTGAACTTTTCAAGACGATCTGCGAAGGGCCGATGAGGAGTGCGATACCCAAAGCACCAAATCTCACCGTTCCTTGATGGTTGTTGTTCGAAGTTTTTTAACAACTGGGGCCAGTAGTTACAATTCGGGTGCTTGGTTTTGTTTCGAAAAGTTATCTCTTCATCCGGGTTGTAGGTGCCAGAGAGCCAACTGATGTACTCCTCTTCGTAGGTCACTTTTTCCTCCTCCTTTGCTTGTAGCGATAATAAAGGGTCTTTGAGATTCCCTCTGCCTTACAAGCACTGAGGTAATGCTCCCCTGTGGCGACTCGGGCAAAAACCCTCGCTACTGCGACTGCCTTGGATTTGGCCCAATTAGCACACTGCACGGAGCAATAGCGGTGGTGGCGGTTTTTTATGGTAAGAGACATCTCCTTACCACAAACCGCGCAGTACTTTTTATACACCTTTGCTCTCATAGCCTTTTTTCTCTCGCCATTCTTCGCGCTCTCGCCGGGCTTCCTCGATCATTGCAGCGACTTCTTTTTCAGCAAAAGAGGTCCTTCCTGAGAGACCTTCAATATACACCGGCCTGACATTCTCAGCTGTTCCGTTGAGGATGTTTCCCAGAAACGATCGGCTAATCCCCATAGATTTTGCACAGTCTTCCAAATTGATGGCATTTTTGAGAGGCTGTGTTGCTTTAGCATAGAAACGCCTGTTTGACTGGCGCACTGGAGCACTTTGTTCTTTCACTTTGACTTCAAGTCTTTTCAGTTCTTCTTTTAACTCATACAGAGATATAAAAGCATCGTCCAGGCTCTCTATACACTCTTTGATTGCATCGGCAATATTCATGGTTTTCTCCCTTTGTGTTTCAAGTCGCCCTCCTCCCGTCTACCTTGGGTAACCACCACGGCACGAGGTGCCGGTGAGAGAGGCGGTGAGGCTTCGGAGGTTAATTGAGCAATCTCTTGTAGAGTTACCTCAAAAGGGCGACTCAAGGTAAAAATTGCGATTAGTTCCAATAACCTGCTACCTCTATCCTCACTGTCTTCACCCCGTACTCGAAGTTCACCATCGTAATGGTGAACATCTCATCCTCTTCGTTGAAGAGGGCTCTCGGCATCTCCAGCCAATCCCTGAGGCATTCTTCCTCAGGGTCCACTTCAAAGATTACACTTGCCATTCTGCCCCTTCTTGGGGCAGTCAAGATCTCCCTTGCTATCTCCTTGTAAGTCATCTCTCACTCCATTCCCACTGCTGCCGGAGATGCAGAGTGATTTAGGTTAGTGCATCCGATGGAGTCACCTTGGAAGCAGAACATAGTTCTGTCTCCGGGGTGCCAACTTATACTCCTCCTTGCCAGGTAGTAGTCCCTCCCCCAAGGAGACCACCTTAGGACTCTCTCTTGGGTTGGTTCGTTCTCAAACTGGAAGAACCGGCTCTTCGCTCTTTCACTTATCATTTTTTCTCCTCTTCTCCATAAGGCACGGTCATAATCTGTGCATAGCAACCGTCCCAAGCCCGGATGTATAATTCAGAGAACTCAATCTCCCAAATCTTATCCAGAGCTCGGGCTTCGTCACATTTCAAAAGGAGTTCGGTGAGAGCCTGGAGCTCCCTTCCACTGATGTTAACTCTAATCACTCCTCCTCCTCCTCCTCCTCTTTCATACTCGTTAAATCCTCGAGCTCTCCTAAAGTTACGGCCGAGGAGATGTCTTGGATTGGTTGGGGCTTGCTAGGCCCTAGCCTTTCAATGGCCAAGTACGTGTATTCCTCGGCCATTCTACAGTTGGCTTTCATTTTCTCAGGAAGCCTGCCGTCGGATATCAACTTTGAGAGGATTCTCCTTTCCACACCGAGCATCCTTCTTACACTTTCAAGTGCCCGGTGTGGGTCTTTTTCGGTGAACATGTCTAGTATTTTTTTGAAACTCATCACTCCTCCACTGCCTTTTCAGCGTTGACTGCTGACGCTAAGGTCAGGCCTAGAATCAGCAGCTCATCGTTCCCAGTACTCTCAGAGATAACCCTTAACCTCTCACCAACTAAGGCTATAAGGTTGAGTTGAAACCCCTCAACCTCATACCAATGACTATTTTTGAAGTGCATTTCCATTCCGAGTCCCTTTAACCAACTAACAGTAAATTTTACTGTTAGTTGGTCTTTTCTGACTTCCTTTTACCTGAATATCTTGGTGATCTTCCCGTCCTTCACCTCAACGGATGCGTACCATTTGTGAGGCTCGGGATAATGCGGCCCCTCTAAGGCTACCGGGCCATCGGGCACTTGAGGCCCGAACATACCCGGTTGGAAGACGTGAATCACATCTCCTCTTTTGAAGGCCTCTTTCAAGGCCTTCTTCGTTTTGTAATTCGTTTTAGTATATGCCACCTCGCACCTCCTTTTCTCTAGTACGGGTTGCGCTCCAGCGATCTGCAACCCACAATATTACCCTCTTCGTCTCTCACCAGTTCCGCCGGGATGTAAAGGTCATCCCGGGAGGGTGAGGCTTGTGCGACCAGCCTACTTACTACATAGGCAGTTCCTTCTTTCTTCTCGGGCAGGCCTTCTACCTGCCCAAACTCTGCCTTAATTACCGGCAGAGTTTGGTTCAAAAACCCTACCGTAATATTTCGTTGACTCACTCTAGCTACTTTGCCAGAGCGAACGATAATTGTAGACCCTTTGAGCGACTCTATCACGTGGACATCATGTGGGGTCAGGTTGATAATGTTTACCCTTCTCTCTCCCAGCCACAAGGAGGGGTGCTGGAATTCCAGGCCCCACTCATTTTCCAAGGCCAGGTCTGGGTCTGCCAGATAGTGGACCTCGATCCGACTATCCTGGTCTCTTTGGACCGAGACCAGGAATCCATTTTCTTTAGCATAGAGAACGGCGTTTTCTACTCCCATTACTGTTTCCTCCAGAAACTGTTCCTGGAGTTCTTCTCTTGAGATGGACACAGTCATTTTTACCTCCTATCTCTTCGGCCGCACCCTCACACGGCCATGTTGCTGGACAGCCATTCATCCGGTTCAATGAAGTCCCAGACTCCTCCATTGGACTGGTAATTGTCCCACTCCTCCAAGGACATGGTGTGGACTTCAACCCAATCGTCGAAGTCCAAATCTGCTCTTACAGAGACAAGCAACTCTTGTCTCTGTGCTTTTTTAACCTCATTGGCTACCCTCGTGGGCAACCAAATAGGCTTTCTGTCAAGGTAATACCAGACTTCCGGGACCTGGTCCCGGCTTACAAAGTGATTCATTATTATACCTCCCTCCAAAAGTATGTTATGGTTTTTGTTTCTTCGACGCACCACCCGGCACGTCGAAGTGCTCTGCTCCACACTCTTTTTCTACGAGCATCTACCGGCTCGTAGAAAAACTTGGTTCCTTCATGCAGGGCCGCGTAGATCTTCAGTCGCAGTCCTGCTTCTATTAGGACTCCAAGCCCCAATGACTGGGAGGATCTAGTTGAAAAATCCTCCCAACTATAACCATCCGGATTTTCTCCGGACATAACCTCAACCTCTACCCCGTGGGGCCAGGAGTCAAGGTTAATTCTTAGTCCTTTTGATTTGATGGTTTTCATTTCCTTCTCCAACTTACATTATTTGTATCAATTGTATCATAATCCTACAAGTGTGTCAAGAGGAAAATAAAATTTTATTTTTTAATGATTTCAGGTGGTTACAGGTTTTTGTCTCAATTGTTCCATTTGTCCAAATTGTCTCAACTGTATTTCCACTATGTTTCCCTCAATTTTTACTCAATTCTAAGTTCCCTCCCTTCAACTCACCTTATCTTTTACCCTTAGTTCACCCCTCCCCTCTTCTCTTCTCTTCTTTTTATTTTTTTTTTTTAAAGAATAAGAGAAGAAAGAGAACTATCAAACCACAACTCAGGTTATAAGAATCGGTTGAGTTGGAAATGATAACTCAGAATTGGCTAAAAATCGAGAGAAACATACCGAAAATACAAATAGAACAAATAGAACAATTGAAACAATTGAGACAACCCCTTGCGGTGAGACTACCTCGAACCCCGGCCCTAAAATCTCACCCTGAGGACAAAGAAAAAGCGCCTCAAGGGCGCTAGTTGGTGATTGATCTGGCTTTATTCCTTTACGATGGCCACATATAACAACTCTAGATCATGAGTTGTTATCTTATGGTACTCAAGATTAAGCGGCCCTGTTACGCCTTCAATTGCCTCGATCATTTTTTCTCTCGTTTCATCTGTCATAACGCTCTCCAAAAGAAAAGGCGCCCTTCGGGGCGCCGGTTAGGGATTGTGACTTACTTCGTTATTTCCTGAAGCGCTTTGGCGAGTTCCAAGAGTTTTTCCTGGCTCAAAGAGCTCAAGATTTGCTCAGGACTCATGCTCTCCAGACTTTTCTTGGTCTTCGGCATGGCTGGTAGGGGATATTCCAGCGTTGCCGGCAGAGGACTTTTTTTAGCAGCCAACTTCCTACAGTAGGCCGCTACTTCCCGGTTGATTGCCTCACCCATTAGTTCTCGCTGCTTTTTCTCCCTTATGCGGTCCCAGTGGACCACGTAGGTGACTTTTTTCCCGCTTTGTTTGTGATTGTATTCGGGCATAGTTAACTCCTTTTGTTTGGGTTGTCAAAGATCATGATCATGTTGATCATACCTAACATGATACCACACTACCGGGAGATGTCAAGGGGAAAAATGCCCCTAAACACAAAAAACATTTTTCAACAATTTCAGCAACTTGAACCCACCCTTCCAGCATTACCGCGTGAACTCACCTCAAGCCAGCACCCCAGTTCAGCATCACCGAACAAGAAGCCGTTCACCAACTCAGAATAAAATATACCCTGAGTTCCTCTCCTTTACTTCCTTCGTTATTGCCGGCCCCTTTTGCCCTCACCCGCGGACGGTAGTTTAGAACACCCGGGTTGTCAATCCTGAACACTCAGCCGCCACACCAAGCCCGGAGTGACACTTCCATCCGGCACACCCGCCACCACCCTACCCCCCTATATAACATTTCTGTGGTGAGAAGCCGATGGGGGTATATAAGGCATACCGTGGGGGAGAAGGACAACATACATTTCTCACTACTTCTACTTACTTCCCACAAAAATCACCATAAAACTACAGTAGCAATTAATTTTGTACTTGAAAAAATTTCTAGTTTGTGTTAGAGTGCGCTAGAGGAGTAGAGAAGTATGATGGAGCTTAGAGTTGATAGGAGGAGGAAGGAGTGGAAGAGAGGGAGGGGGCAGTATAATCTCGGGGATTTGAGCCAGAGGCATAGGGAGATGCTGAATGCCCTGGCGTTGGGGGAGAGTAATAAGAAGGTAGCTGAGAGGTTTGACGTAACCCCGATTTGTGTTAGTTATACTAAGAATAGTGATCTTGGGAAATTGCGATTAGAGGAAATCAGGAAGAAAAGGGATGAGCAGGTTGAAGAGATTCTGAATGAAGTAGCAGAGCTCGCACCTGAGGCGATAGGGGTTTACAGGGAGATTATTACAGGGGAAGAGGCGTCGTTGTCGCTGAAGTTGCGGGCGGCCGGGCAAATCCTGCAGCATCCAATGATTTCACCGAAAACCCCAGACTCAGTCCACCAGCATATTCACTTGCATCAGGAGAAGGTTAGTGAGCTTAGGGAGCGGGGATTACAGGTTGCGCGGCAAATGGGGTTGATTGCTAGTGAGTAATTAGAGGAGGGTGAGGGATGGAAAGAGTAAAAGAATTAGCCATCACCTTAGCAATCCTAATTATTGCTGTGCTTCTGCTTCTTTGTGGTTGGAGGCTTCTGGCAACGGCCGGTGAGAGTCAGAAATTCCAATTCTACAAAGACAAGTACTCTGAGCATCCTGAAGCGTTTGCTATGACAGAAAATGGGGTTCTCCTGATTCTGTGTCTCTCAAAAGAATCCCCTGATCCGAGCAGACCAGAGGCGGTTTTCATCTGCTACATGGAGCAAGGAATCCCTCATGCTGTGTATATTTTAGAGCGCAATCAAGAAACCGGGAAGATGGAAATAGTTTGGAGAGCGCAA
>Ga0180433_10001160_pt1 | contig 44612 bp, 39 predicted proteins | sample SS_ome_8_FD_132980 | JGI IMG/M metagenome (GOLD analysis project Ga0180433, IMG submission 132980) | Hypersaline lake sediment archaeal communities from the Salton Sea, California, USA - SS_1_D_1 metaG | ecosystem: Environmental > Aquatic > Non-marine Saline and Alkaline > Hypersaline >...
CGTCCCATCCCGGACTACGCGACAGCGGTGCGCCCAAACCGGAATACGGGACGGTGCTGCTGGCGGTTGAAGGGCGAGGAAGTGAGGATGCCACACCGTTTATCTCGCTGAGCGACAATGCCGTACTGAAAGGGTTCGTCATATTCTACCCGGAGCAAGGCCGCAAAGGGATCCCCGAACCCTACCCGTGGACCATACGTATCCGCGGCATAAACGCCGCCGTGCTCGACGTCGAGTTGCTCAACCCTTACAAGGCGATAGACGCGCGACGAGCACATCGCCACCTGATACGAAACGTGCACGGACAACCGCTGCGCCTCGGGATACTCGTCGACGAAATATACGACATCGGCCGGATAGAAAATGTGCATTTCAACCCTTGGTGGTCGATGGACAAGGAGCTGTTCGACTGGCAGATGAACCACGGCGAAGCGTTCGTGTTCGGCCGCACCGATTGGCACTATGTACTCAATACCTTCTGCTACGGCTACAAGATCGGGTACAGGTTCATCAAGACCGCTAAAGGCGTCTGCAATGGCAACTTCCTTGGTATCGGTGCGGACGACTGTCTGGTTGCCATACAGATAGAGGAGTCCGCACCGTACGGCCTGCTTATAACGAACGGAGAGTTCGTCTCGTTCCGAGGCCCTGACCCCACCATGGTCGTGGTAAGCGAGACCCACACCGGCGCGGTGCGGTTCGTCAACTGTGCTTACTGGGGACCAAACAAACAGATCGCCAAACTATCGGGTACCGGTACCGTCGGCTTCAGCGACTGCACCTTCCAGGCGTGGGACAAACATAACGAAGGACGTGCCGCGCTCCAGGTGGAGAGCGGCACCGTGCTCATACGGGGCTGCGATTTTCGCAAAGACGCACCTCAGATTTCGCTCGGCCCGGACGTCCAGAGGGCCATTATCACCGGCAACGTGTTCCATGGCGTGCAGCGCATCACAAACGAGAGCAACGGCTCGGTGCAGATCGGACTGAACGCGGCACAGTAGGGTGCGCCGAGCGTTCACCGAAGTATGTGCAAATGCGGTTGACCACAAGAGCGCATCGTTCTATAATAACATGGGTCGCGGACCAGCCAAGGGAAGGCTGGAAGGATTTCGCAGCTCATCAATCAGCGCTCGAGAGAGGAGGATGACGTGAAGAGGGACGACGTCTACAAAGCATCGGAACTGTGGAAGGCGAAAGAACAGGAAAAAGTTTTGATCTACCTGTCGCGCAACTTCCGGATCGAAGGGTGGGCCTATCTTGTCAAGAACCAGCGGTTGCTGGACATGATGAACGACGAGGAGCAGGCGTTCATCCCCTTGACGAACGTAACGGCCGTCGAAATGACCAGCGGCACCAAGATGGACGCCGATTTCATGGCGGTGAACAAATCCGAGATATCATTCATCATGCGGTACGCCGAAGCGGCCCGCGCCGATCTCGAGACCTGAATCGCCAGTCCGCGATCGTATCTCGGTACTCGGATCTTCAGAGGACGAACGGAACGCGACTCAGCGGCTGACCCAGCCGTATGTGGGACCATGCCCGATCGCTGAAACGCGTGCCGGAGAACCTCGTGTCAGCCGACCCTTCCCACCACCGCACGATGAGCAACACCTTTACCGAGCCTGTCCGGCCGTGCTCTGCGCCCCGGCGACTCCCGGGTTGACCGGTCTCGTCAGCTCGGTGATTGAGCCGAAGGACCCCTGACCTCTCGCCGCAGGATTGATAAGCACGACTTTGGGCAGCGAATCGCCCATCGGCGCTTTCAACTCGTAGAAACGCGTTTCCAACCGTTCGGGCGGGTCGTGGCGCAATCGCGCCGGTGTCGACACGAAGAGGAAATGTTTGTACGCCTTGTAGTCGAGTCCAACCGTTCGAAGCACCACCTTCAAGGCGGTCCCCAGCGGGATATTCCTGAGGTTTATCTCGCGCACGCGCAGGTCGGTCTCCGCCGCCTGAAACATCTGCTCGTCAAGCACCACGTTGATGTCGTTCTCCTCGCTGATCCTGCCGACAAACGTTCTGAGAAGCTCTCCCTCGGTGCTGACCGTTACACGTTTCGCGAGCTTCTTCGTCAGTGGCACAGGTGGTGCGGGAGATGTCTCCTCAGCGACACGCGGCCGCTCCTCCTTCGACGTCGAGGAACTGGATTGTTCGGCGCTCCGGGCCGGCAACGCAAACACCACGCACACGGTTGCCAGGAGCAGGATGCGAGCGCTACGGCACGTCACGGCTGATCACCCCTTTCCGCAATCAGACCCGTCAGGCAATGTCCCACGCCGTTAGCCTAGCTCATTATTATTATTGCAGAACATTCACATAATGTCAACGCGCAGGAACGACAGAAACGCCGCCATGAACAGCACTACCGCCTCTACACCGAGCATCCCAAAATCGAGAAGTGACCCGGCAAGCCGGGCGGAAACGGGCTCTCCTTCATAACTGAACACCGGCATGTCCGAGATATCGTACTCGGGCTCATCCCCCCCAAAGAAATAGCCCCTGCCTCCCAGAGAGCTTTTCGTCTTCTCACGCAGGTACTGCCGAAACAGCTTCTGATATTCGCGCAGCGCTCTCATGAAGTGGAGCTGTTTGCGCACGCCTGTTCCCGCCAGATCGGTCGCAATGTAGACGAAGGATGACACCGGCGAGATGCGCGAGATCATTTTCGCGACCCCTATTTGCCTGGCAAGCTCACGTTCGTGCGCGGTCCACTCCTCTTCTGCGATAGAATTGGTCCTATTTTGCAGTTCATTCCACATTTTATCGATACGCTCGCCGAGTTCCTTGCGTGCCTGCTCACCTACCTGGCCGCCCTGACGAAGCCGCCCGCCATAACGGCGCCGCTCTTCCTCCATACGGGAGAAAAACGCGCGCACTTCATCATTTACTCGCTGGCGAATCTTGTTCTCCACAACACCATATGCTGTCACCGGAGTGATCTGGCTCGAGATGTAAGGACTCACGTTTGGTACCATCAGGACCATCCCGACCCAGATGAACAGCAACACCATAATCGCCGTAGCAGACCGCGCGCACCGGCACGATACAAACAACCCAAGCGAGAACATTACCGCTATGAACACAAAACTCGCAGCCGCCGCGATAGTGTAAGCGAACCACTGCGAAACAGTAAACCCAAGGTTCTCCGACAACCCGATTATCACGGCAGCCGCGACGAGCGCGATAGCAAACGGTGTCATGAGGCTGAGGTACCCCCCCAACCATTTGGCGAGAATGAACCGGTCACGCGGAACGCTGTACGACAGGGCCAGCTTGAGCGTCTCGGCTTCGCGTTCGCCGCTTATCGCATCGTAACTGAACACGAACGCCATCAAGCTCAACACCACCGCCACCACGTACAGCATGTCGGGCGTCGGGAACAGCGCGGATACCGGGCTCTTATATAGCTCTCCGAACAGCGTCGGCGCGAGGTACGCCATGATACGGGCTGTTTTGTCCTCGAGCTTCTCCAACCCATAGTACGATACCTGGAGCTTTTGCGGCGGTCTCTCGACCCGGATGCCTTCCAGCTCAAGGTCACTGTAATCATCATGTCTCTCAGCTTGTTGTCTGTAGGCACCCCTGTTGAGGTCATACGCTTCCTTTTTCTGCGTATAGTCGCCTTTAAGAACGATGAGACTGACGAGCACAAGGACAACGCTCAACAGCGACGCTACGACAAATCGCATGCTCAACACGTGTTCCATGAACTCTTTTCTCAACAATGCCGGCAACATTCCTCTCACTCTCCGGTTCGGTCTATTTCACGTCATACCTGAGAAACTTCACGAATGCAGTAAGGAAAAACAGCATGTTATACGCGCACAGCAGTCCTATATCGGTCAGTGCGTGCTTGAAACTGAGTTGGATCGTGTCGTTTTCCGGCTCGAACTTCGGCAGCCGTTCAAAATCGATCGCCCCGACCTCCGATTCCCGCGACCGTCTATCCCTCCTCAGCTCAGCTATGCCCCGTTCAAACCGGCTGCGAAAATCCAGGTACACGTAGCGTACAAAATCCGTGTAGGTGTCGATTCCTGTCAAAGCGAGGGCCGTCGACGCATACGTGAAGCACGCCGATGGCGATACGCGAGATATCATCTTGGCCAGCGTTGCCTGCTGGATGTAGCGGTTCTCGTAGTTGTCGCGCAGCATTCCCAGCCGTCTCTCTATCGCCTGACGCGCTTCGGTAATAAGCTCACGACGTTCTTCCTGCGTCCGCGCTTCGCGCAGCCGCTGCCGGATGTTGCCCCATTCCTCCTCATGTATCGCCCGCTCTTCACCGGCGAGCCTCGCCATTGACGGCAGCGGCACGATCTGTCGTGCAACCACAGGTACGAGGTTGGGAACGCCGAGAACCAGCACAACCCATACCAGGAGCGATATCATCAAGCTCGTTCCTGACCGCTGCGTGCTCGTCGAGATGAACAGCCCCAGCATCACAAACACCGATATATACAGCAGCACTACGAGGAAGAGACCTCCCATGCGCAACCACTCGGTCCCGCTGAACGCCAGCGAGCTGATCACGCGTGCGGCAACCAACCCGCTCCCCAGAGAAATGAACAGCGACGCATACAGACACGCCAACGCGCCGACACACTTGCCCATCAACACCGTGTCACGCGGCACCGAGTTGGACAGCATAAGTTTCAGCGTTTCCTCCTCCTTCTCGCCGCAGACCGCGTCAAACACGAACAGAATCGCCAGCAGGCTCACAATGATACTGATAACGTACGTGACGTCCGGTGTGGAGAACAACGCGAACAGCGGGTTCGCATACGGGCTTCCCCCTATCTCTATGTCCTGCCACAGAGAGTTCGTCACGGAGCGGGACATATCCGGTTCGAGGCCCATCGCCACCGCGCTGAGCGGGTTCGGCCGGCGACGGCTCGTCATCCCGAATATCTCGAACTCTTGAAAATCCCGCATCTGCTCGACCCGCTGCCGGTACGCGGCCGTCAGGTTGTAGTAATCATGCATCTGTTTGGAGTGGTTGGCAGCCATCATCACCATACTGCCGCTTATCAGAAGGAAGAACAGAAGGAAGGTGACGGCAAACCGGAAGCTCAGGATGTTGTTGAGTATCTCTTTCTTGACGAGTACAGCGAACATTAAGCCAACTCAGGCAGCCAGGCCGCGCCGCCGCCCTACGATGCGGAGCCGGTCGCGGCTTCTACGGTAGATTTCGCATTCTTCAGGCCCATCTCAATCACTCGGATGTATAGGTCGCTCAGATCAACCTGCCGGTCATCGATCTCCTTGCGCGCTATGACGTGCAACATCTGGCCGTTGCTCATGATACCGACCCGATCCGCTATCTCGCGGGCACGGAATATATCATGCGATGTCATGAAGATCGCCTTGTCTTCCTGGCGCAACTCGGCCAGCAACTGGAGGAACTCGACGCCGCCCTTCGGGTCCAGACCACTTGTAGGCTCGTCCAGCAGAATGACCTCCGCCTGTTTCATTATCGCGATAGCTATGCCGAGCCGCTGACGCATCCCCTTGGAGAAGCCTTTCAGCCTCCTGTTGAACGCGTCCCGCTCCAGACCGACCCGCTCCAGCACCTGATCGTACTCCTTGGTCGACACGTGGCTTCTCCCGGCCAGACGGGTGAAAAAGTCGAGGTTTTGCTTGGCGGTAAAGTTCCCGTAAAGCCGCACGTTCTCGGACACGTACGCCACATGTTTCTTCGCCTCAAGCGGGTTCTTGGTAATATCTACACCCATGATCTTCGCGGTACCTTCGGTCGGCTCCGTGAAGCCAAGAACACACATCATCGTGGTGGTTTTCCCGGCACCGTTCGCGCCGAGCATCACGAATATCTCCCCGGCCTCAACCGTCAAATTCAACCGATCAACCGCGAGAACCCCATTATCGTACCGTTTGCTAAGATTAATTATTTCCAGCATTTGACAGCTCTCTCACTCAAAGTAGCCCATAGCCTCACGCAAGTTTTCCCGCGCTGTAATAAAGTTCGCCTGCGCCTCGAAAAGCCGGTCCTGATCGTTAAAGTATCTGTTGCGAAACTGCTCGAACTCGAAATCCGGCACTTCCTCCGGCAACTGCTCTCTCAACTCGTTCTTAATATCAAACAACCGCTTCGACACGGCAACCTGCTGTGCCTGGAGCTGCACGTTCATCGCCCGCTCCAAAAGTATCTCATAACTCGCCCGGACGTCCAGTTCCGCAAGCTCAGCAGCTCGTTCCGCGCGAGCCTTCGCCTGCTTCATTCTGTCCCTCTCCCGCTTGATCCTGCCGACCCTTGCAAATCCCTCTAGAATCGGTAGTTGCACCTCCATATTGAGGAAGAAATCCTCGTCATCGTTCTTCAAGAACAGCTCGTCCCGATCGTCCCCCGGTTCAAAGAAGCGCTCTCCCGTAACGTCAACCGCCCAGGTATCGCCCAGATTGGAAACGTCCAGCGCCACTTCCTCGCCGCGCCGTGCGACACCCGTTTGAAGGTCCACATCGGGTGCGAACTCCCACACCAGCTGACGCAACAGCCGCTCCTGCTCCTTCAGTTCCTCTTTGAGCCGTGCAATCTCGATACTGTTCTCAAGACCAAGCTGTACCGCGTTTTCCAGCTCGAAAATCGTCTCATCCTGCGCCCCCACCAGCTCGATATTCTGCCCGGTCGATTCCCCCATCAGCTGTAAGAGCGCTATTTTTAGACGGGCCTGCAACCTGAAAAGCGCATTGATCCTCCCAAGTTCATTTAGCACGTTGGTTTCCGCCTGAAGTACGTCATCGGGCTCTATGTTCGGCTCCTTCTCGCGCAGTCGGGTCTGTTTCCTGAACCAGTCCTGTCTGAACTCTTCGAGAAGCTCCAGCCTCTTCTCTATCTGCTCGTTACGCAGCAGAATGACATAGAAGCTCTCGCGCACCTGAGTGAGCACGCGACGCACCGTGGACTCGAAGTTATACAGCGCCGACCGCTGGCTTGCCCGCAACGCCACTTCCTCCGGCGCGTCCTTGCCGTACTCCAGAATCCGCTGTGACAGTCGGAGAGACGATCGCGTGTCATCAAACTCCGTTCCGCCCGCCCCTCCCAGAGCGCCGGTATCGTAATCAACGTTCGTGTGGTTCACGATGAACTCGAGCTGCGGGAACAGTCTCGACCGCGTGATTATCTGGTCCCCAACCTGTGTCTGCTGCAACAGGTGCCAGGCCTCTTTCACCTCCTTATTCTGATCCAACGCGATGCTCATGCACTGGCGCACGTCGAGGTAACGGGTCGGCCTGGCTGCCCGTTTCTCCAGCATCTTCTCCACGACCTTTTCCACCCCCGAGGGAGCTTCACGCGTCTCGAGGATCTCAGTGAGAACCTCGTCAAATTCAGCCGCGCAGGCGGATAGAACGGGTACGAGAGCTACTACACTCACCAGTACCGCCGACAGAGTCCGTGTGAAAAGATTCTGAGCGCGTTGCACCCTGATCATCCCTGCGTCACAGCCCCTTCTCAATACTAAGTCCTCTTCCCGACATCCCACACGCCAGCGATCTTGCACATGCGGTCCATTGATAGTGCCGGAGATAACGCGGTTCAGACAGGAGGAGATATCCCGCCTACCGTCTCGCCAGTCTGATTGTGAAAACGGCCACTCCGAGCATCGCTGCGACAAGCAGCGTCACGATCACGATGGTGCCCAACAGGTTGACCCTGCTCTTGACGTTTATGCGCACATCCTTCTTGGGCGACTCGACCGGTTCTCCCTCGTAGAGGCAGTTTGCGACAACCTGCATGTCGTAGATGCCGGTACCGATACTATCAGGCAAAATGACCTCAATATCCGCCGGTATCTCCTCTTTCGGGTCTATTTTCTCCAGGAGTTCGGGCGTAATCACCGTCGTCCAATCATACGGTTTGTCCGTCTCGATGCGCACCTCGCGGAGCGTGACCGTTCCCAGATTTCTGACCACAATGCGGACGCTCACCGGTTCGCCCGGATCTATCTCGAAGTAGAGGTTCGGCGCCGCTAGCTGCAGTTCGGGTCTCCCGCGCGGGGTGAGCCGCAGCGCCTCGTACCCTACCTTCAAATCCTCGATTTGCTCTCCAGTTATGGGCTCCGGAGCCATCTCGGCCGCGAGAGCCTTGAGCTCCTTCACCGCCTTCTCATTTCCTACCACCGCAAAAAAGTTGATGGGTTTGTCGAGAAACTGTTGGCCAAGCTCTTCCGGAATGTAGCATCGAAGGGCGATGTTTCTCGTGGCCTGACGTTCCGGAAACCTGACACTCGACAGCCTTGTTCCCTCTTCCTCAAACCCGGCCCTAATAAAGTCGGGGAGGTTGACCACCTCGACTGCGAACGTCGCTGCCTCCTCGGCCAGTCGCTCCAGCTCCAGGCCGAACAACACCGACTCGCCCGCATTGCCTTCCTGCGCAAACTGGAGCGAGATGACTCTCGGAATATCCTCGCCGGACTGCTTCTCGACGTACACCGTCTTCTCGTCGACATTGCCCAAATACTCGATTACAAGGTCTACCGCCTCCACCTTGTCCTGCTGCAGTATAAACGATCCGTCGTACTTCTTTCCGTAGGGAAGAACCGGTATCCGTATCTCGAACGGCTTGCCGATGTTGACCTTGCCCTGGCCCGTGACCGTGGCCAACACCATTACCAGGATGTTCTCAATACTGAGCCGTTCCTTTATCTCCTCCTGGTTCTCGAAGTCCTTCTCCGTTACTATCGCCTCGCTCACGTTCGACGTGTTCATAAGCGTGAAGTCGAGTATACGTTTCCCCTCATCGTTGTACCGTTGGGCGGCCGTCACGATTGAGATGCGCGAGGCGTCCTGCAAAAAGCTCAGCTCCGTTCGCCGCAACTCTATCCCAGCGGTTTCATACATCGTTTGGGCCGCTTCCCAGTTGCGCAACGCTTGCAGGTACAGCCGTCCGGACACGTACTCTTTCTCACGCAACTCCTTCATCTTGTTGAACTCGTCCTGCTCACGCTGGTAATTATTCCAGGCGTTCTCCAGGTTGAGTCTGGCCTCCCGGAGCTTCAGCAGATTCAGCTCCCTTTCCTTGCTTATGACGGTCTCGTCACCGGCAGCAGGTTCCAGTGGACCGCTGACGGCGGCACCCTGTGCCAGCACGCCGTGTCCGGCCAATATTACAACCACAACAAGTACGACGATTCCATTGCGCACAAGCTTCACTCCGTTCGCTCTACCTCGCATTCTTTCAGCATTCACACCTTGGCGACGTGATGTATGGACCGCCGACAATCAGAGTATCGTAACAGAGCCACCTGCACGGTGTCAACAGATCCACGCGCGCCGTCACAACAAGTCAGCCTTCATGAACCCGACAAAGGAGGCTAAGAAAAACACCACGCTGTATCCGGCCAGCACAACAATGTCCCACAACGAGTAATCAACTCGACGGGCCAGTTCTTCCTCCTCATACCTGAACTCCGGCATATCCGACACGTCATATTCCTGCTGACCACCAAAAAAGGCCATGAACCCCTGCGAAAACATACCTTCCATTTTCGTTTCCACGTATCTCTCGAACTGGCGCTGATACTCCTGTACCGACTGGTAAAAGTGTTCCTGTTTCCGGACACCCGTAGACGCAACGTCCGTGGCCGCATACACATACGCCGCGATCGGCGATATTCTGGAAATGTTCTTTGTTGCAATTATCTGCCGGTTCTGCCCGCGCTGGAACTCTCCCAGTTTCGTCTCCTCAATCCTCCCTATGCTCTCCTGAAGCTCCGTTCGGGCCTGGTTCATCGTCTCCATAAGCTTCTGGCGAGCTTGCGCCGCTTCCTGTCCGCTCCCTCTGAACGCCCGGCGTAATTCGCTTCTGCGACCGTGTAACCTTCGCATAAACGATCGCATCACGCTGGCCGTTTCCTGTTTGATCTCGCTCTCCACGGCGCTGAACGGTTTTACCGGCACCACCTCCGCCGCCACGTATGGGCTGATGTTCGGCACGACGAGAACGCAGATGACCCATATCAGCACGAGAACCGTTATCGACGTAGCCGAATAGCGGCATATGCACGAGACAAACAGCCCTATCGAGAACATTGCCGCCAGGAATACCAGCGAAAGACCGATCAACATGCCGAACGCCATCCAATCGCTCCCACCAAGATCGATGTCCGCAAGCTGGATCACCACGCACCCGATTCCCGCCGAAAGCAAGAATGGAATCACAAGGCTGACGTATCCTCCCAACCATTTCGCCAGTATCAGCCTGTCGCGCGGCACGTTATACGACATCAGCAGCTTTATCGTTTCCTGCTCTCGTTCACCGGTTACCGCATCGTAACTCACGACAAAGGCGAGCAGACTCAGCACCGTCGCCACGACAAAAACGACGTCTGCCACGGGAAAAAGCGACAACAGCGGATTCAGGTACAGCTCGTGAAGCACCTTGGGTATCCCCGATGCCGGTACTCGAGCGGTCCTGTCCGGATCTTTCTCCAACCCGTACGCAGGCACCTGCAATTTGGCCGGTGGACGGTCGACTTTCACGCCGTGCCGCGCAAGATCAAAGTAGCTGCCCTCTTCCTCTGCCTCCGCTTTGTATGCAGTCATGTTCCTGTGAAAGTCGTTCCGTCTTGCGCTGTAGTCTCCCACCAGGATTATCACGCTGATTATCATCAGCAGCAGACATAGAACCGCCGAGACTGCAAACCGAAATCCTAGCAGGTGGTCAAGCAGCTCTTTCTTGAAAAGCGTCCCAAACATGGTCCAATTATCTCCCTATTATTCACATACGTCGTAACGCATAAACTTCACGTAGCTCACGAGAAGAAACGCTATATTGAATCCTACAAGCAGACCTATGTCCAGCATACTCCCCTGGAAACTCCGCGCAAGTGAATCGCCCCTCACTCTATATTCCGGCAGCCGGTCAACATCAAAAGGCTCGTCATCAATCCTCTGCTCCACAGTCCTCTGCTCTTCACGCTCGTGCTCTTCACGGTAAAGCTCCCTCACGGCGTCGGCAAATCTCCCCTGGTACTGCTTCGTATAATCAGCGAGGTTACGGAAGTCACCGATACCGGTCCCTGAAATATTCGTCGCGGCGTACACGAAGCTCGCCGAGGGAGATATCCGCGAGAGGATCTGGGCAAGCTCTATCTGCTTATCGATCTTGTTCTCGTATTCCTCCTGCAACCGGGTCCATTCCCGCGCAATATTCTCTCTCACTTCAAGATGTATATTGCGCCGCTCATCATCGCTCGATGCACTCCTCATGCGTTCTCGTGCAGTTCTCCACTGCTCGTTCTCTATAGCCGCCCGCTGGCCGTCAAGCATACCGAGCGATGGAATGCCCGCGATCTGACGCGCGAGTATCGGCACCACGTTCGGAACCGTCAGCACGATAAACACCCACAAAAATAACGACGCCATGAGAGCAGTGGATGACCTGTGGTTGAACGCCGAGACCAGAATTCCCAACGTGAAAAACACCGATATGTACAGCAGCGATAAGAGCATCAGCGTTGCCGCCCGCATCCAGGACTCCGCATCAAGCGTCAGATCGGTGAACACCACCGACAGCACAAACCCGACACCGACAGCGAGCAGGAACGGCACCACCAGCGCGACATACCCACCCAACCACTTGCCCAGAAGAATCACGTCACGCGGCACGGCGTTCGCCAGCATCAACCGCAACGTCCCCTCTTCATTCTCGCCGGAGATAGCGTCGAACGCTAGCAGGAGCGCCAACAGACTTATCACCACATTCACCACGTAACTGAGATCCGGGGTCGCGAATAGCGCCGATATTGGGTTCGAGTATTGACTGGACCCTACCTCGACCCCACCGCGTGACGACACGAACGACGAACGTGACATCTCTTTGTCAAGCCCCAACGAGAAGATGCTGAGCTTGCTCGGCTCCTTCTGCACCTTGGTACCCTGCCATCTGAGGTCGCGCACGTTCTCCATGGTGCCGAGGTTTTCCCGCTCCGCCGCCTTTGAGCGGACGTAGTTATCCCACTGGCTCTGATAGTTCGAAGAGAGCAGCACCATGCTGATCACGGTCAGCACGAAAAAGAGGCTGTAGACAACCGCGAACCGCAACGTCAGTATATTATGACGAATCTCTTTCAATACGATCAGTGTAAACATAGCGTGACCACATCCCGGCAATCAGGTTCCGCACGAGCACACTTCACCATTTATTCTAACACCCTCACCCACCTAGAGGTTCCCTCACCACGTCAAGAACAACGGCAGCATCGGACACATTCGTCCGAGGAACCCCGTCCTCGCTCTACTCGGAACATGCCCTACCCGAAAACAGAAGCGAGCCCACCACGATACAGGTGACACTCCCGATACATCCCAGAACGAGGGGATCCGCAAGGTAATCCCAGCCCAATACCGCATGTACCCTGGGCCAGACGTGCACGAATCCTACGCCAAACACCATGCCGATTGCAACCGCCCCTTTCCGGGCTCGTTTCCACAGAACGCTCAGAACCAGCGCGGGACCCAGGCCCGCGCCGAGCGACGCCCAGGCGTTGAACACCTGCGCGAACACCTCCGCCTTACGCAGCGAAACACCTATAGCGAGTAATGTCAACAGCAACACCGTCGCCCGCGACAGCCACAACGCGCGGGTCGAGCTCAGCGGTACCTTGATCGTCTTGACAACCAAATCCTCGACAATGCATGACGAGCCGACAATGAGCTGCGAGTCAGCCGTGCTCATCATAGCCGCCAGCGCGGCTGAGCACACCACCGCACACAACCACGTCGGGAGCAGTTCATACGACACGCAGGGCATCACGTGTTCCGCATCGGCAGGCGATACCCCCGGCAGAGCACGACCGACCAGCCCCAGCGCGAAAGCGCCGAACAGCGCCAGCACAACCCATACAGCGGCTATTGTTCCCGCTACAGGCACCTTTCGCTCCTCGCGGATAGCCATGTACCGAGCAAGAATGTGCGGTTGGCCCGGATAGCCGAACGCCCACGAGAAATTGCTCAGGAACACGCCGAGCACGAACGCGGCGCCTGTTTTCCCCTGCGAGAACGAAAGTATCTCGCCGGGATCGCCGCTCAAGCGTAACAGATCGATGCTGCTCGTGACACCGCCCATGGAGGCCACCGCCATTATCGGTACCAGCGTCACGGCGACGAGCATGAGCATCCCTTGGAGCACGTCGGTCCAGGACACGGCGATGAACCCGCCTACAATCGTGTACAGCAGGACGATACCCGCACCGACCAGAATGCCCCCGTTATACGACACCTCGAATCCGGGAATAGATTCCGACACCGTCTCGAACAACTTGCCCGCCGCGATGAATTGCGCAGCGATGTACCCGCAATACGACAGCAAAATGATGGAGACTGAGATGAGCCGGAGCACGTGCCGACCATCATCACCAAACCGAGCTTCAAAATAGTCCGGCAACGTCAGCGCCGCATAGCGCTCGGATTGTACCCGTAACCTTCTCGCAAGAACGAACCAGTTGAAGACGGTGCCCGCAATACATCCCACCACGATCCATACCGCGCTGTACCCCAGCGTATATGCTGCACCAGGGAGACCTATCACCAGCCACGCGCTCATATCGCTGGCCTGCGCGCTCAGGGCGGATGTGACTGTGCCGAGGCGCCGTCCGGCGAGCAAAAAATCGTCAAGCCCCTTGTTTCTCCTGCGTGCAATCAGCCCCAGCGCTGCCACGAAGACGAAATAGCTCAAAAAGATCGCGCCGAAAACCACCCTGCTACCTTCCTACACCAACTCCGGATCATTGAACAGGTCTCGAAAGCTCCGGATATACATATGAATGTTCCGGAACCGGCCAGGCATCTTTATTCTGCGTCCCTGTCCCGCTCCAGGACGTATATATCGTCAAGGGTGCGGTATTTCTCCATATAATCGAGTCCATATCCCACAACAAACCGGTCTTCAATAGTGAAACCGACATAATCCAACGCGATTGTCACTCGTCTATTCGAAGGCTTGTCCAGTAACGTACACACCTTAACGACGTCCGGTTCATGCTTGAGAATGAGCTCTTTGAGAAACGCACAGGTTCTCCCGGTGTCGATTATGTCCTCGACAAGTACGACCTTCTTCCCCTTCAGGTCGAGTGTAGGCGGCTTTTCGAGACGAATATCGCCGCTCGACCGATCGCCTTCGTAACTGTGCACGCTCACGAAGTCCAGCTCGACAGGCACGTCGATCGTGCGGGCGAGATCGGCAAGAAAAAACACCCCTCCTTTGAGCGCGGTCACGAGCACGATCTGCTCGTCACGGAAATCCTCGGATATATCGCGTCCCAACTCCTCGACGCGTGCGGCGATGCGGTGCGCCTCGATCAGCCTAACCAATCGATCCACAACGCACCTCCAGCACCGTTCGGGTGGCGTCCGTCAGCTTGAACCGGTCGTCCATCGCACCACCTACGACCCACATGATGTCGTCACCTGACAGTAACAGCGCCGTTCGACGCCGCTTATCGCGCGGCACCTTCTCGTCCGTGAAATAATCGCTGAGCTTCTTCCTTCCGCCCAGCCCGAGCGGATAAAAGTGGTCGCCGGGCAACGGCGTGCCGATGTGCAAGTCGCCCTGCGCCTTGTCGGCATCGAAGAGCTGGCGTTCCGGACCGCATCGGGCGACAAGCTCCTCTATGCTCTGCGTTCGCTGAAAGAGGCTCGTCTCCACCTCTATTCCTAGCTCCTGAACCACCGCGCAACCGGGCACCGGAACCTCCACCACGGACGCGGGCTGCGGTTCCGAAGAACCGGAACGAGTCTTTCTAACGAGCAGCCGGTCATACTCAACCGCCACCTCTACCTCCTTGCAGATAGCCGTCCCGCTGCCCGCACGCCCATCCATGCACAGCCTGTCCGCCGATTCAATGGATTCCATGGTGGGCCGGGCCGTCCCCTCCGACACGTTCCGCACGAGATCGATCAGCAGCCGCCGTCTGAGAACCGCGCTCACGGCTGCGTAAGCCGGACGCGACATCACAATTGCGGAGGCGTCCTCATTCACTACCACCCGTGCAGCCGTCTCGCGTGCACACGCACTCAGATATTCCTCTTCCTCCTGCAACACTTTCGCGGCACGGCACAACGCGTCAACAACATTCGGATTGTACTCCTTCTGCAACGTCGGAATGAGGTCGAGCCTGATCTTGTTACGAGTATAACGCCTATCGAGATTTGTTCTATCGATTTGGAAGGAGACCTTGCAGGACTCCAGATATCTCAGTATCTCGGCCCGTTTCACATCAATCAGCGGCCGAACCAGCTTAACATCCCCAAGCGGTCGGACGGGCCTCATCCCCGCGAGACCTCGTCGGCCGGTTCCCGCCACGAGACGCATCAACATGGTCTCCGCCTGATCGTTGACCGTATGCCCGACAGCTACCGTAGCGGAGCCGGTACTCCGCGCCATGCTCGCCAGGACTTCGTACCTGGCCCGACGCGCCGCGACCTCAAACGAGACGCCCCCCGGCTTGCATCCCGCCACGTCAACCGTCTCGATGTGGCACTCCAGACCCATGCTGCCCGCAAGATGCTCGACAAAAGCCGCGTCCCGGTGCGACTCGCCGTCTCTTGTCACGTGGTCAACGTGCCCCACCACAAGCCGCAGAGCCAACGTGCTTGATAACTCATCTAACACACGGAGCATACACACCGAATCGGGCCCGCCCGAAACAGCAGCGATAACCGCTTCGTCCGGCTGAAACATTTCATACTGTCGTATCGTGTTCAAGACAGTTTGAGTGAGATCGTCCATGGTCAGTTGTCGCAAGCGGTTCACGCTTCAGCACACTGCGATCTGCTTCACAGAAGAATCGAGTCCGGAATGCAAATTCATGGTACCACAGCCGATGAGGAGCGTCAACGAACCGCGCGGCCGTCCAGGATTGCCGCGAGCTCATGGCGTTCTCGAAGAACCACCGGTGGGAGTTTGACGGACTTCAGTAAGCAACGAGGATCTCGCGCACGAATCCAGCGGAGCCGACGCCGTGCGGTCCGGCTCGTGACGATACGCCGCCGACCAAGTCGCAGGCTGGCCCTGAATCACCCGGTGAAGCGCAACGCTGCCACGGAGGAACGTTTACCCGTACAGGTCCTTCTCCGTCGGCAAAGTCTTTCGGAAGTTCGCGTACACCTCCTCCGTCGCGACGACACCTTCGAGCTCTATCGCAAAGAGAAGTGCGCCGACCACCGGTTCGAAAAGAGGCATCACAAGACGCGCAGAAGGCGCAACGCGCCGGATTTCCGAGCGCATCGTGTCGACCAGAACCGGGCTCTCTCCTCTGAACACGCTCCCGGCCATCACCACGTCGAACCTGTTCTCACACATCCCGAGCTTCCTGATCACGGCGGCGCCCATCCTGGCAAGCTCTCTGCCGGCCTCACCGAGAATACGCTGAGCGACCACGTCCCCTCGAGCGGCCGCGCGGAACACCAACTGGGCGCCCGGCAACGTCCTCGGGTCAATCACGCCGTTGTAGACCTTCACAAGAAGGTCGCGTGCCGATTCCGCTCCCGTGGCTTCGAGATACATGTCGGCAAGAATCGTGCGTTCTTCGACGCCGTCATCCGCACGAAACACCGCCACGAGCCCTTCGTGGGCTATGTCGGACCCAGACGTCTTATCGCCGAAAAGCGGACCGAGACCTCCAACACGCACCTCGTCTCCGGCCCGGTTCTTCCCCGCAGCAATCACCCCGGTTCCACAGTTGACGACCACGCCGAAATTGTCCCGGGTGCCTCCGCGCAACGCGGCAAAGGAATCGTTCTTGAGCACGTATGGGATAGGTTTCAGGAGAGGATCGAAGATCTCGCGGGAAAGCATCTCGTAATCTTGAGGCAGGTCCGCACCCGCAACGCCCAATCCGACCGCAGTCAACTCCGTGAGCGATGCGCCCGCGCTCGTCAGCGCACGCTGTACCGTGTTCCGAACGGTGTCTCGGGCGCCGGCGATTCCGGCACCCTCATACGAGCCGCACCCTCCTTTCGCAAAACCGACGATCCCTCCCGAATCGTCCGCAACGAGACAGTGCGTCTTCGTACCGCCGGCATCGAGTCCGAGAAAGAGATCCCCCATTCTCTCCACGCTCAGCCGGATATATCGACGCCCGACTTGGCAAGTGCGTCGAGCTTTATCTTCGCGCTCTGCGCTGCCGGCGAGACCGGATGCTCCGAGATGACCCGCTTCAGCAGCCCGATTGCTTCCTCATTCTGCTCGAGCCGGAGATGAGCGTACGCCTCATTGAGCATCGCATCCGCCATCTTGACGTTCTCGGGAAACTCGGTGTAGACCTTCCTGAATTCCTCCACAGAACGCCGCAGATCGCCGCTCTTGAAGTAACATTCGGCCAGCCAGAACTGCGCGTTCGGGGCGAGCTCGGAATCCGGATAGAGCCGCAGGTACTCTTCAAACTCCAGCTTCGCGAGCTCCAGGTTTCCCCTATCATAGTCCTGTTTTGCGCGTCTGTAATCCTCCTCCGGATTCGCGGGAGTCAGAAGAGGCGCTGTCGGTTGCCTTGTTTCCGTCCTTGCCGGTTCGGTGGCGGCTGGCTCCGGTTTCACAACCGCCGGCTCAGGAGGCTGCACAGCGCTCGCGCCGGGCGCAGAAACGCCGGGATACGGTTTTTCAGGCTGCGAATACTTCACTGCGTCGAGTTTCTGGGCTAGCTCCCGCACATAGTAGGTATTCTCGTCAACCTGCCCGCGCACGATCTGCATCTCGTCGAGCACCGTCTTGAGGCTCTCATTCATATCCGCTCGAGCGCGTCGGGTCTCCTCGTTCACGTCGGTCAACGACTGTTGTACGCTCTTCTCGAGCCTCGCTATCCGTGCGTGCGTATCCCGAACCCTGCCCAGAAGTTCACGTTGCTCTTCACCCGTAAGCGTCACGCACCCCGAACAACACACCAGCGTCGCGACAGACCACACTATCGCTCTATTGAACTTCACTTCTCAGAGTTCTCCATATGCTACAGCGCGGGTATCACCACCCGCACCCCTAAGGAGCACACTACTGGGCCCTGTTGAACTCCGCCCGCCTGTTCCTAGCCCATGCTACCTCGTTATGACCCGGATCCAACGGTTCCTCTTCGCCATAACTGATGGTCACCAACCTGCTCGGGTCAACTCCCAGGCTGATGAGGTAATCGCGTGTCGACCGGGCGCGTCGGAGACCCAGCGCGAGGTTGTACTCGTTGGTGCCGCGCTCGTCGCAATGGCCCTCAATCTGGATGAGCACGCCCGGGTTCTCCTTGATTATCTCAGCATTCTCCTGCAACATGACCCGCGCTTCCTCGGTAATCCTCGACCTGTCAAACTCGAAATGGATCATCTGCAGGTCCGTTGCCGGCTCGAAGACCTCTTCTCTTACGTCTATCTCCTGAGTCAGCTGCGTCGTCTCTATCGGTGCTACGGGCTCGACTCTTGTTGGCCGCTGCGGTGGCGGGGTGTACGTTGGCGTTGGAGCAGGCTTCTTACGCCACCACGGCTGCCAGGCTCCTCGCGCGCAGCCCGCGCTCACCAGCACCATCACGGTAAGAACCGTTGCGGTGACAATCCAGCAGAGACTTCTCTTCCTCATGGCTGCTCTCCCTCCTCCTCGTTTTTCCGCTGCCCGAGCGATGTCCGCAATACACCGCTCACCTTAACGGACCACAACATTCCTACGCTTACCTCGACCACGCCGGCCCTCCGTTCTCACCGCCCAGAAACGAGATCCTGCGCACGTCCGAACCGTCCGCACGCATCGTATAGACGTTCGAACGACCGGCGCGAGTGGAACTGAACGCTATGTGGGTGCCGTTCGGCGACCACGCCGGTTCCTGGTTCCAGCCGGGAACGCTCGTGAGCTGAACCGGATTGCGGCCGTCCGCATCCATTACGAACACCTGCAACCCTTCACCCGGCAAATCCACAACGTACGCGATCCTATCCCCAAGCGGCGACCACGCCGGCGAAAAACTGCGTCCGCCCTGATATGATATCCGACGCAGGTTGCGTCCGTCAATATCCACCACCCAGATCTGCGGCGAACCCGCTCTGTCGGAGACAAACGCAATGCTCGTTCCATCAGGCGAAAACGACGGTGACGTATCGATCGCCTCATCGTACGTCAACCTCCTGATTCGTCTGCCCGCCGCCTCCTGTAAGTAGATCTCCGAGTTACCGTCTTTGCTCAACGTCACCGCGATCGTGTCCCCTGTCGGCGACCAATCCGGCGCGGTATTCAGACCGTGATATCCCGCCACCATTGTCGGCGACGAGCCGTCTGCATTGATGACGTACAGATCGGGATTGCCCGCCGCATACGACGTATACGCCAGCTTGGTCGCGTCCGGCGACCATGTTGGTGACAAGGTTATACTCGCGTGGTTTGTCAGCTGTCTGACGTTCTCACCATCATAGTCGCAGACGAATACCTCTTTGTTCCCCGTCGACGTTGACGTGAACGCAATACTCGTGTGCGCCACTCCCAGCCGGCCCGTGTGAGCAAGCACCACCTCATCGGCAAACCGATGCGCCATCCGACGCAAAATTTTCGACTCGCCCTTGTACCCTTTCCCGATGATCTGACGACCGCTCTGGACATCAAAAAGACGACACTCGAGCTCTATCTGGTCGCCGCGCACGTTATACACGCCATGCACCAGATCCCGTGCCCGCACCTCCGACCAGCGTCCGAAATCTACCCTGCGCGGGTTCGGATCGAGCACCGTGAAATCCGGCGGATACTGCAGCCGATCCATCACCTCAAAATAGCCGCTGAAGTCCAGATCGTACTCGATCACATCCGCAACGTACCGGCCAACGGTCGTCACGGCACGCCGCGACTCCGGCACGAAATCAGGAACCGCGATCCGGACGCGCTGGCTGAGACGCCCTTTGATCTCCACCCATATCTCGCCGCCGGCTGTCTCCGCTGCGGCCGCCCGGACGGGCGCAACCACGAGCCACGCCCCTGCCACCAGCACGAGCAGCGTGCCGACCGCCGTAACTGCCTTACTCACCAACCGTCTCCCACTCCTGCGTAAACGCGAAGTGAACCATGAGCACCGTTCCTTTATACTCCTGCGGCAACGGAGGAAAACGCGACTCCATCACCGCGCGCAATCCCGCAATGTCCCACCGCCTATCGCCCGACTCTTGCTCCACACGCGCGCCGGTCACGTCGCCCCCTCTCGTAATGCCAAAACCGACGACCGTCCTCAGCGCCAGACCGCCCGCCGTGATCGGTTCCTCCCAATGACGCCGCACCGTATCTTCAACGACATCATAGTACCAGCGCGGGATATCGGCCTCAATCTGCGCTTTCGTCTCGACCTTGGGAGCGGGAGGAGCGGGCGGTTCTTCCGGTTCCGGCTCCTCGGGTTTCGGCTCAACCGGTTTCTCGACGCGTTCCGGTTTTTTCTCCTCCGGCTTCTTCTCCTCCGGTTTCTTCTCCTTCTTGGGTTCTACCTTCGGCGGTACAACCTTGGGCACCTCTTTCTTAGGCGGCTCAACACGTTTTTTCACCGGTGGTTTCGGCTTCGGCGGCGCGGGACGCGGCGACTCGACCTTTACCAGTTGCACCTCATACAGCGGCGGAAATTCTATAACCCTCGGTTTATACCGTGCCGCCGGCACCAGGCATATTGCTGCCGCGTGAAGACATGCCGAAATGAGCAGCGCCCACCACAACCGCCGGTTCGACCACGACTCACTCCAGTAAGCGTCATAATGGCTTGCTGGAGACAATTGAATCTCATCTCGTGTAGATTCGGACGAACCCGCCGAATGAGTGCCTCCCGCACGCCCCGCCCCGGTTTTCCTGCGTATCATACACTACGTCCCGCGAAAAGTCAATACTTCCTAAGTCCAGGCGTCCAACACCAACTGCACGACCATCGTCGGCGACCGTGCACTATAGAGAACGCACAACACCCGGTCAAAGATTACACGGCCCTTCCCACCACTCTACAGCGTGCGACCGGCTCGTCCCCTGCGCCTCTGTTGACCTCCGCCTCGATCGTCGCCCCCGCGGACACGCCGGCGTCGCCTGAGCTCCGGCGAACGTACCGGCCCGACCATAACCGCCGCTCGACCCGGGAGCGGACACTTGAACTCGCACAAACCGCACCCTATGCACACTTCCGGTCGCACATACGGTCGCCGGAGCGGTTCGCCCGTGACCTCGTCTTTAAGGCCGGTGTCACGCAGAACGATCGACTTTGTGGGCGTCGGACAGCATTCCTCGCATACCGCACAGTTCCTGTTCTCGGCCCACGGAATACAACGGTTCCGATCGAAAAACGCCGTGCCGAGAACCGTCTCCTGCTTCTCCTCCAGAGATAAGATCGGCAACGCTTCTGTGGGGCAGACCATGCCGCACAACGTGCACTTGTACTCGCAGTAACCGACCCGGGGCACGAGCTTCGGCGTCCACAGCGCCTCCAGACCTGCCTCCAGGAGTACCGGCTGAAGTCCCCCGGTAATGCATACCTTGATACATTCGCCGCACCGGACGCACTTCGCCAGAAATTCGGATTCGTCCTCCGCTCCAGGCGGACGAACAAAACGCAGCAGACCGTCGGCACGGGCGAAATTCGTCTTCAGGATGGGAACCGCCGCAACGCCGCCTACCACTGCACCGACGAACCCCCGTCTCGTGAGTCCGGCAGATCGTGCCCGCTGAATATTGTCTCTCCTGAACGAGAAGGTCGAGACCGCTTCCGGACATACCGCGTCGCACGCAAAACACTCGATGCACTCACCGCGACGCGTCTCTTCGCCGGAACCCGTTATGGCGCCCATCTTGCATTCCCGCTGGCAGCGCAGACAATTCGTGCAGCCGTCGCGTACGTACCGTCGAAACGGCGATATGCGCGCCACAAGGTCGAGCATCGCACCGAGCGGGCACAGGTGCCTGCACCAAAAGCGCCGCTCGATCAGCCCGAGCAACGCTATGCCGAGAAAGATCAGCAGAAACAGAATGTGTCCCCGGTACACCGGCTGTTTGAACGCCAAAAAGTACTGGTAGGCAACCTGCTGGACCCATGAGACGAATCCCGGCAACACGTCGGCTCGCACCGCCGCGTGGAGCGTTTTCTCGCCAACAAAGTTCGCGTACGGATACAGGGCTATCCCGTACGTCCGCGTCGCAATACAGATCGGGTCGAACCAGCCGGCTACCTGAACGCCAAAGGCCGCCGCCACCGTCACAGCAATAAGGATCGCGTACTTCACCGTGTGATACGGGGGCTGGCCTTCGCGCTCATTCCGCTGCTTGCGCCGCCACCGGTGCAGGAACCGGTCGGAGATGTCCAGCGTAGTCCCGAATGGACAGACCCAGCCGCAGAACACACGTCCTAACACGATCGTCACGACTATGACGACGAGCGCCGGTATGAACAGCACCATCAAGGTACGCGCCGAAAGCATCGCTGTCAGCGCCAGAAATGGGCTCATGCGAATAAAAGAGTTGGCAGGTACTGGAACGTCAAGCGGCTCAGCCGTGCGGACTATGAGATAAAGAAAGAGCGCGAGGAACGCAACCTGAACAATCCTCCTGACGAGACGTAATCGGCGTTTCCCTCGACTCAAACGGTCACCTCCCTGACCGATATCCTGGCAAGGTCCAGCTCGCCGAGCCCTCGATCGTGCGCTGCACGTATGTAGCCTATGTCTTCGCCCTTCATGTCGAAGAGCGTCGTGGTGCACGAGTCAACCGCGACCGGGTCGGTCCCCGCGATCACCGTGTGTGTCTCCCTGACGTCGTCAAGGCTGCCGCCGGTGGGCCCGTGGTCGACCAGGATGCGGTACGCATCCATCACCGTAAGATCGACCTTCACCGCGGAACTGAAATCCGCGAGCCGCTGCGCTATATCAGGATGCCATGTGCCTCGCTCGCCGCCCGCAAGCCCCATCAGGTTCTTTATACCGAGCGTCAGCCTCGTCAGACTGTGGTCTTTAGCAATCGGCACGTTGATCAGGACATCGGCTCTGGTGAGCATCCCATGTATCGGCCAACTCGTCATGACGACGCCGGCCGGTATCGCCATTTCGCGGAACCGGGGATCATTCTGTCCTCTGACATAACTCACCCGAGCTCCCGCCTGCTCCGCGGCTTCGGCTATACCGCTGCGCTTATACGTCAACCGCGCCTCGTTGAGTGTGTGATCGAACACGTGCACCTCGGCGGCACCCGCTTCGACCGCCAGCTCGACTACCGTCCGTACCACATCGGGATTCGTCGTCGCTGCGTATTTCGGCAGGTTGTCCCAGGAGATGTTCGGTTTCACGACAACAATGTCACCCGGACTCACCAGCTTCCCGAGACCTCCCAGCGCGGCCAAGGCAGCCTTCGTTATACCGGCAGGATCTTCGCCGCGTGCAACCACAATGTCACGGCTCAGATCATTCTCTTTCAGCGGCTTCAGCCGTATCTCTTCCTCCGACGTGCGCTTACCGCACTGGGTACAAAGACCGAGCGCCACCGCGGCACCGCCCGCGCCTGCAAGAGCGCTCCCTTTCCTCAAAAAGCTTCGCCGTGTTATCCGTCTCATTGGACACATATTCGGCTCCTTCTCGCGGACAGTTCGCTCAATCCGGAGGTCGTTCCTCCTCAGGCGGCTCCTCACTGTCCGAGGAACCGTTGTCACTTTCCTCAGCAGTTTCCTGCTCATCCTCCTCGTGGACACCGTACCCGCCTTCATCCTGGTACTCCTCATACCGTCCCTCATCCTCATACTGGTACGGTTCACCTTCTGACGTTTCAGTTGTCCCGCTGTATGAAGAGTAGCCGGACGATGTATCGTGTGTGAGCGTCCTGAAATCCTCCTTGATATCCTCGGTGTCCTTCTCGAACTCCCTGCGCACATCATTCGCGTATTTCCTGAGGTCACGCAGAGCGCGTGCCACCATACGGGCCATCTCAGGCAACTTCTCGGGTCCCACGATCACCAGAGCCACAATTAGAATGATGATAACCTCAAACGGGCCTATTGAAAACATAGCTTACGTCTCACGCTTGCGTAACAAATACGCTACGCCTAAACTTATGCCATACAAGCCGAACAACGGGATCGCCATCAGTAGTTGCGAAATTATATCCGGCGGTGTAAATAGAGCACTCACCACCAGTATAAGCACCAGCACGTACTTCGCGTTCTTGACAAAAAAGCTCACCGGGACTACACCGAGGTGTACCAGCGAAACCATGATAATCGGAAACTGGAAACCGACAGCAAACGCAATGAGAAACTTGAACACCACATTAACGTACGATTCCAGACGCAGGTGTGCCTCAACTCCCACCGGCGCAAACTTCTGCAAGACCGGAAAGATTATAGGAAGAACACCCAGGTACCCGACTGTCAGGCCTGCGATCGTCAAGAAGCCGCTCGCAAGCAAACCGCCGAGCACCACACCCCTCTCGCGCGGCTTCAACGCCGGCATTACAAACATAACCGCCTGGTACAAGATCACCGGAAGCGCAACAAAAACCCCGACATAAAACGCGATGCTCAGCCTCGTCATGAACGGCTCCGGCAAAGAGAGGTACTGGATCGGTACGTCCTCCGGGAGCGGACGTTTCAGTATGGCGAAAATCTTTCCGTGAAACGCATACCCGGCCGCCCCGCAGACGCCGACCGCGATCAGACTGCGGATGATCCTCGTCCGCAGCTCCGCCAGGTGCTCCGTGAACGTCATCTTCACGTCGGGTTTGTTCAAGAACGCCATACGCATGATTCTCACCGGTTAGAGAAACTCTTCCACACCTTTCATAGAGCAGTACTTACCGCACATCGTGCACACGTCTTCCACAAGCGGCATGCTTCCCGAACGGTACTGGCGCGCCGTCTCCGGGTCAATCGCGAGACGCATCTGTTCCTCCCACCGACGTGCCCGGCGATGTGCCGCCAGCGAGTCGTCCCACTCCCGCGCGCCGGGGACACCCTTAGCTATATCACCTGCATGGGCGGCGATACGCGTCGCGATCACACCTGCTTTCACATCCTGCACCGCGGGCAGCGCCAGATGTTCCGACGGGGTCACGTAACACAGAAAATCCGCGCCGGCTGCTGCCGCGATTGCCCCACCTATCGCGGCGCTGATGTGGTCGTACCCCAGAGCGACATCGGTCACCAGAGGGCCGAGCACGTAGAACGGGGCACCTTTACAGATAGCCTTCTCGAGCTTCACGTTCATCTCGATCTGGTCGAGCGGCATATGTCCCGGCCCTTCTATCATCACCTGCACGCCGGCGGCCCGCGCTCTATCAGTAAGCTCTCCCTGAATAAGCAGCTCCTGCACCTGGCACCTATCGGTGGCATCGGCCAGACAACCGGGCCGCATACCGTCGCCGAGGCTCAACGTCACATCATACTCCTTGGCGATATCCAGGATTTCGTCAAACCGCTCATACAACGGGTTTTCAGCATCGTTGTATAACATCCACTCCACGGCGAACGCGCCGCCTCGACTGACGATCTGCGCCAGACGCTTATCGTTCCGGAGCCTCTGCACCGATTCGCGAGTCACCCCGCAATGAACAACAAAGAAGTCTATCCCGTCACGGGCATGTTTCTCGAAGGCGGCGATCATCTCGCTTGCGGTCATCTGGACAACCGACTTGCCCGATTCTACCGCTTGGACCGCCGCATCGTACAGCGGCACACTGCCCACCGGCACGTTCGACTCATCGAGAATCTTCCGGCGAATGAGATCGATATCTCCGCCAACGCTGAGGTCCATCACCGCATCCGCACCGGCATCGCATGCGGCACGCAATTTGGCGTACTCCTCCTCCAACACCGCCCTGTCCGGCGACGAGCCTATGTTCGCGTTCACCTTCGTCCTCAAGCCGGCGCCCACACCGCACACCGACGATATCTCACGCAGCCTGTTCGCGGGAATAACTATCGTGCCGTCATCCACCCCCCGTCGGATGAAATCCGTGTCGCGCTTCTCCGCCGCCGCCACCGACGCCATCTGGGGAGTCGTGATACCCGCACGAGCGCTTTCGACCTGGGTCATCTCACATCATCTCCAATCGTCACACCCACCGATACTTACTTCATAACTACTATCAACCAGCGCAGGTCTTCGAACCGAACAACTCTATGATCTCAGCAATTTCGCGTGTAGCGTGCGCCGGATCCGCTGCCTTCATCACGGCAGAAACCACCGCAACGCCGCTCACGCCGAGAGCCATGACCACCTCAACGTTCGACGCGTCGATGCCGCCGATCGCCACAACCGGTATTTGCACCGACCGGACAATCTCCCGAACAAGCTCTGCGCTGACCGGAGGCCCTGCATCCGGCTTCGTGCGAGTCGTATATATCGGGCCGACGCTCACGTACTCCGCCCCGTCCGACTGCGCCTGACGCGCCTCCGCTACCGACCCGGCTGACACACCGATAACCGCACCGGCACCGACGATGCGTCTCGCGGCGGAAACCGGCAAGTCATCCTGGCCGAGGTGGACGCCGTCCGCCCGGACCGCAACCGCGAGATCGGCGTGGTCGTTCACCATGAAGCGAACTCCCCGCTCCTTCACAACGCTGGATAACGCCGACGCCGCACCGAACTTCGCTCTCATGGTTGCCCTCTTGTCGCGGTACTGTATCACGGTGGCTCCGCCCTCGATCGCGCCGAGAACTACCCCTTCAAGCGACCGGTCCGCAACCATCCCGACATCCGTTATGACGCACAGCCGAAGATCAATCTTCTGGTACACGTTCTTTCCGTCGCACGGTTCTACAAGACTCCGGACGATACACCACCGCCCGCAACCAGGCGGCAAAAATCCTGCGAGCAATCCTCAATGTATCTCTGACGCTCTTGTAATGGCTCGTCGGGGTGCCGTCCGGTGCACCCGACGTCACGCTCACTTCTCGTAACGGGTAGCCGAGCCGGCATACCCTGATCAGGAACTCTGCCTCCGCGTCGAATCGTGAACCTCTCACTTGCACCCTGTTCCACACGTCAACCGGGATTACCCTGAATCCGGTCTGACTGTCCTGTATCCGGCGCCCCGCAAGTCGCGAGATCAGCGCCGTCCCGAATCTGTTCGATAACTGCCTTATCCGTCGCATCTCCGGTAGTTGCCCCAGACGCGACCCGAGCACAACTGCCCTGGCATCATCTTTACTGTACGCCTCAATGAGACGCGGTATCTCTTCCGGATCGTGCTGTCCGTCGGCATCCACCGTCACCACCGCATCGAACCCGAGTTCTCTTGCGCGCTCGAACCCGAGCTTCAGCGCCTCACCCTTACCTCTGTTCACCTCGTGTCTCAGCGTATCGGCGCCATGTTCCTGGGCAACCCGCATCGTCTCGTCAGCCGAGCCGTCGTCCACCACGATCACCGTATCGACATACTTCTTCACCCCATCAATAACCGGCGCCAACGTGCTCGCCGCGTTATATGCCGGAATCAGGGCACAAACTCGTGGCAAACTCCGCTACCTCCACACTAACACGCATACGACTTTAGGTACCGGACGTTAGAGACGTCCTGTCTACGACGGCCGGCCCCTAAGGTCTACCGTTCGCTTCGGGCGGAAGCCCGTAACGGGCTTCCCTACCTACGTCGCTCCGTCCGCTCGGGGTACCCCTCTCTACCGTCTACTCTCTACCATCGAGCGAGCCGTTGTACGCTCCACAGGACCCTCAAGCCCAACAGACGCGGTGACCCGCTCGATCTCGCGCTATACAAGAGAATCTCGCGCAGGATTACCGAAAGGTTTCTTCCTGTACCGGTGCGCCATGACCTCGCAATACTCGCTGCGGATACCAGGTACAGAACGTGTCTCCTCAGGCAGGCGTGCGGGGCGCTCTCATATACCCCGGAAACAAGATGCTAGACAACACGTGCACATTCCATCCGCACTTCCCAAAGGCCGAATCCCATCTCTCCCGAACACGGGATCCCGTTACGACCTCTCAACGAGCTCTTTCAACGCTTTGCCCGGCTTGAACGTCGCCACCTTCTTTTCCGGGATAGGCACCTCTTCTCCCGTCCGCGGATTTCGACCTGTTCTGGCATCTCTTCTCTTTACTTCGAACACACCAAAGTTGCGTATTTCCAGCCTCTTGCCAGCGGCCAGCGATTGGGAGATGGTGTCTAACGCGCTCTGTATGATTCTGCCGACCTCGTTCTGTGTAAACCCCAGTTTGTCGGCAACCTCTATGACGAGTTCCCTCTTAGTCACAGCCGGCTCCTTTCGTTGTCAATCCCTCCTTATACGCCGGGGCAACTCCCAGCATCCCTTCCAAGAGCAACCTCGAACGCACCTCTACCTGCCAAAAAGACCCCTGTACCAACTGGTAATCCCCTCAAACATCCTCGGATTCGCGCGGTACGCCAGGAAGACAACCACCGCTATCCCTACCACTACCAAGAGGGCCATCACATTCTTGTTCTGCAACACATTTTTCTGAAAGCTCGCCATCGCCGCGCCTAACGCGGTCACCTTCGACAGCTCCTCGCGCTTGTTCTCAAGCGCACCCAACGTTTCGTTGATGCTGATGTACGCTCTGTGCCACTCGTTCTCCATCTTCTTCATGGCGACATCCGAGCTCGACTGGGCGGAGTCAAGCGAGATCGCTTGAGAGACTATGTTCATCGTGTTTGGATCCAGACTATAGTCCTGGCCCAGCCCCTGCTGTAACACCCTGTGCCTGCGCGCCAGCTCACTCTTCACGGCGAGAAAATCAGCCTCATCCTTCGGGCTGATCTGCTCGCGCTTCCTGGCGGAGACCAGCAAGTCATAAAACTTCACCCACAGGTCCATAAAAACCTTCGTACCTTCTATGTTCTTCTCAAGCTTTGGGTCTATCACCGACCTGTATCCTATCCTTGTATGTCGCAACCCTTTACCATCACAGAACTTTTGTAAAAAATGATAGCACACACGCTGCCAAAAGTCAAGGACAAATTGCCGCCGGGATGGATCCGAGAAACCTGCCGCAACTCAGCACAGTGAAAACGCATCTGCCCTACTCCAGAGCTTCCCTGCTGTGAACGTCGCGACACTAGCCCTCCACACTCCCGGATCGAGGCGGCATTGCGCGGCACGGCGATACGCGTGACAAGAGAAATCGCACAGACATCACCGACCCGCAGAACCGTTTCCGCAACGAGCGCCGGAGAAATGCACGAAAAGGGCAAGAGAAAACGAAGGACTTTCACGGCCTCAGCGCGCTACAACAAACACAAGAGATGGGCCGAACTGCTTATCTCGATCAAGCGGGTGATGATATGGAACGATGCTGGAACGATACACGCGGACGTTTATCGGAAGCTGCGCTCGAATGGATCCGATCGAAGGTCGAGGGGCTCGAGTTCGGCGATGTGACGATTATCGTTCGGCAGGGGAAGATTGTCCAGATCGACAGGGAGGAGAAGCAACGCCACCACGAGGTGATACGCGGCTGACCGTACAAGATTGAACGAGCATGTTCCTGTTTGGAGGACGAGCCGGCACCGGGCAAGGGAGGCTCTCGTGCGGCCGCGCCGCCGGGCGCGGCGGGAGGGTTTCCCGGTGTCACGAATACCGTCGTATAAGTTCCTGGAGAAACTGTTTGATCCGAGCGATCTCGAACGGTTCACGAACGAGCAGGGGCTCTGGTACGAGTCGCCGGAGGAAATCGAGCGCGGTCTCGAGAAAGGCAGGCAGCAAGCAGGTCGGCTGGCGCTGCTCGTGAAGCTCATGGACCAGTGTCTTACACCCGCGCAGCGCATCTGCGCGAAACTCTACTACCTTGAAGGCAAAAGCCTCAGGGAGATCGCAGCAATCACCGGCCTTCACTTTACCACCGTTCATCAACACGTGCACGCCGCCGTAAAGAAGCTCAAGCGCGCTGTGCTCAAACTCGCGGAATCCGATTCACGAACGAGCTGAACGCCTGGCGAAACTGAGCGGGGCCTGTAGGGACGGTTCGTCCAAGATCCGCCCTGGCGGGCGAACGGCGCTACCTTCGTCACCCCCGATCCGGATTGTTCCCGATTGCTCCCGCTTGTTTCAAGTTGTCTCGTATTGTTCCTACAAATGCGCGGCTCCCACCACGATTTTCTGAACAACGGCATAGTCGCCACAAGAACAACTGTGAAACGCCAGGATAAGGCAAGTACCAGCGGGAAAATCTCAGCCGCATATTGCGGTCCGACGCCAACAGGCGCCTCATAAGGACGGGGCGGCACCTCCCCCCATGAAGCCCGGCGTTGTGGAAAACAGGATCCCCCCGCGCCGGCCTTCCTATTCAACGTTCCAACATGCGCCGTGAGATCCCGCGTCTAAGAAAACGGTTCTATCGTACCTCATTTCCGAGCGAGGTACGGTCAGAATCCTGGCTCGCCGATCTCGTACGCGGTGAACCCGAGGTAGCGCGACGAGTTCTCCACGTACGCCACAAAGTCCGTAGCTTCAACACGGCCCGCTTGCGAACTCGCGTGATACAGCAACCCCTCACTATCCTGGGCGCGCACATAGAAACCGCAGTGCAACGCGAAAAGCCAGTCAACCTTGCCAACGAAAATAATTAAGGCCGGGCTCGGCAGGTTCTTCTCGGCTGCACCGGCATCCGCCGAAGCTACATACGCCAACCGGATCGTTCGATCCGACTTCTCTCCGCCCAGATCCCGCGCACCTATCCGCTTGAAGAAATCTTTCCGGCTGATCGTTCGCGACACCGTTCTTGCGGGCACGCCGAGCTCCGCCGTTACATCCCTGCAGAACCCGTTGTTGGCGATCCAGTCCGATATCATGAAGTGATGCCGAGTCTCGAACGAGACCTCACCGTCACGGTAGCGGATCTGTTGGAGCGTGTTGATCGCTTCTTCGTAAGAAGATGATGCCGCCAGCGCGACAGTCTGTTCGACGAAGGTGACGCAGTCCACGCGCGACAGGTTGATGAGCGGATCCGTATCGTATGTGCCCTGGGCTCCCTGGCCCAACGGCCCCTCAGCATACGGCGTGCCCACGCTCCGGACGGCCACCTCCACCAATCTAGCGGGAAAACTGGGTTCATGAGCGGCGAGATCTGCAAGATACGTATCGATCGCCGCTTCCGGCAGCTCAAAGATCGGCAGGACGGTCGCAGCGAGCAAAGCGTGCACAACAGCGACGGTCCTTGCAGAGTTCACCATGCCTCTATACGGTTGGCCTTTCTTGCCGCGTCACGTGGCAGACTGCGAAACGGGCTCCTCACGGTGACGGTGTGACAACGACCTTGAGCCCTTCGTGCTTCTCCGCCGCATCAAAAGCAGCGTGGATGTCATCCAGCGAAAACCGGTGCGTGATGCAGCGAGCGACATCGACAACACCCTTCTCGATCAGCTTCATGGCGATGCGATGCTGACGGGGCACGCTGCCGTGCGACCCGAGCACGCAACATTCCTTGTAATGGATGGTATTGGACGGCACGCTCAGGTTGCGTGCACCTTTGCCGAGCCCGCCGAACAGGTTCACCCGACCGCGGTTGGCGACCATCTCGATAGCCTGCTCGTGCGCCTCAACCGAACCGCATGTCGTCACAACCACATCAGGACCGCGCCCGTGCGTAATATCCTGGACTGTCTCAAGAGCGTCGGTTTCTTCCGAACTAGTGTAGTGGTCGGCACCGAACGCTCGCGCAAGCTCAAGCCGTCTCTTCGACCGCTGAACAACGAGTATCTCGCTTGCGCCCATGTGCCTGCCCAGCTGAATCATCATGCACCCGAGTGGACCTGCGCCGATAATGCAGAGCGAGTCACCGACGTTCAATCGACACATTTCGAGCCCGTTGATCGCGCACGCGAGCGGTTCCGCTAACGCCGCCTGCTCATACGAGACATCGTCGGGTATATGAGTCACCGGACCCCAGTTCACCACCATCGGATCGAGCACCATATACTCGGCAAAACCGCCGGGAAACTGGTACCCAATCGCATAATTCTCGACACAGTTATTGCACAATCCGTTCTGACACCAGTAACACTTCCCGCATGGCACGTCCGCGCCGAGAGCTACACGATCGCCGACCTTGAACTTGTCTACCCCGCTGCCCACTGCTACCACATCACCGGCAACCTCGTGACCTATAACGGTCGGCGGCCGAACACGCGGGTTGCCGTAATGAAATATGCGCACGTCGCTCCCGCACACGGCGCATACCCGCACACGCAGCTTCACCTCGCCTGGACCGGGATCGACCTCCGGCACTTCCTTGACCGCCATCGTCTCAAGCGCTTCCAGAACCGCCGCTTTCATCACTTGTCCACCTCAGTTTGCGAACGTTACCATAACCTTCTGATACGGTTCTCTGTTCGCCGCCATCATCTCGATCGCGTCCGGCAGCTCGTCAAGCTTGGTACGGTGTGATATCAAGTGAGCCAGATTGATCTGCCGCTCCGCAACCATCCTGTGCACAGCCGACCACTCATTCTCCGGCGCGAATAAACTCGAGTTCCATGTCCCCAGTATCGAAAGCTGCTTGCGAAGAATCGCGCTGACGCGATCCTGAGGCACGTGCAGCTCCGCATCTATGTTCCCCATCCATACTACCCGGCCACCTCGTGCAGCAATGTCCAGAGCCAGGTTGTATGTCGTTGAACGACCGACCGCCTCAACGACAACCTCCGGCCCGGCTCCGCCACAATGGGCGACTATCTGCTCGAGAACGTCCGGCCCCTTGGCGCGGACAACCTTCTCAAAGCCGAGCTGCCGCGCCGTGTGCAGCTTCTCTTCCTGCATGTCGAGGATCACGACGGTTCCTGCACCACGCGCCCGGGCTACCTGGGCGACGATCAGCCCGATACTGCCCGCGCCGATGACCACAACAGTCTCGCCCTCCGCCAACCCTGCACGATTGAGCGCGTGAAGACCGACCGCTCCCGGTTCCGTCATCGCGCCTTCCTCGTCGGTAACGCCCGCCGGAAGCGGCACGATATTGGAGCCCCTCGTAAGTACAAACTCCGCCATCCCGCCGTCCGTGCGCGACCCGTGATAGCTGTAGTTCTCACAACATTCATAGACTCGACGGCGGCAACTACTGCACTGACCGCACCACAGGATAGGGTACACTGCCACCCTTGTGCCGACGATGTCCTTGGCGTCGTCCCCCGCCTCAACAACTACGCCCGAGAACTCGTGGCCCGGTACCACGGGTACATGAGGAACGTCCGCCGCTCGAATCCTGTGTACGTCCGAACTGCACACCCCCGACGCGGCCACGCGCACCAGAACCTCCCCGTGTGCGGGCCGGGGACGTGGTCGTTCCTCTATACGGAGATCGTTCGGCCGATGGAGAACCGCCGCTTTCACAGGCTAATCCTTGACGTATTCCCGCCAGTATGCGACAGATTGTTTGAGATCGCTCACAACCCGGTCATCGGTTGGATACCGCTCACGCCAGCTGAACTCAAACGCCAGCGTAACCTCTTCAGCCCCGCCTTCTTCGAGCGCTGCGAGCACCTTCTCCGGCCTGATGATACCTTTCTCGTTATACTCCGGGGTGAACGGCCAGTGCCCGGATTTATCGCTGCTCGACTGCTTGATATGCACAACCGGCGCGACCCGCGCAAACTCCCTCAGCCAGGCATAAGGATCGATATCCCGGGGATTCCCGGATCCGCTGTACCCGTGATCCACGTCGAGACATAACCTCATCGGAATGGCGATACCCTGGTTCACCCGGTCGAGTAACTCGTGGGTCGAATCGATCGTGGACGCGAACTCGCGAGGGACACTCATCGGCTCGAATATGAGACACGCAAGCCCCTCCTCTTTTCCCACCTCGGCGATACGATGCCAGTTCTCGATGGCGATAGCCGTCATCTTCTCCCGACGCGATTCGTCCTCATAGTCGCGCACCGCCATAATACCGAAATGCCCACCCATCATCTGCGCGCCCAATGCAGCACCTGTCCGTGCCAGACGCATCAGATACTGGACCCATTGCTCGCGCATCTTGGGGTTCGGGTGACAGACATGATTCACCCGCGTGAACGCCGCCGGGAATATCGAGTCAACGCTGAAATTGTACTGCTGTTTCAGCGCATTAATCTTCTGCACCTCCTCCGAAACGATCTCGTCCGGATAAAACATGCTCAACAGATCGGCGACGAACATCACGCTGTGAAGACCCAGTTCTTCACCGACAATCCGGGCCCAATCGTCCGGCTCCGGATACCGGTTCGTCGCAAATCCAGCGTTGATACCGAGTCTAGCATTCACCTCCGGTTGACCCTCCGAATCTCATTACCGTAGCCGCTCGCACGGCATTGCTTCATTGTGTCTCGCGCAGATGCGGCCTGCGCAGAAAAGAACTGTGAAAAGTCGATTGCACGTAGCGACGCGACGAGTTTCTCTTACAGCCGGATTATAGACGGGCACGGTACGAGTGTCAACGGCGCTCCCGTAAGAATTCTTGCAGCTCTTGCGCGGTCGGCAGGCCGGGTATCGCCCCGTACCGTGTGGCGGTGAGAGCGCCTACGGCGTTCGCCCTCCTAACGATGGTGGACAGATCCTCAGCGTCGAGTTGGTCTATCCGGACACCCTGCTCGATTCGCGTCACGAGGTCCACGAGTATGGACGCTACAAACCCGTCACCGGATCCCGTCGCTTCAACCAGTTCAATCTCGTACGCCGGGATGTGCCGCGATCCCGTCGGGTGATAGAAGGTGGCGCCGTGCTCCCCCTGAGATATCACCAGCAGTCTCACACCTTTTTCCATGATCTTTTTCGCACCGGCATCGAAGTCCTTTGTACCGGTTATGAATTCCCACTCTTCCTCGCTGACCTTGGCGAAGTCCGCGTACGGGAAACCCTCCCAGATAGTCTCGAACGCCTGCCGTTCGTTCGGCCACAGCGACATCCGCAGGTTCGGGTCGTAGGACACGAGCAAGCCGTTCGAAGAAGCGATCCGCAGGGTTTTCAACGTTGCCTCCTTCGGTTTCGGATCGATCATACTGATCGAACCGAAGTGAAACAGTTTGGCCGCCTTCACGTAGGTCTCGTCGATGTCGTCCGGCTCGAGCATCTGGTCCGCGCCCGGGTTGCGGTAGAAAAAACAGTCGCGTCTGCCCGAAGAATGCACCGCAACGAAGGACAGCGTCGTCCTGACATTCTCGGCATACGCCAGGAACGATGTGTCCACCTGCTCGCTTGCCAGAGTATGAGCGAGAAAATGGCCGAACGGGTCCTGCCCAACCTTGCCGATGAAACCGGCACGTCGTCCCAGTTTGGCAACGCCGACCGCCACGTTGGCCGGTGCGCCACCCGGCGCCTTCGCGAAAGCGGGCGCATCCTCCAACGAGACATCCGCCTTGGTCGAGCAAAAATCTATCAGCAATTCCCCGAGGCAGATGACGTCCAGCATCGTTCGATCCCGTTTGTTCAGCCAACTCACCGCCGGGCGCGGTGCCTCCTACCCTAGCTTCCAGCCTCCAGAACCGGGAGTACCAACGCGGACGGATGTTCCTGATCGTGCCAGATGGTGTTCGTAGCCACCTGTTTATCTGTGCCGTCGCGTGTGTTCGGGTTCACCGCGAACCGGGGATGGTTGCTGCTCGTAACGTGCAGCGCGATCTTGTGTCCTTTATTGAAGACGATACTTGTCGGCCAGAACGATATGTCGAAACGATAGATTTCGCCCGGCTCCATAAAACCCGGTTCGCTGAACGACCGGCGGTACCGCGCACGTAATATGATATCGGTCACCAACATCTCCCTGCCGTCCGGGTACACATCCACCAGCTTGACCGCCCAGTCGGTGTCAGGCGCCGACGACGACGCAAAAAGCTCGACCTGCGCCGTTCCGGTCACCTCGAGCGGCTTCTCCAGCGCGTCGGTCTCATACTTCAGTATATCGGTGCGCTCACCTATCCGCTTCTGGTCCATCGGACCCGCAGGGAGCAACAGGTTTTGTCCGCCGCACGTCCGTACCGGATTGTCCGGATCAAACCTGTACGTATCCGATCCGGACCTTTCCTTTTCACGACCCAATGTGCCCTCGCCGCAAAGATACAGCTTCACGATTTTTGTCTTTGGCGGCCAGGAGTCGACGCGCCGCCACACGTTGCCCGGTGCCGACGGGTCGTCCACATCGCCCATAACGTAGTAGGTTACCGCCGGCTCGGACATGACACCGTTCTTGTCGCCTTTCAGCCAGTGATCGAACCACCGAATCCGATCCGCGTCGATCTGCGTCGTCACGGCGTTCTCGGGGTACAGCAGCTCACCCTGTTTGCGCCGATTCATCCCGTGCGTCCACGGCCCCATCAGAAGTTTCTGGTTTCCGCGCGCACCCGCCTTACCGTGCCTTTGAAGTCCGGCGAAACTGTTCACGCTGCCGAGCGCAAATATATCGTACCATCCTCCACTGTTATACACGGGCACATTGATTCCCTCGTGTCTGCTCTCACAATCGAAAAAACTCCAGTACGTATCTTTCGTCGGATGTTGCAGCCATCGGTCCGCAATTTCCGGCGCGCCTCGATCCGCCAACCACCGCACCGCCATGTTCTCTCTAAACACGCCGCCTTGATAAGCGCATTGTGAGTAGAAATCGCTGCACGCAACGATCACAAACTGGCAGACAAGGTGCGGCGGATACGCGCCCGCCATCAGGTTCTGGGTTATGCCGAGCGCCGACGCACCGAACGTGCCGACCTTGCCGTCACACCACGGTTGTGCAGCCACCCACTCGACGGCATCGTACCCATCCTGATCAGTCCCCCATCCGTCGCTCTCGAACCCGTCATATTCACCTTCCGACGCAAACGTTCCCCGGACGTCCTGCGCTACCACCGCGTACCCCAGCTTGACGAGGTTCCTCGCAAACGGTGCCACGTTATCCTTGTTGTACGGCAGCCGCGTCAGCAGCGCCGGCCATCGACCCTCGTCGGCCGGCAGATACACGTCCGTGGCCAGACGAGTTCCGTCTCTCATCTCGACCATGTACGTCACCTTTGCAGGACCATCTTGCTGAGCATGAGACCGTGCAGAAGTGCCCGCGAATATGACTAAGGAAAGAACGATACCGAACATGACCGATTTGCGCATCGTCGCTACCTCCCTCCTACCGGGGTTGAAGCACACCTATCCACGAGCAGTCTGCGCTTGAAATACCACGGTAATCTCAAGCATGTCAAACGACCCTCTCACCGCCCGACGGTTGACCGAACCAGACACCACAAGGAGCTGCGCATGGCACAGAGTGCCGGAACCCCTTGTTCGCCGTCATATGGGATCCCGTGCAGTTCGCTGCCGCAGTTCACCCGACACCGTTCCCCCGACAAATTGAACAAGCTGTACTGCTTGACAATCGCACACTGTTCATAGTAGCATACGTCCCATAACGTGGCAAAACCGGCGGCATAGCCAAGTGGTAAGGCAGAGGTCTGCAAAACCTCTATTCCCCGGTTCGAATCCGGGTGCCGCCTCACGACCTTTTGGAATGCGTTTCAAGAGAGCGGCCGTCACGTATGGCCTAAGAGAACAGCATCTGAGCACACCTCAGTGAGCTCAGGGAAGTTTTTGTCGCCTCGTACACAGGGGCGAGTGGTGGAACGGTATACACGACGGACTTAAAATCCGTCGGCCTTTTTGGCCTTGAGGGTTCGAATCCCTCCTCGCCCACCACGCGCTTCGGAATCAGGTCCTGAGCGACTCTTGGTGCGCGACCGAGCTGCTGCGACAACATGGAGGACGCAGCGGACGCTCTCCAACCGCAATCCACCTCGAATCACGGGTGGAGACACGAACATGTACTTTGTGTCGGCGGCAGGAGCCCAGGCGAACCTGACGTTATGCCTGGAAGAACAACGGGTTGAATTGCGTTGTGTCCTGTAGCAGCTCGCTTGAGCAACGCGGATCCACGCGTCCCGCCAGGAAGGCTGCGCTTGGCGAGACCGTGGGGCACCAGGGGCCGTCGAATTATGGCTCTGCAGCGAGAAGGAGTTCAGAAAGGTGAGCGCGACCAAGGAGGAACAGCCGAAAAAACGACGACGAGGAAGGAGAAAACAGGAAACCCGGATTGGAGCCAGGATCAGGGAGCTGCGCAAGCGCCACGACCTGACGCTCGAAGAGCTCGCCGAAGAGATGGGATGTTCTGCCAGCTATTTGTCACGGCTCGAGCGCGACGTTTCTGCACCGACCCAGAGCCGGCTGGCAGCACTATGCAGGGTGTTCAAGTGCGACATAAGAACCTTGTGGCACCGGCCTGAAACCATCCCGGCTGAACCGCTGAAACCCGGCGATAGGAAGATCGTTTTCTCCTCGGACCGAAAGAGAAAACTGGAGCTTCTGACAGACTGCGTCACCGGAAATCCGCGCATCGAGGTCGGTATTCTGACGGTCGAACCTCGAGGCCAGGCAACGCCACGGGACTCACGGAACGGGGAAATGTTGCTGCTGGCTCTTTCGGGCAAACTCGAAATCGAGGTTGGCGCCGACCGGTACACGCTGACCGAGGGGGATGCGATCCATTTTCAGACCGTGATCCCGCACAGTTATTTCAACAGTTCAAACGAGGATGCGAAGGTGCTCATCTGCGCAACGCCACCCGCACCGGAACTGTTCGAACGAAGATATTGAGCCGTCTCAACACGACGTCGGATCCCACACCCGACAGGGCAACGAGTTGGCTGTAGCGACGCGCAGGGGACCGACGAAATGCGGAAAATCGGATCGGAGAGCATCCACGAGGACAAGAAAGGCAGGTATGTGGCGATGACTAAGCAGTCAATTGACGAGGGTATCGGGTACCAGATAAAGGAGCTCAGACGACGGCAGCATATGACGTTGGAACAACTCGCCGAAAAAATCAACTGTTCGCCGAGCTATCTCTCTCGGATGGAACGAGGCGCTTCCATACCCACCATAGACAGGATCGGCGCACTGTGCGAAGCGCTCAATTGTTCGGTTACGGAACTTTTCGGCGAGCGCGAGAGCGGCGCCAGATTCGTCAGTGCAAAGGCCAGACAAGTGGTGGTGTCCAAAGACGGAAACACCAAGCTCGAACTGGTCACGGATTGCCTCAATGCGAATCCGCGAATGGAGATAGGGGTACTGACCCTTGAGCCGGGCGCAGCGCCGGAAAAGCGGAAGATCTCCAGCGGTGAGACCGTCATTCTGGTGCTTTCCGGCCAGATAGAGGTCGAGCTTATCGACAAGAAATACGGTTTGAAGCGGGGCGAATCGCTGCATTTCGAGAATACGCTGCCGCACAGGTACTACAACCCGGGCAGAGCATCTGCGCAAGCGATTCTCTGCGTGATCCCGCCCGAGTCGCGGTTCACCGAAGGCTGAGCAAACACAGGGTGCGCGTTGCACCTCCCGTTTGCCACGATTTGTCCCACACTCGGCGTGCGTGTAGCGCCGCCGTAGAGGTGCCGGCAAAGTGTGACAGCGCGGCACATAAGAGCGGGTCGGAGCCGAGTGGGAACCGGTCACGGGTGCAAGCGCGCGCCTGAGACTACCCCGATGGTCGCGTGGCCTTAGTGATGCCCGTCACCTGGAGCACGACCGACGGAAGCTGCTGCCGTGACAACGCAACACGACGCGACCACCAATGAGGAATCTCCTGAGCGCGTTTCCTCGGTTTTGAAGACTCTATGGAAAGACGTGACGCTTTTATATGGGCTCTTTTCATTTCTCCTGTTGTGCTTGAAAATAGAACGGCATAGAGTACGAGCTAATATAGAGTACGAGCTAATAAGGACGTATTCGCAATATAGTGCCGCAGGAGTCCGAGACGACAGGTGCAACGACTCCGACGATACGTGTTGTACCTCACGTGAGCGACTGGATCCGACGGGCTCCCTGCTGACAGGCCGGCGGGCTGCCGCAAGCGAGCGGACCGTCTCCACATAGAAGGAGGACGTGACATCGATGGGTAAGAAGACGAAACCAGAAGAACCTACCGTATATTTCGCCGAATCGCGTGTACGCAAGTGGCACTACGATCATTCCGTTCCCGCTAAACTTGAAGAGCTCATCGCACGGATAGGTCTATCGAGGTACATCGAGCCCGGTGACTACGTTGCGATTAAGATGCATCTCGGCAGCCCCGGCGCGTTCAAGATTGTGCGGCCGAATTTCGTGAGAATGATCGCCGACGCCGTTAAGGAGGTGGGCGGCAAACCCTTCGTCACCGACTCAGTCCGTATGATGGGGTTGGAGTATCTCGAGAATGCAAACCGTCTCGGGATAAACCAATCGTCACTTGGTGTCCCGGTGGTAATCGCTGACGGGCTCTACGGTCGAGACGGCGTCCTCGTAAAGGCCGGACCGCTCCTCGGCAAGACTACCGTTGCATCTACCATATACGATGCGCCTGCGATGATCGTCGTGACCCATGCCAAAGGTCATCTCGAAGCCGGGTACGCCGGCGCCATGAAAAACCTTGCGATGGGCGCAATATGCACCCGCGACCGCAGCGGCTCAACACGGTACACCCGCGGACGAATGCATGCGCTTGACCACAAATCCATCATATGGCGCGAGGAATCCTGCATCCTCTGTGGCAACTGCGAAGCAATATGTCCGTTGGGAGCCATCAAGGTCGTCGATAAGAAAGTCGTACGCGACACACAACAGTGCTGGCTCTGTCTGCGCTGTGCTCGCGTGTGTCCTACCGGTGCGCTCGTCGGCACGATGAAACAGGAGGAGTTCCAACTGGGACTCGCCGAAAGCGTGCGAGCCGTGCTCAAGACGTTCGACAAGGAAAAGATTGTATATTTCAACTTTGCCATGGATGTTCAGCCGGAATGCGACTGCATGCCGGCCGCCGACAACGCGGTTGTGGCCGACCAGGGGATATTCGTTTCGGACGATATCGTTGCGATTGACCAGGCCACATACGATATGATCCGTTACGCGGCACCGCTGCCTCAAAGCGCAGCCGCCGACCGCAAACTCAAGAAGGGCGAAGACATACTCGGAGGAATCAATACAAGCGCCAAACCGGAACTGCTCATAAACAAGTGCGCACAGTACCGGCTCGGCTCAAAACGCTATCGGCTCATCAAGGTCGCACACAAGAGGCGGACCACGCGGCGCAAGTGACGTGGTAAGAGCACTGCCTCTGGGTCGTCCTAATGCGGCGTGTACAAAAGCTCGCGGGAAGCACCTACCGAAAAAATGTCTTGACAAGCGGGAGGTCTTTAGTTATAATAAGAGACGTTCGGGTGCAAAGGGCTGTACAGGACATGTGCACCGCGATATGTGTGCCGGCGCAACCGTATGTTGACCGATATCATCATCCGGAACTCGCGTGCTGGCAAGCGACTATGCAGAATCGAACGCGAAATGGCAGGCGGATGTTGCCTGATAGCAACATTGGGACACTCAGCGAGGTGGGCTTACAGTAGAGGAGCAGATGTATCTAAGGTGTTCCAAAGCGTTTTGCAACAACCAGTTACACTTTTTCTGGGAGACATCTACAGCATATCGTGAGTTGTGGCACGAAAGTTGCTCTTTCACTCGAGCAAGTGATATGCTGTATCTAGGAGGGTGGTAACCAAACGTGGGCATAGCGTGTGTGCGCTTCGTCGGGTTTTACTCCCCCAATGATTTGGGGGAACGGGGAAAGGATTTGGTAGAGCTATGAAGAAGACGCTGGTAGTAGGGGTTTGTGGGATATTTGCTGCTGCGATGTTATTCAGCGGGTCCGCGTCCGCAATAATCATCGACGCCTTAAGCCTGTCCGAACTCGAGGATCTCATTCCGACCGACGTGGTCGGTGACGGAACAGATGTGCCGGTTATAGGTGGCGGCGTGCAGGGTGTGGACGGCCAGCCGTTCTGGGCAGACGCTAACGGCGTCGTCTCGGATGGCGACGACGAGATAATCGTGGGCGATACGTTCGACATCGTCCTCGGCCCATGCACCGACAACGACGATAATTACAATCCCAAAGCGGGCGAACCATCAACCACTCCGGATATAGATGCGTTGCTGATGACGGTGACGTTCGACGTTTCTGGCGGCGAAGCGCTGCTACCGGTTACCCTGTCGGGCGATGGCGCGTCTGATACGCTCAATGCGGCCAATTTCGACTTTCTGTCAGATCTGGGATTTGCACCGGGCGGCGGCGGTGACTCGTTCAATCCCGCCGCGGACGACCTTGTCGGCGCTTTCCTCATCACCGACACTGATTTCAACGCGGGTAACGGAGTAGATATCGGCGATTTCGTGCTCGACGTCGCTGGCTGGACTGAGGACTACATGAGCCTTTACCGCATTGACTTGTTCGGTGTCGATCAGAGTTACGAGTACACGAGCCTGACTGGCGGCGGCGAGATCATCTCTGGAGCATCCAACTCGGCGGGCGGCTACCTCGTTCCCGAACCGGGTTCAATGGTCGTGATTGGCGGAGTCCTCCTCGGGCTTGCTTGCAAGAGACGCCGCTAAGTGGCATTGACAGGATCGCGGGAGTTTACCCGCGTGAACTGAGTGAATGGAGCGCCACGGGAATCACTTCCCGTGGCGCTTGGTTTTTCTATCCGAAACGGCTCTGGATAGGTGCCGGGCCATCCCGACTGAATATCTCGTTATCCTTGAGCGACTGCGCCTCGCCGAACCTGCACAGCGTCACCCATCCTCGCACTCATTTTCCATTCGCGAACAGCGTCTGCGCGATAAGCCCGGCAATGGGAGGAAAGAAAAACGTGCTCGCCAGACGGACGAACGTGAACTTCCAGCCAAGTATCCCGACCTCCATCGGCAGCCGGGCCACCGCCCACAGCGACCAGCCGGTGAGAAACGCCACCATGGTCCCGACGCCGGCTCCGGTGCGCAACAGTCCTGCGACAATAGGCAAGCTCACGTAAGGGCCTCCCGGCGCAAGACCGCCGGCGATCGTCCCGATCAGTATCCCGCGCATACCCGACTCCGTCCCCACCCATCTCGACAGGAGATCACGCGGCAGTAATACCTGGACCATACCGGCCACAATAAACGCGAAAATCAATAACGGCAGCACCTCCACGGTCATCCGCACGGCCGATCGCATCCCAGCAATTTGTTCCCCCTGCCCTCTGCTGTAACCGATGAACACCAAAACCGCCGCCAGCAATCCCATCAACACCGTTGGCACCACCATCGCGAAGCTCCTTTTCAACTGCTCAGGCACAGCTCATCTCCCCTATCGCCTAGCGCCGCCACATTTCAGTCTCGAATCCTGCTAGAGTCCTCGTCCAGGGGTACCCGAACGTGAGCACGCTCTCGTCTCCGCTGGCGCAGCTGGTCGAATACCACCGCCGCAATGATCACAATGCCGAGCGGTACCAGCTGCCAGTTTGCCGATACCCCGAGCAGCACGAGTCCGTTGCGCAGAACACCCATGAGAGCCGCGCCGATCACCGTGCCGAGCACGGTGCCGCTCCCACCTGCAAGGCTGGTGCCGCCGACGATCACGGCGGCGATAACGTCCAGCTCGTTCGTAATACCCGAATTGGGTTGAGCAATGCTCAGATGTGACGCTGTCGTTATCCCCGCAAAACCGGCCAGCACGCCGCATAGTGCATAGACGAGAAGCTTGACGTTGTCAACGTATATCCCGGACAGTCGCGCTGCCTCGTCATTGCCACCTACAGCATAGATGTGCCGTCCGAGCCTCGTCCGGCTAAGAAACAGCGCGCCACCACCCGCTATCACCACCATGCACACCACCGGCACCGGGACGATCCATATGCGGCCTTGGCCGAGGAAGAGAAACTCGTCCGGCACTTCTGTAGGCCAGCCGCGCGTTATCACGTACACAAGGCCACGCGCGATGCTCATCATACCGAGCGTCACAATGAACGGGGGGATACCGACTTTGGCCACGATCAGACCGTTAACGATGCCGCAGACGAGACCCGTAGCCAGCCCCGTCACCATCCCGGCCAGCACCACGAGATGCGCGTCCGTATGAGGTGGCAGCCCGAGCATACATTTCGCAGCCACGCACCCCGACAGTGCAAGCACCGACCCGACCGACAGGTCGATACCGCCGGTCAGTATCACCATGGTCATGCCTACTCCCATCGTGGCGAACATCGAGAACTGACGCGCAACGAGAAGCAGGTTTTCAACCTCGGCAAAGCCCAGAGCTCTCACCGCCAGTGCAAGGCTCAAACCGACGAGCACGAGCAATACGCCCATCTCTCGCACGGCAAATGCGCGCATCTTAAGTCTGCGAGCTGCTCCGAAAAGGTTCATAGGTGCGGTATGCTGCTCGGCGTCCACACGATATCAAGCACGCATCAGGGAGTGTAATCCTGGGTGCCCAAGAACTGGATAACATTATCGGCGGTTATCACCGTGACGCCCGTGTCTATGATCTCGGACTCCGGTTTGAGACCTCGATTCGCTTGAATGAGAATCTTGACACATCGGTACCCCATTTCGCGCGGTCGCTGCGCGACGGTAGCCTCTATCACTCCCTCTTTGATGAACTGCAGGCATATCGGTGTATCGTCAAACCCCACTATGGTCACCTGGCCGACCTTCCCCGCCTGCCTCACCGCCCGGGCCGCACCCGGTCCGCCCGAAGCATTGGCGCCGAAAAAGGCCGTGAGGTTCGGGAACCGCGACAGGATACTCTCGGCAACGGTGGTCGCTTGCTCCTCGTCGTCGTTGTTCGTCTGAAATGCGACCTCTTCGATACCCGGA
>Ga0180433_10001164_pt1 | contig 44535 bp, 32 predicted proteins | sample SS_ome_8_FD_132980 | JGI IMG/M metagenome (GOLD analysis project Ga0180433, IMG submission 132980) | Hypersaline lake sediment archaeal communities from the Salton Sea, California, USA - SS_1_D_1 metaG | ecosystem: Environmental > Aquatic > Non-marine Saline and Alkaline > Hypersaline >...
AAAAATTATTATCTTAGTTTTTTGTTGAGTCGTTGCCCGGTGCAGTAGGACTTTTTTCTTTTTCTTCTTTCTTTTGCTTTGCTTCCATGAGAGCTTTAAGGAGTGCAACTTTGAGCTGCTTGTTTTGCTCAAGCAGTGCGGCTAAGCCTTTTTTGCTGACAGATACTTTTGGATCTGAGCTAAAGAAGTTACTAAAATAGCTAGCTATTTTGGAGCAGGGCTTGAAAACAACGTGAGTTAATATCGCTGATGCTGCTATGCCAGCCAAAGTTCGGTATGCTGCACTTCTAATAAAGTTAGGCATGTTTTGTTTAAGCATGTCGTATTCATTTGTTATTGCATTTTCACCTGCTTGAAACATTGAGCATACACCATCAAACATTTTTTCAGTAAATGACTTTGTTGGTTGACTCCATGGCCAGCTGAATGCATTAGTAGTAGTTGAAGCAACCAAAGAAGTTACCAATAACAATGAAAGTATTCGTTTTTTTTCCATGGGGGTTTCCTCCATCGGATAAGTTGGGTTTTAAAAAATATTACATACTGATAACAGTGTATCATAATTTAATATTGCTTCAAGTGGTTGAAGATGGAGGTTTTTTGTTCAGATTGTAAATATTTTTACTGCAGGGGGAATTTCTCAATATTATCTGCAGATAATTCTTTTAGGCTATTTTCAAGCTCTTTTTTGGAAAGAAGACCTGTTTTTGCGTCCAGGTGACTAATGACAGATGAGCTGTTAATCACCCCTGATATAATTGATTCTTCAATAGACTTGCCTGAAATGATGCTTGCAACAAAGCATGAGCCGAATGCATCTCCGGCTCCGAGTGTGCTTGCTACCTTTGTTTTTATGCTTGGGCAAAAATAGATATGCTTGCTTGTGGCGACGTACACTCCCTCGGCCCCATTGGTTACGACTGCAATTTTTGGACCGCGTTTTAAAATTTCATTGAAGTAACTGTGAAGGTTAAAGCATATATCTTGGTAGGTAATTGGTGATTTGAACAATTGTGGCGCCTTTTGGTCGTGATTAATGGCGATTTCATCAACAGAAATTTGATTTTCAACCTGTTCTGCTTGCGCGCCCCCTCGTCTCTGCTCGGGATAAACTGCGTCTTGGCGACGGCGGGATATTTGGTGTTTTAGCTGCTGATTTGCTTGGGCAAGTGTGTGCATGAATATATTTGCTTCTTGGCTATTTAAAATAAAAATATCGATATGTTTTAAAGATTCTCTCAACTCAGCAGCGCCTGCAGCAAGCTGGCTGCTTCCGGGGTTTGCTGCGATAGGAATGTTGTGCTTTTTTGCAAGCTTAATTATGTAAGGCAATAGTTTTGCAGAGTTGCCGCTCAGTGAGGTTATATAGAGATGATTACAGTCTGCGATAAGTGGCTCGTTAATATCTGCTTTTTTGAGTTGGGTATTTGCGCCGCGGTAAGCCAAAACAGTTCTATCGCCTGTTATGGATGGGATTATGATTGATGTGCCTGTGTGGAGCTTAGATGTTTTTGATACATGTGATGTGTCCACGTTTTCTTCTGTCAATTTTTTAAGAACAAGTTCTGCTTGTATATCGTTGCCAATTTTAAAGATTGTGCTTACTTCAAATCCAAGACGTGAAAAAGAGGTGCCAGCATTTGTGGCACCTCCTCCAGTGTGGTAACTGAGTCCCTCTATTTCGATTTTGCTTCCTTCTTCGAGTATGAGAAATTCTTTTTTTGTTTTTTTTGAGTAAAGACGCAACATTTTCGGGTCTTTGTGTGTAATGAAAATGTCTTGTGTTGCGCCCCCTATGGTTATGACCTTCATTTTTTTAGTGATACCTTTTTTTTCGAGGTTTTGCATCTAGCACTCTTCTGATTACGTCATTAGCATGTTCTACCCAAATAATGTCGATTCCTTTTTTTATTTTCTCTTCGTTCATAAGATCGCTTTTGTTCTTTTTGGGTAGGATAACGTATGGCAATTTATTTCGTTTTGCTGCTAATACTTTTTCTTTAACGCCGCCTATTGGCATAACATCACCGCGAAGATTTAATTCCCCGGTCATTGCGTATTTAGCGCTAATTGGTTTTTGGGTAAATGCTGAAAGTATTGACGTTAACATAGTGATTCCTGCAGATGGGCCGTCTTTTGGTGTTGCTCCAGCAGGAACATGGATATGCAGGTCGTGATTGCCAAACATTTTGTCTTCTATGCCAAATTCTTTTGCATGAGCTCTTGCGTAACTGAGTGCGGCTTGAGCAGACTCTTTCATGACATTTCCAAGATGTCCTGTTAGCATTAATTTTCCTTTACCGGGAAGAAGAACTGCTTCTATTTTTATTATTTCGCCGCCGTACATGGTCCATGCAAGTCCATTTGTGACTCCGATTCTATCTTTTTTGAGTGCTTGCTCATCTAAAAAGATTCTTGGTCCGAGATATTTTTCCACATTTTTTAGGTTAAATGTGACTGTTTTATTGTTTTCTACGAGTGACCGTGCTTCTTTAGAGCAAAGCTTTTTAATGGTTCTTTCAAGCTGTCTGACCCCAGCTTCTTTTGTGTAGCTGGTTATTAGGTCTTGTAGAAGGTCGTCTTGGAGTGTGATATCTTTTCCTTCAAGTCCCGTTTCTTTGATTGATTTTTCTACTAGGTGGTTTTTTGCAATATTTAATTTTTCTTCAATGGTGTAGCCAGAGAGGTTTATTATTTCCATTCTGTCTCTCAGTGGTGCTGAGATTGTATTTAAATTATTTGCTGTTGCAATAAAGATAACTTTTGACAAATCAAATGGAACCCCCAGGTAGTTGTCATAAAACTCTTTGTTTTGTTGCGGATCGAGTACCTCAAGCATTGCAGATGCCGGATCTCCCTTAAAATCTGCTCCTATTTTATCAAGTTCGTCAATAACGATGAGAGGGTTGCATGTTCCTGCTTTTCTCATACCTTGAATAAATCTGCCTGGCATTGCACCAACATACGTTCTTCTGTGACCTCTTATTTCTGCTTCGTCTTTTACCCCGCCAAGAGAAACTCGTATGTACTCTCTACCCAAGCATCGTGCGATTGATTTCCCTAAAGAGGTTTTGCCGGTTCCGGGAGGGCCAGCGAAACATAATATTGGCGTATTGCTATCTTGTTTTAATTTTCTTATCGATATGAAATCTAAAATTCTATCTTTGATCTCTTTTAAGCCATAATGATCTTGATCAAGGATTTTTTTTGCGTTGGCAATATCGAGATTATCTTCGGTCGTTTTACCCCATGGAAGTGCAAAAACCCAATCGAGATAGTTTCTTATGACTGCGGCTTCCATAGAATCTGGAACCGTATGTTCAAGTCTGTTTATTTGTCTTGTTATTTCTTTTTTTGTTTCATCTGATACTGGAAGCGTTTGCAATTTTTCTTTCATCTCATCAACTTCTTGGAGGTCATCTTCTCCGAGTTCTTTTTTTATTGCCTTGAGTTGTTCGCGTAGGTAGTATTCTTTTTGTGATTCATTGATGGATTCTCGTGCATCGCTTTTTATTTTTTCTTGCATCTGAGCAACTTGGACTTCTTTGCTTAACAAAATGTATATTTTATCCAGCAACTCACTCTTTTTTTCTGTTTCCAAAAGCTCCTGGGCTTCTGAAACGTTGATATCAAGGTGAGATATGATAAACTCTGCGATTTTTTCAGGTTCATTCATTTTCGAGAGTATAAGATGAAAATCTGGACTAAATATTTGCCCTGAAGAAGATATTTGCTCGGCAAGATCTTTTATATTGTTTATGCGTGCTCGAATCTCTGTTTCTACTTCTGTTTTATCAACAGGTACTTTTTCTATGCATGCATTGAGCATATTTTGTTCAGCAGAAATATTGTTGACCTTTGCTTTGCAAATGCCCTGGACCAAAACTTTTATACCTCCTTCGGGCACTTTGATCAGTCTCATAATGGATGCTACTGTGCCCACACTATAAAGATCTTTTGTTCCTATAGAGTCTAACTCGTTATTCGTTTGTTTTTTTGATGCTAAAAGCAGTATGAGTTTAGAAGATTCTACAGCATTGTTAATACCATTGATTATTTTTGGATCTAAAACTAAAAGCGGAACTATCATGTCTGGAAAGACAACAATGTCCATGGTTGGAACCACAGGAATCGTTTCTGGAATATTGCTTTTGACATGATCTTTACTTAAAATCGACTTCATATTTTTTCCCCCTTATTTATGAGTGCTTTTTTATGTGTCCCTACAATAATTGTAAGTGAACGTGACAAAGCAAAACAATATTTCTTATCTAATTGCCAAAAAATGTTTTTGTAAAAGGCGGATCTTTGTAGAAACTTGAAAAACCTGGTACAACTAAAGAGAGAATATTTAAAAAATACTGGGTTTAAAAGGGTTTTTGCTGTGGATATTGTTGTTGAGGGCCTTAAGAAATGCTTTGTGCAAGGGGGAAAAAAGCTTACTGTACTAAACGGGGTTGATGTACAGTTTCAGCAGGGTAGCACTTATGCAATAACTGGAGTTTCTGGAACGGGTAAATCAACTCTTTTGCACCTTTTGGCAGGAATTGATGAGCCGACTGCTGGTTCAATTAAAATAGATGGAAAAGATTTGGTGTCATTTTCTCCAAAAGAAAAAGAAGCGTTTTTTAATCAAGACATTGGTCTTGTATTTCAATCTTCGTACCTCATTTCAGAATTAACGGTGCTGGAAAATGTTATTATTCCTGGCATGATAGCAGGTAAATCATCTGTGCAGTGCTCTGATAGAGCATTGTATCTATTGGAAAAACTTGGCGTACAGGATAAAGCACACAGTGCACCAGAGGAGCTTTCTGGTGGTCAGCAACAACGGGTTGCAATTGCGAGAGCACTTTTTAATGAACCAAAATTTTTATTGGCCGATGAACCGACCGGAAATTTAGATATCAAGACGGGCAAAGAAATTGTTGACTTGTTGCTCTCCTGCCTAGATACCTGGGGTATGGGAATTATTATCAGTTCGCATGATCCGTATGTTGCACAGAGTATGCAACACACGTTTAGATTGCAAGAAGGAGGCTTGCGTCATCTGTGATGGTAAAGCTATATGCCAATTGATCGATATTATCGGGGCTTTTGACTAAAAACCCTTGATACTATACATTTAAACCATTAATTAAGAATTTTTAATTATTTTTGTGAGGTGAAATCATGAATAGTGTTTCAAAAAAATTATTATCGCTTGTCCTTTTGGCTTCTTTAGCCTCTCATTGTACAACAATGTACCCAAAGGGCTTATTTTCAAATTTGCTCACGAATTTTACGAGTTTTTTCAAGAAACCTAAAAACGTAGCTATAACTTTAGGCGCAGCTTGTATTTGTGCTTTGGTGTGTAAATTTTGGATTTTTAAAGGGGCTGATTCTAAAAAACCAGATGATAGCAAGGTAGAGATTGGCTCTCAACAAGCGGAAAAGCCAAGAACATATAGAAAAGAGTTTTTGGTTGTTTGTTTTAAAGGCGATTTGCAAGAGGCAAGGCAGATGGTCAGACAAGTTGATCCGTTTTCATTTTTATCATCTCTTCAGGCTTTTAAGTTTATATCTAAAAATATTTGTACACTAGATTTAAACGTGATTAAGTTTTTGGATGAAATTTATAGCTTTGAAAAAAGAAAGTTGAAAGATCTTCTTATACAGGCTTGTCAAAAAAATAAAGAAGAGCTTATAGCGTGGCTTGTTGCCGATAAAAAGATTGTCTTGAAGAGGTGTTATATATCGCGTCGCATTCTCGGACAGCGGTGCCCATTAGAATCTATTAAGTGTTTAGAGAAAAATGGACATTCTTTGGATAACAACCTTATTCTGATTGCTGTTTTGGATTATGATAATGGTGGCGACTATAGTGTCGATCTTTTAAAATGGGCTATTGAGAAGAAAGGCGTAGACAAAAATCAATGTTTCAATCCCAGACCTTATGCTAGGGAAAAAGGGCCATCTTTACTTCAAAATGCTTGTTTGAAAGGGAATGTCCCAGTTGTGAAATATTTATTGAGCATTGGTGCTGATACAGCTGTTGTTGATTCTCAAGGTGATACTCCGTTGCAGGCAGTTCAAAGTATGCTTTGCCATCATATTTATAAGAATAGCTTAAAACTTAAAGAAATAGAGGCTCTACTTCTAGCAAAGCAAGCATAAATGCAGTAAAGATGAATTTTTTATTGAGCAGCTAGTTTTTCAAAAATTTTATCTCGCGTTTGTTATCTTTTCCTTTATAATAAAGATCAATGGGCAGTGTAAAAATTTGTTTTTCAAAAATTTTTTATATTGTAGCGTCACGTTTTTGCTAATCTCAACGAGGAAAGGCATTTCATGGAAAAAGGCTCTAATAAAAACAGAGCAGGGATAATGCATAAAAGATCAATCATAAAAAAAACGATTGAGGTTGGCGGTTCCACTATGCTGAGTCGATTTTTGGCAATTATTAGAGAAGTTTTGATTGTAAGGTTTTTGGGGGTAGGCGCTATTTCAGATGCCTTTTTTACGGCATACAAAATTCCTAACTCATTGAGAAAAATATTTGCTGAAGGAGCGCTTTCTGCGGCAATGATTCCAACGGTGGTTTCGATTTTACGCAAAAAAAATAAAAAATCTTTAAATAAATTTATGTCGTTGGCCTTTTTAGTGTTTGAGGGTGCGCTTCTTGCCTTGTGTGCATTGGTGATATGGAAGGCGCAATGTGTGGTGCGATTTGCAGCTCCTGGATTTTCTCCAGAGCAGGTTGTGTTTACCGCCCGTTTGTTACAAGTTTTAATGCCATTTATTTTCTTTCTTTCTTCAAGTGCTTTGCTTGCGGGACCATTGCAATCGGTAGGACATTTTTTTATCCCAGCAATATCTCCTGCACTTTTGAATGTTGTGTTTATCAGTTCTTTGCTGATTTGCTTAACATTTGGATTGTCTGTTAAACATCTTTGTCTTTTTATACTTGTTGGTGGCCTCATCCAGCTTTTGCTTCATGTATTCGCTTACTTTAGGCTTGATTTTTCGTTTCAAAAGCCTGATCGAGAGTCGTGGGTGTCAATGAGCCATGTGATGCGCAAATTTTTACCGTGCCTCTTTAGTATGAGTATTGTTGAGGTAAGTTTATTTGTCGATACCATGTTTGCATCGTGGCTTCCCAAAGGGTCGGTAACATTGATTTATTATGCAAACCGATTTATGGGTATTCCACTTGGTGTGTTTGGTGCGGCATTTTCTACTATTTTGTTACCACATTTTTCTAAATTAAGTTTGTATGCTCCCAAAAGAATAAGTTTTTATCTACTTGAGGCGACCAAGTTTGTGTTTTGGATTTCTGTTCCTATTACGTGCATGATGATCTTTTTTTCAGAGAAAATATTTTCAACCATTTTTTTATCAAGTAAGTTTTCTTTAGTGCAGGTGCAAGAAGCAGGCGTTATTTTGATCGCGTTTCTTCTGGGCTTGTTTTTCTTTTCTTTAAACAAAATTTTGTTAAACATTTATTATTCATTTCATAATATGTGGATTCCAACGGTTGTTTCCATTATTGCAACGATCATTAACGTATTTATGAATATGATTTTGATGAGAAAGTTTGCGTCTGTAGGAATCGCTTTGGCAACATCAATTTCTGCTATTTTGCAAACAATGTTATTTATTACATTTTTAGCGATGTTCTTTAATTTTAGATTTTATGTTATGAGGTTTATAGATTTTATTATAAGGTATGTTGCTCAGTTATGTTTGCTTTTTATACCCGCTTATTTTATTTATACTGTTTTGCTCAAGGTTATTGGCTATTTGCCTAGAGCTCTATCTTACTTTTTGTTAGAAAGTGTTGGATTTTGGTTATGGGTTGGCCCACTTTGTTTATTAACATTTCTTCTGATTTATTCTACGCGAAGGCTATTTCGGGTCAAACTTTATTTCCTTGATTAGTTAAGGAATTGTTTTTATGAAGTTTTTATTCTCTGCAGGGGTTATCGTTTATTTCAAGAGAAAAGATAAAATACAATATTTGTTGCTCCGCTATTCCAAGGGGCATTGGGATTTTCCAAAAGGTGGAATCGAAAAGGATGAAACAAAAGAACAGGCTGCGCTTCGTGAATTAAAAGAAGAGGCAGGTCAGTTGGTGCAGCTTCATGAAAAGTTTGAACATTCTTTTGAATATTTTTTTAAAGACAATGATGGCGATCTTGCAAAAAAGAAGGTCTATTTTTTTATTGGTAAAACGAAATCAAAAAAAGTAGCACTTTCTCACGAACATACTGATTTTGCATGGCTAGAACTTGATGATGCATTGCAAAAGTTGACATATGACAACGCAAAAACGTTACTCAAAAAGGCAGATGCATTTTTGAAAAAACTGTTTGTTTCGCACTAGTCTAATAAAGATCTAAAAGTCCTCAATTCAGTTGTGCTTGCTGCGGTAACGCGGGTATTTTGCAAACTTTCAAGTTTTTTAAGCATAAAATTGATTCGCTCTTCTTGATCTTGTGTTTCAAAGTTGTCAATTGGAAAAAATGCGATTGCTCTTGCATGCGTCTGTAACGTTACGCAATATCCTTTTTGATCTGCTTGTTTTGATAGATTCCAAATTTTAATTTTCCCATCACATGAAGCTGATGCAAAAATATGTGAATCAGTCGGGTGAAATGCTATTGTATTAATACGATTTGTATGCGCTTGTAATGTTGTGTGGTATCCTTGTTGATCTTTTTGTTTTGAAAAGTCCCAAACCATAATGCTTCCATCACTGAGTGCTGCGACGATTATATTAAGGTCAATTGGGCAAAAGGTTATTGCGGTGAAATGAGGTTTTGGAAATCTTCCTCCCGATTCATCTTTGGGTAATGTGTGTAAAATGGTACAGTATCCTTCGTCTTTTTCCATTTTTGATAGATCCCATACTTCAAGAGCCTCATTTGATCCGGAAAAAAGAATCTTTGGATTTATTGGGTGAAATGTTACTGCGGAAAACCATTCGTTGCTCGTTATTTTTAAAATTTTGCAAGGGTTCGAGATGTTGCAAATTGTAATGGTATTCAATATTGGGATCGCTAAAATGTTTTGGTCAGAGGGGTCAGGCGCTGGACAGTAAATGCCAGTTTTGTGTTGATATACTTGTAATACCTTGCAATGTTTTTCTGGGATCTGTTCTGATATATCCCAGACTCGAGCGGTTCCATCGGTTGACGTTGAAGCAAGAATATTTTTTTTTGTTTGGCTGTATGCTATGGAGGAAAGGCGACATTTGTGTCCTTGCAACACTCGGCAACGCTTTTTGAAATTTCTTGAGATACAAAGCACTTTGATTAATTCGCTAGATGGTGAGCTGAGTGCAAGTACAATATCTTGATTTGTTGGATGAAGCATTGTATCTGAAAAATTATCCTTTTTGTCCCAAGGCAAAAGCTTGATACATTTTTTCGTCTTCAAATCCCAAACTTTTGCTTCTCCGTTGTGTGTTGCGGAAGCTAAATAGAGTGAATATGTGGGCGTTGCTATCGATAGTGAGAGTATTATGGATAGAAGAAGTTGTATGCTCATATTTCTACTTTTGTGTTCTAAATTACCTGTCCATACATTGTTTGTAAGTTTCTTTTCATTTTCAGTACTTTAGTATACTGATGTATTTTCTTTTTTGGAGTTATTTTCTTTGTGTTTGTGGTTAATACAGATTTAAATGCGTTTGTATTGCCATGCTTCATTGCTATTTGTTGTGCAGTTTGTCCATGTTTATTTTTCTTTTGTGTATCCATGTCTTTTGTATTTGCAAGCAGATAATAAAAATCGCGATTTTTGTTTTTTGCAGCTTTGTGTAGCGCTGTTTCCCCAAGCAGGTCGACATGATTAATATCTATTTTTTTTAAGCTCAGTATCAAACGCATTGTCTCAATGTTGTTACTTAGCGCTGATTTATGCAAAATAGTTTCTTGTTGCTCGTTACGTGCATTAATTTTAATTGTAGGGTGCATCAGCAATGTTTTGCATACTTTTACATGTCCGCCCGACGCGGATTTATGCAGTGCGGTTTCAGATTTTTTGTCTTGGGCATTAACGTCTGTATGTGTGTGTGCAAGCAATAAAGCAACAATTTGATTGTGCCCATTTAGAGCTGCCTTGTGTAATGCGGTTTCATGTTTTGCGTTCTTTTGATTTACATTGATTGTGTACTCATTAAGAAGTTGTGTAGCCAGTTGGGTATGGCCATGGGTAGCAGCTTTGTGTAGTAGTGTCTCTTGGTTTGCGTCTATAATGTTTATGCTGATACCATATTCTTTTGTAAGCATATCAAATATTTTTTTATTCCCATGAATGCACGTGTTGAAAAGTGCTTTTTTTGAGTGTTGTGCAACATATGTACGTGAAACTGATGTGTTATCTGCTATTGTTTTAAATAAGGCTATAAATTCATCTTGCTCGATATAAGATTTATTTATTATTTGTAGAGTGAGCTGTGGTCTTTGGTATATATATTCCATCAGTACGTTATTTTTTTTATATGATTTTGATTTGACGATTGCTGAAATTATTTTTGGGCTGATGTTCGTATCATAGTTGCAATATTCATATTTTTGTAATTTGCTGATTAAGGTCATCACCAAATTATTTATGTTATTGTCTGTTAACAAATTATTTTTTAGTGCATGTCGTATTACTCGCGATGCTACATATTGGTCTTTTAAATCAACCGAGTAGTACAGCAACTTTGCAAATTGATGGTTATGAACTTTTCTTTTTTTAAGGAGTGCTGTGTTGTTTATCAGATGAACACAAGACTTTCTTTTTTTGTTTGTAAGCTCAGATATTTTTTTATTCGATTGTTTTATTGTGTTGCACATCTCACAGATGCATGTATCAAAGTCATGCTCATCACATCTAGATAAAAAGAATGCCCAAAGTATTGATTCTGTAGTATTTGGAGCATAATCGAGATTTGTATTTTGGAGTGAGTCTTTGATTGATTCGATTAATGTTTTTATGTACGGTTTTGCAGCGCTTTTAATTTTTTCTATATTACGCTTTGTTTTTGCAATTTTATTTCGAGGTGTTTTGTATTTTTTCGTATCACCCATCTGTTTGTGTCCCGTGAGGTAATTATGTTCTGCCTCTATTTGTTCTATGATACAAGAAATTTTGTGTGAGATTTTCATTTTTATTTTTGATTTTCTTTTTTTCCATTTTAAAAGCTTGCGTCTCGGTTTCTCTACTTTCTTTTTTTCGAGCTCTATTTTTTGCTTTAATTCTCGCATCTTTTTCGCAACAGCAGCCTGCTTTAGTTCCTTCTGATGTTTTTTCTTGAATACTATCAGTTCTTTTTTTGCTTTGTCGATATGAGCAGATAATTCTCTTATTCGTTTATCGCCTCTTTTCAATAGGGATTTAATTTGTTCTAATTTCGGAAGATATTTGTTTAATTTGGTTTGCAAGTGTGAGATTTTATTTGTGTAATTATCGTATAGATTTTGTATAAGTTCTTCATTGCTCTCTTGAAAAATACATTTTGTGTAAATAAACCCCATCAGTTTCCCAAGCGTTTCTGGTGATATTGTGCTTATAGGTCCCAAGTGCACTGGGCTGGTATCGCTTTCAAGCGTTTTTATATTATCTTTAAAGTGCCACAAATAATGAAGCAATGTTGTTAGAGAATCTTGCTCTGATGCATGGTACGAAAATCTGTTAATCCATTTTGAATTGAGCAGTGCTTGACCAAGTGCTCTGTCTTCAATGCTTATTGCTTCAAGGTGGTTTTTCGCTTCGAGTGATGTTTTTATGGTTATCAGCAATAACAAAGCGAGTATGTTTCGTAACATATTTTTTAAGGTTATAATCATCTTACTTTATTCCTCTTTTAAAATAATTCATCTATGAGATCTTCTTTATTTTCTTCTGAGGTTATTATTTTTTGCATAAGATTTTTAATTGCATTGCCTATGGCAACAATTTGGTTTTCGGTTTGTATCACTGAGTTTTTATAGCTTTGGATGTCTTTTTCTGTGTTTTCGTAGGTAGCTTTGTGTGCTTTGAGTGTTTTTAAACTTTTTATTACTTGTTGTATAAGTCGTGCACTTTGTTTTGGATGTTTTTTTATCATTTGTTTTGCTTTTATAATTTTTTCTTTTAGTTGTGCAATGCTTATTGCAACGTTTTTATTGTTTTTTTCAAGAATGGACCAGTATTGTTGCTTGTTTTTTATTTTGTCCGCTTTTATTTCTAATGTCGCCTTGTCTTTTTTATGTTGCTCGATTGTTTGTGTGTGTTCTTGTATTTCGTATTCCAGTTGCCTAACCTTCATATGTAATTCTTGTTGATATTGTGCTTTTTCTAAAATTTTTTCTACCAAAAAATCATGTATGTCTTCTGATTGGCTATTTTGATGTATGTCTTTGTATTGTTCCGAAATTTTTTCAGTGTTAAGAAAATCTTTTCCTGTTACTGATAAATCTGATCTACTTACCAATAAGTGAATAATTTTTTTGTTGTTTTCGTCTAGCGGCTGCTGTTTTTTCATGAGTTTTGTAATACATTCCATGAGGGCAGTTTTACCATCTTTTTTAATATCTGGATCAGCTCCTGCGTAAAGAAATATTTTAATAAGTTCTGTTTTTTGGTGGGCAATTGCGTTAAAAAGTGGTGTATTGCCATCCTCATCTTTTTTATTTATGTATTGCTTTACATAAGTTATGACTTTGCAAATGTTTATTGCTTCAGTTGTACTTTCCATATTGTACAGCTGGAGTAGTGTTTCATGAGGGTGAGCAATGATATAGTTCATGAAACGAGTGTCTAGATGGTGCCTGTATTTTAGTATGTACTTACATATTTTTTGTATACATTTTTTATCAGATACTGAATTTGCAAGTTTATGAATAAATTGTTTTGTTTGTTTGTTAAGTTGCTCTTTATGTTTTGTTGCATTTTTTATGACGTGTATTTTTTGTATGTCATCTTCAACGTCGAGAAAATTATACAAGAGGTGATGAGTGGTTTTATTAAATGCAAGGTGTACGTTTTTGCGTCTTAGCCTGTCTTCCGTGGCTTTAGCGTAGGAGGAAGCTTTAGCGAGGGAGAAAGGTTGGGCTGGAACATTGCCAAACTTATCTTCAAAAAATGCCCAAAGAATAGATTCCGTTGTTCTTGGAAAATACAGTTCGGAGCTATATTCATATGAAATTGCTTCTTTTATAATTTGTAAAAGTTTTTTTATGTTTTGTGTGATGTCTTGACGTATAGCTTCGTCATCATACTGACTATATGTTGCTATTGCATTATTTAATTCTTTTTGAGTATTGGTTAACTGTTGTTCTTCTTGTTGTATTGCAATTAACGTTGCTTTTTCATTGAGGCCTTGCTCATCAATATTGTGAACATATTGACTTTGTGTTGCATGATTTCTTTGTATTTTTGCATGCAAATGTGCATTGAGTTTCTGGTATGTTTCGGGTAAAGGGCTATTGTAATCTGCTTGTTTGCCGTGAGGAGCTCTTTTTCTATCGAGTCTTTTTTTTGCTTGTCTTTCTTCTTGTTGTATGGCCCATCGATGGTTTTTGTAGGTTGAGTTATTTATTTTTGCTTGCATTGCTCTTGTGTAGTGCATTTTTGCAGTTCTTTTTTCCCAGTAAAGTTGTTGCAATGCGTCTTGGATTATTTTCTTTTTTTGTTCCAGAAGTTTTATAATTTCAGGTATCTGTTTTTTATACGCTTTAACCCATGCATTTATGTCGATGCAATTATCTATTGCATTGTTATTTGGGATATTTGCATAAATATGCGTTAAAATATGTTCAAACAATTCTGGGGTTATTGCGGCAAATGGTCCTTTTTGTGTCGGTATAAGTTTTTTATTCTCTGTACTCCAGAGTATCTGTATTAGTTTTTTTAATGGATCTTGGTCTGATGCGTACAGATACATATTTTTGAGAAATTTTGAATTCAGTAAAGTATGTCCCAATGTTATATCATGCTGTTGTAGCAGATTGTATGTTGAGATTTCTGTTTTAATTTGATTTCCTGAGCAAAGTAATAAAATGAAGGCAAGCGATGAGACGATTGTTTTTAATGCTTTCATTGAGTCTCTCCTTTATACGATAAAACCTAATGTATGACTTACAACGTAAGTCTTGATTCTTAGTCTAGTCAAGAAATTATTTTTTTTGAAATTTGATACTTTGCAACAGGGCAAAAGAAATAATTAGCTCAGTTGTTTGGGGTTTGTTTTGTGCTGTTAATCAACTCTTTGTAATGTGCAACTTTTTGTTCTAACTTTTGGTGTTCATTTTTGGTTCCTAGAATGCGATTTTCCATGATTACTTTTCCATCGATGATGACGGTTTGTACGTCAGAAGCTTTTGTTGCATACACAAGTTGCGAAACAACATTGTACACAGGAATTTGATGGATTTTATTCGTGGCAACAATAGTGACGTCAGCTTTTTTGCCAGCCTCCAGGCTTCCGATTTGCTTTTCCATATGGAGTGCTCGTGCTCCACCTATTGTTGCAAGTTCAAGTGTTTGATATGCATTTAATGCTGCGGGGTTTTCTGTTGCAACTTTTTGAAGTAAAGTTGCGGTTTTCATTTCTCCAAACATATCCAGTGAGTTGTTGCTTGCAGCACCATCAGTTCCTAGTCCAACAAGAACACCTTGCTTGATCAAATCGTATACGCGTGCTATTCCTGAGCTAAGTTTCATGTTGCTTGTTGGCGCGTGCACAACACCGATTTTTCTTTTTTTAAGTAGTGCGATTTCTGTATCATCAAGATGTACACAGTGTGCTGCTATCATTTTTTTATTTAACATGCCAAGAGAATCAAGATACGCAACAGGGCGCATGTTGTATTTTGACAATATTTGTTTTATTTCGTTTTTTGTTTCAGATAAGTGAATAAGTAGTGGGACATGGTGTATTTCTGAGAATTTTTTTGTTGCGAGCAATATTTCTTTTGAGCAAGTGTATGGGGCATGTGGTGCAATGGCAGGAGTAATGAGTCTGTTATTTTTCCATTTTTGGACAAAATTTTCTGCGTATTGAACTGCTTTTTTGTAAGTTGGGCTATCAGGTGTTGGAAAGCCAATTATTGTTTCTCCAACGATTGCGCGCATCCCCATATCGTATGCTGCTTGTGCAACGGCATCTTCAAAAAAGTACATATCAACAAAAGTTGTTGTACCACCTTTAATCATCTCATAACATGCAAGCTTTGTTCCCCAGTAGACAAAATCTGGCGTTACATATTTTTTTTCTGCGGGAAAGATGTATTTTTGTAACCAATTCATCAGTGGAAGATCGTCAGCAAGTCCCCGAAAGAGTGTCATAGGTGCATGTACATGTGCATTTATTAGACCGGGTAAAACAACACAGTTGTGGGCATCGATAATTTTTTTTGCTTTGTATGTTTGACCAATTTTTTTTATTGATCCAATATCTATGATTTTTCCATTGTGTATTGCAAGGACTCCGTCTTTGAGGATTTCTTTTTGTGGATTCATAGTGAGCACAATTCCATTTTGCACCAGTAAATCAATAGCTATTTTTTCAGATGAAGTAGAGTTTTTTATTTTGTACATGATAACACCGGTCAATAGTAGTATTGCTGTTGCGATGTTTAAAATAATCACTTTGTTTTTTTTAGAAATTTCCATATATTGTTCCTTTTGTTTTTTATACTATAAAAATTTTTCTTTTAATTAGTAAGCAGTTACGTTCCTGATGTTGCCCCATGTGCAAGTAACATTTTTCTGACCGTGTCGTTTTTTGCAACATCAAGTGGAGTTTTTCCTTTTGCGCATTGTTTGTTTACTTTTATTTTTTTATGTTGCAACAATGTGTTTATAATTCCGATATGTCCCTTATAGCACGCTCTGTTTAAAGGTGTTTTGCCGTGCATGTTTGCTTTATTGATTTTAATTTTTTTGTGTTGCAATAGTTGCTTGACAACATTTACAAAGCCTTTTGTCGTTGCCCAGTAAAGCGGTGTTTTGCCATGGTTATTTGCTTTATTGACATTGACGTATGGGTTTTTAAGAATTTCTTTTACGATGTGCAGTTTTCCTGCATAAGCGGCCCAATTTAAGGGAGTTTCTTTTGTATTATCAGTTATGTTTACATTTATATGGGGATGGGCAAGAAGTGATTGCACAATTGAAACATGTTCTTTTTTGACTGCTCGGTTTAGTGGAGTATTTGTTTTGTTATCAGGAAGATTGATGTCTATTGTCGAGCAGGAGAGAAGAAAATCAACAACGTTTTGATTTCCATTTTTTGCTGCGATATTTAACGGAGTTCTTTGTTTGTAACCAGGTTGATTGAGTGTTTTTTTTGATATGTTGAGTATTATTTTTGCAATGTCATCATGGCCATAATATGCGGCAATGTGCAGTGGTGTGTTGTGATTTTCATCAGTGTTATCTACGTATGTTGGTATGTGTTTGAATAGAAAATTAAAGATATGACTATGTCCCCCCATCGCAGCTGCATGTAGTGGGGTATTTTTTTCGCCAATAGTTACTTTTGGATGATTGAGCAAATATTGTACAACTTCTTGGTTGTCCTTTGTGCATGCTAGGTGCAAGGGCGTGCAGTTTTGGTAGTCTTTTTCATTTACCTTAATGTGACGATGTTTGAGCAGCTGAGACATGATTGGTATGTTGCCAATTATTGCCGCCATGTGCAAAGCGGTCCTTTTTAGTTTGCCAGTTTTGTTAATGTCTGTTTTTCTGTGTGCTACTAGGCTTTGTGCAATATCTTGGTAATCTTCTTTAATTGTTTTGTGCAATAATGCGTCACCATCAGGTTCCCATCGTGCATTTATATCTGCTTTTTTTTGTATTAATATTTTGTACAGGTCATTAAGCTGCGGTCTTTCGATTTTTATATTAGCAATAACACCCAATGTTTTTGATGGATTTTGCAACAGGTATTCATGTAACACCTGATGTTGCTGATAAGCTTTTGATTGTATTATGTGTGCAATACATTGGTACTCTTTTTGTGGATCAGTTTTGAGCATCTCTTTTATTCTAAGAACAAGGCGTTTGATATCTTTGTGTTGCAGTAAGTTGTTGTGCAACGCATGTTTTGCAACGGCTAACTGTATCTGAGGATCTGTAAGATTAAGACTATAGTACAATAGACGAATAAATTTTGGATTTTCAATTGTTTGAGTATTGAGCAACTCTTTTTTTGCCAACAATATAAAAAATGGGGTTAAGGGGTGATATGTGTGTGCGCTTTGATGTAGTTTGTTTGCAAGTAGTTTTGCTAATTCAGTTTTATACACAGAACTTTGTTGCGTATTTCTTTCTGGTAAATCAATGTACGAGTGGTGAGCCATCATGTGCAGTTTAATGGTAAAATCGAGAGTTACTTTTTTTATGACACAATGAACATGTGCGATAATGGTTGTACGTTCTGCTTGCAATAGTTCAAAAGAAATAGTTCTTGTAAATTCTTGCTTTCTATTTTCATAAGAAAGAAGTGTATTAAAATCACTCAGTTGTGTTGCATCTGTTGAGTAAAAAAAGTTTAGTGCGTGTATGAAATTTTGTACTGTTGGCAAAAGCTCACATTGTTTTTCTGGTTGATGGTATGCGATGGTCTCTAGATGCGCCAATGCGTTAACCCATTCTTGTCGTAAGGCAGGGTGGCAGATATGTTGAGCGCTGATATCTGACAGCTTGACGGTTTCTATGTTTTCTTGAAAAAAGCCTCGTGCAGCCAGTTGTTTTTTCAGAAGATGAAATGATGTAAATTCAGTAAAGCCATCTCTGAGTGTATATGTTCTTTCAGGTAACTTAATTTTTTCAGCAAGGTGTATGGTTTGCAACATGTGTTGCAGCTTTTTAAAACCGATACCACTCCTGACAGTGGGTGAAAATAACGAGCTGTTGTATTGTTCTGTTACTGGGTTATACCAGAGGATGCTAAAAAAATCTAAAAGAGACGATTCAAAACAGTCTGGGAATTTATCTGTTATTTTTCCCGTTTCATGTTCATAGCCAATTTTTTCCATGTTTATTTGTGGGGGAAAGGCTCCTGATTTTACTCTTTGGATTAGGCTGTGCAGCGCGCGATCGTAATCTTGTTCTATTTTTTTCAGTTGGCTTGTTGCTTGTAAGTCATTTATTTCTTGTTCAAAATCTTTGTAGGTATTTTGCTCGTATTTTTTATTACTTGGTATTGTAGCTTTAACTTCATGTAAACATTCTTGCAGTGCCGTTATTGTTTTGTGTTTTGATTCAAAAAATGCCCATAGTAGTCCTATTGCGATTCTTGGTGGGTATAAATCAGAAGACAAAGCATGTCTTATTTTTGCGACAAGATCTTTTATGGTGTTTTCTACTACGCGCTGAATTTCATCTTCATGTTCTAACGCATATATTTTTGTCGAAAGCTCTACTTTTTTATTTTTTTGTTCGTTTAAAATATTATTTTTACTTTTTTGTAATTTTCTTACCTTTTGCTTTAGTGTTTCTATTTCTTCATTGATTTCTTTTTTAATTGTTTTAAATTCATGTATCTGATATTTTTTATCTATTTTTTTTACAACTGCTTGAATTGCCCTACGCTTTTCTGGAGACTTTTTTTTCATTGTTTTGTTTATTGCCTGTATCTCGATAGATTTTTCTTTTTTTGATAGGCTGACTGCCTGCTTAAATCTTATGTTAGTTTCTTGTAATTTTTCTATTGTTGCACGGAGCGTTTCTTCTGTTTGTTTTGTTTGCATGTCCATGAGAGTCAGTTCTTTTTTGAGCAGGTTTGTTACATTACGTACAGCCTTTATTTCTTCGGGGAGATGATCTTTATATTTTTCAGGCCATTCATAGGTTTGTAACAATTCACGTGTTACGAGTTCCAGTTGAGCATCATTAAAAGGGTTGGTGTATACATATTGCATTATTCTGCCAAAGATAGCGGGTGTTATAGCTGCCAGAGGTCCTTTTTTGGTGTCAAGCATTTGATCTTCTTGTGCGCCCCAAAAAATATGCCATAAAGTTCGTGCAACTATTCTTAAGGGGTCTTCTTTTGGTGCGTACAGATATATATTTTTTACAAATTTTGAATGCAATAAGGATTGTCCAAGTCCTATGTCATCTAGTTGCAATACATTGTGCAAACCTATGATCGGTGGAATATGGGATTTAATGTTTGTTGGTGTGTTGAATAAAAAGATTAAAAATATACATATTATTTTTTTAATGATCCGCTCAGAACTCCCCATGTTTTTAAGCTGGGTATGAATAAGCAAGTTCTTTTCCGTAATACCATGGCTTTTAACCTGTGGCGGATTATTTTGCGACACTGTTACTCTCCTCTATCTTTTAAAATTTCCTTTTTTTAAAAAATACGAAGGTATTAACTTTTATGTCAATGGAATGGTATTGAGAAGAGGCAGAGTATAGTTTTAGAAAGGCAAAAATAAAGAATTTACTTGAATTTGAAAATATTGCGGAAACTGTAGAGAGAAAATTTGGTTGCGGGGGCTGGATTCGAACCAGCGACCTTTGGGTTATGAGCCCAACGAGCTACCAGGCTGCTCTACCCCGCGATCAATTTTTAAACATTTCAACTCCACTTATTTTGCAAAGAGTTTTTTGCAACCTTTGCATTATTAATTATACGTGATTTAGAGGCATTGTCAAACTTTAATCATAAGAAAATAAGCGTAAATAGCGAAATATACAAAGATTAATTACGGATTTTCAACAATAATGACAATCGCTGTTGCGATGCTTTTTGTATGTGTGATTGAAACAATGCTTTTGTAGGTAGTTTTCGAAGGTTTGTTTGGTGTGATGTTTTGCCAGTTGATTGATATCTGAGGGTTTCCATTTTCCTCCTGTTCAATAGAGACATTTTTGCACACTGTTAAAAATGGGAGCTCATTGTTGGGTAAAACGTCACTGAGGGCCTTAAATAGTGCCTCTTTTACGGCAAATCGAGCGGCAAATCGTTCTGGAGCTTTTTGTTGATTTTGCAGACAGTATGCAATTTCTTGCCTGGAGAATATTTTCTTTAGCTCGTGATCTGGGCGCGATGTCCAGCCTTCAAAGCGCGTTATATCGACAGAATCTATTCCTACGGCTTGTATCATTACATTCTCTGTTTTTCGAGGTTTTGATCCAATGAGCGGTACATGATTGCTTCTCGCACATGAGGAACATCAATGGTGTCGTGTCCATCAAGGTCGGCGATTGTTCGGGCAACCTTGAGTATTTTGTGGTAGCCGCGCATACTTAGGCTAAGCGCATCAAATGCTCGTTTAATTGTTTGTTCAGCCTGTTCGGTTAAAATACAGTGCTTTTCTATTTGATCTGATGTCATATGTGCGTTGAAAAGGTTTTTTGAGCCAAACCGTTCTTCTTGTCTTTGTACAGCTTTGAGCGCACGTTCTTTCATTGATGCGGAGCTTTCGCTTGATAGGTTTTTTGCTTTTATGGTGTCATATTCAACTGATTGGACACTTATCTGTAAGTCTATTCTGTCAAGCAGTGGTCCAGAAAGTTTATCCAAGTATCTGGATATTTGTTGGTTTGTACAATGACAGGTTCTTTTTTTATCTCCTAAAAATCCACATGGGCATGGATTGAGTGCTGCAACAAGTAAAAATGATGCGGGAAATGTTAATGTTTGATGCACTCGGGATATGCAGACTGCCTTGTTTTCAAGTGGTTGTCGCATAACTTCCAAAACATCTCTTCTAAATTCGGTAAGTTCATCCAAAAACAAAATGCCATTATGTGCTAAGCTTATTTCTCCCGGTTGCGGATATGAACCACCTCCAACAAGGCCCGCTTGCGAGGTTGTGTGATGGGGGCTTCGGAATGGCCGTTTTACGATTAATGGTTTGTTGTCCAGTTTGCCGCATATCGAATAAATTTTGCTTGTTTCAAGTACCTCATCAAATGACATAGGTGGCATTATTGTTTCTATTCTTTTTGCTAGCATGGTTTTACCTGAGCCAGGGGGGCCAATAAACAAAATATTATGTTTGCCAGCTGCTGCGATTTGCAGTGCTCGCTTTGCTTGTACTTGGCCTTTTACTTGATTAAAATCAAGCTTAGAAACAGTATTGTTTTGGACAAATGCTGTTAAAGAATTTATTGTTGGCTCTATTGTATGTTCGTGCCTCAAGTAGGCAACAAGTTCTGTTAAATGTTCAACCCCAATAACCTCTAGCCCATCAATTAATGCTGCTTCTTTTGCATTTGATTTTGGCAAAATGATTCGTTTTTTTTGTAATTTCTTAGCATCATATGCAATTGCGATTGCTCCCTTGATTGGTCGTATGCCACCGTCCAAAGAAAGTTCGCCAATAAAAAGTGTTTCATCAATAAATGTCCGGGGCATTTCAAGGTTTTTGAGTGCGAGTAAAATACCAACTGCTATTGGCAGATCAAATAATGTTCCCTCTTTTTTCAAGTCTGCTGGTGCTAGATTAACGGTAATTCTTTTTGCAGGAAATCTAAACCCACTATTTTTTATTGCCGAACTGACTCGTTTGCTACTTTCTCTTATGGCTGTATCTGGCAATCCTACGACATAAAACTTTACCAGACCAAATGATATATCGACTTCAACTTGTACCAGTTTTGCATTGACTCCAATGGTAGCTGCTGAAAATATTTTTGAATGCATAGTTTATTGTCCCTGTTTCTAAAATATAATGATACAAAAAACGAATATGTAGATGTTATGTCAACAAGTGTACCATATATTTGATTGTTCGAGAATAAATATTTTTTTTAATAAAAACATTCTTGACATTGGCTAATAAAATTTTTACAAAAACTTGGAGTCTGCTACAATAGCACTGGTAGTTTTTTTAAATTTGCTTAAACTTATAATTTGTAGATGGAAGTTTCTTAAAAGAATTTTAAGTTAACTTAAATTAAATTAATGGGATTAAAAAAATGATTTGCATGAAAAAAAATCTGACATTAGCGTTACTATTGTCTTTTGTTTGTTTGTCTTATAATGTTCGCGGCTATCAGCTTCTCGAGGGTGATGAAAATGCTGCAGAAGGGCAAACGTTTTCGTTTTCTGTTGATAAGTATGCAATAACAACTCTGGGCGACTATTTTTTTATTGCTGCAAAAGAAAGTGGGGCACAGGAGTTTGCGCTTTCTCGGGTAGCCCGAGGTAAAAATCAGTTTTACGCTCTTGTTCCTGAATTTTTAGAAGTTAATGGTGAGTTTGGTCAGCCAAACCCGTTGTTTAATAAAGGGATAAGACTTTTTTCTTTACTTGAAAACAAGCGTGATCGTTTAATTGATACCTACCCAGTTGCAGTAACAGCTACCGAGCCAACTGTTATTAATGTACTGAACCTTGCGAATTTTAGAGGTGAGCTGTACGCAAAAGATAAAGAGGGGTTGTGTGATAAAAAAACAAGTAAGCTGTCGCTTGTTTCGTTTGATTCAATTTTAGATGCTGAAGGAAATCCAATATCCGAGATTAATAGTATTGCAACGGCTGGTTCGGGCTATATTTTTGCCGCTGTTGATGTTGGTGATGTTGGTGGTGGTATTGCTCTGATGATGATGGTTTATAGGGGAGCAAATAAGACAAATAAGGTCGTAGACAAGGCCAGTGAAAAAGAATTAGAAAGTTTAGAAAAAAAGCCGAAAGATAAAACCCTTCAACAGGCTCAGGGCAATCAGGACAATGCAAAAAAGGGTGATACATCTAAAGAAAAAAAAGATTCAGAACAGGATCAAGCAAGCAAAAAGGTTGTGCTTGACATGGGGCAGGTTGGTCTTGCGGCAGGGTTGAATGTAACATCTGCTGTTGCAAAAATAGCGAGCGATTTGGATGCAATTGAAGTTGCCGATATGTATTGGGACGATGTGTTACAATGTTTATTCATTGCACTTCAGGTGCAGGCTAGCACAGGTATACATGGTGGGTGTAAAGCTTTGGTTTTGGGAAAAATTGAAAATGGCAATCTTGTTTTAAAAAGCGTTGCTCCCGATAGTGTTTTTGTAGCTCAAAATGAGATTGTTGGGGCAATTGGTTCAGGTGTGCAAGTTTCTCTGCACAAAGTTAGAACAATGCTTTCGAGCAATAGGTTGCGTTATGCGGTTGTTTTAGGTGGCAATGGAGCACCTGATACGACAAAAAGAAAAGTATTTGCGTTACCGTTGGTTAATGATTTAAAAGAAACTGGCACTTGTTGTGTATTGGCAAAAAAAGATAGCTTGCCAGAAGATACGTTTGCAGGAACATGCATAAAAAGAATTGTTGCTCGAACAATAAAAGATCCTGTGCAAACCAATGATGATATTTTAACAGAAGATGCTGCTGCTGCTAAGGTGGGTGGCGGTGATCTTTCATTTGGGGATATTTCAGATATATTTGTTGTGGGTGACGCTGTGTTTGCATTGGTTGCCTCTCCAGATGCTGCTGATGACCAGGGTATGCTCTTTATGTCGCGTGCATTATTCGATGAAAACGGAAAAATAAAACGGTGGACGATTTGGCAACGAGTTTCAAGTGCCGATGCGCCACTTTATGGAAAAGCTTTGGATGCAAAGTTTGGAGACTTTTACTTTTTGACGGGTGAAAGTCAAAAGAATGGTTCAACTAATGTCAAAACAGTAAAACGTACAGTATGGGGCACAGGTGATAAAAATGGTTTACAAGATTTACTTTCTGCGGTTGGATCAGAATTTCCAGAAGATACAGCAGGAATTCAAGGATTGTTTGAGTTTCCATATAACCAAAATGGTGCACCACTAGGCTTAAAAAAGATTACTATGCTTGTTGCAACTGGGTACAAAAAGGTTGTGTTGGCGGAACTTGCACAAATGGATATAAGAAATGTTGGAGATTTTTCAACTGACAAGCAAACGCTTATTGACGGAACGTTTAATGGCTTTGTTTCGAATGATGTAAGGGTTATTGCGATAAGTGGTGGAGTTTTGGATGAAATTAGTCCTATGCAAGCTTCTACCGTAACGCTTCAAGATTCTGGCAGATTGTGGGTTGGAGGCATAAAAGGAGTTGCTGTTTTAGTTGATAGCAATGGTAACGGTTGGGATACAACAACTGGGTTAGGACCAAATTTTGCAGGCCTGACTGCTGACATGGCATTCAAAAAGGTTGGCGATTTTACTTTTGTCAGAAAGTTGTTCCAAGAGGGTGACTTTCTTTATGTGTTGACTGATAAAAAACTGTACCGAGTAGATTTGGCTTCGAGTGATTTTGCAACGGGAGTGTTAGATTCTGTTGAAATTGCAACCCTTGAAACTATTACTGGTATGAGTCATATGGGAACGCTTCTGGATTTTGCTGCTTCAGGAAAGCTGGGCATATTGGCAACAAGTGTTGGTTTGTTTAGAGTTGGAAATGGAAAAAATGTACAAGTTGATACCGATCTAAATTGGACCGAAGTTGATGTTCCTTCTTATTGTGGCCCAATTAAGCAATTACTTGCAGTTTCTGGTTCTTTAAGAGAACAGGATGTAGCAAAAGAAGATAGTCATGGTGTCTTGTATGTGCTTGGAGCAACTGCGAGTAAGAATGTTGCTCAGTTTAATCGGTTTACGATAAATGATGCTCAGACAGGAGAAGTTAATAACCAAACAATTTTACCGTTCCCTGATTACTTTGTGCAAGATCAATCAGCAACTAACTGTAGTCCAACGTGTGCTTGTTCAACAGCTTGCCAGGCGAGTGCAGCAGCTGATCAAGAGGATACAAGCAGTGTTGCCAAAGGATTGCACACTTACTATGTCCATTTTGGAACGTTTAGAGAATTACTCAAAGATGAAGGAGCATTCAGATACAGTTCATTCGATAGAGATCTTTGCAGGCGTCCTGAGGTACGGATGTTAATTCCTGGATATGTCAGTGGTAGCAGGGCATTTCCAATTGTTGCAAGTCAATCGATTGATTTGTCTCTTGAAAAAAAATCCGATATTGTGAAGATTCTTCGCAGTGTGACAGGTCCGATATTTATTGCGGGAGATTTTGGATTAAAAGTTAACGAATAATAAAAACTAAAAGGTCGCAAACATGAATTACAAAAAATGTAATAAAATTTTATTAAAAATATTTTTACTGTTTTTTACTCACACTGTGTGTACGATGAATATCCCTATTTTTTACGATACACTTATTTTGCCTGAGCGAAGAACGGATGAAAGTTTTCAGTTTTATACCATTTTGCAAACAGGATTTTCGACAAAATCTTTTGATGATTGTGAATGCTGTGCAAATGTGTTACGCATTTGGAACAAAGATCAAAACGCAATTAAAATGCTGGAAGGCTTTTGTTCAGATACAACAATAGGCCAGTTAAGAACGCGTATAGATGCAAATGATGATGGCACAAGAGGTCACTTTCGTGTATGTGGAGATTTAGATGTTGACTTTGCCGGAGAGTTTGGATTTGAATATCGATTCCGTGAGCAATTTTTTGTTAGTGCGCATCTTCCTGTTTTTTCTATGAAGCTTAAAAATGTTTCTTGGAGAGATCTCACCCAAGAAGTGAGTGTTGATGATTTTCGTGTAAAAGAATATTTGACCGGTGATTTTACCAGAAGAGTTAGAGAGCTTGGTTGTCTTGACATATGCGGTTGGAAGCGTTCTGGTATCGGTGATTTATTATTGCTTTTTGGTTGGTATGGGGATTTTGAACAGTCTAAAAAGTTATTAAAAAATGTACGATTAGGAGCGAGAGCAGGGTTAACTTTGCCAACAGGTAAAGAGGCTTGTGAAGATGAAATTTTTGCGTTTCCTTTTGGCAATGACGGAGGTGTTGGTGCGCTCGTTGGAGGTTCACTTGATTTAACATTTGGTGAGTATATAAAAGCTGGTTTGGATGTGCAGTTGCTTCATGTATTTGGGCATACAAAATGTCGTCGAATAAAAACGCACCCATGCCAAACAGATCTTTTGCTTTTGAAAAAAGTAGATTCTTACAAAGAATATGGATTGACTCAACGGTTTAATTTGTACGTACAGTTTTATAGATTTTTACGAGGATTATCGTGCAAGTTTGGATATCAGTTTGCAAGAAGATCTGAGGACATGCTCTATATTTGCTCAAATGAATTTTCTGACAGAGTTGCAGATACGGCAGGTGATTTACAAGAGTGGACAATGCACAACTTTGTGGTCAATTTGAGTTATGATTTTTACAATGAAGATGATGATCACAGCGCATATCCATATATTTCTTTGTTTGTGAAAATTCCGTTCAATGGTATGAGTACTGCGATGGCAAGAACTGTTGGCTGTACGATTGCTGTTGATTTTTAAAACTTTTTAAAAATTTTGAATTTAAGAGTCTCGGTTTGCAAGCTGAGGCTCTTTTTTTATGAGCAGCTTACCTGCAACAGGAATAAAATGAGTCATTCGATCACCTGCAGGGTCATCTAAAGAAAAGCAATTTTTTCTATAGAAATTTAATAATCCTCCACGTGCTTTTGGATACTCAGGGCTATCTTTTTTGATTTCAAATGGATCTGCATCTAATTTTATTGTGTAAATATGATTTATGCTTGAGATCCATTTACTTTTGCCTATTGGTTTTCACCAAAAGACCTTACAATAACTGCATCACACATAAGTCTATTTGTCAAAAATAACTTTGTGTGGCAGTCCTTTCATCTCTATTGTTGTAGTTTGAGTGAGCAACGTTTTTTGCTTGATAGATTCGATTTGTAGGGGATATAAGCCTTTTGTTGAGGGGTATTATTTGAAAAAATTTACTTTTTCCTCTTGTTATTTTTTTGAATTTTTGTTATTTTTATTTATAATTTTTTTGCCAAAATGTATGGAAGGAGCATTGCCGTGAAAATTTTTTCTTACAATTGTTTTTTACTTATTCTTTTTCTTTTTTCTAAAAACTCGCTTTGCATGGAAAAGAGTGATAGGCAGACGTTAAAGTATGCTGTGAATAGCTTCTTGACTCATATGTTTTATGATTACAAAAGGTTGCGTGACAAAAGGAATGAAAAATTTACTTTGTTGACCTATGCATCTGGAGACAAAAAAAGATTTGCACAATGCTTATCAGAAGGTGATGCTTCGCTTTTGTATGATCCTTATTTTCACAAAGAAATGGATAGACTATTTTCTTCCTGTAGAGGTGAAAAAAAGTTTAATGAGGAATGGGATATTGTTATTTTCAATAGAACTCCTATTTCTTATAAGTTGACATCACAAGAAGAAAGGACCACAGGGTGGCTTCAATTAGCAACAGACTCTTTATCATATCGTGCAGCTATAAAAGATTTTTTTGTATTGGGGGATAACAAAAATAATATTGGTTTGCTGGCAAAAGATATTGTTATGGATGTGGTGTATGCGTGCGCGGAGCATGTGGATGAGTTAAAAAAACTGAACAAAAAGTATGATGACTTAAAAAAGTTTCCCTGTGCTTTGTCCTTATGTAAAAAGGTAAGTTTTTTAAGAGCTAAGGTGACGTCGCTTGAGGCTAAAATAACACAGCGGGAGTTACTACTCGAGAATGGTTTTCAAAAAGGTATTTTTCTTATGAACCAGTTGCCCGATGTTCGAGATGCCATATATCAAGATTCCTGTGCTAATCGTGATGAATTTTATTGTAGCTACCTTTGCCCGTACCGGAAAAAAAAGAATGTGTGCAACATTTTAAGAATGCTCTGGGAGCAAGATTATTCTTGTTATTAGTTGTTAACAGTCTTTTGAGGTTTTTTCTATCGATTCTTCGTTAAGTCTCTCTTCTTGATATTGAAAATAATTTATGAGTTGTTGTTTGATTCTTCTTGCGTGATAACCCCCGACAACCATTATTGTGTATGCATTGTTTTGATCAGAACTCATATTGATTGTTTTTGCTTGCTCTAAAGCCTTTGCGATACACTCTATATCGTTAATCCAAGAGTTGCGCATTGGTAAAAAGTCGAAAATATGATAAAAATTGCAGGGAGATTTTCTTTTATCCTCCTGCTTGAGGTCAGATACACATTGTTGAAGTTGTTTTTTGTTCGTGTTACTTGCAAAATTCTTGAGAACGGCTTGCTTATTTCTTGTGTTTGTATAAAGAGGGTTTGCTATTGTCGGCAATAAAAGAGTAAGTCCGATTTTTGCGAATTTATTGCAAATAAAAAGTAGGGGCAATAGAGCAATCGCTGCGATTGATTGCGTTTGCACTAATCCTATATTTTGTCTGTTTTCTATGTTAAATGAGTTAATTTGATTTTCCAGAAGTTTTTCATGTAAGCCGCTTAGAAGTATGCTTTGTTTAATTCCTGGTTTTACATAACACAGTAACGTTCTATAAAAACGATAAAGCATCTTTGGGATAAAATCAGTAAATCTATTTTTTTCATTAAAAGAATACCAGTCTTCTACCAGTACTTGTGCATCAGTAATTTTTGCAAGCTTGATTATGTTATTTATTTGGGTTTTTGTTTCTTTCAGGTAAAAGCTTTTTGAGTAACCAAAAAACGAATCGCCGGAAAAATTTCTTGCGTCTACAATGTTTTCATGCATATCAGAAAGTATGACTATGGTTTGTTTTTTATTGTTATCTAAATTTTTAAAGAGTATATCTGTGTGGTATATAAGAGAGTACATTGAACTCACATTGAACAGCAACGACAAAAATGTTGCTACGTGTATATATTTTTTAAATTTCATATTTTGGTCTCCAGATAAAAGATAATTCCATTTTTAATTCATTCTGTATTAATTTTAGGTAAAAATGAAAAAATTTCAACTGGTCGATTGCCAGGTGCTTTTCAGAGTGACTAGAGGGAGAAAGGTTATTTTAAAGTTGTTGCTTCATTTTGAAGCTCCATTTATTAAAAATATTGCTCAATAATGATTACTTATACAATGTGCCATACAATTTACCATTTGTCAAGTTTTTCTCATAAAATTAACTGTTATTTCATATAGAAAAGAGGTATTTCTTTGTGTATATCAGCTGCAGGTGGGGTTTTTCTGTGAGAATTGATAAAAATCTACCGGGTAATTAGTCCTTCTTTGTATGCCATTGACCTTGCTTCACCTTCAAGCAGTGCCTGCATCAGTTTGTTTTCTTTGTTTGTTATTGCTTGTTCTTGTTCTGCAATCTGAAACATTGGCAAGTCGGCAGCAGCAAGTTTGATTCTAAAGTCTTTGTAAAATTCTGCTGGCATCTCATGGCCCGTTAAATCTAAAAAGAAGCAGAATCTATGGACCAAAGACCAGTAAAGGTCATCTAGATTATCCATATCTTCTGCGATATCAGAAAGTTCTGCAATTTTTTTTGTCGTTCGGTAAAAAATTTCCCAAATATTTGCGTGATCTTTGGGGCTCCAAATAAGTTTGCCAACACTTTGTTCCAAAAATCGTACCAGAGATTGTCTGACATGTTCTAGGTTTACATGTGTGTCTATGATGTTACTTTCTTTATTTATTTTTTCTATGATTTTTGTAGACAGATCGTGTAGGAATTTTTTGGGCTCTTTTTTAAAGAAAGAAAAATCACTCAAAAAGTTATTGTACATAAGATCGTTTATGGTTTTTTTATTTTGCTCAAAAATGTTTCCTAAATTGATCGTGAAATAATGTTGTGTCAGATTGGGCAACATATCCAAAAGATCCAATAGTGCGTAACTGTTGACGTAAGATGAAGCTTTTAACTTGTTGCCAAAAAGCTTCAGGACCGATTTTAGATACGGGGCAGTTTGCTTTGTTTTTTTGCCATACTGGAGAAACTGAATCATGTGAGAAAAATTACTTGGTAAGAATTCTTGGCCGTACCAATGTTTGTTATAAATATTTGTGAAAAAGTTATTAAGTCCATTGGGAGTAAATTCTACAGGGAAAAAAGGGTTTTTATATTCTTTGTTAAATTCATTGTCACAATCGAGGTATTGATAATTTTTTGTTTTTACATTATTACTGTAAGTAGTACACACATGTATAGCAGGCAATAAAAAAAGGATGAATAACGTATATTTTGTTTTCATAAAAAGCTCCTGGTCATACACTTATTTTGGCACCTATTTTAAACATAGCATTTATCTGTTATTATTTAATAATAGCAGTATGGATAAAAATAAAAAGAGGTAGTTTTTTCAAAGGGGTTGCAATGGCGTTATATTATTATCAAGCGTATTCCAAAGAAGGGAAAAAAATAAGCGGGTATATTGATGCGTCTTCGCAACAGGCTGTCAAGCAGATGCTCACCCAAAAGGGTTCCTTTCCCATAAAAGTTTCTTCCGCACGAGAAAAGCGGCTTGGCTTTTTTCAAAGATTGTTTCAAAGAAAAGTTACCGTAAAAGATAAAATTTTATTCACACGGCAACTTTCAACGTTATTGAAATCTGGTATACCATTATTGCAAACCTTGGAACTTTTGGTTGATCAAGTTGAAGGCCGACTAAAATCTGTTGTTATTGCACTAAAAGATGATATCAAAGAGGGTACGTCGTTTGCAAATGCGTTAAAAAAATTCCCCGATGTGTTTCCCAATATTTATGTGCAGCTGGTGCGAGCTGGTGAAGCAAGTGGTAATTTGGAGCTGATTTTAGATCGTTTGACCGAGTATATCGAAAGCAGGGAAGCGATAAAAAAAAGAATTAAATCTGCAATGTCATATCCACTTATGCAGCTTGGTGTAGCAGTTGTTGTTGTTGGGATTATGATGACTTTTGTTGTACCTCAGATGGTTGAAAACCTACAGGGAACCGGAAAAGAGCTTCCATGGACGACAAGTCTATTGATTAATATTTCTGATTTTTTTAAAAACAATTTTCTTTTCATAATTATTGGTTTAATTGGGGCAGTCGTTGGATTTACTTACTGGAAAGCATCAGCTAAGGGTGCGCGTACGTGGGATAAAATTAAGTTAAAAATTCCGCTTATTAGGTTTTTTACAAAAACAGGCGCTGTTGTTCAGTTTTCTCAAACGCTTGGAATGTTGGTGGAAAGTGGTGTTAATTTATCAGAATCATTAGATATTGTAGTTAGCATAATTGACAACAAAATTTTGGCAGATGCGCTCAGCGAGGCACGGGATAAGATTGTGAAACAGGGTAAAATTGCGCAATACTTAAAACAGACTGAAATTTTCCCTCCGATAGCTATTTATCTGATAAAAACAGGTGAAGAGAGTGGAAATTTAGGTGGCATGTTGCTGACCGTATCTAAAAATTATGGAGAGGAGTTAAGTGAATTGGCGGATGGCATAGCTGGTAAAATTGCTCCGGTTATGTTAATTTTTATGGCTTTAATTGTTGGTTTTATAGTAATTTCTATTGCTGTTCCTATAATGCAGCAAGCAGAAGTTGCTACGATGTAATGACTATAGGAGAAAAATATGACAATGACGAGATCAGGTTTTACCTTAATGGAAATATTGATAGCCATAGCTATATTGGGTGTGTTGGCAGCAGCTGTTGGTCCAGCTATTTTTAATTATTTAGCTGGAGCAAGGGTGGATACTGCAAAGATGGAGCTTAGAACAATAAAAAGCGCAATTGATAAGTACGAATTGGATATGGGGGAGCTTCCAAATAGATTAAAGGATCTTACGACGCGTCCAACCGATCCAGAAAAAAGAAGGAAGTGGATGCGTGGTGCGCCGCCTAAAAAAGGCCTTGGCTATCTGGTGAAAGAAGTTAAAAGAGATCCTTGGGGAACCCCTTATGTTTACAGACCAACAGAGAAGTACAAGGGGTACGAATATACTCTTTTCTCCTATGGCCCAGATAAAAAAAGAGCAAAACCTGTTGATAGAATACATGTTTGGGATTTAGACTAAGAGAGCTAAATGTATAAACGACCAGGCTTTACATTACTAGAAATATTGGTTGCCATAGCCATTATTGGGCTATTGGCAACCGTTGTCGTTCCTAATATATTTCCTGATAGGCCAAGGGAGGAGAGAGAAAAATTTATTGATAAACTTAATGCTTTGATGAGTTTTGCTTGGCAAAATTCTATGTTTACCGAAAAAGTGCATGAAGTTACTTTTAGCTTTAAAAAAAGGATAGTTTCTTTAAAGCTGGAAGGTGAAAAAGATAAATACGGCAAAGCACAATATCGGCCTGTACAAAGGGCATATGTAAAAACTGAGATTGAGATTCCAAAGCAGTTTGAGTTTAGAAATTTTTACGTAAACTCCAAAGGGACTAAGATGATAGACGCAATGCCCAAAGCAAAAGATGGTGAGGCGTATTTTTATATTGTTCCAGATGGTTTGTCTCAGGAAGTTATTATAAATTTCTTGGATTCAAAAGATTTGGTCGTGAGGAAAAAAAGGCCATTTGGTTTGGTTTTAAATCCATTTACTGTACAGTTTGAAGTTTATGAAGAATTTAAAAGACCTTAAAAGTAATAATTCGGGATTCATGCTGTTAGAGGTTTTAATGGCAATGACCATAGTTGCTATAACAGTTACTCCAATTTATATGTCGATAAGTAACTCTTTAAGATTTAGTTATCGATATTATAGAGAGAGAGAAAGGGTTTTTGCAATGAAAAATTTAATGCTGGAGCAGATGTATAAAGCAAAAGAAGATAAAAAACAAAAAGCTTCAGTAAACAAAAAATTAAAGAGACCGAACTTATCGCTTGCGTATACGAGAGATGTTGTAAAAAAAGATAAAATGTTTAAACAGATACCTAAAAATCAGTTGCAAAATTTATGTACCCAAAAAGTAGTAGCAACGTTTGGTGGTATGAAAGAAAAAGATTATTTTGGCTGTTTGTTGTACAAGCCTAATGTGTGAACAATATGAAAAAAGGTTTTATATTACTCGAAGTGTTAATCGCCTCAGCAATTAGTACTTTTATTTTAGCTATGGTTACCAGTGCGGTATACCAGACAAATAATAGTTTTGCTCGGATGAACAAAATCTCAGGCATAGAAATGAGAGCGCTTTTAGTGCAGCATCAAATGGAAAGGGATTTGTCCGCTGCATTTGTTCCACATGAAAGAAAAGAAAAGAAGGGTAAGCCTACAGAAAAAAGTAAAAAACCTACAGAAAAAAAAGAATCACAAAAAGGAAAAACTTCGGAGCAAAAAAAGCAATATGAAGATGTGCCGCTTAAAAATGGTTTCTTGAGTAAAAATAAAGGTAAAAATCTTGAGCTTTTAACGTTTGTGACCTCAAGTCCAATTCCGATGTATGGGGTAGCAAAACCACTGATTGCAAGGGTTGCGTATAAGCTTGTGCCGGATAAAGTTCGCGGGAAACAGCCTCCATCATTTACTTTATTCAGACAAGAGGACAAACAACTTGATTTTGGTGCGTTTAAGGCTAAGGGACAAAAGGGTATACGGTCTTACGAACTTATAAAAAATATAAAAAGCATGTCGGTTGAATATACAGTGACAGTTAAAAAACAGGAGCAACAAAAAAAGCAAACAGGCAAATCTGCTGCTGGTAAAAAGAGTGCTTTCGTCTCCGCTAAAGCTCCTTCGGACAAGCAGGAGGATCGGGGGAAACCCGAATATAAAAAATTTCCACAGTGGACGGAAAAAGAAATTAAAGAAACAAAAAGGCAGCGGCCGGATTTTTGTGTGTTCACAGTTGAGCTTTGGGATAATTTGAAAAAATCTTCAGAGGATTTTAAATTTAGTGTGTATATTTTTCAAGGTGAGCCAAAACCAGAAAAAAAGAAACAAGAACAAGAGTCTAAAAAAACTGATACACAAAAAGGTGCTGGTCAAGGTAGGCGTAAAGCAGGACAGGCCGGGCTAAGACAGGCTGGAGGGCAATCAAGCAGGGGCACAACGAGTGTTAGAGGGTCGGTAAGGCGTGCAAGATGAGCGAGGGAAATATTCTATGAAAAATGACAAAAATCAGCAAGGATATATTTTAGTTCTTTCGTTAATTTTTATATCGTTGATTGTGATGCTTGCAACATCGATTTCATTCAGGGGAAGAATCCATACAAATTATGCAAAACTTATGCTTGATCGTGAGCATGCAAAAATGCTTGCATTTTCTGGCTTGCAAATTGCAATGACTCAGCTGGCAATACAGGAGGAGCAAAAAAAAGGTGCCAAAGCGCCTGAAAAAAAACAACAGGGGCAAACCCTTCGACAAGGTGCCAAGGCACCTGCTCAGGATGAGCGGAAAAAAGAAGGTCAATCGGGAAAAACATCTGCACTCTGGACAGAGAAAGAGTCAAAAGAATTTGTAAAACATATTTTTCCGGTGCTGAATAATTGGCAGGAGTTTAAATTAACAACAGGAAAATATGGTGTAGATGGGGTGGTAAAAATTTGTATTGGATCTGAAGAGGGTAAAATTGACCTGAATCAGGTGTTTGATTTTGATAAGAAAAAGTTTGTGGGCCAAGGACAGAAAGAGGGAGACTTTAAAAAGTTTTTTGCGGAACTTTTTAAAAAAATGGGTAAATTTATCAAGGTAAAAGAGTTGCAAAAAAATTTTGAGGCCTATTTAACCAAAAAGCAACGATTTGAAAAAATTTTAAAAAACAGGCAGAATAGACTATATGATACAACGGAGTTTTTAGGTCAACCTGGTTTTGAAAGTTTTGCAGACAAAGTTTTTTACAAGCCGATTGAAATAAAAAAAGGAGCAGCTAAAAAGCAAAAGCCAAACATTTACTGGACTGACATGTTTACAATCTGGTCCGGAGCGAAAAAAATAAATCCTTGGGTTATCTCAGCATCTTTAAAAAGAATCTTGGGATTCAAGGACGGTAAGGTAGATCAGAGGCGAGCAAAAGGGTTGGTAAAGAATTTTAAGGCTAATCTGTCGTTCCCTAGTGACTGGGATAAACTGTTTGCTCCGATTTTTGGCGTTAAGCATAAAGATTTACCAAAATGGTTTGCACCATTGCTTGATACAAAATTTGGGCCAAAAGTTTTTAATGTGTTATCATATGGTACAGCTGGTAGAGTTACTCAAAAAATGTTTGCAATAGTGGAAAGAAAAAAAGTTACACGTGACAAAAAAACAGTTGTTGAGTTTGAAATTAAAAAGTTTTATTGGATCTGATTCAAAAAGGGACGAGGTTTAACGGTGCGCGGAAGATTAGAAACGCGGGTAGGAATATTTGTACTGGCCGCAATAGGAATTCTTATTTACATGGGTTTTCACATTGGTGCATTTCGGTTTGATGTAGGCAAGTACGCGAGCTACACAATTTACTTCAAAGATGTTTCTGGCCTTGCCCGAAAAGCTGAAGTACGTATTGCAGGTGTAAAAGTTGGTTGGCTAGAAGAGTTGACGCTTGATACCAACGGCCAAATGCAAGCTGTGGCCAATATAATGGTTCTAAAAGATTTTAATCTGTATAGTAATGCTCACGCTGTGGTACGACAGGATGGATTACTTGGAAGAAAATTTGTAGAGATTGTTCCCGGTGATCCGCTTTTGACTAAGTTAGATTCTGGAGATGCACTGAGCAAACCAAGTGTTGCTCCGGTTAACATAGATGAAATTCTACTTCAGATGAAAGATATTGCAGAAAATGTTGAGGATGTTACAAAGTCATTCAGATCAGCAATTGGTGGTGTACAGGGTGAAGTGAAACTCAATTCTATTTTTTGCAATTTAGAAGATGCTTCACAAAAACTTGCGTCACTGTCAGATACGATTGATCGAAACATAACCAAGCATGAGGGGCGCATAGAAGAAATTCTTATGATTGGTGAAAATGTAAACAAAGTTGCACAAAGACTTGATGAATGCGTGTTACCATCTTTTCAAGATGGGATAGAAAAAATTTCCAATGTATTTGACAGAGACTTTGATCGGGTTGCTGGAAATATCGGTGAAGCGACTAACTCGTTAAATGATGCGCTTTCTCAAGCACGAGATGGATTTAAACATATTAGTTCTGTTGCAGAGAAGGTTGATGATGGAAAAGGCCTTCTTGGAAAACTTATCAACGAAGAAGAAACGTATAGAGATCTTAAAGTTGCGGCCCAAGGAATTAAAAATTACTTCTCAAGAGTTGAACGATTACAAGTTATCTTTGACGCTCACTTTGAAACGATGTGCAGGCCAGCAGAAAACTTTAGGTACGAAGATGGAAAAGGTTATTTTGATGTCAGAATTCATCCAAATGAAGATTATTTCTACATGATACAGCTTGCTGCGTCACAAAAAGGGTACATACATAGAAAAGAAGTATTGCGAGGATATGCAGATGAGTGTGGAAATCATGTTGATACCTGTCAGCTTGATTTGAGAGATCGCGATAGATTGCGCTTCACGTTCAGAAAGAAAAAGCAAAAGATAAAACGAAACACATTAAAGCTTGGTCTACAATTTGGTAAGATTTTTGGTCCTATTGCTATGAGGTTTGGTTTATTCGAAGGATCGACTGGACTTGGCGTAGATTTTGATATTCCATTCAATAATGATAAATTCCGTTGGGTAACATCGATAGAAGGGTTCGACTTTAACGGATGGAACCGAATAGAAGATAGGCGTCCACATCTGAAATGGCTAAACAGGATCTATATGCTCAATAATATCTACATGACCTTCGGTGCTGATGACTTTATCAGTAAGCATAACGCAAATGTCTTTTTTGGAGCTGGCATCAGGTTTGGTGATGATGATGTCAAGTATCTGATTGGTAACGCAGGTGGTCTAGCAGGTGCTTTTAATTGATAATTTTTGCTTGTCGTAACTAAAAAAATTATATCTTCGTGATTTTTTCAACAACCTTAATTATTTCTATTTGAAAATTTGGAGAAATTTCTTGCAATAATGTATAGCGCTGTTATTATTGATTATATATCAAAATAGAAAATTTAATGTAATGTATTGTGGGGTTTTCATGAAGATTTCAAGATTAATTTTGTCTTTATCCATTCTGATGTTGTTGACTACTTGCGATAAGATCTTTGCAATGAAGCGTAAAAGGGTTACTTTCGAGGATCCCAAACAAGCAGCAAAAGTGTTAAGAGCGGCAAAAAAAAGAAAGTTTTCTTTTGCAGGCAAACAGGAAATCCCTATACGTAAACAAACGACAAAAAAAGCAAAAAAGGCAAAAGTGGTTCCTGAGAATGATCAAGGGCTAGCCAAAGATTATCTGCACTCGCCTGACAATACTCCTTATCTTGGTCGTAGTTATCCTAAAGGAATTGATGATTTAGTTCCGGGTGATGTATTGTTTGATTTGCCGAGTGTAGATCAAGAGGCTGAAGCGGAGAAAGTCTGTGTTGCAAGATGCCGAAAAAATCTAAGTGATACATTGCATGATGTTTATAAAAAGTTAAAGCGTTTGGAGGCAGATGAGCCAGGATTTGGTGAGCAAGCAATCGATATATTCCGTAGTTTAGAAAATGCTTCTAAAATTGTTTTGTCAGATGATTATAAGCGAGTTTGTGAGGCTATTAATTTAGTCAAAGAGAGCTTTAAGCGACAAATATGCTCGCATGATCTTGAGCTTGACTCATATAAAAGATTTGTTTATCCAATATGTTTTCTTCTGAGGATATTGAAATCTCATATGTTTTATGTATTTGAGACAAAAAAGTTTTCTGTGCAGGACAGGCTCAGAGAAATGATTGATGTAGAGAAAGAAGTAGAGTGGTTGCATAATATGTATAAAAAAGGTGGCGACGATGATACGTTATGGCCAGAGAAAAAAGATACTCCTTTCGGTCTTGATATGCGTGAAAATATGCTTATTTGGGCTGCAGAGGTAGGTAATATTAAATTGGCGAGGTTTCTTATCCAAGAGTTAGAAGCAGATGTAAGTCGAGAAAGCTTTGATGCAAGTTCTCTTTTTTATGCATGCCTGCATGGAGATGTTGATATGGTCAGACTTCTTATTGATAAAGGTGCGCAAGTTAATATGCGAAACACGGCTAATGGTACGCCGCTCTATTGGGCTGTTTATGGAGCAAAAAAGCGAGACACGAGTAGAGTTGTAGCTTACTTGATTGAAAAAGGAGCAGGTTTACACGTTGCAAGATATGATGATGATGGTTTCACTCCTTTTGCTTTAGCTGCAAAAAATGGTTATTTTGGGATTATGGAGTGCTTTTTCAGGAGTAAAAGATTTAGTTTGAGGGCGTGTTGCTCATCAGATGAATGTGAATCGGATAAAAGAAATTTTGATTGTATTTTTAACACAATTAATGCAGTTGTAGAAAATAATACTGATGAAATATTTATCTTAAAAGTTATCATATATTTATTAGATGAATCATGCATCGATATAAATGCATGCAGTCCTTGTAATGGCTCAGTTTTGCATATTGCTGCGTTTTATGGCTTTGTCAATGTAGTAAAATATCTTGTTGAGAAAAGAAGTGCAGATGTAAATGTAGTTGATGCAAAAGGAGATACTCTACTTCATTGTTTAATGTACAAAGTGAGTTTAGGGCAAGAGGTAGAGAAGGTGCTTCATTTGATTGACTATTTGGTTGCTCGAGGTGCAGATTTAAATGTAGTCAATGCAAGAGGAGATACTCTACTTCATCGTTTAATGTACAAAGCGAGTTTAGGGCAAGAGGTAGAGACTGTGCTTTGTTTGATTGACCATTTGGTTGCTCGAGGTGCAGATTTAAATATAGCTAATGTACGGGGAGATACACCTCTTCTTTTTGCTTTACAGCTTAAAGATTTTAGTTCCCAAGCAACTTGTGTAATTTTACGGCTTATTCGTTTAGGTGCGGATCCAAATTTGGTCAGCAAAAGGGGTGAGACTGCTCTTTATTGGGCTGCTTCAAAAGTACCACTTGGTATTGCTAAAGCATCTGATATTGCTAAAGCATTGGTATTTTCTGGAGCACAAGTGGATGTTCAAAGTATTATAGCTTGTGCAGGAAGGAAGGGCTCGAAATTCTTGAAATTTGCACGAGAGTTACAGAGGTCTAATTTTAACAATAAGGCTTTGCGTCTGATTTTAGCATGTGCTATGGGTGAAATACGTGCCTTTTGGATTTTTTATAATATTTTACTTGGAGGATTTCTTAGTGAGTGTTTGTCGAAGGGCTATGAGCAGGTTGATTTAGCAAATAGTGACTATTGCAATTTTTGTAGGTTGCTTGATGGTGCGCTCACTCGTGAGAGGAGGGTGTGTTTAGAGCATCTTTTCAATGCGAAAAGAGGCGAAGGGCCTGGTTTTGACGAGGTCTTGCAAAAAATTAGAAGTTTGATACAATTTGAAAAGGGCATGAGTCTGGTGGCTTATATGAGCGAGTTGCTGAAAAAGCGTAATTATTTACCGTTATTTATGGAAAGATTTATTAGAAACTTGAAAAAATTAGAAGAAAAATATGAGTTTTCCAGAAAGTTAGAAGAAAAATATGAGTTTTCCAGAAAATTAGAAGTTGGTCTGTGAAAGTAGATTTGTTTAGTTTGTATACTTTTTTACCTATTTTTTAGGAGGTTCGATATGAAAAGTCCAAAACTTATTTTAGTTATGGTGTTTTTGACAATTGCGAATATTACGAGCGATGTCTTTTGCATGAAGCGTGGGCGTCCTGCCAATGATTCCACGGGTAAGGCAAGAGAGAAGAAAAGAAGGAAGAGGGTGGTAAGTGATTACACGGAAAGAGATTTGCTGCAAGACCTTTTTCCTGACGACATGGATCTTATTCAAGCACTTTCAAATGAGGATTTTGAGAGGGCTCAGGGTCTTGTGAAGTCTGGTTGTAAAATAAGTCCAGATGATTTGTACCGTAAGCTTCAAGATCTGAGATGGAGCAAAATATTGCGCCGAGTGATCTGTCGTAAGGATTTCGGTCGGTCAAGTGACCCACAACAGGTTGTTAATGCTATGCTTCTTCGGATTCAGAGTGGTGATTATGTTCCAGAAAGCAAGAGACTTGATCCCTTCTGTCCCTTCAAACGCTTCAAATCACTGTATGAAAAAGTAAGAAGAATAGGGGCTCTTAAAAATCCCAAGGTTGATGAGCTTTTGTTTTGTTCGGCAAGAGCAAGAAAAAGGAAGCCCAAAAAACCCAAGGGCAGGCAACAACCTTCGGCGGCAGAGGAAGATGATTGGGAGATTGTACGCCTTGCTGGAAAAGAAGATGAGAACAGAAGGGATTTTTATCCAGGAGTGGAACCTAAAACATTGCTTGGGGGTGATTCTTCCGCGCCAGGACCAGTCTCGAAAGAAAAGCGGAGTGCTTTTTTTGACATAGATGATTTTGACAATTTTAGCTTACCAGCATCTGTATCAGTACCTGTACCTGTACCCGTACCTGCCTTGACAGAAAATCAGGATGATTTTGACGATTTTGAGGAGATTGATTTACCGCTTTAAGAAGATTCTGAAGGGCGTCAAAATTAGCGATAAGTCTAATTTTACGATATCAATGTAAAAATTTGCCGCGAGTTTGAGATAATCAAACTCGCGGCAAACTCTTTATTTTTAACTTTTATCAATTATACGCAACCCCAGCTTTTATCCACATACCCCATTGAGAAATTGCCCGGGTGTTTAATGTTTTGTGTGCAAATTCTACTTGGCCACCTAAGCCGACAAATGGCCTCCACTCTTTTTCAAATTTTTCCCATGAATAATTTACGTGGCCAAACAGTTTATGAGTTATAGCACTTGGAGATTTACAAGTATTGATATCGTCTGTAGTCAAGCGAATTGGTTGGAATGATGAGTAAAATTGAGGACCGTCTGCTGTTTTTCCAAGGGGAACATATGGTATGGTAATAGCGAGTGATATCGGCAAAGGATTGTCTACACCTTTGTTTGCTTGTGCATCTGCGGAATCGATCTTCATGTTTTGGCCGGTGTGAATATTTGCACATCGCTGTGATGAGGTCATTGGTACTTTAAGCGCACCCGGAGCGAATTTGGTATCGGTTAATACTAACTCTGTCATATTTGTGCCGTATACAATTGAATCACCTTTTACAACATAAATATTTGATGGTTCGTTTTTGCAAAAATCTTTGCATTGGCTAAATTTTTCTCCGGTTCGCGCCCAGAGCTCGTATCCTATATCAAAGCTGAAATCTTCACCTTTGTAGCCAAGTTTAATTGCAATATCTGATTGAATGTTTACTTGTACATCAACACTTCTTGTTGTGTAATTTATGCCATGTATCAAATTTCTGTTGTATACAAATTGAGCTTTGGTTGTTGTTGATAAAATAGGATCCACTCCAACAAAGTTACTTGCATCAAGTGAACCAATATCACCGCCAATTCCTTTTACCATTTGTGCGAGTAGCATATATCGACTATTTGGTTGGCAGCAAAGATCAAATGAGCGTTTTTGACATGTTTTGAACATATGGGTAACGGTTGCATCAAACCATATGCCTGCATATTTATCTGCGCTATCTTGGCTACGCCAAAATATATATGACCAAGTCAGTCCTGCGCCCAATTCCCAATGTTTTCCATTACCAATTTGGGGCTCAAAAAGATAAATGCCTTCTGGGCGATTTCCTGTTGGAGCTGCGGCGTGAATGTTGACCCCCAAATTAAAATCTTTTCTTGTGAAAAAGTCCCAGCCGAGTGTTGCACGAATATCTGCAAGCCTTGTTTTTTTAAGGTGGCACATTGGAATGGCGCCAAAATACAATGGAGTTATAAGATCACCAAATTTTTCCGTTTCTCCCTCTTTATTTTTTTCTGTAAATGTCGTTTGTCCTTGCATGGCGCATAAAAATTGGGTATTGAGTTTTTCTCTTGGAATTGCATCTTGCCCCATGTAAAATTTTTCAAACGGTTCTTTTCCTTTGTCAATAACGCATTCGTATGCTTTAAGATCCCATAAACTGTGTGCGATAGGGAAATACAATTTAAAATAAAGCCCGTCTGCAACATTTTCGAGTCCAAAATAAATGTTAAAATCGAGTATGATGTTTTGTATGGTAGGGCGGAATTTTACAATACTTTGAAAGTCTGTGGGCAAGCCAAAATAATCAGCAAGCCATGCTTTTGGATTTCTGTTTTCAACCGTTGAACCTTGGATTATAAGTGTATCAGCATTTATAAGATCGTCACCAAATAACATTTTTGCTATGTGACTTGATCTGAATGATCGTGAATATTCTAAAGAGGTGTAAAGAGATACGTATAGCTTTTCTTTGTTATACTTGTGTATGTATGGTTGAAATCCACAGAGTTCTTTTGCTTTGTTGAAACTTTGTGATCGGTACGCGATAAATGGATATCCATCACAGGGGCATAATAATTTTTCATCGCAACATTTTATACAATCAAAACACAAATTACAGGTCGGACATGTGCAGCTGCAGTCACATCCAGTATCTGTTGAATCCTGCGTTTTTATGATATTTGTTGCTGATACACCGAGTATCATTGCAAGAGATAAAATTTTGATGATTTTCTTCATTACGCTTTTCCTTTCTTTGCTTCTTTTTTCGATTAATCAAGTATATTGTGTTGTATTACATTGCTTGTGTGAGACTGTAACTTTTTTGCGAGTGTCAATCATTATTATATTGCGATTTTTATATATTTGAATACCTGCGTATAATAAATTTGTATCTCTTTGATTATTTTTATTCTTTTTAGGGGTTTTATCATAAAAATATTATTGAAAAATAAGCTTGATATAAGATAACAATATGTCTATTTTTAAAAATTAAAAGGGGCGTGTTGTGTGATTTTATCTAAAAGGAGATACAGTGTCGCTAAAAATGATTGAGCTCTTTTTCCTCAATACGTGGTTGTGGAGCAGGACGTGGGGAATATATCATATGCCGACAAACATTCTTGTTATGCTTGCATTGCTTAAATTTGTTGGAAGATTTAAATTGGTTCCTTCTGTCTTACTTGCGGTTTTTTCGAAGGTTTTTTCTTCTGCGTTGTATACCGTAATAGTTTTTTTACTTGTCTTTGTGGTTAAGATTCAATTTGTTCCAACTGAATCGCTTAATAATAGCGAAAGCATCAATGTACTATTGGCTTGCATTTGTTTGGGCCTTGTATATGCTGCTTTACAATCAATATTTTTTTTGATGGTAAACAAGTTTTATGCATTGAATGTAAGAGTTACTACATTGATAGCTTTTGTTAGCAATATAATATCCGCTTTGTTGGTTTACAGATTTTTAGAGATTAATTAAAGAAGCTTGCTTAAATGATTGACTTTTTTCGCTCTGTTTTGTATCAAAGAAGTATTGAGAGTGTTTATATTAATCAACTTTAATAAAGGAGAAAAATGAAGAAGATAGCTATCCTAGCAGGAACATTATTGTTTGCAAGTTCTTTTTTTGCTAATGCAGCTGTTCAGTTTGTAAAGGCGGATATTCTCGAAGATGTTGTCATAACGTACAACAATGTTGCAAGTCAAATTGAAGTTTTGATTGCTCAAGAGATTGAAGGAAGACGTGAACGAATGACTGCTGTAGAACGTTTGGATTGCTTGGTTATGATTGAGCGTTACAAAATAAAATTGTTATACATAGATGGAGAGCTTGAAAGAAAAGATTATTCTGAATACAGTAGAAAATATTATGATTTGTTTAAGCTTCTGAATAATTGGAAATATGGTCGTAATTAAATAATTTTGTTATACTTACCAGGTGCGATTGAAAGTAGATATACTTTTGATTGCACTTTATTATTGAAAAGTTATTTTTAAAAAATATTTTTAGACTCATTTTTAAACTATGAATACACAAGTAAAAAAAGAACTTATTTCTTATCTTTCACAATATTTGACGGAAAATAAAAAAGAAAAAATTGAACATATCGTCAAAGATCGTACCCGCCATGTTTCTGTCGTTTTGGAGGATGTTTTTCAGTCGCAAAATGCGAGTGCGATTATTCGTACAGCTGAATGCTTTGGGGTTCAGGATATACACATTATTGAAAAACTTAATGAATTTACTCCATTTGAATCCATTTCAAAAGGTGCATTAAAATGGATTGATTTTTATCGCTACAAAAAGATAAATCATTGTGTAAAAGATCTGAAAGAAAAAGGGTACAAGATAGTTGCAACAACGCCACATACAAAATCCTGCTCTTTGCATGAGTTGGATATAACACAAAAAACAGCATTAGTTTTTGGCAATGAAGCCGCTGGTTTGAGTAAAGAGGCATTTGATTTGGCAGATGAATTTGTAACAATACCGATGGTAGGGTTTACAGAAAGCTTAAATATTTCTGTAAGCGTCGCAGTTTGTTTGTACGATATCACTCAAAGATTAAGAAAATCAGATATAAACTGGAGGCTTTCCGAGCAAGAAGTAATGGATGTTATGCTGAGCTGGACAAAAAAAGTGGTACCAGCTTCTGAAGCTTTGGAAAGAAAGTTTTTTGAAGATAAGGGGTGACTAGGTCCCGTTGATATTTTGATTTTACCCGAAAATTTGATTTTGGTGGGTGAATACAAAGTAATAATTTTCTATTCCGCAGCTAGGTTCCGTTGACATTTCAAAGAATTGGTCAGTGTAAATCCGAGTTGAAGAATTGCTAAAATTTTTGCGGAAAACATCCCCGATCCGCTCATCCTGAGCTTGTCGAAGGACATTGTATTCCTTTAAAACAAAAAGATGTTTTTAAAAAAATTAAAGATTGTCAGAAGTTTTTTATTATAAAGTTACAGAAAAAATAAATTAAAAGAGAGAGGTCTAGAAATTGCGAAAATCATTTTCAATTTAAAGGAA
>Ga0180433_10001167_pt1 | contig 44464 bp, 67 predicted proteins | sample SS_ome_8_FD_132980 | JGI IMG/M metagenome (GOLD analysis project Ga0180433, IMG submission 132980) | Hypersaline lake sediment archaeal communities from the Salton Sea, California, USA - SS_1_D_1 metaG | ecosystem: Environmental > Aquatic > Non-marine Saline and Alkaline > Hypersaline >...
ATCATATCTAATCCAGATGGGTCATGATCCCCTAAGTATAAAATCACAATTCTTTTTCCTTTTTGTTCCTGCCACTTTATTCTTTCATACGCATCATGCATAGCCGTGCAAGAGCTATAACCCCTATTTACCATTAGAAAAATATGGTAATAAGATGTTATCCTTTTGAGAACGCCTGAAAGAGCATCTTTTTCTACCCATAATTCAATATAAACTCCTTGGCCTTTTTGCCTATTAAGCCGATATTGGTTAATTGTGTCGTGGATTGCATGAGCTACGTTCCTAACCCAATAAGGGCGAAAAGGGACCCTGATTCTATCTTCTATCGCATCCCAGTCAACTACTCCTGCCATACGTCCTTTAACAAGTAGATTACCTAACTTAGCATATTCTTGGACTTTATTGGGAATGATATCCCGAGATACAAGTTGGTAGTAGAGTTGCCTTAAGGTAAGTTTATACCCCTCTTCTTCATACTCTTCAATAATCTCATTAATGATTTCAAGCTTCCCTTTATTTACTGAAGATAAGTGTAATGAATCCCTAAACTGCTCTTTCATTTCCTTATCCTCCGCTCAATAGCTTTAACTTTTTTTTCTAATTCATAATTGACAGTAACGAGTCCTTCACTCACCCGTCGGATTTCTCCAAGCCTTTCTTGCATGGACTTCACTACATTCTTCAGCCTGTCAACATAAGCGACTAATTCATTCTGTCGGTTGACCATAGCAACAACCGCACTATCTAGTTTTTCCTCAATCTGTTTTTTACTTACCATCCTACATCCATCCTAATATGATTCAATACCTTGATTCCAAAAATCGTTTCAAGTCTTGTGTTCTTTTTAATGTCTTCTAACCTATGTTCCCTTCCAAACCCAAAGTTTTCTTTCATTATCATCCTTATAGCTTTAATCTGATTTCTTTTAAATTTAATTGAGATGGGGTTTCCAACATAATCTGTTTCCAACCACCCCCAAAAATACTCTTTTGTCTTGTTCGGTGGTTGATTCAAATAAATAAATTTTAATGCTTTATTAATATCTTCTAAAGTTATTTTTCTTTTTTTACGGTTTGGCATCTTTCCACCAATCATCCATATTACCCGATCTGCTTGACCAAGTAAATTCATTATTAAAACTGAACCAAACATCAGCATACTTCTTATTAAACCGAGTTGGAAGCCTTCTAAGGTTCAAAACACTTTCATCAAACCAATAACACCAGTCTAGGGTGTACCATTCATTTGTCTCTATACTCAAGTATTCACAGTGAGCGTGTCCAGTGACCTTATTCGGTCCTGTTACAACATCACGAGCAATCACTTTAACTCTCCAATTCGGAACTCCAGAGAGAATAGCAATAGTTGCAATCGCTATCGCTCCGTCTTCACAATCACCCATTCTTTTTTGGTATGTTATCTCTGGGTGCTCCCACTGCTCGGGAACTTTATTATTTGTGATGTCTCCAACATAAGTTAACCTTTCATTCCAATATTTTAGGATCGCCAACATCCTTTCATCAAAATCTTTAATTTTCTTGAAGTGATCTGCAATTGGTTGTAGGATGTAACTTCTCTCTGGAATTAATGTCCTTACATCTCGCTCAAAGCCCCCCTGTGCAGTATAAACTAAAGGTTTCTGTTGCCATCTATTATTCCAATAGGCTTTAAGTGCCCAGTCCCATCTCCATCTTTTCCAGTTAAACATTTTATTCTATCTCCAACTCCTTTCTTTCTTCTCTAAACGGGTCTGGGCACTTGGTACAATAAACAGGAGTTATGGGTTTTTTATCATAATACACCTGGCACTTCTCGTCAGTCCATTCAATTGTGCAGTGCTTTCCGTAGCCACTACAATTCCGAATGCTTTTATCCCAATAGATTAATTCGTAAGAGTCACAAACGCTAACTATTGCCCCCATACTTCCATATCTATCAACGTCAACCCCGCTTTCACACCACACTTCAACATCTTCGGGAAAGGAATGAACATAAAAATCTTTTCCTAATTCTACAATTTCAATATGATCTTCTTCCCAACATTCGCCAGTGATTTCTTTTTCTTTCCAATCTTCTGGCCAGATAAAATACCCCACATAACCAACTGCAAAAATAATAGATAAGATAAGGCCGACCATTCCAATTGTGTAGGTAAAATTATTGCCCTTTTCTTCTTTCCTCTTCCTCATTCTTCTGTACCTCATTTAATGTGTCAAAAATTTCCTTTAAGTGTTTATGACGCCCCCTCATTTCTATGTTGGCATTTTTCCATCTGTAATATGTTGTATAGTTGGCATCTTGAAATTTATCACAATCTTCACAACTCATGTGACCCTCCGAAACCCTATTGTTTTCTTTCTTCCATAAACATAAAATTTAACAATGCGATCTAACGGAAAATGGTGTTTTTTTGCACAATATTCGGCTGCCCTTTCTAACTGTTGAACCGCTTTAATATATCCTTTCTCCGTATCTTTGCCTTTAACCTCAAAAACACTAAGGTATTGTCGTTTCCCAAATAACATAATGTAATAGTCAATCTCTCCGTCTTTTTCTCCAGAGAAAACAACTTCCCTCCAAGTCATATATCTACGGCTCCCTTCAATCCGTTCTTCGAGTAAGTCTAATACTTGTTTGTGGTTCATTCCTCTTTCTCCGCCTTTAATTTCTCAGCTAATTTCTCAAATTGAAAAAAAACTTCATCACGAATAAACGTGAAAAGACCCCTAATTTCCCGCTTTAATTGTTCTCTATCTTCATACTCAACAGGTTCATCAACTATGTCCAAAGTGATTTTGTTAAAGTTCTGAGAAATAGAAAGTCCAGCATTAACTTTTGTAGATTTCATAAAAGCGATTAAGAAATCGCCATTTAAATAGCTTAAGGTAACATCTTGAACACTTTAGTTCAAAATAAATATAAAAAAAGAAAAAGTGGAAGGGCTAATACTTGCCCTTCGCTAATGAAAAATAGCTTTCAATTTTGTTTTCTAGTTCTAGGATTTTCTTCCGATATGCTTGTAGTTTTTTCTTATGGTATCTCTCTTGTGCCTTCGCTTTCAATCGCTTCCGTTGTAATTGCTGTATTTCTTTCCTATATGTCCCATACCATAATTTTTTATAAACCATTAATCTTCCCAACATTCAAACATTTCGGAGCAATATTCGTCAAAGCTGTTGTAGTTTTCACTCTCTCCACCATTATTCCAATTTTCCTCTAATTCATCTCTATGTTCTTCAATCCATTCATCTTCTGTTAATGGTGGCGTGGTGTCTATGTAATCAAATGAAGGGGGTTTGAAATCAACAACCCCCTTATGTTTTTTCATAATAGCTTTAACTTCTTTCTCAATTTGTTTCAAGCGTTTGTTGTATTCCTCTGCTGATAATTGCATACTGATTGTTAAATCTCTGTCCTCACTATACCCATAATAACTATCATTACTTGAATGATACTTCCGCTTCAAATCCTTTCGGCAATTAAGAAGCCAAAAATATTGTTCAAAATCCTTTGCTTCTTCTTTGGTGAGTTCTCGCTGTAATTCAAGTTGTTTCTTCACTTCTCCAACAAAATCAAAGTTCAATTTCAAAAGGTGTTTTGCTCTCTCGGTTATCTGTATGTCAATTTCTTGGAAGGTCACTCTTTTCTCTCTAAAATCAGGCAAATCCCACTCCGATATTTCATTCCCCCTTCGCCTATTGTATCTCTTTTGGATAAATAGGTGATGAGGGGTTTTAACCCATTCCTTCAAATGCCCAAAAAATTGATTAAGCTCACACTCCCAACCATACGAATAACTACGGAAAGGGAGGTTATGCTCAACTACTACTTTTTCCTCACTCTCTAGAAGGTTTTTGCTTCCAACAGTATAGACTTTAATATAATACTTCTCGGAAACACCCTCTAGTTCCCCAAGCAAATTTCTCCCTTTGTTCTCAAACCTTAATTTCTCTCTTAACTCCCAAGAACAAACCTCGTTATCAGCTTCCATTTTTCTTATCGCTTTTTGGAAGGGGACTAACTATCACAACTGTGTCTTTAATCTGCAAGAACATATTTTTATCATCATTCTTGCCGATTATCAACTCTCCCTCGCTTCCAAGAATTTGGACTAACCCTGCGATTTGCTTGAAATTAAATCTGCTGTGTTCTTCTCCGTTGTATCTCGCTTGTGTCACTATCAACTTTGTCATAGTCGTATCTCCAACACTGATACTTTCTTCGTTGCATTTAACCCCAAATCCTTCGGCTAAACTATTGTCGTCACATAAATTATCTGCACTGAACTTCCGCACCCACTTCAAAAGGGACACATTATTCAGCAAAGACTTAATCCAAGACATAGGTTTGTCTTGCTTTTGTTTTCCATTCGGCATTTATATTACCTCCAATTTTGTAGTGTCAAGTGTCATACCCTAAATCTATGTCACTTTGTCACTCATTTCTCTTTTAACTCGGAAGAAGGTTCTGCGACCTCTCCCACAATATTGTTCAAAGAGCATAATTTGGGCTTTGATATTCAAAGTTCCCTTAACCGCCTGTAAATAGGCGTGTTTAACCTCATCTTTTTGTGTTGTTGCTTCAAAAACTTCTTCGGCTTTCCTTCCATTATACTTAATGAAGGTGATTGCTTTCTTGATTGTCCTAAAACTAAAATCCTTCGTGGCTTCATTTGTGTAATCAATTAACAACTGCTTTGCTTTGTCTTTCTGTTTCTTGGTTAAATCATTCCTTTGGTCTATAAACTGATTGCATAGATTGAGTTTTTGCTCATAGGAGAAAACCATTTTGTAAGCGATAGTTCTGCTTATCATAGCTCTTATGCTGACATCATTCTCGTGGGGTATGCTGTTGCATAGAATGATGATTTTAGCTCCAAGAACAAAAGCAGAAGGAAGGTCATCAACGATTTTACTTTTGCTTTTATATTGAACAATACGCTTTCCGTCACTATCCCATAACCCCCCTTTAAGGATAGATATGGAAAGCGGATTGTTAAACACTCCTTCAACATCATCTAGGATTATCACTTTCTTATCCCTGTGTTTGTAAAGCAACTCATAGAGAGCTAAAGGAGTAGTATAACCATTTGAATATTCCCATTCATTTGGCTTGAGAAATTTCTTTATTGAATTAAGTGTCATAAAGGTCTTTCCAATTCCACCTTCCCCATATAGTATCATTCCGTTATATTCTTTAGTAAATACAATTGCCTGTAACAATTGGTTTGGGATTATAAATTCTTTTTGATATATCTGTTTGTGCTTCTCTTTTTTCCACGCTTCTATTGATTTCTCCGCTTCTATTTGTTCTTTGGATTTCATTAAAGGTTTTTCGCCTTTAATCTCAATATGTTTACTAGCTTCTTCAAGCTGTTGTTTCAGTTCTTCTTTTTTCAATTAATTCACCCCATCAAACCTTAATCTCCTGTTCTTCAATTTTTGCGGGAAGTTCCGCCAAGTAAAAAATATCATTCTCAACCTTCTTAATCCGAGAGTTTAATCTCCCTAAAGCACATAAGAGTTGAAGTTTCTGATAATCTAACTGCCTTTTCAACCTCTTTTTTTCTCTAATTTGGTGTTTAATCCTCGCTAATAATTCCTCTTTCATTCTCATCAAGCAATTCGTTGTAACAGCTCTCGCATAATGGTTTTATTATTTTATCTGTGTCCTTAACAAATTTAAAGTTGTGATTTCTCTTTGTTGCTTGGAAACCGCAACCTTCACACGTTAATAGTGTTGCTCCGCTCATTCTTGGTTTCCCCCTATTTCTTCTTCCAATATCTTGATTTGTTGCTCTCTCGTAACTCCATATTTATCTTGGAATATATCAGAGAAAGTCATAAAAATCCCTTTAATCCCCTCTCCCCAACCAAAGTTATTCCAAGATAGAAAATCAAGATTAGAGAAAATTTGCTCTTTTTTTACAATTGATAGTATATCTTTTTCTTTCATTTAATTACCTCCAAATGACCTGTTTCCTCCTTCCTATCTTCATCTATAATTGTATCTTTATCAGCACATTCTTCAAGAACACAATTATCATAGAAAGAATATTTATTTTGTATTTCTTCAAACAATGCCCTCATCTGCTCTTGGTTACACCCCTCAATTACTATGTGGTATATCATTCTTCAACCTCATAAGTTTCAATATGTGTGTCTTTCAATTCTCTTGGTAAGGTGTCCCAAACTCTACTTTGTGCTTCTTCTGAATTTTGTGCTACTACTTCTCTTACAAAAATCTCAACAGCAACACCGATTTTATATTTTCTCATTTGATTAACCCCCTAGCTTCCGCTAATTTATGCTCCCACCAATGAATTTTCATCTGTTGGTGCAAATATGCGATATAATCCTGCCTTTTTTTGTCAATTGTCCTTAAGTAAGCACGTTTACCCCAAAGAACTCTCGCTAATTGTCTTTTTTTTACTATGTGTCCAAATCCCATCTTAATTCAATTCCTCTATATCCATTTTCATAAAATAGGTAGAATCCAAAAGTTTACTTAATAATTCTCTGTGTGCTTTAATTATAGCTCCTCTTTTACTGCTGTGTTTCACCTTAAAGGATTCACTTAATTTAATCTTAAATTCCTTCATTTCATAATCCATTCTCTTACCTCCAAAAAATAAAAAAATAAAGGGGTTAATCCCCTATGCCGTCTATCTTTTGCTCTATCTTCTCGTGTTCTCCTTTGATAAACTCCGTAATCTTATCCCTTTTGTTAATAAACGTTTCTTTGTTTTCTTTCGTGGGGTTGTCCACCATTCGCTTAATGTCAGGAATTAACGCAAACGCAGAAGCTACGCTTAATTTACCTAAAAAATCTTTTTGCTTTGTTTGTTCCAATAGCTGTAAGTCCTCATAAGAAAACCTTATTCCGTTGAGATTAAACTTAAATCGCTTATCTGCATTAAGGTTGATGTCAACGCTTACATCTTCTCTTTGCTTCGCTTCTTCGTCTAGCTCTTGAGCTTCTTTAAGTTTTATACTCCATTCTATAATCTTTTTGTCGTTGCCTTTCTCGGTAAACTCTTTTAATTTCTCTTTACACTCGTAAACCCTCTTATCTGTTTCCCTTCTTCCTTTGCTACTTGCGTTTACTGTCATAACTGCACCAAAATGTGAATTAAGCCAAAAGTTAACCCATTCTACCTTTGACCTTAAACTGTGTGTTCCTCTTTGTCCGTTAGTGTCGCTAACAGTTGCGTATAATGGTTGATACGCCATTTTAAATGTCCTCCTCGTCTATTTCGCTTCCGTCTAAGCCATATATCACATATTTCTTTTTATCTAAAATGCCTATTTGACATTTAGAGAACACTCGGTTTAATTCTTCATCTCCACTCACTAAAAAAGTTCCTTCTTGGTCTAATCCCTTTAAGGTCTTTACAATATCTTTTACTTTCATTTTCTCTACCTCACCTATTTAAAACAGTTTTGGGAACAAAAAATAAAACGAAAATCGCTTTAATCTTTGCTCCTTTCAAAACGCCTTTAATAGCGGTTTAAATTCCGAAAAATTTAAATATGATGAATGTAAAAATTTGGACACCCAAAAATCCTACTACTCTAAAATGACTACACTTATTTTGAACAATTAAGCCAATGTGTTCACTGAAAACACATTTAGCGACATACAAATCGTGTTGTCATTATTAAGTGGGAGTATGCCGTTGCTTACCCTTATCCTTAAACACTTTGTATGAAAATGCTAAAAAAATAAAAATTGGGGTGAGTGTAAGGGTAAGTAACTACCTACCCCCTACGTATTAGTAACAACACCTCGTTTTTGTAACTCGTTAGTGATTTCCTTCTCCATAGCCAATAATTGAGGAATGTTTGACATAATGAGCAGGTGAGAGAAGTTTCTCACTTGGTAACAGGAAGCCCCTTTTTTTTCCATAGTCTTACACCTAGACGTTTTGAAAAAAAAGAAATTATAACCCCTTCCCTATGGGGGGGCTATTCTGTATGTTACGCTTCCGTACTGCTTGCACCCATCTGATATTATCAAGCGTTCTGATCTGATTATTATATGTGTCCCAATCCATAAACGTTGGATTGAACAACCTTCTTATCTTGGTTATGATTGACATAATATCACCTTTTTTATTTGACATAATAAACCTATGTGTTTATTACGATATAAAGGAATGAAGGCATATTTATAAATGTATTGGAGTTGTGACTATTGTAATCACATAGCTACATCGTTACGGGGTGGTAGTGACAATAAGGGGGGGTGTGAGTAGAGAGAGTACCTAACATCTATTTTCTTAACATTTTTAGCAAGTCTAGACAAAGTATATGAAAAGTATAGACTCAATCACATAAATCTTTAAATATATAAACCCCTTACTTAATTTGAAATATATTGGTATTTTCCGCCACGAGGCATAACCAAAGCTTTTTTCATAAGAAAAGTACCTCTTTTTTGTATGAAGCGAAATATTGTGTTGCCCGATGCTTCTTGCTGCGGTGTTGGGTGGGGGTCCCCCGGATTCCCGAACAGGTATGTTTGGTGGCGGGTTATAATCAAAAATGAACAACAAAAAAAATAAAGGTTATTTAGTTCTTTGGGAACAGCTTAGAAAATTTGTAGAGGACGCAAATCCAAAGGTTGCAACAAAGGAAGAACTCGAAGACGCACTCTACGAATTCATACCCGCAACATTAGGGAAGTTACAAAAGCTCTATAAAGATTTAAAATGAAATTAAAACTAGGAACACACGGGCACGGGCAAGCGTTAGTCTTCAGGTGCAGGTTCTTCACTTTGGTCATTCACTGGCACAAACGTGAAGATTGGGACAGGCACAAAAGACTGGCGGATTAAAGATGAACCTCGGACTCAATAAAAGAGAAAGATTGATTTTCCTATTCGTTGGAGCCTTCTTATCTTTTGTTTTTCAAAAGGTTAGCCTTTTTATCTTGTTTGTAATTGTTTTTATTGTTTTTACAACTTGGAGACCCATTTATGGATTTTTTTTCAAAAGAGGTATGAGGTGGAATCCAAAAGCAATTGATTATTCTGTGGGTGTTGATCCACATGATTTAATCACTGGAAAGACATATACGCAGGAAGAAGCGAGGAGGCTTCCAAAAAAAATAAAGGGAAGACTAATCAACAAGCCGAGAAAGGTAGGATGTTGGGTGAAGAAATAATGGTTTATGAAATACCAAATGCAGATGAGATTGCACAAGAAGTGGAGCCCGTGAATCCTCAACCTATGGGCTCTTTGAAGGTAGTCCGAATACCTGTTACACACTTTAGGTCATTAAGGTTTGATCCAAAGAGGGGAGCTATTGAGCTCTACTTTTTTGAGTTTTAAGATGACAGGCCCAATTATCCTGGTAGATACAAGGGAACAAGAGCCTTTGTGGGAAAAGGGTGAGCCAGGGATTTCATTCAAGAAGTTACAAGTTTGCGACTACACGACTCCTTTCCTTCTTGGAAAGGCACACGCAGAACGGAAGTCTCCGAATGACTTGTATAGCTCAATAATTGGCGACCACGAGAGATTCAAACGAATGATTAAGAGGGCAGTAAAATTAGATATCAAGATCGCTGTGTTTGTAGAGTGCCCAGAGAGGCAGTTTTATGGCAAAAGATTTAAATTTGGTTGGAAGCTAAAGGTGAAAGGCAACCAATTAGCAAAGACAATTAAGACTATGAAGTCCAGATACAATCTGGATTTCTATTGGTGCAAGGATAGACAAGATATGAAGGATAAGATAGTGGATTGGTTTATTGAATATGGTAAGATTGCAAGAAGTCAAGAGGCCCAACGGGAGTACACTTAGTGTATTAACAATTCCGAAGGAAGCGAAGGAAATGGCTGGACTCCAAAAAGGAGATGAGCTTTATGTAGCTGCTGAAGGGAAAGGTAAGCTAAGTGTTCGGAGGATGGAATGATGGGTTGGATTAAAGATTTGATATGGGGGAGAAAAGTATTATTTGATAAATCTCTTTGGAAGGACAACCGAGTGATGGCCTGGTGTATTTATGGCTCTAAATTAAAAGTCTGTGATTTTGCTAAACACTTCAGTCGGTTCCACCGCACATTTAAATACAGGCTTTTTGTGCCCATCCTCAAATTGAGCGAGTTATTTGTTGGAAAGAAAATACCAAGCGAACCACGAAAAGAATGGCATGATGATAAATTGAATGCTTTTAACCGTGCATGGGACAAAAGCATTTATGAATGGGGGAAATATTATTTTTATAAATTGAATGATGACTTGCCCCTTCCTCCTTCTGAAAAAGAAATGGAGCATTTTATAAAGACCCGACCCTGTGTTAAATTACTCAATTCAATCAAGCGACTTGCTATGATTGGCTTATTGTGGGACACGGGGTACAGGGAATTCTATAATGTTTTTTCTTTAAACTTTACAGTTGAGATGAACAAACTAGCTGGAAAGGACAATAAATATAGGCATTTGTTTTATAGGGAGCCCCACATAGAAGATGTGCTTTATTATGCAATTGGTAAGGAAATGGCGAATTCTCCCAGGATGCTTATGTTCTTAAATCGATTAGAAAAAGGGGGTGCTAAAAAATGAAGTATAAACCAAGGTATGCAAAAGGACAAGTTTTAGTCCATTTTTCTAATGGAAGCGGGGATGTTTTTGCCCAAGCAGTAGGAAATTCACTAGGCTATAAATATCTTGGAAGGAATACAAGCGGGTTCTGTGCGTATGCAACCTCTTATGGTAGGGAAAAAAAGGCAATCAAGGACTTTAAGAATCATTCTTGTGTGGAGTGGGTTGGCTTGAGGGATTTGAAATTAGAATCTGGTATGAGCAAATTAGAGAATATTTGTATGATGTCCCAAGAGATAAGGGATGACTGGCCTATGGATGGTTGGAAACTCCGCAGAAAAGTCAAGGGATTAATTACGGAGCTAGAAAAACTATGCCCAATTATATGAGGTGGAAGGAAACTGAAATTAGAGAGATGATAGATATAGAAGAAGACAAACGGAATGCGTATGAGATTGTTGAGGCAAACTTAAGTAAAGTTGTGAGGGCGATTACAAACAAGAATAAAAGGGGGCTAGTCCAGGCAATTAATCACTTTGGAGAGGATTTAGAAAAATATAAGAAGAAGTTCCCAGATTATCAATATTCAAAATATCTTAGGTTATACGAAGACCTTAAGACATTTTATTGTAAGTGAGGTAAACTATGGAAATCATAAAAAAAGATGAGTTTGATAAAGCAGAAGAACTGCCCGAGCCGAAGCCAGATTCACTAGGATTAATTTCAGGTGATAAGTTTAAGGAAATGATGGAGCAGTTTAAGAATCCTGTTGATTTTCAGAGAGAGATTGCAGCCAGGATTAAATCTTTCTTGGATGTTCAAATCCAAAGAGACTTGGAGAAATTCAAGTTCTTGTCTGATTTGACACGAAGATGGGTCCGTCAGTTCAATGATATGTGTGATAGCATTCAGAAAGCCTATCACGGAGATAAGAGTGTGAATTTACATCTTCATAAGGTAGTTTCACACGGACAGGTTGCTGCCAAGATAAGGAGGTCAAAGGAAGAGAATGAAGTTAAAACCCGTTCTGGTGGAGAAAGTAACGCCAGAGATGGTCCAGGCGACAAAGGATAAATTTGCTAGCTGGGATAAGGTGATTGAAGAGAATGCCCTCGAGAGCCCAGATAGCTCCAAGGTTAACGAAGCCTACAGATTACTCTCTGATCCAACGATTTATGCTTATGCGTTCTTTAAAGACCCAAGGAAGACTACGGAACCCTTCCGAATGTACCCTTATCAGGATAGGATTCTGAATGACCCAAACAAAAGGATTATATTTGTTGCAGCTAATCAGATTGGGAAATCTATTGCGTTGTGCCTAAAGGCCAGTCATTTTGCTATTACTCATCCTGGAAAGACTGTGGTGATGGTCAGCAAGACGTTCCCCCAATCAAAAGACCTTCTTCTCCAGATAAAAGGGTTATTGAGGAATAGCGAGTTAGATTATAAGTTTGATATTGGAGAGACCGAAACAAAGACTGAGATATACTTCAAGCAGTATGAGGAAGTTGAGGTTTATGATGAATCTCTGGGCAAGACCTTCACCCAGCAAAAGGAGTTACCTCAATCAAGGATTATCTGTGTACCCGCAACTGAAGCAGCTTTGGGCTATGCAGTTGACCTTCTTCTTATTGACGAACTAGCCTTCTATGAAGATGGCAAATATATCTATGACCAGGTTCTTGAGCCAAGAACTTTCTTTACAAAAGGGCAGATTATTGTGTTTAGTAATCCAAATGGAGCACAAGGTATTTTCTGGGAATTGTGGAGAGATACCCGATTCAGTAAATATCGCTTTAATTTCTTGGACTGTCCAAGCAATACTGAAGAAGAACTCAAGGAATTGATGAAAAGGAAGACCCGTGAGCAGATTGACTCAACACTTTTGGCTGAATTCACAAGTCCAGAAGGTGGATTCTTGACTCTCCAAGAGAGGAAAAATATGCAAGAAGAGAGACCTAATGTGCTCCCCGCTGTAATTACAAGACCCATTTACATTTTCTTTGATTGGGCAAAGTCTATGGATAGGACTGTCAGGACAATAGGAATTCCTGTTAAAGGTGGAGATGAAGACTGGGCAGATAAGGTCTATGTGTATGAAATGAAGGAATATCCAGAAGGCACACCTTATACGGATATTGTGGATAAAGACCTTAAAAACCTTATAAAAACAATTGGTGGGGCAAATGTTGCTATGGTGGGTTGGGATAACACTGGAGTAGGGAGAGGTATAGAAGATTTTGTCAAGAGGGTTGAACAGCTTGGAATTATGGCTATGCCTGTTGATTTTGGGTTAGAGAATAAATCTAGGATTTATACACTCTTTAAGCTACTAGCAGAGAATGGAAGGATAAAAATTCCTTATGTTGAAGAATGCGACCTTCAGCTTAGTAAGCTGATCTTCCAGAAGACTACGAAAGGATATTTACAAGTCCACCACGGGAAGGAGAAAGATAGAGATGACTTCCCAGACTCTCTAGCTGGGTTGTGTAGTTTGATGATCCAGCCAGATAATCCACCAATCACTGCTACGATTATTGGGGAAGAAGAAGGTGAAGAGGATGAAGATATAATGGAGGATGATTCGCTTGGAATCGCTTAGTGAAGAAGAAGAGCAAAAACGTATTAAGGAAGCCAAGGAAGCAAAGTCTTGCTTGGATTGGCATAAATACTGTAATGCGGAATGTTGCAAGGTCTTTACATTAAGGAGGAAGGACCCCAATCTAAGGAAAAGGTTTATCTTTATGAAAACAAGCCTTCCCCCCAATCGGATTTGGTATTATAAGCTAAGGGGTTGCGAGTTAGTTCGGGGAGTTTTGAAAGTACCTTCAAAATATTGTAAGTACGAAGAAGGGGTTGTTTATGTTCATAAGGCTTGCGAGTTGCTAGAGGGCTGTATGTGTCTTGGACATCCAGATAAAAAGCCACAGTTATGCAAGGACCTTACTGAAGAGACGGTGGGTAGCTTTGGTGGGTATTTGACACCAAACTGCTTATTTAGATATAAATTTATGGGGGATCAAGATGGGAAAGAAAAAAGAACCAAAACTAAAAAAACCAACTAGAGATGAGGTTGCAAGGCACAACCTTAAAGAGAAGATGAAAGCAAGGGAAGGGAAGATCATTACACATTTGGAAAGCTATTGTAAACATATCATAACTGGGAGGTATTTCCTAGCTCGGGTTAATATGATGGCTGCACAGTTAGAGAAAGGGAAGATACTGGAAAGCATAGATGGTGCACCCAAACCAAGGGAGTTTTTCATAGCGGAACTTGCGAAGATGAGGCAACAGGCAATTATAAGCCATAGACATGCCTTTTTTGAGGATAAGAGCCTTAAAATGCTTGGATGTAAGCAAGAAAGAATTAATAATGCTTTGACTGAGTACTATGAAGGAAAAGTTATGAGGGAATGGGATGACATTTATCAAGCAAAAAATAGAGCAGCCGAGTTCATTGAGTAAGTCGCAGGATAAAAAAGCGAAGTTCGTACCCGTTGAAACGGCTAAAAAGCAAAAATTTATATATAAGTACGTCTATCCTAGACTTAAGAAGCTGAATCCATATTCCCAATCGCTACGCAACAAGTGGAAAAAAATATACGATAAAGGGCGTATTTTAAGTGATAGGGTGGATTGGAAGAAAGTCAAAAAAGATTTGGTGACATGGTTCGTAAAGATATCTATTGAAGGGTTTACTGCGAACTTCGTAACACACTATCTGCTTGGGTTCCCTTTCACTATCCCCGTGTTGCTGGCACATGGAATTGCTATCCACCAGGTTGTGGAAATCGCTTGGAGATTCAGAACCCCCCATGGTCAACGTAACCCAGTATCTAAAGACAAACACGGTTGATTCTAACCCCCTACCTTTTCTAAACTCTCTATTTATTAACAGATTTTCTGCATTAAGCCCTTACGGAGAAGATCAGTCTTTTAAGACTTTTATGAAGTGGGCCAGGAAAAGCCCACAGATTCTCAGCTTCATTCGGATAATTGCTTCTGATATCCTTTCTGATGAAGTAAAGTTTGTTCCAGCAAAAGAGGGTGCTTCAGGAAGGAATATGGTTCTGCGGTCTGAATCTTTCTGGATGGCAAATAAAGGTCGAAGGCATACGGAAGCTATGCTTTATGATTTACTTCTTCTTGGGTGGGGATTGGTTTGGCTAGGGAAATTAAATCAGAAACAAGTGAAGGAATTTTGCGAAACAGTGGTGGGGCATGTTTATCCAAACTTAGAGGCGAAGGAAAAAGAATTTAAGGCAACTGTTTTAACGGAGAACCTTCTTAAAGAGAAAGGTGACTCAATTGCAAAGAAATTAAGACACCTTCCAGCTTCCACTGTAACAAAGCATACAGACGAGTATGAAACTCTAGAATATTTCCAGAGAGTAGGGGGCAAGACTAAAACTTTCGATCCAGAAGAAGTAATTGAATTTGAATTTATGCCTTTTGACGGTAAGATATATCCATTTCCACCCATGGAAGCTTTGCTTTCAGAAGTATATCTTCTTTGGTTGATTTCTCAGAATTATGTATCTTTGTTTGAGAATGGGGGGGCACCAGACAAAGTGTTCATCCTTCCTAATGAGCTTGCGAAGAGCAAGAATCATAGGTATTTGATTAATACACTTCGGAAATATAAGAAAATCCAGAACAAGCACGGGAATCTTGTTTTCACTGGAGACTTAAAGATTGAAGACTTACAAAAGCTGGATAGCACTATGGAGAATAAGGATTTGGCTCTTTATATTGTTGGAATCTTAGCCATGTATTATGGGATTCCAGCAGGACGTATTCCTTTCTTGATTGGGAAAGCTGCGAACATGGGAGACGCTGGTGGACTGGCTGATAGTGGATATTGGAGAATAATCAGCGTGATTCAGACTAAGATCGAAGAGGGCTACAATAGCGAGTTATGGATTCCTTTCTTTGGAACGAAGATGAAGTTTGGAAGGGGCTATAAACAAGATGAAGTAAGGGAAACCCAGAATGAAGTCACAAAAAACAGCGTAGTTGAGCAGAGGATGAGGTTAGGTCTTTGGACAGCAACCAAGGGCGGTGAATATTTGGGTATTGATCCAGAGGAAATAACAAGGGCTCAACAAGAGAAAGAGAAGCGGGATAAGGAAGCTGCGGAATTAAAAACAGGTATGATGAACCAAGAGGAAGACAACCAAGGAAATGTGATTAATGAACCAGATAAGAAGGTCAAGAATAAAAGGAAGCAAGATACTCAAAATCAGAACCAGGCGAAAGCTGGAGGTAAGAAGATAAATCCATAAAATGCCAAGACACCCAGATTTTCAGAAAATTCATGCTAGATTTGTGAAACAGTATGGTAAAGAGAGGGGCGAATCCCTTTATTATGCTTGGTTAAAGAAGAAAGGATATGCAGAGGAAAAGCCATTCCCCAAGAAAGAGAAGAAGGAAAAGCAGTGTATTGTAAAAGGGGTTGAGATGAAAGAGATGAATGGTGAATTCCATATAGAAGGTCTGATTGCCACCACCCATATTGATGATTTAGATAAAGCTGAAGGGATTGATGTCCCAGATAAATTAGAGAAAGAAACCCTTGATGACTGGAGTGACCAGATGAATCAAAATTTTGAATCAAGGGTGATGGGGGTTCACCATAGTGAGGGTAGGGCAATTAATCCGCAATACTATGGTGAAGCTGATGTTGAAAAAAACCCAACGAAAGTAGTGCCCCTCCAAGGGGGGCACTGGGGTCTATTCGTAGATACAAAAATGTTGATGGATGATCCCCAAACGCCAGAGATAGTAAAAGACTGGCAAGAAGGCAAGCTCAACTCTTTTTCCGTGACTTATGACACTCACGGCTTTGAAACAACCGATTTTGATTGGGTTGATGGCAAACTTGTGAGGCTCATTAAGCCTGGAACGAAGTTATATGGCTATACAGCTTCGGATTTATATAATGAAGAAGGTGGAAGCCCTGTTAACCCGAATGCGGTTGCGACTAATTTGGGGTTCAAGGAATTTAAGGAGTTGATGAATGTTAAACCAACAGAGGAGGTTACGAAGATGTCTAAAAAGGAAATGAAGGAAGAAACTCCTCCTGCAGAAGAAGAGACTGCTTCAGCAGAGGAGCCAGATAAGAAAGAAGAGAAACCCGAGGAAAAAGTCGAAGAAAAGAAAGCCGAGGGTGCCGAAGGGGAAGATACAGAAAAGAAAGAATTCCTTGCCTTTAAGAAGTACAGGAAAGACCAAGAAGAGAAAGAGATGCTCAACAAGGTTTCTGCAAAAGTTGCAGATGATGTGCTTAAGAAACTAGAGGTTAAAGAGAAAGTTATGAAGAATCCAGAAGAAATCAAGATGGATAAGTTGCCACTTGAGTTCAAAGAATATAGGGCAGCGTTGACTAAACCAGAAGAGATCGAAGTGAAAGAGCAATTTACAAGAGCAGCAAATGTTTGTGGTAAGATTGGATTAGATTGGCAAAAGTCCACAACTACTCCAGTTGAACAAAGAGAGTTCAAGAACTTCTCGACAAACGGAAGAAAGTTAATGTTCCGAGACCTCGAGTTTAAAGGACTTGGATTGACTACAAACCAGAATGCCGATACAGATTACTTGCAAAGTTCAGCAGAGCTACAGGATGTGTATGACCCTGTGATCTACAATGCTTTGAACCAAGAAACTGTTACTTGGAATCTGCTTGCAAAAGATGACATGAGTAAGAAGGGAAATAACATGGTTCAATTTACACTTAAAACCGTAGCGAATGCTTCTGCACAGTTTTACACTGGAAACAGCGTAAGTACTGGGCCAGTTACTAGATTGAAATACCAAACCAAATTTAAGAAAGTTCAGGTTGGCGTTTCAGTTGATGGCGACATGATTGCTGCTGCAAAAGGTGGACCTGTTGATGACGTTTTTGCACAGGAAGTCTTGGATTCAACTATGGATATGCTTGCAGTTGTTAACGCGGCTTTATTTGGCGTTAAGGGTGCAGAGACAGATGCAGAGTGTATTGGATTTGAATACCTAGCAGATGATGCAAACTACACTACGTTGTATAGCTTAACAAGGTCTTCAGCGAATAAATTGGCCCCAGATTCTTCAACGGATAACTTTGTTAATCAAAGTTCTACGATTGTAAGTATGGCAAATCTGAGGACTTTAAAGAGAAATGCAACGGATGAAGGAGCAAAGAAGAGAAACTTAGTGTATATCACAAACCCACTTCAAGGAGATATGATGAGGGGTAAGTTTGACGACAGCAGAAGGATGTTAACTACAAGAGATACAGGTTTTGGATTTGCAACCGATCTATTTATTGATGGCATACCCGTATTTGAAGACATAGATTGTAACACAGATGATTGGTTCTGTGTTGACTTAGACTCTCACAGAGTTGGTATATGGGTACCCCCAACAATAGAGAGATTAGGTAAAACTCAAGACGCAGAAGATGCATTTATCAAGATGTACTTCGCAACGTTCAATAGACTGCCAAGGGCTATTGGACAACTATATGGCTGTGCCACAAGCTAAGCCTACTTTTTTATTTTTTTATTTATCTTGGCGTAAACAAGAAACTATGGAGGTTTGATAAACATGACGGCTGCTGCTGTAACACCGAGTGTGGTGTGTAAGAAACCATTAGTCCTGGATGCTGTAACTGGCACCCCTGTCAGGGCGGTGGAATATTATTTGAAGGGGACAAAAGTTTCACAGAACGATTGGATTTTGTTGGAGACTGCAATAGGAACAACGTTGAATTCCATGATTGGATGTCGTGGTATTGTGATTGATTCAAGTAATGACATGGACCTAGAAGATTTCACTTATGATGACTCTGCGGATAAATTAGTATTAGCTGGAACAACGGTTGGAACAGTTCATGTATTCGTGAGGATGACCTATCCTTAGGGGTGATTAAATGACTGCTGCAACTGTAACTGATCGGCTTGAAACAAACGATCCTACAGTGGAATGTGTAGTTCTAACTGCTTCTGATGCTGAAACATATGTAAGTAAGAAGTTTGGGACTGTCACGCACGTGCAGGCTACAATTATGGAAGATGCTGGTGCATTAAGCATTCCACTTTCATGTGATGTGAGTGGTGGAACTGTTACAATAAATGCAACGGGCCTTTCTGATTTAAAGGTTGCATTAACACTGAGGGGACGTAAGTAAACAATTTTTTTTTTTATTTTTTTTATTTAACTAAACGAGGAGGTATATTCAAGATGTATGTCGCAAAACACGACCATGGAAAATATAAGAAAGGTGATGAAGTACCAGAACATGAGGCTCTTGATTTGATCCAAAGATATGCTAAACCACCAGTAGAGGAAGTAGCAAAGGCTTCGGGAAAGAAGGCTTCAAAGCCAAAGGAAGAAGAATCTTCTTCTGATTTGTTAGATGATTACTTGAATAGGAATAGTAATGTAGTGTTAAAGAACTTAAAAAAAGATTCTTTCTCTGAGGGAGAAGTTTCCCAAATGTATGAGCTTGAAAAGAATGGGAAGAAGAGGAGAAAGGTATTGAGAGCCCTAGAAGGACTTGGAGCAAGTTAAAATGACAGAGAGTAATCTAAATGATTTGGGTTATGAAGACTCAAAACATGCGGGTTGGAGACAGGCAGAAAAGGAGATCACCTTTGATGGTGGGACTACAAATGCCATCGGAGACCATGATGGCACGGGAGACCCTTTTAGTATATTTACTGTTACTGGGACTGTCCGAATGAAACTCTATGCCATTTGTTCAACCGCACTTGTTGGTGCTTCAGCTACACTGGAAGTTGGTGTAACAGGTGGAACGGCTAAACTAATTGCACAAACAACAGGGACGGACATAGATATAAATGAGATATGGCATGATGCCTCACCAGATTCCTCCGTTGAAGCAGACACAGTTGCGACAGAGAATATTGTAGCAAATAGTTTAGATGTGATTGGAACAGTAGGAACCGCAAACATCACAGCGGGAGTGATTAAGTTTATTTGTCTTTGGAGACCCATTTCAAGAGATGGTAATGTAACACCAGCTTAAGATGAAAAAAGCTTTAGTTTATTTATTATTTTCATTACTTCTTGTTTCAATAGCCTTGGCTGTACCCTGGTCGCCCCAGGATGATATTAACCTCAAAAACAGGTATGAAATTCATAATGGCACAAATGCCACTTTCCAAAATATCACTACAGATGAGCTTTGCTTATCTGCAGATACATGCAGGTCAACGTGGCCAGCTGGTGGAGGGGGCGGTGGAGGAAACGGCTCTCGGTGGAATATAACGGGAAGTACTTATTTAGCAAACTATTCAGGAATCTTAGATGTGAATACCTCTCCCTTAAATTCGACAATAAAGGCGAGATTAACAAATGTGCTAACAGGAGCATATTGGTGTAGATGGAACACAACCGCAGATAAGCTAGACTGTGACGTGACTCCATTTAGTGCAATTTCAAAGTGGCTAATTCAAGGGCCTTACATCATAAACGCAAGTGGTTATCTTGCCTTTAATGAAACCAAGCAGAATGAAACAATAGATGCGAGGGACTCTGATACTACTTATGATAATGCAACCCCCCTTTCATTAACAAGCACTACATTTGGATTAAGCCCATGTGGGAATGGAGAAATCTATAAATACAACACTTCTTCTTCTCTTTGGGAGTGTGAGGCTGACGAGACTGGAGCGGGAGGTACTGTAACTGGTTCTGGAACTACCGACACAATCCCAAGGTGGGCGAGTTCATCTTCTTTGGGAGACAGCATAATGAGGCAGATTTCAAACCTCTTAAACATTACTGGAAGCTTAGAAGTCACGGAGAATATTACAATTTCTAATTCACTTTGTTTTATTGGAGACACCTGTCGAGATGATTGGGTTGTTGATACAAATGAATCGGGGAGGTTAACCACCTTGGAGAATCAACAGTCTGCGGATAACACTACCCAAGCTGCTGAGATAGACGCAAACACCGCACAACAAAGTGCAGATAATACTACGCAAGCCAACCAAATTGCGGGGCTTGTTGCTTCAAATAGTTCCATGGACGCAAGAATGGATAGTATGGAATCCTCAAATACAACCCAGGCAAATCAAATCGCTGGATTGGTTGCGTCTAATACTTCTATGGATTCCCGTATGGATAGCATGGAGGCTTCAAATACCACTCAAGCAAATGAGATAGCTGCAAAGGCAGACCCAGGAGATTGTGCTGGTCAATTGGTCCAGAATACCACAACCACTGGAGTAGAATGTGTGGCACTTGTGGTAGACACGGACACAAATGAAAGTGTCAGAATGGGGAATATAGTTAATAATGAATGTTCTGCCGGTAATTTTATCTTTAATCATTCCCAAGATGGAACACCCCAATGTGACGCTCCAGCAGGAAGTGGGGATATAACAGCGGTTAGAACTCACAATATTTACATTTATAATGGTTCAGAAAGCGGGGATGTGAAGCTAAGGTTTAATGACACTAAACTAAATGAGACAATAGACGCTAGGGAGAAAGTAAATTCTTCTCAAGAAATGGTGGATGCAGTAAACGGTTCTGCCCTTAACTTAACTAACTCTTTTGATTACCCAGAAACAGACCCCCAAGTAGATACCTTAACTGCAACCAAATGGTGTGTGGCTGACGCGACAGGTACAGCCATAGATTGTACTCAAGATGAACCCACTGGGACAGGAACAGGGAATACAACTACTTATTCTTGGGTTGCAAATGTTTTGGCTAAATTTAGAGATAAAGAGAATATTACGGTAAGTAATATTACGGATGATGGGGCACAAGTTTTAATTAAGGGAAAAGCAAATATTACAGGAGATTTATATATTGGAGAAGGAGAAAAAGACCACCAGATTGTCTTTGAAGAGAATCCAGTTGAATCTTTAAAATGGGATAACGATACAGATGATTTTATATTAAGTGACCACCTTCAAACGTCTGGACTTGCAGCTATTGGGGGGAATATCTTTACAAATAATGATATTTATACAACTGGAGCCTTGGATGATCTTTGGCTTGGAACATCAACACAAGTGAGTTCAGATTTCAGAGCTTATGCTTCTGGGCATTTGGTTGTAACGAACCAAGTCAATACCACTGAAGTTTGTTTAACAGGAGATTCTTGTAGAACTACATGGCCTTCTGGCGGGACAGGGGGAAATGTATCTGGTATAGGAACTTCTGCTACAGTAGTGCCAAGATTCATAGATTGGGAAAATCTATCCACCAGTGGAATAGTGAGTGATGGGTCTAATGTTAATGTCTCTGGACTGCTTAGAACCGCAAGTGGAATAACAAGCCAAGGGAGTATCCTAGTTGAGCCAGTAGAAGCTACAATTAAAACAACTGGTGGAGATGGGGATATAGAAACAGAAGGTAGTGCTGCGGACATTCGTACCGAAGGAGCAAGTGCTCATATATACACCATGGGGGCTGGGAGTAAAATATATACCCTTAAGGGGGATATCTTAGTTGCTGGAGCTACTGTTGGAGCAGCAAATATATCTCTTCAGGCTAGTGGGCGAGCAGTTATCGATCAACAAATTAATACAACAGAGATATGTTTATTTGGAGATACTTGTAGGACTACATGGCCAGTCGATACAACTGATGGGAATGTTTCAAATATAGGAAATGTAGCAACCAACATCCCATATTTTATTGATAATGAAAATATGAGTCCAAGTGGTGCTACGTCTGACGGAGAGAATGTAACATTTGGTGCTAATGTAGATTTTGATGCAGATATAACCGCTGCAGCTAGCATTGTTTTTGATATGGTTGCAGCAGTAGGGAATCCAATCTTTAACCTTAGATCAACAGGTGGTGCTGGAAATGCAATTTTTCAGATGGATGGGGTAGAAATAATTGGTTCGGATCAGGTAGTTAATGCTGCTCAAGTAGAGGATATTTGGGTTAATGAATCTGGAGATACAATGACTGGTGCGTTAACTTTACCTACCATAACCGTAAATAATGTCACTATCCCTATTGGGGCGGGAGATACAGTTATCATAGATTATCCTGGAAAATTCTTGTTTAATTCTACTTCAGATATTATAGCTATTGGGGATTACATAAATGAGACGGCTGGAAACTATACTAGATTCAATATGTCTGGTGGTGGTGGCTTCAGAAAGTGGGGTAAGGAACCTAAGTATGGTGTGATGGGAGACGCTTACGCTTTTAATGGAGTCAATATGGACACAGGAGCGACAACTAACGCAGGATTATTCTTTAATCAGACTGGATTTTTCATTTCAATTAAAGATGTTGGTGGAGACCCAGTCCTTAAAGCAGATATTCAAGGTGCGGGAGAAGGAGATATAGAAGGAAGGGGAGAAATAAGGAGTAGTGGTAATGATTTCGGCTTAACAAAAGTCACAAATGCAAATACAGCTTGTACTTCTGCTTGTGACTATGCAGCAGTCCTTGGACAGGACACGGGGACAAATACCCTTGTTGATGTAACTGATGCAACAGCAGATATTTGCTTTTGTGCAGGACCAAGCTAGGAGGAAACAATGAAAAAAAGTTTAATTTTTGTGGTTTTGATTTGTTTGTTGGGTATGGCTTTTGCCTTTATTCCAGAAGCAAAAAAAACCGAGAAAAGTTTAATGGAAAAGTATATTGAGATAGGAGACCCAGAATTACCTTTTGGGGAGTTCTACCACGCACAAATCGCTATGGAAGAAAGACAAACATACAGTTATGAATTCCAAGAATGCGAATATGATCTAACTCACGAAGAGTTTTTAGATATGAGAAGAGCTAACTTTATAGCGTTATATAACAATAACACGCACTGGGTAGCTCCAGATGTCTATTCTTCGAGGTACTATGGTAATTATTTTATTGATAAAGGAATAGAGTGGTTTCCTTTACAGAACGATAGGGTATGTGTTGGAAATATGACCTTAAGTGGAGTCATTGAAGGCTCACCAGCTTATCAGTGTTGGAGAAACACAAATACATCCATTTCTGATGCAGATTGCCATGATTGGTTTGTTAATGGAACAGATGACACCTTCTTTGATAATAAAAGAGGGAGGCATTATGCAAATCCAATTGTAAGGCAAATATATATCGGTGTGGAAGTTAATGAGATGAGTAAGCTTGTTTATGCCCAGTCTCAAATAGAGATGAATTTATCGGGCTTATTTGATGAGATAAGGAACAGTGGTGATGTCCAACATTTAACTTTTGGAGACCACGGCTATGGTGATACTCCATGAGAACAATAGCAGTCTTATTGCTTGTAAGCCTTCTGTTGATGAGTTCGGCAGGGGCGGAATCTTTTTTAAACTGTATTAGGGGGGTCTCTAGACAAGAAATTGAAAATATGAGATTAAGCGATATGTATGCTATTTTAAATGAAGACGTTACGGTTTCAAATTTTCGAGAAGAAGGGGATAAAGTCCGTGTTCCTTATTCATATAACGTCTTGGAAGAAGATGATGTGTTCGGGGTATATTGTATAATTCGAAAAACAACCCCAACTTGGATATCAACTGACCAAATAGAGGATTGTCAGCTTACAAAGACTCGGTCTCAGTGTTATGATTATGCTTTCAACAGTGAAGACGAGAATATTGTTAGTGCTGGTGATCTTGATGTTTGGATAATGAAATCTACTAAGAGGAAGATTCAAGAATATGTGGAAGCTGTTGAGATTGAAAACATGCTTGCGATTCAGGCTAGGGTAAGAGATGTAGATGTGATGACTGACTTATCTGGCTATGGTTCATTAGAAACTCCTTACTTCGGAGACACCCCCCCGCTTCCTTTAGACGCGGGTGATTCAGACCCAGACCCCGAGCCCTTGCCTGTAGAACCTGTTTATACAGAAGAAGAATTGGGGTTTGCTCTTGATGCCTATGGTACACCAACTTATTGGCAGTTCCTTAATGAAGTTGAGTTTTTAGAAGGGGTTAGTGTAGATTATAGTCAGCCAGGAAGGATTGAGATTATTACTTTAAATTATTCAATTTGCTTCGAGAATTCAGCCATGCAAGAGATTTTGTATCGGAAAAGCACAAGAGGCACTAAACTCTGGGTAAATCTCGCTAATTTAGATAATTATGGTTTAAATTGGGAAGTTCCCACATTTGGGTTTTTATGGAGAGACATCCAAGACGGAGATTGTTGGGACAAAGGCGAATTGAGTAAAATGAGGTTGGTATAATGGCTCCGAATGGAATGGCTAATGGAAATACTGAATGGAAAGTGAGCCAAGCAGAATTCAAAGGATTTGTGAAAGCAAAATTAGAAGACATACAAAAAGCCATTCAAAATCAAAATCAAACCTGTGTAGGGACAAGAAAAGAATTTAATAACCAAGTGGGAGATTTAGACGGAAGGATTGATAAATTGGAACAATCAAAGAGCTATGCCCTTGGTTTCGCTTCAGCAGTTGGATTCCTTGCTGGATTGGTGGGAAGCTTTTTGTCAAGGATTTGGAGGTAAAGATGGCATATACACGAACAGCACCAAGAACCCAAAACATCACTGGTGCAGATTTAACTGGGGCAGATGGGGCAACAAATAGGACATATACAATTCCAGATGCGGGAGTTCTTTCTAGCGGTGTTGATATAGCTATTAATGGAACCCAACTCCATGAAGGTGCTTCTAATGATTTTACCCTTTCTGGAGAAACCATCACTTTCTTGAATAATGTTGACAATCCAGATATCATAAGAATCAATTATTTTATTGCTTTGGCTAGAGATACCCAATCAACAATTACTACAACCACCACCTTAAAGTATGCTACAACACTTCAGTTTGCTGCAATATTAGGGATATTAAGGAGCATTCCTACTTGGGATGATAGCACAAACCCAACTAATATTAAGGAAGAGGTTGGGACGGGGGATAATAGTGAGACCCGATTTTACTTAGATCATAAGAACATTTTGAGTGATTCATATACTCTATATTATGGATCAGCCTCTACAACGACAGATGAGTTAACTGAAACCACCCATTACACTATTAATCAAACTACTGGAGCAGTTACTCTAACTTCAGCTGGTGTCACATTAGTTGGCACAAATAAAATATATGCTACATATAGCTATTGCTTCAAGGACTTTTCAGATGAATATTTAGTTGCTGTGTTAGGTAGGGCAGAGAAAGAAGTAGACGGATTATGCAACACGACTTTCACAGATGGGACTGCTACAAACCCAGATTATCCAAGCAGAACAGAAATTCAACCAACTATGGGTCAATACCAACAGGACTATTTTACAGATGAGAAACCACTTATTGATGTAAGCTCAACCTTATCTGCAGATATTACGGCTGCAGCAACAAGTATAGCTTTAGCGACAGGAGACGGAGACAAATTCCCTTCTACTGGTACAATCATAATTGGCTCAGAAAAGATTACATATACGGGTGTTTCAACCGATACTTTAACTGGATGTACTCGTGGTGTTGGGGATAGCACCGCTGCAACGCATTCAGAAGATGATGAAGTTCACACCACCGTCTTGGAATTATCAGGTACTTCAGAGGGAACAGCACCCACGTGGGAAGTTCAACCCTGGAATTCAGACATGTTCGCAAATGCGGATGGGAAGATTTTTATATACCGAGATTCCCTTTCAAGCCAGGTTACTGCGGAAAGTACGGTCCTTCATAAGACAGGCGTGGCTAATAGATTCAAGCTTACTTACCTTTATGGATATGATTCAGTCCCAGTGGATATTACAAGATTAACTTTACTCCTGGGCAAACGTATGCTTATACAAGATAGCGTTGGCGGAGCGATGGTTAAAGGGCGGAATGAGTTCCGCCCAGAGATGATGAACGCTGATGCTCAAGAAATAAGGAGTATTGTAGGGACCTATAAAGTGGTCGCTATGGGCAATACTTAAAACTATCTGAGGATAGCAAGATGGCAGATCGAGTAGACTATACTAAGCTTTATTCAGAAGCGTGGCAAAACGTGTATGACCTCATCAATAATAGGTCTAACGTTGTTGACCCGCTTAGCAGTACTTCTGCGGAGTTCCGTAAATTTGTTTATACTAGAGAACCAGATGTTAAATCTTCAGACTTTGCTGGATATCCTTATGTGATTGTAAGGAATGCTGCAAAAGATGAGGAAGAACAAAAGGGAAAAACTTTAGATGGCAAATCAAAATTTCTTATGTGGGAAGTAGAAGTTGTGGTTGTAACAAGCGATAGGGGAGAGGGAGAAAGAGACGGACAGGGTGCCACCCAATTAGATACGATAAGTAATGATGTAGACCAAACTTTAAATGACGCTACAAATAGACAAACTTTAAGGGATAATGGATTGTACCATGTTAAGGTTACTGGCTCAAGAGGATTCCCAGAACCAAGAGAAAACGAACTCACATTCCGAAGAACATTTGTTATTTTATTCATGGGGAAAATGCAGGTGACATCATAATGGTGAGAGTTATAGAAATAAGGACTACTGGAGATTTAGTGAAGGCAGATGGTGTCTTGGCTAGAATACAGCGGAGAGTCCCAGAAATGCTGTCTAAAGAGATGATGACATGGGGCAAGATACTTGAGAGGGATATGAAAGAAAGTGCCTTAGCGGCTCAGATAAAGCCCTTTACGGGCACATTATATTCAACAGGTATTCAGTGGAGACAAAGACCAAGAGGAAGAATTGGATATCTGTTTGTCCGTGACTATGGAATTAAGTTAGATAGTATGCGGCCCCACTGGGTAAATATCACAGCTAGACGGACTAGACTATTAGCTTGGGCTGGTCAGGCTAGTGATGATTTAATAAATAATGCTGCAACGCTTATTGCCTCTGGAAGGATGAAGAGAAAAGCAATCTTTGTAAGACCGCACCCATTCCTTCGGGTTGGCTGGAACAGAGCAAGACCGAAGTTAAGGCAACGGTTGAAAAGGGCAGTTCAGCGTGGCATAGCTGCGTGAGGTGATAAACATGTATGAAGTCAAAAACATCACAAAGGATGTAAGGAGACTAATAGATTCAGGAAGAGCTATTTTGGTAGAACCAGGGGAATCTGTGAAAGTTAGGAGTCCCCCCGAAGAGAGAGGTATCTGGAAAGTTAAAGGAAAAGAAAAAAAGGAAGAGAAGAAAACAAAAAAAATAACGGAGGAGGATAACCATGACAGCTGATGCTGTAGATGATACTTGGATGGAAACCTGTCTAATTGGTATATCCAAAATAGATGGGAGTGATCTCCAATTTGCTGCTATAACCGAAACGGTGGATATTGACCTTGGAGAGAAGGACATAGACCCTGTGGCGTTAGTGAATGGCGGAAGAGTAACAAAGTGGACACCAGAAGGAGTTTCAACAATTACTTTTGAGGGATATCCCTTGGAAGCTGGAACTGACTCGGGTACAACAGGTAAAGGTTTCTATGACCTTATGCATGATGTAGACGCAGCCGTTCCAATTAGGGTTGTGAACTCCAGGACAAGAGACAAATATAGGGTCTTAGTTCTTTGGACAAACGACTCAACAGCTACAACTGCCCAGTCCGCAACTGCTGAAAATTCGTCTGCTTTAAGAATTGGATTGGCAGATGGGCACTTTACTAGCGTGAAGGCAAGCTTTACAGATGGGGCACTTAAGATGACTGCAACATATAAAGTAGCTGCTTTTGATAAAGCTGGTGCAGGGAATGTTATGATGGAAAGTGCTGCAGGAAGTAGTGGTACAGATAAACTTCCAGCAATTGCGTCATACACAAGTGCAAACAAATTCGGTTAAATTTTTTTTTATTTTTTTAATTTGAAGAGGTTGGTATTATGGAAAAGAACAAAGAAGAAAAGATAAAGGAATTACAAGATTTGGTATCTAAGCTGAAAAAGCAGAGAGAGCAAGGCTTGATAATTTCAAGGATTCCACCCAAGACAAAAGAAGCCTTTTTACAATTGGCTACAGATGAGTTTTGTGGTGATTATGGGATGACGTTGAAGTGGTTAATGGATGACCTTATCAGTGGTGACTTAAAAGAAGTGATTGCGAAGATTACAGAAATGGACAATAGGCTTCGTGTTATGGAAGCTAAACAAGTTGCTGGGGAATCCCAGGAAGAAAAGAAGAACATCAAGAAGATGTGTAGCGGAAAAGAACGGAGGATTGGTAGAAATGGGTAACTTAGAAGAGTTGAAAAAATTAACTCCAACACCTGTGGAGCGAAAAATACCTAGAAAACCTAAAGAAGGACAACAACAAGCCACCCTTGAGATTCACCCTCTCGGGTTAGATGAGCTAAAAATTTTAGAAGATGTTGAGAAGATTTTTGAAGGGAAAGAAGCCCCCTTTGAAGATCAAGTCAAAGCCATGAAGAAATTTATTGCCAAGAGTTTAAATGTTGGCGAAGACCAAGTGAATTTATCCTTGGGCTACTTCAGAGAACTCTTGGAAGAGATTATGGACGCAAACGGATTCCCTAGAGCCCAAATTGGAAGTAAGGAAAAGTTGGAAGAGTTCATGGCTCAAAAAAAGAAGATGATGGCTCAGAAGAAGGATGTCCAAGGAACAACTGGATAAGTTAAGAAGTAGAGTCTTGGGCAAGAAGCGAGGAGAAGTATCAAGAACAGGGTTGACAGAGGTTGTCGATTTAATTCGGTCTTTAGGTTGCTTGGGTGAGATTGTAGGAAGAGAATTTGAGATTAGAGATACTTCAGGCAAGCTATTGGCTACAATAAGTCAAAAGCCAATAAAGTTCAATCAACTGAATGCTTTGATTAAGGAAAATCAAAAGCTTCGTCAGGATGATTGGAATAACCAAGCGAAAATGTTTGGTTCGATATTCGGCAAGAAAGGTAGGAAAAAAAGATGACTTTTTTCGAAGATATTGTAATCCGAGTGAAAAGCACGGTGTCCCAGTTTCAGCAGACTATGGGCCAAGCAAGACAGAGTATTCAGGCTGTAAAGCAGAATGTGCAAGGCTTTACAAACGTCATGGGGCAGAACATGGAGCAGTTCAGGAGAAACATTGTCCCTATGAAACAGAATGCTATGCTTGGTGCAAGGTTAGCTCACCGCTTCAGGGTACTGACTCACGGAATGCGTGGGTTTAGAATGGAAGCTCTGGGAGTCATGTTCTTTGGAATGATGTTGCAGAGGACTTTCACTGGACTACTCAAACCTGTCATGGAAGCTTATGGTGTCTTCGATTTATTTAGAGTAATGCTGTTAATCCTGTTCATTCCAGTAATGGATATGCTTCTAGAGCCTCTGATAGACATAATGACTTGGTTCATGGATTTACCCGAGTCAGCTAAGAAGGCAATCGGAATCTTTGTATTGCTTGGGGCAATAGTTGGTGGAATCTTATTTGTGATAGGTGCATTTACTTTGGGCTTCGGGAGTTTAATAATGATGTTTGGGGGAGCCCCAGGAAAAGTAGTAGCGTCTTTATTAAGGATTCTATCTGGAGTAAAGTTTGCTTTCGGTGCGATCTTAGCGGTTGTCACCGTTATCTTATTCGGTGTGTTTCTTGCTTGGAAGGATAACTTCGGGAATATCAGAGCATGGATGCAAGTCTTCTGGGAAGGATTAAAAGGAATGTTCCAAGGAGCTTTAGATATAATTGCAGGGATAATGGACTTCTTTGTAGCTCTTTTTACAGGGGATTGGGAAGGAGTTAAAGCAGCAGTTATCCGTATCGTAAATGGAATAAGAACCTTTTTGAAGTCTCAGTTTAATATGATTCTTGGATTAGCTGTTGTGCTTGGCTTAGGGATTCTGAAGTTATTTAATGGGATTAATGAGACCATTAAAGGAATGCTTAAGAGTCTTGTGAGCTGGGTTGATGGCTGGAGTGGTGGATTTGTCAGCAAAATGTTTGATTGGGGAGCCAAGATTATAAAAGGATTGGGGGATGGAATAAAAAGCATGGCTGGATGGATAAAAGACGCAATCTTAAGTTTATTTCCCAGTTGGGCCCAAGATTTAATATGGAGTGCGGGTAAGTTTGTCATAAACATATTTACTAAAGGGAAGAAGGGAGAAGAAAAAGGAGGTTCTTTTGGAGATTTTATCTGGAGACCTGGCTTTGCTCCGATCTCATTTAGCCCCCAAGATACTTTAGTTGGCTTCAAAGGAAAGACTCCTTCTGGGGCACTGGGTGCAGGTGGTGGGGGAGATGTTTACCTTAACCAAACCAATAATGTTCAAGTTGTTGATAGAGCCGAACTCAATAGGATGTTTGAGGAATACGGCAGAAAGCTTGTAGAAGATATAAGGAGGATGTTTCCAGCATGACGGATATACCAAACATTTTATTGTATAACACAGGCGATAAAGGTGGTTCAAGTGAAGTTACAGTCTATACTACAAATGTGGAAGAGATCATCAACAAGAAGCTCGTGAATGTTGTTCCTGGACAGAGTTCAGCAAATTGGAGTCTTGGTCCAAAAGATACAAAGATTGTGGATTTATTGAGAGTGGAAGAGCGTTTCTCAGTAAACGGCTATATTGATGAAAGTGATAAAACTAAATTTAAAGCTTTCATAACAAAAGGGGGCACCGTAACTATGGAATGGGAAAGCGAAACTTTTGAGATTAACATAGACAAATTAACTGTAACAAAAAATAATAAAGCAGAAGATACGGACAGAGATGTGATGTTTACCGCCATAGTTGGTGTGGATATATAATGGCAAAGAAAGTATGGCTTAGTTCCTTTTTGGTAATGGTTATACTAGCTTCTTCTATCTATTTTGTGCTTCCAGACAAAGTGCGGATTGACATAGAAAAGACCAGGACAAAGTATTCTGTGTGGATAAATGATTCTTGGGACTTGGCTGCAACGGAGTATGTAAATCTTTATGATGGCTCTAAGAAGATGAGGGCAAAGAGTCGGGAATTAAATAACTGGACGGATGGGTATTATGTTTATGTTAGCCGTACTTCAAAATGGAAAGAGAATATTACAACCATTCAAACTTATGTCTTTGATCCCAATACTCCAAAAGAAGAATTAACCCCTCTTAAAAATATCTTTGAATGCATGAACTGCGAAGGAAAGATTGTGCATTATGAGGTAAGGGATATCTCTTATAATGGTGCAACTAAAGAAATCACTAGCCCTTTCTCTTTTGGGAAGCAGATGAAAATAGAATGGCAAGATGGGGCTTACTACTCTAAAGTTTTTCAGCAGAAATCAGTAGATAAAATTATCATAAAGTACAGACCCCAACAAAGCCATGAAGTCTATAGAGTCAGGTTGTTTGATCCCCCTATTGTCACCGCATACATAGATGGGACTTCCGCAGATGCAGATGTTGAGATGGGTCCTGTTAATATTTCTGGAACATCCACTACAGGAACAGGTCCTCCCGATTTAGTTGTTTGCTTGGACACAACGCACCCAGCTTACGGTGTGAATTACACCTGTGCGGAGAATGAGACTAGCTTTATCTTTGATGTGCAATATTTTAGGAAAGAAGAATTAAATAATACAGATACCGCACGGAACATAACCTGTGTAGAAAATATAAATTCTACCGTCTATTTAAGAGCCCATCAGTGGGATGTGGTAAAGAACTTCACCATTAATCTCACAGGATTTCCAATAGGTGGAAGCTTACCCAGTAATTTAGATATCTTTGTGAATGACACCTTGACTTATACTATATCTGGAACTCTTAACTCAAGTGCTTTGAAAGTGGAAGAATTTGACGATAGCTCCACCTATCAAGATTTTAATTCCACCACCCCCGTTGTTCATACTGCCGAATTTAGAATCCCTAAAACAGCCACAGTTGTTGAGGCTTATGTTAATGTCTCTGGATTTAGTTTCTGGAGTGAGGAAGATGATACAGAAGATGAAGCAGATAACCTTTGTCAATTTACAACAGGAAGTTGTACTAATCTACCTTATGGTTATGATGAAAATATATCCACCGCAGCAGAAGTCAAATCAGGAGAACCTGTTAATGTTGATACAATGTTTATTTGGGAGAACTATACATGGAATGTTATTTGGACTGGAGACATGACTTGGAACTACACTGGCTCAGTTCCAGGTGGAAGCCCATGGCAAGTGGGTGAATTTAATGTATCTATTTATAACCATTCAAGCTCAAGTTGGAAACGTATATCTTCAACTGGGCCTGGGACTGGAACACAGACCGTTGAATATGATTTCCATGTAGATGACTTCGGACTAAACTCAACTAATAAATTCAGAACCCAAACAATAGGTACTGGAGTGAGCATACATAGCTCTACTAAATACTTTGAAGGGTCTTTATCTTGGGACATTAACCCTAGTATGGCTTATGTGGAAGCGGGAACCCCAGACGGAGATAGGGAATGGAATCACACGGCTCTTGTAACTACAACCACAAAGTCAGAGAATATGAGTACAGCTATTAACTCTTTCTTAGAGAACTGCACAGCAGATGTGTTTGGTTATTGTGATGTCCCCCTTTATGTTTACTCTGGGACTGCTGGAGGGCTTAATTTAACTAACCTTTACATACTCTACACTGGAGCTGGATGGAATCCTGTTTCAATAAATATAACCCATGCACAGAGTTTCTTGGACGCAACTTCATCCACTTGGGCAGATATCCCCCTTAAATTTGAAAGTGCAACAAATGGAACTCTTGAGATATCTGACATCAACTTTGATTATGCGGGAGGCAATCAAACTTATGAAATCACAGCACACAATTCAGACTACAGTGCGGAAGATAAGCAGAATGCAACTTTCTTTTATTCAAGGTTTGAACTCTCCTTTCCCCAGCACATCTCTGCTTTGGAGTTCATACCACGAAGACCAACTTCCAAGAATGTAACTCCATACGGTCAAACTGCCACAAGACCTGTTTTGAATGTAACCCCCAAAGACTATGATGGACCTGGCTTTAATTTTTCTATGTATATGAACGAAACTTATTCCTGTGTGAATCTTACTGTTGGAAATTCCTCTACTAAATCTGCAAGTCAATTGCTTGGATCAGAAACTTGGTATGACCTTCAACTAGAAGCAACCGATCCTAATTATTTTGGACTATGGATGTGGGCAGATTACGCATGTAACTTTACTGCCTGGAGGCTATGGGAACCCGAGTTCTTCTTTAGAGGTTGCTGTCTTGGGTGTGTATGTGATATAGGGGTGAGCTAATGCCTGTTGTAAACATAAAGAGTATTAAGCCAAAGGTTTGGATTCCACCAATCTATGGTGCAATATTTAAGCTCACAGTAACTAGGTCGGATAGCACTGTTGATGATGTAACAGATTTAGTCACAGAATATGAGATAGAAGATGTTGCAACTACAGGGATTGGTCGGTTCTCTTTCACGCTTCCTAACCCAAATGAAGATTACACTGGTGTTTGGACTGGAATGGAGATTGTTAGGTATTATTCAGATTATGACACCGCTGCTACCTCTCTCCGATTCAGAGGGCGAGTGGAGAAAGTTTCTTATATTGGGAATCAAGTTAAAGTTATTGGAAGGGCCGAATCCTTAATTGTCCAGGACATAACTGTCACTCAAACTTATTCTGCGGAAGATACATCCAATATTGTAATAGATTTATTTAGCAAATATGCTCCTGGGTTCTCAACTGCGGGTGTTGAAACTTCAGGGGTAACTCTTACAGTTAATTGGTATCAGAAACCTTTTTGGGAATGCATACAAGAATGCTGTACTGCTGCGGGATTTGACTGCTTCATAGATGCTTCTTTAGTTGTGCAATATTTCCAAGATGGAAGCAGAGTGAATAATGATGAAGGAATTGTGCATGACCATAACTTATTGGAAATCAGTGACTTTGCAGAAGACTTGAGCCAGATTAAGAACAGGGTTATTGTCTATGGGGCAATTCAAGAAGGAATCCAAGTAATCTACACTGCAGAAGATGATACTTCCCAATCAGATTATGAAATTAAAGAGGAGATTATAAATGATGAGAACATAACAGAATACACTCAAGCACAGGAGCTAGGAGACTTTCGGTTAGCTCAACTTAAAGACCCCCCTGTTGTCGGGGACATCACAAGTGTAATGTTAGCTACTATTTTACCTGGACAAAAGATGTGGATGTCCGCCCCCTTAGATAACCTCCCCCCAGATAAATACAAGGTAATTAGTTATGTCCATACGTGGTCTCAAGACGAGGGTTATAAGACCAAAGTTAGAATTGAGAAAGAGCCAAGAAAGATAAGCCACATCATACGGGATAGGATTGAAGCAGAAGGTAAGAAGAAGATTACAGCAAGCAATCCATTTGAGATGAGGTATGCTTATAATTTTCTCTTTGAATCTGACTCTGGAACCCACAGCAACACCGCAATTTCAAATAATGTATTGTACCCCACCGCTGCAAGTGGCAATTGGACAAGTGATGCAAGAGGGTTAGATGAGAATGTTACAGATTGTTATTTAATCGCTACAGGAGAAACTTTAACAGGAGTTTCCTTTGAAGTCTCTGGGGATGGCGGAACAAATTGGGAGAGTATAAACAATAAAGAGAAAATCACGCTTTCCACAAGTATTGGAAAATTTTTGATGGTTCGTGTTACGTTCAGTAATGCAGATACACAGATACAAAGTTTGAGTGTGCAATACAAGACGGAGTGAGAATTATGGATAAAATAGGAGGACTCGAAAAAAAAATGGAGGATTGGGACACAATTCAATTTGCTTCTGCGAAGAGTGAGACTAAGCCATATCTTCATAGAAGGAAATTTGATGTTGATAGGATGACGCTAGTTCTGATGGGAGATATGCATATCGGAAGTAAGTTTTATGACGAAGAGACCCACAAGGAACATCTAGATTGGTGCCTAACTACAAAGTCTCCAATTATCCTAATGGGTGATTTAATCGAAACCGCAACAAGGTACAGTGTAGGTGCTGGAGTCTATGAACAGAATGAGATTGTAGACAAACAAATTGAACATTTCTATCATTTATTTAGACCGCTTGCAGAAGAAGGGTTAATCCTTGGACTACACTGTGGGAACCATGAACAAAGAGTATATAAAGACAGTGGCTTAGATATTGCAAAGATTATGGCTAGGGAATTAAAAGTACCTTACTTCGCCTTCAGTAAATTACATAAACTTCGTGTAGGGAAGCAAAATTATGTACTTTACACCACCCATGGGAATTCTGGAGCAAGGATGCCTCACACCAAGATAGCTGCCGCCTTAAGATTACAAGCTGTAGCTGACGCAGACATCTATGCTATGGGACATCTTCATCAGCTAAGCCACCACGTTAGAACTTCTTATCGTGTTAATCCAAGAAATAAAAAAGTAGAAAGGTGTCAAAGGCATTTCATACTCACAGGGAGTTACTTATCCCACTGGGGGAGTTATGCCCACATGAGTGGGCTTGAACCTGTAGAGATAGGTAGTGCAAAAGTAAAATTGCATGGGGAGACTTATCGTGTTAGAATTAGTTTATAATCATGTCACAGAAGTGCATAGACGGTATCGTAACATCGTTGCTAAATAAAGATTTGTGTTTTGTTAGAGAGTGCTTTAAAAGTAGAAACCTTGGCCTTATGAGAATTGCTATGGGGCTTTACCACGAGAACTTATTGAAGTATAAACCCTGGGCAACTCCAAAACTATATTCAGAGTACCACAATAAATATAAAATGCTTTATAGATTGTATATTCATTACAAACGTATTGATGAAAAAACTGACGGAGGTGAGACACATGGGAAGTCCAAGTTGGAGTCTTGAAGGCTGGAACCTTTGGGAGTACATCAAAGGCAGAAAGCACTTGGCTATAACTCTTGTAGGTGGTTTGTTAGGTTACATTATCTTTGACGATGCCACTGTTGCCGTTGCTAGCGGTGCAATTGTTGAGCTTGTTTTTGCTGTAGTGGAGTATTACATCAAAAAAAGGAAGTAATTATGTTTATTGGGCGAACTGTGCAATATGCTAGTTCTACCACCCCCAAAACTAACTTGCACAGATTGTTCGCCCCTTGTATATTTTAGAAAAAGAAAAGAAAAAAAATTTATTTTTCTATGACTTCAAAGAGATTAGAACCTCGCTCATCACGGTCTTTAATAACCACCAAGTCTTTTAACCGCAACCTCATCAATTGCCTATTAACAAGAGTCCCAGTGGTATTCAGTTTCTCTGCGATCTGTTGTGTTGTGCTTGGTTTTTCCATGAGGATGAGCAGAATCTTCATTTCCCCTTGGGTTAATCTATGCTGACTTGCATACTTAACTCCTGGCTCAACCTCTTCTATTTTCATTTTTTCTTTAGCTTAAGTAATTGCTCCTCTAGTTGTTCCAAAGCCATATCGTAGCCTTTCTGTGTGATTATCCCTTCATCCAAGTCTTTCTTGATTTTCTTTTTCTTCTCTTCTATCTTCTGGATTTCTTCTTTGTGTTCCAAGAAAATATCCTCGTCCTTAATCTCTTCGACTTTCTTCTCTGTTGTTTCTTCCTTTGCTGGTTTCTTCTTGAATGGCTTTACTCCTTGGATTGAAGAAGCTGTGTAGGTTTCATCACCCGCCTTTGCTTCAAAGTCATCTATGTTAACTTCCACAAACTCTTTGTCTTTAAGTTTATCAAAGTCGACTTCTCCTTCTGGATCAAACTTCCAACCAAGTGCTTCACATACTTTGGTAATTGCACTATTCGCTGTAATTGCTGTGTGGTATTCTCCTGTTTTCCTGTCTTTGTACTGATGGTAAACAAACTTAGAAATCACTATTTGCTTTGAGATTTTGCCTTTACCTTCTCTTTGGAGTTCTTCTACAAGAGGTTCGGTAGGTTCTCCTTTCTTGTTTTTGCCATATATCACAAAGTCAAGAATTATCTGTCTTCCAAATTTTCCTTCAACGTAATTCCCATCCTTGTCTTTAAATTCCTTAACATCGACTAACTTTGCAGGGTAATAACCCTTTTCTATCAAAGGTCGCCTGTCGAACTCAGCAACCTTTGGACTAGCTGGTAATTTCATATCAAAACCCCCATCCTTAAGTAAGGATCATAAAACCTGGAAGGTGGGAATCATGTAAGGTGGCCTCCTTTCAATCGCCCACTCATCCAGGAAAGGTAATATTTGCCTATATCGTAATAGGTTGATTCTATTATTTATAAAGCTTGTGGTTACACTTTTATGCGAATTGAGAAAACCCCAAAGACTGAAGGAATTTCTGGATGTATCCTTGAGTGAGGGTATAGTTTTTGACTTTCATTCTGTACTCAATCTCACTTTCCAGAATAGGGAATCCCATCCGTTTATTCCAATCTAATAAGAGTCTAAGTGCTTCCCCTTTTCCATGCACTCGTTTAAGTTCATTTGAGAGGATAAACATTCCCCTTTTGTAGCCATCCTTTGCTTCCTTGAACTCATCAGACAAGATGAAATTCACCATAGGAGAAAGCCCTCCTTCTTTCTCATCCCGAATCCATTTAGAGAGTGCTGCTTCTTTCCTCCTTACTTTCTGGAGTCTCTTCTTCTTATCTTGGTCAGCTAAGAATTCTTCCATTAATCCCTTTGGATCGGTGGGTCTTGAAAGCATGATGGGTCCAAGCTCTGGATAAATCCTATTCCTTTCATTACAGATTCTTGGAATGCAAGAAATGTCTTTGTAGGTAGTCCCTATGAATGTTTTGTAACCCTTCTTGTTCTTGCTCATCTCGCTACGGATTAGGTGAGTCGCTTTGATAAATCCTTCATCAAATTTCTTTGCTTGAGTGTCCCAACAGTTTATCATCTTCCCTCTTAGCCATTCCATAAATTTTCTAACAAACAGGTATCTTCTCTCAAACTTTGCGACTATGTATTCCTGGAGCTTCATATCCAAAGTTAAAAGGCAAGTGAAGTCAAAGAAGATGTGAATATGGATTGACTTCCCACCGCTATAATAGTAAGATGGACTAAATCCCTTAGCCTCCAAAATACGGCCAATAAGACGGCTAGCTTCAACGTTCTCTTCATAATCAGGGTAATCGGACTCTATAATCACTTCGTTGCTTAGAACGCTTCTATGGATGTCATACGCCATTTGAACTTGGTTCATAGTATATCCTTTCTTCCCACAGTAGTGAGACTCAGAAAAAGGAACCCACCCTTTCTTAGACCACGCACCTGTGTTAGGGTCTCGCATGGTGATCTTCATAGTGCCCTTGCTAAGCTTATCTAAGTCAGCCAAGTGGAAAAATCTATCTGAAGCAATACTCATGCCCTTTAATGTATTTCCAACTATGTAGTCCCAACTTTCCCAATCTCCGTCTGATGTTGCATACAACGCCATTTTAAGTAAAGTTCATGGTTGATTCGTTAGGTGCGTTCTGATTGTTCTTAATTATTTCGAGGAGCTGTTTGATATCCACCAATACATTATGGATGTCTTGCAGTTCTCCAATTACTGTTGGCTCATCATACGTGCTCATGTTATTCACCCCCAAATATTTTTTTCAACTGAATCGGAGCAAGCCTACCCTTTACTTTAAATTTCACAGATTCCCAGGGTAAGACTCTCCAGATGATTTGTCCCCCAATAACCAAACAAAAAATATACTTTGCTAATTTGCCTTCTTTCTCCGCTAAAACCCGCAAGGTTTCATGGTGCCTAACTTTTATGAAAAACCTTCCATGTTGTTGGGAATGAACCTTCTTATGTGGCTTGGTTTTGTAGTTCCTTTTATGGTTTGCATTTGAGCAAGAGTTATATAGCCTACAACTCTTAACCTCATACAGGGTGGTTTTTGTTTGGAAGTCTACAGCGTCATCTTCATGGGACTTCCCTTTAAACCATTTTTTCATTCGGGCTTCAACCCAATAGCCGTTATTCATCATAAGGCCTCCCACAACATTCACAATAATCTGGTTCGGGGGAGGGGGGGCAATTACACCCTCCTTCTTTTATAAGAAGGTATTTATGGCATTTATCGCATATTAGTGGGTTATTATGTTTCCTTAGGGATTTTATAATTCTTGGATCATATATCCCCTCTAATAAGGCCATGCTCTCTGTTTTCTCAATCTTTTTCTTCTTCATAGTCTGTTAGTTTCCCCGTTTTCTTTAGGTAGTGTGGGCAGATTGCACCATCATCTTCAAATAAAACCCCCATATCCAAGAGAACAGTCATGGCTTCTAGGTATTCGTGAGGTTTCATCTCCTCAAGGGCAAGTTCCTTCACTTCTTTCCTGGAGGCGGGTCTTTTAAGTTCAACAATTTCCCAATAAATATATTGACAATTTTCTGGAAGGTAAAATATTCTTTCTTTAATGGGCAGATGACCAATATGCTCACCATCAATCCAACTTCGTATGACGTTCTTCCAAACATTCGCAGTAATTTTATAATCTTCATCTGTTGCCTTGAAGTTCACGTCCCTCTCAAAAAGACACCTGGCTTTGATTACCCCATCCAACACACACTCCAAATGATGGATGTGCCTTGTGGAATAGTGGCCCTTTAATTGGTCACTCAAAACAGGGATTACGCTTTGATAGATTTCTTCTAATTTCTTCTTATCGTATTCTGAAGGGAATAGATGTAAGTAATCCAAGATTCCAATAAAGTCTTCATCGGAGATTGAATATTTGTATTCAGGTAATTGGGATTCTCTACTTTCTCTAATCAAGTCTATATGCTTTTGGGATTGCCAAACAATAAGCCACCTACAAAGAAAACTTTTATCAAACCTGTTTAACATATCTTGGATAGTCTTAGCTCCTTTGAGCGGGTTAGATGTAGCGAGAATCCGTGAAGACATAGTAACAGTCCCACTTACCACCCCACTGCCTACAACTCTCTTTTGGTGTTCCAGTAAATCATTCATCAAACCTACACTTTCTTCTCTTTCCCCCCCTTCTTTTGCTCCCTTTGTGTTTATCAAACATCTTAGGAATTCATCACAGAAAGAGAACCGATTTGATTCTGCTAAGTAGCCATGTTGCATAGGTCTATATTTATAACTTGGAACTAATTTCTTAAGGGTGCTAGAAGAGCCGCTAAAGACATCCAGAGACTCTTTTGACCTTGCATGAAAGGTATTTAGCCACCAACTCTTTCCTGTCCCTGGTGGGCCTATAAATAGGATATGGAGGGGGTAAGGTTTCATTCCAACTGGAGCGTGAGCTAACCAAGACCAAGATAACCATTTAAACCATTCTGGGTGCTTCAATAGATATTGCTTCCCTTTAGATTTTATCGTGAAAATCATATTGAAAAGATTTTTTTTAGATACATTTAGGTCTGAGAGTTTCTTACGGAATTCCGCATGGTCTTTATATTTGATGATCCTTCCCCTACATTCTTGGGCAAAGAAGAAAGGCAATTTGGTTTTTAATTTAGCAGAGTCAGTTAATGCCTTGTAGTCATCACATTGAGTTGTTACTCCAGTGATTATGTAATCCCCCAACTCAACTGGCTTGAGTGTCAGTAAAACTAATTCTTGGTTGTGCTCTGAAATAAATTTGTAAACATAGAACTCGAGCTGAATTTCTTTTATCTTCTTGAGCTTGGTTTTATTCCACAGTTCTCCAAAGAGTTTAATCCCTTTGTAATTAGGCAAGCCCGTGTCTTTATCTGTAGCCACGCTTTCAACCAAAGTTGCAATTGGAACTCGTTGAGGGAACTGATAAACTTCAGACACAACTTTACCATAGATTGTTTTCTCTCTTGAAATGTAGAATTTGATTAACCCTGTTTTGTTGTAGACCCCATTTGTGAGTCTCTTGAGTTGTTCATAACTATACGCCAGGTGAATTCCTACAACCCCCTCTGTTTGGGTTCCCATCCGAGCATATTTATTGATGACCTCTTGCTCTACCATATCTTCTGTTTCTTCATAGAGGCTAATCTGCTTAGTATATTTGTACCTGTCAATCTCTTCATCCAAGAACTTCAATTTGGATTCATCTACATCTTTGTCCTGTAAGAATTTCTTGATATCCCGAAGCCCTTTTAAGAGCTCTTTCTTCTTGGCTTCACTTGTGACTTCGGGTAAGTTTGTGCATTTGAGAATGAGATCGCCTTCAATTGTGTCCCAGATAGTATAAGCACTTAGATTTTGCTTGAGTATGTCCAGGATAACAGCCCGAATACTTGAGGCTTTAATCTGTGTCAACTTTGCTCACCCCCTCTTCATATATTTCACACTGCGACCCGTGAAATACCTTTTGTTGCTTGGTTACTTCATCAAAGAATTTGATAAATCCTTCTTCTAAAGAATATGCTTTAACTCTACGAAAATAGAGTATCTTCCCTTTTAGTGTTTTAACTACTATAGTGTATGATGTGCCCATTCCTCACCCTCTTTTCTCAGTCTCAATCTCTAGGACTCCAAAGAATAGTAAAATTAAAAAAAGAAAGGTCCTATTTATTTATTTCGGTTCTTCAGACAACACTGCAAAAGCATGGCTAGAGAACACCCGGGTAACTTCTACCCAGTATTTCTCATTCTCTTTGACAATCTCTTCTGGGTTTAGCCTTATGAAAAGAACAAAACCCGTGACCTTTCCGAAAGGGTCTCCTCTTTTTCCAAAGCCTTCAATATCCAAAAGAAACTTGTCTCCCTCTTTTACAGGTGGTCCCATTTGTCTATTTGTTTCCATTATAATTTAATGCCTATTTGGGCATTTGCAAAATCCTTAACTCTTTTAGCATTCTTAATCTTTTCTTCAAATTCTTCTGGCTTGTTGAAATCTCCATAGACTTTGATTGCTCCTCCTTTTGAAGCAGAGCCAATTGTTATCGAGTCACGCTGTTCCTTTAAGTCTTCCAATAGTTCTTTTTGAATGTTGGTCATGTTTAATTACCTCCAAATTATTTATTTTATTATTGAGTTTATTCCCATCTTTATGGTGGACATCGTATCCTTCTGGAATTGGCCCGTTATGAAATACCCAGACAAGACGGTGCTCCTTGTATGTCTTCCCTTTAATTTTGTATCTCCGATAGCCTTGTTTGTCTATATGCCCCTTGCTTCTTTTGTCATTAGTTATCGCCTGTACCGCTTCCTTGATGTCATTTCCAACATCTATTGAAACGGAACATCCTTTCCCTTGATTCCAAGGCATCCTGCCTTTCATTTTTGCTTTAATAGATTCGCTTAAAGGAATACCCTTCTTAAATCTTGTTTGCATTCCAAACGTATGCCCTTTGAGGAACCTCCCATTCTTATCCCTCACTTTGATTTTGCTCCGCTAAGTAGGTATCACATCTAGCTTTGATCTTTCCAACAACTCCAGAAATCACTTTAGCTTCCTTGCCCATCTTATTGTAAGCAAAGATGTCTTGTAGAATCTCTTTAAGCAATTCCTTTTCAGCCTTCAGTATCTTTGCCCTTTTCTCAATACCAGCTTTCCTTAACTCTATCCTCTCCGCTTTTTCTTTCTTGGCTGCTTCTCTCAATTCCTTTATTTCCTTCCTACGCTTTGCAATCTTTTCCTCTGCACTCATTTCTTCTTCTGTGTCTTCAACAACCTCTTCTTCTATTTCTTGCTCCTCTTCGGAGTCTTCTGCCATTAATACCATTTAAATTACCTCCTGTATTCAATTAAAAACACAATATCAAATATTGCGATCCTGAGTTCATAGGCCATGCACTTTGGAATATAATAAGACTTACGGTGGAGTATAAATTCAAGGAAAACAAATTTCCCTTTTGGACTCGACCATTTTCTTTGTCCAAATGCAATAAGCCCCCAATTAAAATATTTGTAATACATAAAAAAAGGGTGCTTATGAAGTGCACCCACAATTAGCCATCATCTCATCAATCTCTGCCTTATCATAGTATCGCCACTCTGTCCAGTCAGCAAGTTCTCTCGCAGTGTCATCCACATAGGTTTTGGTCGCAAATACCTCATACAGATAATCCATAAAGGTATTGTACTTAGTAAAAAACATATAGTCTCCAACTAAATATCTCCCAAACCTTTTGAGATAATAAGGAAGGCTACTCCTTTTCCTTGTCGCCACCGCTTTAGGTTGTATCTCTGGGTCTCGTTTATCTATCACAGGCCGTGTAGGCTCTGTTGGATTCTCCTTTTTTACTTCTCCACCTGTACTGCCATCAACCAAATAATTAGGCAGAGCACCAGCAGAGACAGCAGTTGCCATAACTAATAAGGCAACAAACAGTGCTATTATTTTTTTCATTTGGGTTTTTCCTCCAAAGGCACGACTTTCACAACCCTAATCACGCCTTCAGTAGCATAAATTGTCTCCAAGTACTTAAAATCTTCCCCTATCGCTTGGTTTATTTTTCTCAATAGGGCTGTCTTTGAGGAGACACCATGACAAGACATAGTTGAATGTGCTTCTTTTGCTACAATAAAATTAACAGAGCCATCTGCAATCAAATCGTGGCTGTTGGGTCTAAAAAACTTCAATATCTTCATAAATTTATCTATCTTATCTTGGTCTCTTGTGTCAAGTTTCCACAGGTATGCCTTGCTTTTATCTATTTTCTTTGGACGCTGAAATAAGTTAGTCCAAATAGTCAAATAGGTCCAGATTTGTTTAAATATATTCATTGTTTCCCCCCCTTATTAGTATATGATTTAAGTGTTTTTTTATCCTTTTTTTCAGATTCCATCATTTGATAAAATAAATCTAAGTCTATTAATCTTTCTACATTTTTCCTAACTAATTGATGTAAAGTAGCTGGATTGAGAGCATCCACTTCCCAGGAGATATTTCCGTGTTTCTCTAGGTACCATTTTGCTCTTGGATCGGTTATTTTAGCTGGGTTGGGGGGTGGATTATATTGATTAACTTGGGCTTTTGTAAGTCCAATTGGCTTGACTTCTGGGTTTACTCCAAATTCTTCAAGGCGATCTTTGATATCCCTTATCATATCTAATCCAGATGGGTCATGATCCCCTAAGTATAAAATCACAATTCTTTTTCCTTTTTGTTCCTGCCACTTTATTCTTTCATACGCATCATGCATAGCCGTGCAAGAGCTATAACCC